>Ga0335077_10004752_pt1 | contig 16577 bp, 18 predicted proteins | sample Lox_Sample_31_FD_207151 | JGI IMG/M metagenome (GOLD analysis project Ga0335077, IMG submission 207151) | Soil microbial communities from Loxahatchee National Wildlife Refuge, Florida, United States - Lox_Sample_3.1 | ecosystem: Environmental > Terrestrial > Soil > Wetlands | place: USA...
ACGTCCGACTACGGGACCTGGGAAATGAAACTAGGCGGCGTACAGCCACCTCGCCAGCTGCCAATTGCCAGCAAAACTCGCGGAGTCCAGCTTGGCATGCGCGTTGTGGATCACGAGCGGCACTTCCATTTCATGCAAAGATCCGTGGGCGCGGTAGTTTGCTGGCAGCATTTCCAATTCCAAGTCCAGTTCACCGAAGACCGTGTCCCGGTCGCCAAGCACCACGAGATCGCCGATCCGCGAAGCCATCAGATGATAGCGACTCACCGCTTCGCTTCTGGTCAGAACCGTCTCCACGCCTTCCAGCCCAACCACCGTCCGGGCCACCGCGTCGATATCCGCGGGCTGCGTGCAATAAATCCACGCGACGCCGCCGTAGCCGCGGTGGTGCTTGAGGTACTTGTCGCGGTCCACGGAGATCGCGATGCGAATCGGATGGCCGCGCCGCGAGCAGGCCTTCTCGAGATCCCAGCACCGGGTCTTGTGATTCATGCCGTGATCCGCCGTCAGCAGGAACGCGGCATCGGGAGCCGCGGCGGCCGCCTCGTCGAACAATTGGTCCAGCCGCGCCAAGTGCGCCTTCGATTCGACGGAATTGGCAGGCCACGTGTGCATTGGGTAGTCGGTGGTGTGAATGTAGAGGCATCCGATATCGCGGCGCCGCTTCAGCAGGTCGATCGCGGCGGTCAACAGCCAGTAATTGATTTCCCGGCTGTAAATGTCCGGCGCGGGGCCCAGCCGCTCGACCCATTCTGGAGGGGGTGCTTCGGCGGCCAGGATCAGCTCCGCGCCGGCGGAAAGCAGTGTGGTGGTCTTCTTCTTCGATGAAAGCAGCGCGGATTTCACGCCGTGCTTTTGAGCCCGTTCAAATAGTGTCGGGGCCAGAAGCAGATCGGCGGTCTCCATATACTCTTCGCGGCCGGTCCGCGGATCGAAATATGAGTTCCCGGTGATCCCATGCCGGTCGGGCAACACCCCGCAGCAGATGGACGCATTGTTGGTATTGGTAACCGACGGCATGGTGCATTGCACCCGGCGAAAAACTCCACGCTCCCGCCAGCTGGCGAGCGCGGGCATCTCGCTGGTCTCCAGGTACTCGATCCCGAAGCCGTCGCACATCAACACCACGGCCCGTTGCGGGACTTGCCGGCAGAAGGCGGGCGCGGCGGCGAACGCAGCGTAGGACAGGAGAAAACGGCGTCGGGTTACGGGAGCGGGAGGCATTCGCCCATGATAATCCCGGTCACCGGTTCGGACCACAGGGATCTCCGCTACACTTTGGCGGTGGCGAATTTGACCACGCCTTTGCCACCGTCCGCCTCGCCGTCGAAGATCGTGAAGTAGCCGTTCATCAGCGGGAGTCCGAGAATTGCAAGGCCGGCCTGTCCCTTGGTGAGGGCGGCCGCCGCAAAGCCGGCCTGCTGAGTGTCAAGCTGCCAGTAGTTCGCCGGAGGCACGTCCAGCCTGACATCTCCCGAATCGCCCTGGAGAACAAACGTGATTGTCGGCCACTGGTCGAGATCGAGATCGGAAACCGGGACCAGTTGGCCGCTGTTGATGGATTTCGAAAGTAGCTGCTTCTGGTTCGCCGCGAACTTCGAAAGGATCGCATTGAGTAGTTGCGGACTTAGATTGAGGCTGTTCGTGCCACTGTCGATGATCGAATTGGAGGGCATGCCCTGCGGCCCTTGAATGCGAGCGGCAATCGGCGGCGTCGAGCCGACGATCACCTCTTTCAAGTTTGTGCAGTACCAGGCGTCCGAAAGAACCTTCACTGTTTGGAAACTGCCGGTGTAGAGATCGGTGCTCTCTTCGCCGCCGCCCACGATCATCCATCCCTGGTTCAAGGGATCGCTGGCAACGTCTCCGTCGCCGACGTGGACAAAGGAGCGGCGGGTATAAAACGAGATCTTGTCGGAGGTGACGCCTGCGTTTGCGAGCTGAGTCAGGTACGGAACGAGCTGGGCCTGCTTGCCGGTTCGCACCTGGGTGGACGTGTATTGGTTCTGCCAGGTGTCTTCCGGCATCTCGAATGCGTCGTCGAGGGGTGCATAGGCGAGGCCGAGAATTCCGTCGGTCGAGCCGAACATGTCCGAGGACGCCTGGTAGGCGATCGCTGCGTTGCCTCCTTCCAGCACCACGCTCGAACCATCCCCACCGACAGTGAGTGTCGTCTTGATAACGGCGCCGGTCCAGTTGCTGCCGTCGCCGTAGGAATCGGTTTGGGCAAGATCGGTGGACTGGTCGCCATCGGCGAGTTCGGGCTGGTATTTCGTACCGTCGAGGGCGAGCGCGCTGCTGCCGGTGTCGAGAATGACGTTCATCGGTTTCTTGCCGGGGCCGACGCAGATAACACCGGTGTAATCGCCGCCCATATAGATGTTCGTGATCGGAATGCGAACGATATTTGCCATGCTGGATCCTCCGTGGCGCGGGATTGCGCCCGATTTGGGCTATCTCGCCCGGCCGATTCCGGCCGGCAATCGAGTCCGTGATGTTACATTGACTGTACGATCCCAGTCAATAGCTCTACTGGACCGGCGCCATCCGTACCCTTTGTGATTCCCCGAGTCCTGCCGTTTCACTCCGGAACAGGCCCGGCGAGGGGGCACTCCGCACCTGTAGGCGAGCGATCAATAATAGGTAAATACCAGCACTTGGAGGAACGTGAACGGCCGTACAATCTCGGCCGGCGCCCGTGCTTCGACCGCGGCACCGGATCGCATCGATGTTCTGATCCGGTCGCACCGCCGCCACGTCGACAACGCCCTCAAACCGTTGGTTCTCGCGCATTATCCCAGCATGACGGCCCCGCCCGGACTCGAATACGCAAAGATGATCGAGTTGAGCACCAAGATGGTCATGGTAGGGCGCGCGTGCGTTCTGATCGGCGGCCAGGCGTTCAACCGTCGCCACCTACGCATCGCGGCCCTCTACGGCGCCTGCTGCTTTCTGGGCGACAGTTTTCTGGACGATTTTGGCGAGGCGGCAGCACACGAATACATTCAGCGGTACGAACTGCTGCTGACGAAGGGCTGGTTCGAGCTGCGCAACGATCGCGAGCGGCTGTTTTACGTGATCCTGTCGCGCCTGTTCGGGGAACGCGACATCCTCGATCCGCTGCTGCGCCAGGCGATCTTCGGCCTGTTTCTCACGCAGAAGCGCGATGTCGAGTTACGCGCCACAAGCGCCGCGCTGGAGGGAATCGCACGGCGAACCCTTCTGCGCCGCTTGCGCGAATGCGCGCGCGACCGCAGCGGCCACGCCATTACATTGCTCGCGCACCTCCTGAACCCCGATCTACCACTGCCATACGCATCTGCAATCTATACTGCCGGCTCTCTGATCATGCATATCGACGACCACGGCGACTGCCATTCCGACCGCTACTACCACCGCGCCACCTTCATGAACCAGGTGCGCGATCCGGTAAGTACCCTGAGCGCCATTTACCGGCGCGGGATCGAGCAGATTCGCAGCGAGCTGCCTGCATCGCTCGGCCGCGACCTCATGCTCGCCTTCCTGCATCGCTACCACCAAACGCGCCTTCGCAAGCACCGTCTGGAGCGCGGACGGGGCGGTGCTTCCTGGACGGTTTATGAATGATCGGTTTCCGGATTCTTGTGAGATAATCGGGCATTGTCATGGAACTGGGTGACCTCGCCGCCATCGGATTGCAGGAGTTATTCCGTCAGCGCGCGATCGATGTCGAACAACCGCTGTTGCGGATCGACTACCGGAGCGAAGCCGCCCGGGCGCCTTTCCATTTCGACATGGTGGGTGGTAAGCTGCACCGAACCGGCTGCCGCGCCATTCCGCGAACCTCGTTGCCGGCACTGTATGCGGTTTGGGAGCCCGGAGACGGCTGGCCATCGCTCGCCTGTCCCCAGTGCCGTCCAGTATTCCCGGAGGCGGCGGAGATGAAACCGGATTCCTCATTCGATCTTCTCTACGGCCTCCTGTCCGTCGTGGATCAATTCGGCTCGGTGCTGACCGAGCGCGGGCGGGAGTATCGCAATTCGGCGCGCGGGCGCCAGCTTTCGAGACAGCTTACCCAGCTGCTCGGCGCGCTCGATCAGCCGCAGCGCGAAGTACTCGATGCCGCGCTCAATTCCTTGGACGGAATGGTGAAGGCCATCCGGCAGGTGAACCAGACACTCGAAAAGAATGGCAACGGGAACGGCAACGGCCGGCCATCGAGCCGTCCCGGATCCAACGGGCGGCCGCCCGCCGATCCCGGCCAGAAGGTGTGAAATGGCAGCTCAGATTTCACTTTCCATACGACTCGGCCCCATGGTCTCCCTCAAGATCACCGGGCAGAGCTGTCAAGAACTGGCGCACGCGCTCGAGGGATACGACGACCTCAACGTGCGCGTGAACGCCATGTGCGGCGATCTCGCCGAGCGCGTTTATCCCGAAGGTTTGGACCTGGAATCGCTGCGCGATGAGGAGGAAGGCGAGAGGATCGAGACCGAAGACGAGGAGAACCAGTGAACTTCAAAGCCTTCGCCAAAATGGAAAGCCATCCCTCCGTGGCCGCCAAGGTCCGACTGGAACCCGTCAAGTTCGAAACCGCGATTCGCGGCTCCTGCGAGTGCCGTGTCGGCCGGCTCTCGGCACACGTGGGCGATATCGGCATCCGCCTTGCCATCCCGTTTCTCCGTCCCCGCCGCAGGCTGCCGCTGGTCGCGACCATCGGTGGTTTTCGCTTCAGCGTGAAGCCGTTCGATCTGCGCATGAGTGGAATGGGCCTGGAGGTCTCGGGAACCGTCTCAAACCTGGCGGCTGAAGGGGAAGCGCACGTGGACTGCAAGACCGTGCTGGAAGCGGAAGGCAAGCTGCCCGTCAAGGTCGGAAGCATTCAAGTCAATCTTGGCGAAGAAGAAGCGGAGTGATCCATGCACAACTGCCGGCATTTCGTGTGCCAGCACCGCGTTGAAGTCGAGGTTTATCCTGCCGAGGCGGAGGTCTGCTTCCGCGACGAGCGCTTCTCACAGCCGGAACAGGCCATCGTGCAATTTCAGGCCTCGGTGTACAACGCGCCCTCCAGCCGGGTGACCTGGAAGGTCGTGAACCTGGACGGCAACCCTGGCGCCGGAACCATCGATGCAGCGGGCCTCTACATCGCGCCAGACAAAGGCGCGCTCCCCTTCGCGCTCACCGATATCGTGGTCGCCACCTCCGTGGACGATCCGCTCCGGCAGGCCTTCGCGCGCGTGGCCGTCGTGGGCCTGGGACCCGAGCCCAAGCCGGCTCCCAGCGTGGAAGTCTATCCGCATCGCGTTTATCTCTACTACGCCGCGGGCGCCGACAACTCCTACATCGACGCCAGCAATAATATGCAGCTTTTCCGGGCTCTCGTGCACCACGCCGACCCGGCGACGCTGACCTGGAATCCGAGCGGAACCGTCGGCTCCGAGTTTCTGTTTCAGGCCACCGGCTCGGGCCCGCAAACGACACTTCACGTCACGGCCACGCTGCCCGGCGGCGTAAGCGATTTCGCCACCGTCACGCTGTTGAACTATAACTGGCCGGGCATCATTCCTCCGGCGCCGGGGGTCACACCCTGATCTGGGAAGGAGCAAACGCACATGGGCGACGTCACGATAACCAGCGACTCAAGTCTTCGCATCGAAGAAAACTCACACATACTTCTCGACGACGGTTCCACCGTAGAAGTAAAGGGCACCAAGTCCCATCCTTTCTACATCCAGGAACTCCAGAACATCGGCCCGATCGCGGCGCACATCAAGGAACTGAATCACATCGATCCGCTGTCGGTCGAATCGCTGTTTGTCACCCAGGTCAAAAATGTCGAGCCGCTCAAGATTGAAAAGTTCAACGTGACCAACCTGCCGCTGGTCAACATGGCGCTGCGCCAGTTGCCTCCAGTGGAACTGAGTGTGAAGCGGCTGCCCGCGGTCTCCATCGGCACGCACCAGGTCTTCGAATTGCCGTCGCACTATACGGTGCGCGCCCGCTTCCTGGGCTTCGAGATTTTGCGCATTCAATTGTGCGGCAGGACGCGCATCGCCCCTACCGAGATCTTCCGCCGCGAACAGGAAGTCACGGGCAATCGCAGTTTCCCCGTCCCGGTTACCGCCGGGAATCCGGCGATTCCTTCAAAGCTGAAGGAGACCAACCCCACTTACACCGGCTGTGCGCCGCCATGCGGCGGATTGCGGGCCCGGCACCAGCCGCACGGGGTACGACTGGGTGGAGCCAGGCCATGAACTGCTATCACTCCCCCGGCTGCCGTCATCAAGCTCCGCGGGGTTATGGCCTCACGGAGCTGGCGACTAACCTGCTACGTCTGGGTTACAGCGCCGCTTGGGGCGGCGCCCGCGCCGGACGCGCGCTGCTCGAGCGGGCCATTTGGATGGATCACTCGCCCGGATGCCCCCGGGGCGGCTGCGGCCGCGATTGCTGCCACATCGAGTGCCTGCCTCCGGTGTACGCGGGTTGCCGCCGTCACGATTGCGGAGGCTATTAGTGGCCGCTAGCGAAGATCGCCATCAACCGAATGGTGCGCCCCCCACACCGCCCGGGTCGGGTGGGACAGGTTCGCAGATGGAGTCGCTGGTTGCGAAACTCCTGCAACTGGCCGACGCCGGTGTAGGCCTGGGGATCAACATGATCTCCCTCATCAATACATACGCGCAGCGCCAGATGGCAGCGGATCCTCAGCCGCCGGCCCAGGCCCCACCCCAAACGGCGTCCCCAAAGGAGCCCGAGGCCGACCGTGGTTACTGCATCGTCAACCGTGTGCCGCTCCACCCCGGCAGCGCCGTCAGCGTGCCCTTCTCTATCAATAACGAACAGACCGATGCGATCCGCCATCTCCGGCTGTCCGTGCTCGGGTTTACCGGCACCACCTATGGATCTGCGCTCCCGCAGGCCGATTTCTCCGTGGACCCGAAGGAGCGCGAGATCGGACCCATGGACTTCGATCGCTTCGTCCTTCTTGGGACCATACCCGGCGATGTGCCGCCCGATCTATATTCCGGCTGGGTGCTCGTCGAAGGCGACGAGGAAGTGCGTATTCCGGTCATGCTGATGGTGTCGCCGCCGAGTTAAACGGAGCGCTAATGGACCAGGTCTTCGATGCCATCGTCGTAGGAGGAGGCCCCGGGGGCAGCAGTATTGCCGCTTTGCTCGCTCGCGGCGGCGCCTCGACCCTGGTGCTGGATAAGGCCGAGTTCCCCCGCGACAAGGTCTGCGGCGATGGCCTCACTCCCCGCGCCCTCTACTGGCTTGAAGAGCTCGGCTGTGCCGACGAGGTTCTGGACGCTACCCGCTCCTACATCAGGTCCGCCGACCTCTACATCAACGGCAGGCGCCTCCTCACCGGCGCCTTTCCCGCCACCGGACCTTATCCGGAATTCTGCATTCTGCTCGAGCGCCGCGTCCTCGATCACATCATGGTCCGTCACGCCACGGCGGCCGGCGCCAGCCTGCGCACCTCCTGCACCGTGCGCAGCGTGCAAACCACCCCCGAAGGTGCGACCGTCGAAGCCACCGCAGGAGGCGCTCCGGTCACGTTCCGCAGCCGGATCGTCGTCGGCGCCGACGGCGCAAATTCCATGGTCTCCCGCGCCTTGGGCAATCGCATCCGCGAAGGCGTCACCGCCGTGTCGATGCGGGGCTACTTCGAAAACGTGCAGGTCAGCGGCTCCCAGATCGAGGTCCACTTCGACGAGCCCTATTTCCCCGGCTACGGCTGGTTGTTCTCCGACGATCAGGGACGCGCCAACATCGGTGTGGGGATCGCCGTCGATCCGATGTTCCCGCTGCGCTCCAGCCTGCACGAGATTTACGAAAAGTTCGTGGCCGAATCGCTGGCCGAGCCGCTGCGCAACGCCCGCTCATGCGGAAAACCGAAGGGAGGCTGGTCATCCTTCTACCGTCCCGGCAGGATGGTCGCCGATCGCGTCGTCCTGATCGGCGATGCCGCCAACCTGGGCGACCCGATCAGCGGCGGCGGGATTCACATGGCAATGGAGAGTGCCCACGTTGCGGCGCCGGTCATCCTGCAAGCTCTGCATGAGGACGACTTATCGGCCGCCTCGCTCGCCCGCTACGAGACAGCCTGGGACAAACGCAACGAGATCGACTGGAAAATCGGCGAACTGTTCCTGACCCTCGCCAAGAATCCGCACTTGAGAGAAGCATGGCTCTACGTGCTGCAGGTGATTGCCGGCATCGCACGCTCTGATCCGCGCTTTCAGGAGTTCGTCGGCGGGCTGTTCAGCGGCGGATCGCAAGCTCGCGACGCCTTCGATCCCAAAATCTGGCTGGAAGTGGCCCCGCGGGATCCCATGGTCTGGCTCGGCGCAGCGGCCCCTGCCGGCTCGCTCAAGCCCTCGAGCCTGGTGACGCAGGCGCTAGAAGGAGTCCGGCTGATGTTGCAGGTCCTGCGCGGCCTTATCGCGCATCCCGGCGACACCCGGGATTGGGGCACCGAAATTTTCGTAAAGACAGTGGGCCTCGTGGAATGTTATATAAGAAATGAGCTTTCCGCGGTGCGTACCGCTGCTGGGTAACCTGGAGGCGCAATGGCGATCGGTATTCTCGGCCCCCTGAATGACGTAATTAATAAGACAAGCTCGGAGATCGTGGACGGTCAGATCCTTTCCAAGCTTGCCAAAGTGATCAACACCTTTGTCAGTTCTTCGTTCGACGCGGCCGATAGTACTCTCGTCAGACTGCGCGACGTGACAAAGCCCGACCCGCCGGCGTCCGGCGCCACTCAGTAGCGTCGTACCGCCGGGCCGGAAAAGGAGGGGAATCAGCGCAATGTGGTCCTATCGTGGGTTTACTCCGTACCATTCCTGTTGTTCCTGCGGCCAGAACGCCCAACCTGCCCCCATGCCGTGGTGGATGTGGTATCCGGCCTGGCCCGGGCCCTGGCATTCTCACGAGCACGAACACGAGCGTCCGAGCAGTCATGTGCCTGAGGAACTCACCGCCGACAGCACCACCACGACTGCGAATGCAGTCGCCGGCGGGGCCGAGCCGGTCCACCTCTCGCTGGAATACGAAGCCGATTCGGGCGCATCGTCCCCCAGTATCACGGTGACCATCACGGACTCAGCGGGCACGGCGGTTTGGAACCTGACTGGCTTCCCGACCGGTTACCACCACAAGCGGGATTTCGCCCGCGCCGAACCGGGCGCTCAACTGAAGCTGCAAGTTACTGGCACCACGGCCCACCTACGGTGGTTCGAATTAGTGTTTTGACAAGGAGACTATCGCATGACTGGAGCCTATCCACACGATCACCATCACGGTCACGGCTGCGGCTGCCACTCCGGGCCGCCCATGCGGATGTGCCGCCGCGACTCCAAGGAGCTGCTCGTAGAGGACACCGGGACCGGAGATACCGGCAACACCGGCACGACCGGAACTACGGGAAACCCGGCTACAGGCATTGCCAATTTGCCGGGCGATGCCGTCGCGGGACGGACCGGCACTACCGGCCGGGCCATCATTGGCGGGGGCTGCTGCGTCAGCCTGTCGGTCGAATACATGCCGTCCACCGTTTCTCTGGCGAGTCCGCCTCTCGCATTCGTGGAAGTGACCGTGACCGACGCCGCCGGGACGGCGTTGGCTTGGATCAAAGAATTCAAAGAAGGCTACCACGTGCAGGAATGCATCATCACCACAAACCCCGGCGCGATTTTGCGGGTGTTCGTGAAAAGTGCCATCGCCCGGGTGCGGTGGTGCGAAGTATTCAGTTGTTGAGCGGAGGGCGACATGGCGGAAACGAACCAGCAGACCACGAGCGGCACGAAGCCCTCCCCCGAGGCGGGTGCGGCCGCGGGCCAGAGGGCGAAGCACGCATTTGAAGACTGGCGGCACCGCACGTCGAGTGCACCCGCCTTTCCAACCGGCGGGCCGCCTTTTGGGGGATTTCCAGTGCCGCCCAACTTTGGATTTCCGCCCGGCTTCGGTTCGGCGGCGCAGGCGATCAGCGGTCAGTCCGCCGCTGTGGCGGGATCGCTCTTCAACAGCCTCACCACCACGCTGCGGCTCGCCGTCGAGCTTATCAATGCGAACCTGCAAGGCATGCTTGCCAGCAGTTCCTCGCAGGGTGGCGGCTACGGGCATGGCGGCGGCTACGGCCACGGCAGTGGTTGCGGCTGCGATTGCGGCCAGAACTGTTGTGAGCAGTTCGGCGCATCGTGCGGCTGCTGCAGGCCGTCGGTGAACAATTGCGGCTGCTGCTAGCAGCTAGCCCGCTGCAGCGCAAATACCCGCGTCTCGTAAGGCCTCAGCGGCAGACTCGCCCGCCTGTCGCTGACGGCAGGCATCTCGGCTCCGCTACCGCCTATTTCGGCCATCGCCGGCGTTGCACCCCAAGGCCAGGCAACCTCCACCGCGGAGTATTGCCGCCCGCTGCAATTGGCGATCACGAGCACCTGCCCGGCAGTGCCCAACGGTTCTCCAGCGGTCCGGCAATATGCCAACGTGCGCTCGCCTTTTCGGACATCGAGAAACTCCAGTTCGTTGCGATGCAGCGCCGGGTGTGTTGCGCGCAGCCGGATGAGCTCTTGAATTCTCCCATCCCCCATCTCCTCCCCAGCGAGAAACATAGGTATGCCCACCGCCGTGAGCATCAGCGCGAAGGTGGTCCGCACCATTTCTTTGGCCATTCTCTCCCGCCCGCTTGCGCCGTCCAGCCGTTCCAGGTAGTACGGCAGCAGCCGGTTCTCCTCGCCCGGCGTCACATCGTGAGAGGTGCAGTACACGACCCGGCTCGCCAGGTCCGGGAACCCGCCGCGCTCCACGCTTAGCAGCCGACGTACCCACGCCTCGGGCACCGAATCCGACACCACACGTCGGATCTCGTGGCGGAAACAGAAATCCCAAATCGCGTCCACAACCCGCCTGCCGTTGTAACCCCCGTCGGAAGTGACTGCCGCCCTGCGCCGCGAGTCCTCTCCGATGACGACGAACGGGCGTTGCTGCCCGAAAAGCTGTTCGTGCACCGCGTGTGCCCGCTTCGTGAACGTCTGCACGAACTCGTAGTTGTCAATGCCCTTGAACTCGTCCACGCGGAATCCGTCCACGTGGTACTCCTCGATGAAGTACGCAGCCACCCCGTACTGAAAGTCGCGAGCATGATATCCGCCGCCGCGCGGAGCTCGATAGCGGAAGATATCCCCGCCCCAGTCGGGCCTCGCATTGCCGTCCTGGTCCGGCTCCTCCGCACCGTCCCGTAGAAAGAACCAATCGAATGCCAGATCCCGCAACGGACAATCGCGCGCATGATTCATTACCAGGTCCATAATTACGCGGATGCCTCTCTGATGACACCACTTGATAAAGCGGCGCACAGCCATGGGCGAGCCGATCGCGCGATCCGGCGCGAAGAAGAAACGTGTGCCATAGCCTCCGTTACGCCCGTCCGGGGAGTCCTGAATGGGGAGCATCTGAATGCAGTTGACCCCCGATCGCGTCACGGTCCGCTCGATTTCGTGGCGTGCCGGTCCTTCCAACGTTGCGCAGCCGCCGCTCCGCTCCGGATATCGCATCGGGAGCTCGTAAATCACCAGTTCATTGTTTCCCGGCAGGCCGACAGCCGCTAATTCCCCGTCCCACGAAAAATCGGGCCGCACCCGCGTCCCCTGACGCATGCGCAGCACCGCGCGCGTCGTTGGACCATCCGTCAACTCCTCGGCATACGGGTCCGCGATGCGGCGCCGGTGACCTTCGCGATCCACTTCGAAGTCGTACTCGTATTCTCCATCCGCCAGGTCCAGCATCCGAAGGTCGATGTCCCACCAGCCGTTGCCGCTCGGGCTGCTCAGCGGAATTTGCTCCGTAGAGCCTTGCAGATGGAGGGCGACCCCGTCCGCCCCCGGGGCCGGGATCGAGAGCACACTCGTAGACGCATGTTCCATGGCGAGAAGGTCAGGATTGTGCATCATATCATCGGCGCCGCTGCCTGATCCTTGGGCTAGAATCAGGAAGCAACTTTATGTCGCTCATGCCCGGAACCCGGCTGGGGCCCTATGAGATCCTGTCGTCCCTGGGCAAGGGCGGCATGGGGCACGTGTACAAGGCCCGGGACACGCGTCTCAACCGCCTGGTTGCCATCAAGGTCTCCACGATCCAGTACCTGGAGAGGGCCGAGCGGGAAGCCCGCGCGGTGGCGTCGCTCAATCATCCGCACGTCTGCCAGTTGTTCGACGTCGGGCCCAACTATTTGGTCATGGAGCTGATCGATGGCGAGCGCCTGCGCGGGCCGCTGCCCGCCAAGCTAGCCTTCGAATACGCGTGCCAGATCCTGGATGCGCTCGATGCCGCGCACAGAAACGGCATCGTTCACCGCGACCTCAAGCCATCCAACATCATGGTGACCAAGTCCGGCGTCAAGCTGCTGGACTTCGGACTCGCCAAGCTCCTGCCGCATTCCGCCGCCGCCGCCGACGCCACCGTTACCCAGGGGCTCACCGGCCAGGGCCAGATTCTCGGCTCCCTGCACTACATGTCCCCCGAGCAGCTTCAGGGAATTGACGCCGATCCGCGATCGGACCTGTTCTCCTTTGGCCTGGTGTTCTACGAGATGCTGACCGGAAAACGCGCCTACGAAGGCAGCAATGCCAGCCTGATCGCCGACATCATCCATAGGGACCCGCCCGGGCTCGGCGCGTTGCACACCATCGCGCCTCCGTTCGAAGACATACTCAAGACCTGCCTTGCCAAGGACCCGAACGAGCGGTGGCAGTCCGCGCGTGAACTGAGGCAAGTGTTCGAGTGGGCGATGGCCGCGTCGGCGACCTCGCAGGTGCCACCCGCCGCGCCGCGACGGCGCTGGCCCGTGCCGGTTCTGGCCGCGATCCTGGCCGCCGGCGCCCTAAGCGTGTGGCTCGGACGACCGCCGCGGCCGGCAATTCAGGACGTTCATTACCTCACTTACTCGGGCCGGGACGCCTCTCCGAGTGCGTCGCCGGACGGCCGCTCCATCGCCTTCGCGTCCAGTCGTGACGGGGTCGCGCGAATCTGGCTGAAGGAGCTTGCGCGGGGCACGGAGGTGCCGCTCACCACGGGACCCGACAGCCTGCCGCGGTTCTCGCCGGATGGCGCCATGATCCTCTTCACCCGCTTCGAGGACGGCCACGCATCGCTCTATCGCGTGCCGGCGCTGGGAGGCGAGGCCCGCAGGGTAGTCGAAGACGCGCTCTCCGGCGACTGGTCGCCCGACGGACGAAAGATCGTATTCTTGCGCCAGACCGTGCAAAACGGCGCCAGCCGAACGGTAGTGGGCAAGGCCGATGCCGATGGCGGATCGGAGCAGTTGATCCTGGATTCGGCCAGAAACCGGATGCTGCACGATACGCCCAACTGGTCGCCCGAAGTGCATGTCCATCTCCGCTGGTCCCCGGACGGCAAGACCATCGCCGTCACGCAGGGGGGCCTGGCCTCCGCCGATCCCTCATCGATTCTGGTGATGGGCACGGATGGCAAAAACCCGCACACAGTCGCGCCTGCTCGTGGAGGCTATTACCTCTCCGCGCTGGCGTGGTTGGGGACCCCGGATGAAGTCGTGTACGCACAGACAGAGACGATCGGTCCAGTTGCCGGCGGAACGCGCGGGATTCGCCACAATCTGCGTACCGGCGAAATCCACACGATCTTTTCGAGCACCGACATCGCCTTCGTAGTCGACGTCCTGAGCAAAGGCCGTGTGGTCTTCGATTCCGTCCGCCCCAGCCAGAACCTGCGTGAGATCGAGCTGCGCGGCAAGGGCGGCTCTCCTATCGAGCGAGTACTCACGCGGGGTACCAGCCATGACCGCCAGCCGGCTTATTCCCCCTCGGGAGACGCGGTGCTCTTTTCCTCCAATCGCAGCGGCAATCTGGACCTGTGGGAGGTCTCCACGAAAACCGGCGCCCTGCGCCGCATCACTGACGACCCGGCCAACGATTGGGACCCCGCCTATTCACCCGACGGCAAAAGCATCGCCTGGAGCTCGAACCGCAGCGGCCACCAGGAAATATGGATCGCCCGCGCGGACGGCGGCAGCCCCCGGCAGGTTTCCAATGACGGCCAGGACGCCGAGAACCCGGTCTTCCTGCGCGACGGCCGGGCTATCCTCTATGTGTCCTGGAATCCTGCCAAGCTGGGCGTCTGGAGAGTAGGCTCGGACGGTACGAACGCGCGACTGCTGGTGCCCGGCTTCAATTACACGGAAGTCTCCCCGGACGGCGAATATCTCGCCAGCCTCTCCAGCACGGGCGCCATTCGCGCCTTTCGCGCCCGCGACGGCTCCGACATGGGCTTCGAAATCCGGCACGGCGGCCGGCTGCGCTGGGTGCCGGACGGCCGCGCGATCGCGTTCGTGGACATGAATGAAAAAGCCGTTCCCGGTGTATTCGTGCAGGATTTCGTGCCCGGCAAGGACACATCCAGGACGCGCCGTCCGCTCGGCGGCTTCGACCCCGACCACCTGACCGAGACCTTCGGCATCTCTCCGAGCGGCTCGCGGTTGGCAATCTCGGCCACCGAGAATCTGACGAATATCATCGTGGCCAACCAGGTAGAGGGAATCACGCCTCCGCGGCGGGGGCGTTAGAGAATGCCTCTTACACCGCCGCCATCGCACGCCGCGGCTCGAACGTGTAGCCGAACCCGCGCACCGAATGGATCAACACCGGATTGGCGGGGTCCTTCTCTACTTTCTGCCGCAGCCGCAAGACATAGACGTCCACCGCGCGGTCGGTGATCGCGCGGTCCTGCCCCCACACAGCGTTCAGAAGCTGCTCCCGGCTGAAAACCACTCCCGGCCGGCTCATCAGAAACTCGAGCAGCCGGAATTCGGTGGCGGTCAGCGAGAGCGGTTGGCCGTCCAGTCGCACCTGGCAGCTGGTCCGGTCCAGTTCCACGCCGCCTGCTTCCAGAACGCGCACTGGAGCGGCCTGATTCCGGAACTGCAGTTTGATGCGCGCAATCAGTTCTCGTACGAAGAACGGTTTGACCACGTAGTCGTTGGCGCCGAGTTCCAATCCTACGATCCGGTCCGTCTCGCTGGCCCGCGCGGTCAGGAAGATGACCGGTGTCTGCGCCAGGTCCGGATCTTTCCGGATCCCCTTACAGATGTCCAGGCCGTCGGAATCGGGGAGCATGATGTCCAGGAGGATCAGGTCGGGCCGCACCTGCCGGCACAACTCGATGGCGCCCCGGCCGGTCTGCAGGCCGGTAAGCGTGAAGCCTTCCTTCTCCAGGTTATATTTCAAAAGCGAAAAGAGATCCGCGTCGTCTTCAATGAGGAGAATCTTTTTCATCAGCAACAACGTACCAGCGGTCCGGTTACGGGATGGTTAAGACGCCGTGAATTCGGGATTAAGTGCCTCGCCGTCGAGTTCCGCCGGCTGCATGGGAAGTGTGAAATAGAACGTTGAGCCCTTTCCCACGGAGCTTTCCACATGCGCGGCGCCGCCGTGCGCCGCCACCAGGTGTTTGACGATGGCGAGTCCGAGGCCCGTGCCGCCAAGCTCGCGGGAGCGCGCCTTGTCCACGCGGTAGAACCGCTCGAACAGGCGCGGAAGATCCTCCTCGGGAATCCCGATACCCGTATCGCGCACGAAGAACTCCACCCGGTCGCCCGCCTCGCGCGCGCCGACCGTGATCTCACCGCCAGACGGCGTATACTTGATCGCGTTGTCGAGAAGATTGCTCAGTACCTGAGAGACGGCCTCGCCGTCGCACCACACCACCGTATCCCCGGGCGCGGGCTCGGCCCGCAGGCGGATGTCGGTCTTCTCCGCCATCGGCCGGATCATCTCCAGCGCTTCGTGGATCAAGCCGTTCGCCACTCGCGGCTCGAATTCGAATTTCTTTCGCTTCTGTTCGATTCGCGAAAGCGTGAGCAAGTCTTCGGTGAGCCGCGCCAGCCGCTCGGCATTGTGGCGGATGATTCCGAGAAAGCGCATGTTGTGGTCCGGGTCGCTCAGGGCGCCGTCGATCAAGGTCTCGGTATATCCCTGGATGGACGCGAGCGGAGTGCGCAGCTCGTGGGAGACGTTAATTACGAAATCCTTTCGGATCCGCTCGAGCTTCTCCAGCTCCGCGTGCTCGTGTTGAAGCTGCGACACCGTGATCTGCAGGTTCTCGGCGGTTTCATTGAGCGTGCGCGCCAGCTGGCCGAACTCGCTGGAACCGGTTTGAGACAGGCGCGCCCGGAAGTTGCCGCGCGCCAGCTCGCCCGCGTGGGCCAGTATGCCCGCCAACCGCCGCGAAATCAGGCGTGCCAGAATGGCGGCGATCAGAATCGCGGGCAGAAAAGCCACCGCCGTGCTCACCAGGAATTTTCCGCGGATCTGGCTCACCTGGCGATCGATCATGGAAAGCGGCACCGCCAGGCGTATGGCGGCCGATCCGCCGGGGCTGCGCACCGCGACATACAGGAAGCGGTCGCCCAGCGTGGCGCTCAGCCGGCTGTTGGAACCCAGCCCCTGCGCGAATGCGTCCTGGACTTCGGGGCGCGCGCGGTGATTCTCCATCTCCGCTGCGTTTGCGGCCGAATCCACCAGCACCTTGCCATCGGCGCGGATGATGGTGATTCGTCCTCC
>Ga0335077_10004753_pt1 | contig 16575 bp, 20 predicted proteins | sample Lox_Sample_31_FD_207151 | JGI IMG/M metagenome (GOLD analysis project Ga0335077, IMG submission 207151) | Soil microbial communities from Loxahatchee National Wildlife Refuge, Florida, United States - Lox_Sample_3.1 | ecosystem: Environmental > Terrestrial > Soil > Wetlands | place: USA...
CTTGATGCCCGTTTGCTTCTCGTACTCGGCCGTGAGCTTCTGCGAGAAATAGTCGTCGAACGGTTTGATGAAGGAGCTTTCGCGCGCCACGGTCATCGATTTGGGGGCGGCGACTCCACGGGACGGGGCGAGGGTGGCCGCGGCGCCCAGAGCAGTCATGGTGAGGAACTCTCGGCGTGTGGTCATGGTGTCCTCCTGATCAGGAGCATGAACGTGGGGGGCATCGAGTGGGCCCGATGGTAGGCGATGCCGTCGCGCGGTGTCAAGCGAGAGGGAAGCCGCGCCTTGGGAAGCCCCGCCCCCACCACGGGTCAAGGACTCGGGTCTCAGTTCATCGAGCGCCGTCGCCGGCGGAGCGCGACGAGCACGGCCAGGGCGGCGAGACCGAGCGTGCCGCTGACGGCGAACGCGCGCGAGACGCCCCCAGCTTGGGAGACTGATCCCACGAAGAACGCACTCAGAGGGAAGATGCCGCCCGAGACGAGCGTGTACAGGCTCATGATCCTCCCGCGGAGTCTGTCGGGCGTCGCAAGCTGCAGGGACGTGTTGCAACAGGCGACGACCAGGGTCCCGGTGAGACCCACCGCGCCGAGCACGAGGGCGGCCGGCCAGAAGGAGCGCATCACGGCGAGCCCGAGCAGGCCCGCGCACGCCACCCCGAGGGCCATCGCGATGAGCTCCGGCGGTGGATCCCGGGAGACGATGGCCCCCAGCGAGAGCCCGGCCGTCACCGCGCCGAGCCCGAGCGAGGCCATCAGGAAGCCGAAGCCCTCCGACCCGAGCCCGAGCACCCTGGCCAGCAGCGGCACGTAGACGCTGAAGTTGAACACGCAGAAGCTCACGATGATCTGCAGCCCGAGGATGAACCGCACGCCCGGAGTGCGGGCGGCATACGCGACGCCCTCGGCGATCTCCTCGAGGACTGGCGTCGTGCCCGCGCGGCTGGCGGGCGGCCGCGCCGGCACGCGAGTGAGCGCGCCGATCGAGACCAGGAACGCCACCGCGTTGATCATGAAAGCGGCGAAGAGCCCGACGCGCGCGATGAGGATGCCGGCTACGGCGGGCCCCACGATCCGCGCGCTGTTGAAGGAGGCGGAGTTCACGCCGACAGCGCTGGCGAGGTGCTGGCGCCCGACCAGTTCGATGATGAAGGACTGCCGGGTGGGCTGGTCGAGCGCGCTCATGACGCCCCACATCACCGCCATCACCGCCACGGTCCAGTAGCGCGCGTGGCCGCCCCAGACGAGGAGCCCGAGGGTGAGGGCCAGCGCGCTCTGCACGGCCTGGGTGAGCATCAGGATGTTTCGCTTGGTGAGGCGGTCCGCGACGATGCCGGCGAAGATCGAGAAGAGCAGGATGGGGCCGAACTGCAAGGTGGCGATGAGCCCGAGGAGAAACGGCGAGTCCGTCAGCTCGAGCACGAGCCATGACTGGGTGACCGTCTGCATCCAGTTGCAGATCTGCGACACGATCGTGCCGGCGAAGTAGACACGGAAGTCCCGGATCGCGAGCGCGCGGAGACCGGCGGGAAGCGGCACGCCCCCCAGCCTATCAGGATTCATTGATGATAGAATTCGGCTCTCGTCGTCATCACCACGTGGTCGCGCGCAGGAGGTCCGGGATGAGCCAGGGTGAGGCACACATGAGCGACGTGCTGGCGGGAGTCCGGGTACTCGACTTCGGACGCTACATCGCCGGGCCCTACTGCGCCGCGCTGCTCGGCGACCTCGGGGCCGACGTGATCCGCGTCGAGCGGCGGGGCGGCGGCGAGGATCGGTGGGTCGCGCCGGTCGCTCCCGACGGCGCGGGCGCGATGTTCTTGACGATGAACCGCAACAAGCGCGCGATGACGCTCGACCCCTCGTGTCCCGAAGGGCGCATGATCGTGAAGCAGCTGGTGGCCACCGCCGATCGTCGTCGTGGCCAACCTGCCCCCCGAGGTGCTGCGCTCGCTGGCGCTCGATCTCGAGAGCCTGCGCCTGGCAAAGCCCGACATCATCCTCACCACCGTCACGGCGTTCGGCGCCGGCGGCCCCTGGAGCCACAAGCACGGTTTCGACGGCGTCGCTCAGCTCATGTGCGGATCGACCTACCTCACCGGCACCCCGGAGCAGCCGATCCGCGCCTCCGTGGCCTGGGTCGATTGCGGGACGGCGTCGCTGGCAGCCCTCGGCACGCTCGCCGCGCTGATGGCGCGCGAGAAGACGGGCCGCGGGCAGAAGGTGGAGGGAGCGCTCCTTCGCACGGCGCTCGCCTTCAACAACTCCACGCTCGTGGAGCAGCAGGCGATCCAGGTCAACCGCCTGGCCACCCTGAACCGGGGCCAGACCTCCGCGCCGTCCGACATGTTCCGGACCAAGGACGGCTGGATCATCGCCTACGCCATCGGCAATCCGATGTTCGCGCGCTGGGCGAAGCTCATGGGCGAGGACCACTGGCTCACCGATCCGCGCTTCAAGGACGACGAGGCGCGGGGCGACCACGGCGAGATCATCTCCAAGCGCATGGCGGAGTGGAGCGCGGAGCGCACGACGGCCGAAGCCCTCTCGGCGCTCGAGGCGGCGAAGATTCCCACCGGACCGCTCTACTCCCCGCAGCAGGCGCTCGAGGACACGCATATCCGCGCGGCCGGACTCCTCCGCGATACCGACTACCCCGGACTGCGACGCCCGGTACCGCTGGCGCCGACTCCCGTCGACCTGTCCGAGACACCGGGCCGCTTTCGTCGTCGTGCGCCCAGACTCGGCGAGCACACCGACGCGATCCTCGCCGAGCTCGGCTACGGCACGGACGCCATTGCCGGCCTCAGGAGCCGCGGCGTGATCTGACGGCCGCGCAGGCATGACGTCCGTCGATCAGTTCTGCGCGGACGGCTTCCTCACGGTACGGGGCGCCGTCTCGCCCGAGACGGTGGCGGCGTGCGTGATCGCCATCGAGAACGAGCTGCGGGCGCACGGCGTGGATCCTCGCGACTCCGCGAGCTGGACGGAGCCCGTCATCCGTTTCCCTTGCCCGGAAGGACCCGCCTTCGCTGCCGCAGGCACGTCACCGGCGCTCCAGGACGTCTACGACGCACTCCTCGGGACGGGCGGCTGGGTTCGGCGTCGGGGCGTCGGTGGAACCGTTCCCGTTCGATTCCCGAGCACGAAGGATCCGGGAGACACCGGGTGGCACATCGACGGTAGCTACGACGTGGATGGACAGTGGTGGGTGAACGTGCAGAGTCGCTGGCGAGGACTGCTGGCGCTGTTCCTCTTCACGGACGTCGGTGAGGGGGATGCGCCGACGGAGATCCTGGTCGGATCCCATCTCGACGTCCCGCGCGTGCTCGCACCCTATGGCGAACGCGGCCGGTTCTTCGGCGAGGTGGCCAGCGACCTGCCCGCGTCGACGTACGGGCGTCTCCGTGCCCGCGCGACCGGCCGTGCCGGCGACGTGTACGTGTGCCATCCCTTCCCCGTGCATCGCGCGACGTGGCCGCACCACGGCTCCAGACCGCGCATGATGGCCCAGCCCGAGATCGCCCATCACGAGCCCTTCGCGCTGCGGGGCGGCGCCGACGTGTGTGCGGTCGAGCGAGCGATCCTCCGCGGCCTCAGGTAGGCGTGCGGGTCGCGACCGCGATCACCTCGAGCCGCGGCCCTCGCTCCTCACGGCGCTCGCGAGCTTGAGGCCAACCAGCTGCGCCACCACGGCCGCCATGTAGAACTGCCCGAACAGCACCTCGAGCCACGTGAGCGAGTACATGGGCGGACCGACCGGCGTGATTTCCGAGTAGCCCAGACCGGTCAGCGTCGCGAAGCTCAGGAAGTCGAACAGAGCGCGCCGGAGGTGCGGAAGGGCGAGCCGCCATGCCACCTCGGACTTCACGCTGAACGCCTGGGGCACGAGGAAGTAGGTGAGCATGTAGACATTGGCCCAGGCGATGCCCCCCAGCATGTAGCCGCACAAGGCTCCGAGGACCTCGTCGGCGCCGATCATGTTCTTCCGGAAGATGTCGCGCAGCATCACGGCGACGGCGAGGCCGAGAAAGAGCACGGTGAAGGAGTGAAAGATCACCGCGACCACGATCTGGTCCCGCTCGGGCAGGACGTAGAAGCCGAAGTTGGCCGCGAGCGCCGGCAAGGCGAGCGCCAGAGCGCCGCGTCGTTCCCATGGCTCCGCGAAGAGGATGAAGAAGAGATACACGCTGATGAGGCCGAACAGGAGATCGAAGCACGCGCCGGCCACGAGACTCAGATGGCCCAGGACCGGCTGCGCGATGAGCAACGAGATCATCGCCACCAGGAGCAGGAGGTGCTTTCGCGTCCCGTGCACGAGTGCAGGCATCGATCCCGCCGGCGCGACGTCCTTGCGTCGACTTCGCTTCAGGGGGCCGGCGATGCGACGCGCACCGCCAGCCGCTGCTCGATGTCTCGCGCCGCCGCGACACCGCCGAGGCCCTCGATCTCGCCGACCAGCGCCGCCAGGCGCCGCACGATGCGCCGGCCTTCCGTCGGTCGCCAGCCGAGCGCGGCCAACGTCTTCTCGCACTGGACGGTGTGCTCGATCACGTGCGCAGCGAAGCGGTGCAGGCGGAACCGAACGTCCACATCGTACCGGCCCCACTGCGTGGGTCGGGTCATCGCCGCCGGCGCCACGTCGCCCAACCGGCGGCTCGTCTCCGACCGCGCCTCAGCGAGGCGGACGAGAATGTCGCAGATCCCCCCGCTGACGTCGATCTGCGCCAGCGTCGGTAGCCGGTCGTCCGGGATGCGCACGGGATCGGCGTCGCCCCGCTCGATCGCGTAGAGCGTTTGCAGCGCGTACCGTCGCTCGATGATGAAGATGTGACGAAGGGTCTCCCGCAACGGCCACTCCCCATTCCCCGGCGCCCGGTCGAGCAGATCGGCCGGCAGGCCGACCAGCAAGCCTCGCAAGTCACCGAACGCACGCTGGGCCAGAGCGAGGATCCGCCGGGATTCCGGGAGCGGCCCGGCCACGACGCGGACGTGCGCCTCCTGCGCGTCCTCCAGCGTTCGGTAGAGCGCGTAGCGGACATCCATCGCCCGGTCGCGATACACCCATTCACGGGCGAGCGCCGCCTCGTCGAGGCCGGCCGCGCCCTCCAGGACCGCGTCGAACTCCCGGATCGCGCCGGTCATGGCTAGAGGACGGAGCGCACGAGGCCACCGTCGACGAGGATCGTGGTCCCCGTGATGTAGCTGGACTTGCCGGAGGCCAGGAACGCCACCAGGTACGCCATCTCCCTGGGATCCCCGATGCGACCCACGGCCGTCTCCGCCGCGCGCTGGGCGAGCGCCGCGTCCACGGAGATACCCAGCTCCTTGGCTCGAGCCGTCACGTTGCCGAGCATGCGCTCCGTCAGGATCGAGCCGGGGCAGACGTTGTTCACCAAGATGCCGTCGCGTCCCACTTCGTCGGCCAGACTCTTGGCGAAGGCCACCACCCCCATGCGGGTCGCGCCGGAGAGCGCCAGGTTCGGGATCGGCTGGTAGACGGTGCTCGCCAGGATGTTGATGACGCGGCCGTGGCCGCTCTGCTTCAGATGCGGAAGCGCCTCTCGCGACATCCGCGCGAAGAACAGCAGCGATCGTTGGACGGCCGTGGCCCATTGCTCCTCCGTGGCGCTGGCCGCCCGGGCCAGCGGCGGCCCACCGGAGTTGTTCACGAGGATGTCGAGTCGACCGAACCGCGCGACGGTGGCCGCGACCAGGTCGCGAATGGCCTCGGGCCGGTCCAGGTCGCCGGCAATCGTCAAGATGTCTGCGCCCGTCCGGCTCCGAATCTCGTCGGCCGCCCGATTCAGCTCGGCGGCCGTGCGGCTGCACACCGCCACCCTGGCGCCTTCCTCGGCCAGCACCTCCGCGCACGCTCGCCCCAGCCCCTTGCTGGCGCCGCCGACGACCGCCACCTTGTCCTTCAATTCGAGATCCATCGCCTGGGCCTCGACCGTCACGCCTCGGTGAGCACGCGCAGCTCGACCTCTCGCCGCCTCGGCCCTTCGAATTCCATCAGCACGATCCTCTGGAAGTCGCCGAGCGCGAGCTTGCCGTCCTCGATCGGCACGTGAACGCTCGGCCCGACGAGAGCGCTGAGGAAATGGGCGGCGACGTGAGCCGCCGAATCATGGCGATACGCTCGCGGCGGCGTCAGCGTCTGGAGCACGTCCATGATGTCTTCGGGCACATCCTTCTCCGAGGTGATCACCATCAGGCCTGCCGTCGTGTGGCGCAGGAAGAGATGACAGCTGCCGCTCGACACGCCGGTGACCAGCGCCTCGACGCGCGGCGTGATGTCGACGACTTCTGTGGCGGTGTGCGTCTCGAGCACGATGGTCGTCGGCATGGCCGGCGAGCTCCCGCTACCCGCCGCTGCGCAGGATCCGGCCCGGCATGGCGCCCGTGTGCTTGCTCTCGTCGTAGAGCTGCGTGCCGGCCACGAACGTCGCCTTGATCCCCTCGGATTCGGAGACGAGGCGCCGTCCGTGGCACGGCAGGTCGTAGGCGTAGCGCGGCGCCTTGGCGGTCACCGTCGCCGCGTCGAACAGCACCAGGTCGGCGACCCTGCCTTCGGCCAGCACGCCGCGGTCGGGAATGCCGAACAACCTGGCCGGGACCTCGGTCAGCTTGTGCACGGCCTTCTCGAGGCTCAGCACGCCGCGCTTCCTCACCCACAGGTCGAGCAAGGCCGTGGCATAACCCACGTCACAGATGAAGTCGACGTGCGCTCCTCCGTCAGACAGCCCGACGAGGCAGCGATCGTCGGTGATCAGCCGCTCGACGCCCGCGGGGTCGAAGTTGAACGTGGAGGACTGAAAGCGCGTCTCGAGGTTGTCGGCAATGCCGAGGTCGAAGTACGTGTCGACCGGCCGCTTGCCCTCGGCCGCCGCGATCTCTTCGATTGTCCGCCCCACGTGGCGCGCCAGATGGGGCCGGCTCACCTCCAGCACGCGCATCTGGCCCCACAGGTGGTTGCGCTTCCGGCTGTCTAGCTCCTGCCGGAACGCCTCGCGAAACGCGGGGTCGCGGTAGAGCCCGATCTGCTCTTCGGCTGGGCGGTTGAAGGCCTTCTGCCAGGAGACGAACGAGCCGAACATCGTCGGGTTCTTGAGGTCGCCCTGACTCATGATCGGTCGGGGCGTGACCTGCGGGACCGCTTGCTTGACGAGATCGCCGAGCCTCGTGAAGGTCTGGTCATGATAGTCGGGCTGGCCGGGATGTGCGAAGAGCGCCAGCCACGTCACCGGCCGTCCGCTGGCCTGCGTCAGCGCGCGCAGCAACTCGATGTCGTCGTCGCTCACCGCGTACATCCCGCCCGAGTTCAGGATGATCTCGATCGCGCCGCGTCCGACATCGTGGAGTCCGCGCACGACGCCGATCAGCTCGTCCCGGCTGGCGTTGCGGCAGGCCAGCGGGCGACCCTGATAGCCAACGTGATTGCGCGACGTCGTGGTCGTGAAGCCGAAGGCGCCGGCCTCCACCGCCTCGCGGAGCAGGCGTCGCATCGTTCGGATCTCATCGTCGGTGGCGGGCCGCTCGAACGAGGCCTCGCCCATCACGTAATGGCGCAGCGGGGTGAACGCCACCAGGCCCGCCACGTTGATGCCGAGCCCGCGGCGATCGATGGCATCGAGGTACTGGCCGTAGCTCTCCCATTGCCAGTCGATACCGGCCTTCATGACGTCGTAGGGGATGGCCTCGACGTTGACCAGATCCTGCATGAGGATCTCGCGGGTCGCGGGCTTCACCGGCGCGACCCCCACGCCGCAATTGCCCATGATGACGGTGGTCACGCCGTGCCACGGCGAGCATGTCAGGAGCGGATCCCAGGCGATCTGCGCGTCGTAGTGCGTGTGAGGATCGACGAAGCCGGGCGCGAGGACGAGGCCGTCGCCATCGATGACCCGCTCCGCCGTCTGGCCGTTCGTCTTGCCCACGTGTCGGATGATGCCGTCCGCAATACCGAGGCTACCCGTGAAGCTCGGCGCGCCTGTTCCGTCGCAGATCCGCGCGTTCTTGATCAGAAGGTCAAGCATTGCGCCCTCCCTTTTCTCCTAGACGTCGGAATGCATGCCCTGGCTGAATTCGACCGGTCCCGAGGCCCCAAGGATCGCCATTCCCGGTTGTCGAGTCAACAGGCTCGCGATCATCGGCGCGGGCCTCCCTCTGCGTTCGCGCGGGGGATGCGCTATGATCGCGAGGCCGAGCGTCGGACGATACTCAGGGCAAGGAGACTGCCATGGCAAAAAAACAGATCATCACGGTCGGATCAGCGGCGCCGAACCCCAACCTGTCGGCGGCCACGCGGTTCGGCAACCTCGTCTTCGTGTCTGGCCAGACGGGACGGCATCCGGTCACGGGAGAGGTCGGCAAGGATATCCGGGAGCAGACGCGAAACATCCTCGAGCGAATCAAGGCGATTCTGACCGCCGCCGGGACTTCCCTCGACAATGTCCTGAGCGCCATGACCCACCTGACCAGGCGCGAGGACCTGACCGCCTACAACGAGGAGTACGCGAAATACTTCCCGACCAACAAGCCGGCCCGGACCACGGTGACCGTCGCATCGCTGAACGCGCCCGAACTCCTCATCGAGATCACAGTCATCGCGTGCATCCCCGAGTGATCGCGCGGCGGTCTACCTCGCACGGCCCCGGGGCGAGCGCCCCGCTCTGGTGGCCAGGCGGTTCTCGCGGATGAAGCGCACGATACTCTCCGCCAGCTCGCGCTCCCGTCGCTGAAAGCCGTGCCGGGCGCCCGGAATGACCACGCCGGTGAACGAGCGGGCGCGCACCGCGTTCTCGCGGAAGGCATCGATCACCTGGGCCGCCCGGCGATCGAGGTACTCGTCGACACTTCCGACGATCGCCGCGACGGGCAGCCGCACGGCGCGTAGCGCCGTCCATCGCGCGCCCGGGCGGTAATACGGGAACACGTCCTCGTCGCCGCCCGGGCGGTAGAGACTGAGGTAGCGCCGGGCGCCCCAGAAGCCCCAGGCGCGCGGTATGAGGGCCTGAGCGTCGCGTCGCGCCAGCCGCTCCGCGACCGCAACGCGCCGCGCCAGCTCCCGCGCGCCGAGCTCCTTCCTCGCGGCCGCGACGTCGGCGATCGGCCCGACCAGGATGACGGCGGTCACGCGCGGGTCGCGGGCACGCGCCGCGTAGTGGAGCACCTTGTTGGCGCCGGTGGAATGCCCGGCGAGGATGACGCGATGAAAGCCGCAGCGACCCGCGAACGCGATCATCGCCCGGATATCGGTGAGGCTCTGGCCGAAACGTTCGAAAGCGGCGCCGGCCAGGAGAGCGCCCCGGCCGGCGACGACGTCGTGGCCGCGGTTGTTGAACTTGAGGTAGCCGATCCCCGCCTCGGTGAGCCGGTGCGACAGCGTCGCGATCAACGCCTGCCCGGACGAGAACGCGGAACCGAGCCCGTGCACCCAGATGAGCGCAGCCCGACGGCGGCGTGGCTCGGCCATGAGCCCGTCGAGCCACACGCCGTCGCGGGTACGCAGGCGGACCAGCGACACCTCGACACGGGTCGGCCTGGGCATGACCAGGAGATTGTCGCGTACGCGCGTAATGTCGACAATGCCAGGAGTTGGCCTGAGGACTTGACCTCGCGTCCGAGCCGGTGCAGATTGGCGTTGGCCGTGGCGCCGGCGCCGTCGGCGGTGAATCGCCGAACGCGGTTCCGGCATCCCAAAGACGCGACACCATTCCGGGAGGGCCTGGACCATATGCCCAGCGTGACCGTCTACACCAACATCGGCTGAGGCCCCTGTCACCGCGCGACAGAGTATCTGTCGCAGAAAGGGGTCCCGTTCGTGGAAAAGAACGTCGGCAAAGATCCCCAGGCTCGCCAGGAGCTCATGGAGATCGGCCTCACCTCCTTGCCGGTCATCATCATCGGTGAGACGCGGCTCGCCGGGTTCAACCCGATGAAGATCGACGAAGCGCTCGCGCAGGTAGAGGGATGAGCGCGCCAGCCCGGCCCTCGCAAGCCAACATCGACAAGATGTGGGCGTACGCGAAGAAGTACGCGGAGAAGTCCGGCACATCGCTGCACCCCGATGTGAGCGTCACCGAGACCGTGGTGGAGGGCCTGGCCCGCCACATCGAGCAGGTCGGGCGCCCCCTCTGCCCGTGCAACTTCTACCCGGACCCGCACGCGGAAGCCAAGCTGCGCCGCTGGATCTGCGCCTGCGACGAGATGCAGAAGTGGAAGTACTGCCACTGCTTGCTCTTCGTATCGCCGGACGGTCTGCCCATCACCGAGCACCTGCCGGAGGACCACGAAGGTCGCGCCGCCTACGGCCTGGTGAAGGATCCTCACCCCGACAAGGGACGCGCCACCGCGCGCGTCCTCGAGCGTCAGAAGACCGAAGGCTCCTCCCACTAGCGCCGCCCAGTCCTCCCCCGTCCCGCCTGCAAACGGCGGGTTTCGGGAACGCCGGCGCGGTTGGCTCGGTTTATCGGGCGTGGTAGACTGCTGCGCATTCTTGCGCCTGAGAGGGAGGATTTCATCATGAGCCGGCGTCTCACGCTGTTCGTTTCTCTGATGGCCATCGTCGTGCTGACCGGCACGGTCATTGGCTTCGCCGCCGACCCGCCGATCCCGATCGGGGTCGCGGTGTCCCAGACCGGTCCGGTCGCGCTCGCCGGTCAGGAGCAGGTGCTCGGCGCGCAGATCGCCGAGGAGTACTTCAACAAGCACGGCGGCGTGAACGGCCGCCCCATCAAGCTGATCTTCCAGGACGCCGGCAGCGACGAGCCGACCGCCATCAACGCCTTCCAGAACCTGATCAACGTCGCGAAGGTCGTGGGCATCATGGGCCCGAGCCTGTCCCAGCAGGCGTTCGCCGCCGATCCCTTCGCCGTCCGCGCCAAGGTCCCGGTCATCGGGCCGTCCAACACGGCCAAGGGCATCCCGCAGATCGGCGAGTTCGTCTCGCGCGTCTCGTCGCCGGTGGCCATCGTGGCGCCCAACGCGGTGAAGGCGGCGATGGAGCAGAACAAGGATCTCAAGCGCGTCGCGGTGCTCTACGCGCAGAACGACGCGTTCAACAAGTCCGAGACCGAGACCTTCCAGCAGGCTGTGAAGGACCTCAAGCTGGACCTCCTGACCGTGCAGACCTTCCAGACGACGGACACCGACTTCACGGCCCAGGTGACGAACGTGCTGAACGTCAAGCCGGACCTCGTGATCATCTCCGGCTTGCAGGTGGACGGCGCCAACCTGGTGAAGCAGCTGCGCGACCTCGGGTACAAGGGCTTGATCGTCGGCGGCAACGGCGTGAACACCGCCGCCATCTTCCCGATCTGCAAGGCCAAGTGCGACGGCATCCTGATCGCGCAGGCCTACAGTCCCGCCTACAAGAGCAAGATCAACGACGAGTTCAAGGCCATCTACAAGGACAAGCAGAAGAAGGACCCGCCGCAGTTCAGCGCCCAGGCCTTCGCGGGCATCCAGGTCTTCGTCGAGGCGCTCACCGCCCTCGACAAGAAGTCGCCGATCGCCAAGATGGACCTCGCCGCGCTGCGGGTCGCGCTGAACAAGCAGATCATCTCCGGAACCTACGACACGCCGCTGGGAGAGATCTCGTTCACGACGGGACCCGGCATGGGCGGGGAGATCGTGCAGAAGCAGGCCTACGTGGCGCAGATCAAGATGGATCCGGACGGCACCAAGGGCACGTTCGTCTTCGTGAAGTAGGAGTCCGCGCGTTGCGCATGTCCCCGGGCGCGGGGCGGCTTCCGGCCGCCCCGCCCTCACCAACCCCGTGAACGGGAGGCTTCTCCTCCAGCAGGTGCTGAACGGCCTCGCCATCGGCAGCGTGTACGCCATCTTCGCGCTGGGCTACACGCTGATCTTCTCCGTCCTTCGCATCATCAACTTCACGCACGGCGCCATCTTCACCCTCGGCGCCTACGCGGCCTACGCGCTGACGGGCTCCCCACTGGGCATCAACGGACTGCTGGCCGGCCTGACCTTGCCCTTCCGGCTGCCCTTCGTCCTGGCGCTGGTCGGCGGCTCGATCGTGGCGGCAGTGTGTGGCGTGATCGTCGAGCGGCTGGCGTTCCGGCCCCTCCGCGCGCGCGGCGCCGATCCGCTGCTCTCCCTCGTCTCCAGCCTCGGCGTGGCCGTCGCGCTCGTGAACATCACGCAATACCTGTTCGGCGCCGAGCCGTATTCCTATCCCGACCCCCTGGCCAGCCTGCCGAGCGCGGTGAACTTCGGCACGGCCGGCCAGCCGGTGCTCGTGCGCACGGTCCAGGTCGTGATCTTCGCCGTGTCGATGGTGATGCTCGCGCTCCTGACCTACCTCATGAACGCCACCCGCACGGGGAAGGCCCTCAGAGCCGTGGCCGAGGACACGACGACCTCGAGCCTGCTCGGGATCGACACTGACCGGCTCATCCTGCTGACGTTCATCATCAGCGGGTTTCTCGGTGGCGTAACGGGAACGCTCATCGGGCTGAGCGTGGGCATCGCCGGTCCCTACTTCGGGATCGCCTTCGGGCTCAAGGGCCTCGCGGTGATCGTGCTCGGTGGGCTCGGCGACATCCCGGGCGCGGTCGTGGGCGGCCTGATCATCGGGCTCGCCGAGGCCTTCGTACCGGCGCAGCACATCGCGTACCGCGAGGCGGTGCCCTTCGCGCTCCTGTTCATCGTGCTGCTCGTCCGGCCGCAGGGCCTGCTGGGCCGAGCGCAAGTGCAGAAGGTCTAGGCCAGAGCGATGAGCGCTTCTCATCGCTCTGGCCTGCCTTTCCTCGTTTGTTAGGACGAACGTGGCGACGTTCCTCGCGACATACGATTTCCTGCTCGTCTCGATGGTCCTCGCGGCGGTCCTGGCTCTCACGCTCTACCTGCCGCTCATGGCCGGTCAGCTCTCGGTTGCGAGCCCGGGATTCTACGCCCTCGGCGGATACATCGCCGCGATCCTGTCCACCAAGGTCTTCCATCCTGGCCCCGGCCTCTATCCCATCCAGCTGGTCCTCGTCGAAATGGTGGCCGCGGCGGTCGTCTCGGGCATCCTCGGCCTCGTGGTGGGACTGCCGGCGCTGCGTCTACGCGGGATCTTCCTGGCGCTGGCCACCATCGCGTTCGTCCAGATCCTGGGGGTGGTCGCGCTCAATCTGCAGGTGACCGGCGGGGCCATCGGGATCTTCGGCATTCCGCAGCCATTCTCGAACCAGCTCTCGTACATGTGGGTCGCCCTTCCCCTGCTCCTGCTCTCGATGCTCTTCGTCGCGCGGCTGGAGCGGAGCCGGACGGGCCGAGCGCTCGTCGCCCTCCGGGAGGACGAGCTGGCGGCCGCGGCGATGGGCGTGAGCCCGACCTACTACAAGGTGCTCGCGTTCACCACGAGCGCCGTCCTGGCCGGCATGGTCGGCGCCGTCAGCGCGCACTTCATCAACACGTGGAACTCGCGGCAGGGAACCTTCGACACCAGCGTGAACCTCATGGCGTTCGTCCTCGTCGGCGGGTCGCGCACCTTCGTCGGTCCCGTGGTCGGCGGTCTCGTGCTCACCGCGCTGCCGGAGGCCCTGCGCGGGATCGCGGACGTGGGCGGGCTCCCGGGATGGCTCGCGCAGTTCCTGCGCGATGGCCGCCTCATCATCTTCGGCGTCCTCATCGCGCTCGGCACCGTCTTCTTCCCTCAGGGGCTCATCACGCCGGGACTGCTCCGCCACCTGGGGCGTCGGCGACGGGTGCCCCACTCGTGAGCGTCGCGCCCGCAGTCGCGCCCGGCGGCGCGCCGGCCCTCGATCTGCTCGAGGTGGACGACGTCACCTGCACCTTCGGGGGCGTCGTCGCCGTCAACGCCGTCTCGTTCCGCGTACCTCGAGGCGAGCTGTTCGGCCTCATCGGGCCCAACGGCGCCGGCAAAACCACGCTCTTCAACATCGTCACCGGCCTCACGGCGCCGAGCGCCGGCCACCTCCGGTACCAGGACGAGGACATCACCGGACTGCCGCCGCATCGCATTGCGAGCCGCGGCATCGCCCGGACGTTCCAGAACGTGCGCCTCTTCGGCGAGCTGTCCGCGCTCGAGAATGTGATGATCGCGCGTCACGTGCGGACGAGGAGCGGGCTCGTCAGCGGCGTGCTCGGCATGGGCTCGGCGCGGCGGGAGGAACAGGCGACGCGCGAACGCGCCGCCGCGTTGCTGGCGCTGGTTGGTCTCGCGGACCGGCCCGAGGAGCGCGCCAGGAACTTCTCCTATGGCGACCAGCGCCGGCTCGAGATCGCCCGCGCGCTGGCCCTCGAGCCCGAGCTGCTCCTGCTGGACGAGCCGGCGGCCGGCATGAATCCGGGCGAAAAGCGCGCGCTGAGCGACTTGATCCGGAGTGTCCGCTCCCGGCTCGGACTGACGATCCTGCTCATCGAGCACCACGTGCCGCTCGTCATGGACCTGTGCGACCGCATCGCCGTGCTCAATTTCGGCCAGCTCATCGCGCTCGGCCCACCCGCGGAGGTCAGGAAGAGCCCTGCGGTGATCGAGGCGTACCTGGGCGACGAGGCATGAGCGCGCCGGGCACGCCTCTCCTCGAGGTTGCCGATCTCTCGATCCGTTACGGGCGCGTGCAGGCCCTCGAGCACGTGACCCTCGAGGTCCGTGCCGGCGAGGTGGTCTCCCTGCTCGGCGCGAACGGCGCGGGCAAGAGCACGACGCTGCGCTCCATCTCACGGATCATCCCGATCCATGGAGGACGCATCGCCTTCGACACGCGTGACATCAGCGGCGCGCGCCCGAGCGACGTCGTCCGTCTCGGCATCGCCCAGGTGCCGGAGGGTCGTCGCATGCTCGCCCGCCAGAGCGTCCTCGACAATCTCCTCCTCGGCGCCTACACGCGCGGGGACGCCGCCGAGGTCCAGGCGGACGTCGAGCGCCAGTTCGCGCGCTTTCCGGTCCTGGCCGAGCGGCGCCGCCAGCTGGCCGGCACCTTGAGCGGCGGCGAGCAGCAGATGCTGGCGATCGCCCGAGCGCTCATGAGCCGCCCGCGCTTGCTGCTGCTCGATGAGCCATCGCTGGGGCTGGCGCCGCTGATCGTGCGGGGCATCTTCGACATCATCCGCTCTCTCCACGAGGCCGGCGTCACGATCCTCCTGGTCGAGCAGAACGCCAGTTTGGCGCTGCAGGTCGCGGACCGAGCGTACGTGCTGGAGGCGGGCCGCCTGACCCTCAACGGGCCTGCCGCAGATCTCCTGACCGACGAGCGTGTGAAGCGGGCCTACCTCGGCTGACGAGCGGCCCTCAGGGCCGCACGGCCGGCGACTCCATCAGCATGCCGCGCGCGCGCCACATCAGGAACAGCTCGAGATCGACCAGCTCCGGCGCGCCGTAGTCGTACGGCTCAGCGCGGATCCCCGTGAGGCAGTTCCGCAGCCGCCGCTCCAGCGAGCCGAGTCCCTGCCACTCCAGACGATAGACCGGGTATCCGGTGGGATGCGCTTGCGGGATGACGTTGCCCGCGAGCTGCCGGCCCCAGTTGTCGTCGTGACACTGGCGGCACGCCAGGTTGATCTGGCCCACGCGCCGATTCCAGGTGGCGCGCCCGGCATCGAGGAACGGCCGGCTTCGCTCGTCGATCGCGATATCGATGGACTGACCGCGCGACTGGCGCGCGACGTATGCGGTCAAGGCCAGGAGCTCTCGGCTCTCCCAGGCGAGTGCCGGAGCCTGTTGGCGCTCCGTGCGACAGACGTTGATGCGCTGCTCGAGATTGACGGGGCGTCCGCGCGTGGCGTCGAAGGCTGGGTAGCGGGCCGCCACGCCCTTCATGCTGGTCCGCGCATCGCCGTGGCAATCAGCGCACGCGCGGCCGGCCGCGCCGATCTTTCGGGCCCACAGGCCGCCGCCCTCGAGCACCCAGAGCAGACCGGGATTTGCGGTGTCGTCGTCCTGCATCGCGCGCGTCTCGCGACTCATGAACTCGTAGCCCGACCGGCGTTCTGCGAGGGGAATCTCATCAGCGAAGGCCGAGACGGCCACGACCATCGCCGCCACGGTGACCCAGAGAGGGCGCACTTACTCGACGACGATCGCGGCCGACTCCGTCATCGAGAAGCCGTTGTCGCCCGTCCAGTGGAACTCGATGGTGCCGCTCTCGGCGGCGACCGTCGAGAACGCGAAGAAGGGGTTCGCGGCGATCGCCGGGTAGAGGTCAGCGCGGAAGACCTCCGTGCCGTTGTACGTGCACACGAACCGCCGGATGATGTCGCGCGGGATCGGCGCGCCGAGCTGGGAGCGGCGATACCCGGTCTCCATCGCGTGCGAGACCAGCGTCTTGATCTCGATGATCTCGCCGCGTCGCGCTCGCGGGGGCACGTTGACCAGAGCGTTCGCCATCACACTCGGAGGGGGGCGTCGCCCCCCTTCCGACACCTCCGCCCAGGGCAGATTGCGCCGGCAAAGCCGGCGCTCGAAACGGAACTCGCATTCATCGCGATATCTCTGATGGCCATGTGGCGTCTGCTCGGACTCCCCTAGGCGTCCTCGAGACACGCCGCGAGCGTCACCACCACGTTCGCGCGGTCGGACCAGAAGGAGCCGTCGGACATCTCGGAG
>Ga0335077_10004755_pt1 | contig 16570 bp, 19 predicted proteins | sample Lox_Sample_31_FD_207151 | JGI IMG/M metagenome (GOLD analysis project Ga0335077, IMG submission 207151) | Soil microbial communities from Loxahatchee National Wildlife Refuge, Florida, United States - Lox_Sample_3.1 | ecosystem: Environmental > Terrestrial > Soil > Wetlands | place: USA...
CGAGGAGACGCCCCCGCGCAGCGAGTCGCCGCGCGTGGGCCCCGGCCCGCCGGCGGGCGCGGCCGCGGTGGTGGAGCTCACCTCGTCGGGCTCGAAGCCCTCGGCCCTGTCGCGAGTGCCGAAGATCGAGAAGAAGACCGCGTCGAACGCGGCGACCTGTGTCTCGTCGGAGACGAGCACGGCGCGGGCGGTCCAGTACAGCCGCCGCCGGCTCACGGGCCGCACGATTGCGAGCGCGCGCGCGAGCTCGGCCGAGCGTGCGGGCGTCATCGGCAGGCCGACCTCGTGCAGGCGACGGCTCAGCGCGCCGACGAGCGGCGGCAGGTCGAGGTGGATCGTCTCGACTCCGAAGACCGGCGCGTCAGTCATCGGCGCCCACGAGCTGCTCGAGGCCGGCCGCGCGGATCACCTCCTGGTCCTCGCTGTACTTCAGCACCGAGCCGAGCGTGCGATCGACCGCCGCGGCGTCCAGGCGCTCGATCCCGAGCAGGCTCAGGGCGGCCAGCCAGTCGATCGCCTCGGCCACCCCGGGCGGCTTCTGGACGTCGCTGTCGCGCATGCGCGAGACGGCGTTCGCCACCTGCACCGCGAGCGTCTCCGACGAGCCCTTGACGCGCCGGCGCACGATCTCCACCTCGCGCTGCGGGGTCGGGTACGAGATCCGGTGATAGAGGCAGCGGCGCTTGACGGCGTCGTGGAGGTCGCGCGTCCGGTTGGACGTCAGCACGATGACCGGCGGATGCGTGGCCCGGATCGTGCCGAGCTCGGGGATCGTGACGGCGGCATCCGCGAGCAGCTCGAGCAGGAACGCCTCGAAGTCGTCGTCGGCACGGTCGATCTCGTCGATCAGGAGCACCGCGGGCCGCGGGCCGGGATGCTGGAGCGCGCGCAGCAGCGGGCGCCGGATCAGGTAGTCCGGCCCGAACAGCTCCTCCTCTCCGAGGGGCGTGTCGCGCGCGTCGGCGAGACGGATGCTCAAGAGCTGGCGCGGGTAGTTCCACTCGTAGAGCGCCTCCGCCGCGTCGATGCCCTCGTAGCACTGCAGGCGGACGAGCGGCGTGTCGAGCACGAGGGCGAGCGCCTTCGCGGCCTCCGTCTTGCCGACGCCCGCCTCGCCTTCGAGCAGCAGCGGCTGCGGCAGGCGGACGCTCAGGAAGATCGAGGTCGCGAGGCCCTCGTCCACCAGGTAGTCGACGTCGGCGAGGCGCCGGGCGAGGGTCTCGATGTCGGGCACGAGCTGCCGGACCTCGCCGGCCGCCTCGCCCGTCACCTCATTCCGCGAGGGCATGCTCGTGTTGTGCCTGGAACTTGGCCGCGCAGCCGTCGCAGCAGAAGTAGAACGTCTCGCCGTCGAGCTCCACCGAGGGCGTGTCCGCGACCACGGCGACCGTCATCCCGCAGATCGGGTCGACCGCGAGCTCCGGCGACGGCGAGCTCGGCCGCGCAGGGACGGGTGGGGCGGCGCGCTCGCCGCGGCGCACCGTGACGATCGTCGCGAGGATCGAGAGCGCGATCTCCGGCGGGGTGCGCGCGCCGATGTCGATCCCGGCGGGGACGTCGATCAGCGCGAGCTGCTCCTCGGAGACGCCGTCGGCGCGCAGCTCCTCGATCACGCCCGCACCGCGCTTCGGGCTCGCCACGAGGCCGATGTACGGCAGCCCCTCCTCGAGGGCCCTGCGGAGCAGGTGGAGCTCGTCCCGGCCGTGGGCCGCGACGACGAGCGCGAGGTCGCCGGCCGCGGGCTCGGCCGCGGGGACCATCTCGAGCCCGAGCTCGGCGCCGAGGGCAAGAACCGCGGCCGCGATCGGCGTGTCGCCGACGACGAGGACGCGAGGCGCCGGGACGACCGGCTCGAGGAAGATCTCGATCTCGCCGCCCGACAGGCAGGGGTTCTGCGCCGTGACGGCGCCCTCCTCGACCGAGACCTCCCGGCCGGTCTCCGGGTCCTCGCCGATTGGCCCGTCCGGAACGATGCGCAACAGGACCGCCTCCTCCGTCTCGATCGCCTTCAACGAATACACACGAACGCTCTGCTGCGCGCACACTCCGCCGACGAAGCCCTCGATCGTGCCGTCGCCGAGCACGAGCGCGACCTCTCCCGCCTTCACGCTCGTCGGGCGCTTGGCCCGCACGACCGTGGCGATCACGAACGCCGTGCCTTCGGCCGCGAGCTCGGCGGCCCGCCGCGACACGGCGTCCGTCATCATTGCGGCGGCTCTGGTCGCCCCTGCATCGCCGCCCAGACGCGGGCCGGGGTGCAGGGCATGTCGATGTGGTCGACGCCGTGCGTCTCGTGCAGCGCGTCGATCACGGCGTTCACGATCGCGGGCGGCGAGCCGACGTTCGGCGACTCGCCGACGCCCTTCGCGCCGAGCGGGTGGTGCGGGCACGGCGTCACGGTCTCGCCGAGCTCGTAGTCGGGACATTCGAGCGCGGTCGGGATCAGGTAGTCCATGAACGACGAGTTGAGGCAGTTGCCCTCCTCGTCGAACGTGATGACCTCCATCAGCGCGATCCCGATCCCCTCGGCGAGGCCGCCGTGGATCTGGCCGTCGACGATCATCGGGTTGATCCGCACGCCGCAGTCGTCGACGGCGATGAAGCGCCTGACGGTGACGTGGGCCGTGTCGGGATCGATGTCGACGACGGCGATGTAGGCGCCGTAGGGGTAGGTGAGGTTCGGCGGGTCGTAGATCACCTGTGCGTCGAGCCCGCCCTCCATGCCCTCGGGCATCTGCTCGCCGCTGTAGGCGCGCGCGGCGATCTCCTCGATCATCGCGCCCTTCTCGGGGTCGCCCTTCACGTACCAGCGGCCCTTCTCCCAGGCGAGATCCTCGGGCCTCGTCTCGAGCATCGTCGCCGCGATCAGGCGCGCCTTGTCGCGCACCTTCCGCGAGACGACCGCGACGGCGGCTCCGGACACCGGCGTCGAGCGGCTGCCGTAGGTGCCGAGCCCGTACGGCGAGCGGTCGGTGTCGCCGTGGCGCACCTCGACGTCCTCCGGCGGGATCCCGAGCTCCTCGGCGACGATCTGCGCGAACGTCGTCTCGTGGCCCTGCCCCTGCGTCTGGGCGCTGATGCTGACCACCGCCTTGCCTGACGGGTGCACACGCAGGTCGGCGCCGTCGTTCATCGCGAGGCCGAGGATGTCCATGTGCTTGCGCGGCCCCGCGCCGACGCCTTCGGTGAAGAAGGAGACGCCGATGCCCATCAGCTCGCCGCGGGCGCGCTTCTCCGCCTGCTCGCGACGCAGCTCCTCGTAGCCGGCGATCTCCATCGCCACGCGCATCGTCTCGGCATAGTTCCCCGAGTCGTACGTCCAGCCCGTCGTGGTCTCGTACGGGAACTGCTCGGGCCCGATGAAGCTGCGCATCCGCAGCTCGATCGGGTCGGCCTTGAGCTCGAGCGCGAGCGCGTCGACCATCCGCTCGACGAGGTAGACGGCCTCGGTGATCCGGAACGAGCAGCGGTACGCCACGCCGCCCGGCGCCTTGTTCGTGTAGACCGCCTTGACCTGGACGTGCGCCGCCTCGAGGTCGTACGAGCCGCAGACGATGTGGAAGAAGCCGGCCGGGAACTTCGTCGGCTGCGCGGTCGAGTCGAACGCGCCGTGGTCGGCGATCACGTCGACCCGCAGGCCGGTGATCTTGCCGTCCTTTGCGCACATCTCCGCGTGCATCACGTAGTCACGCGCGAAGCCGGTGGACATCAGGTTCTCGGAGCGGTTCTCGACCCACTTCACCGGCACGCCGGCGACGATCGAGCCGGCGATCGCGCACACGTAGCCCGGGTACACCGGTACCTTGTTGCCGAAGCCGCCGCCGATGTCCGAGCAGCGGATCCGGATCATGTGCTCCGCGAGGCCCGCGACGTGCGCGTACACCGTGCGGTGCGCGTGCGGCGCCTGGTTGCCGTTGTAGATGTCGAGCTGGCCGGTCTCCGGATCGAAGTCGGCGATGATCCCGCACGTCTCGAGCGGAGCGGGGTGGCAGCGTGGGTAGATGATGTCGCGCGTCACGACGGTGTCGGCCTCGGCGAAGGCGCGGTCGGTCGCCTCGCGCTCGCCGGCCTCCCAGGTCGGGCTCGCGAGGTTGTCGCGCTGGCCGACCTTGTCGTCGCGGATCAGCGGTGCATCGGGGTCGAGCGCCTTGCGGGCGTTGACGATCGCCGGCAGCGGCTCGTACTCGACGTCGATCAGCTGCAGCGCGTCGTTCGCGGAGTACTCGTCGGTCGCGATCACGAACGCGACCTCCTGGCCCTGGAAGCGCACCTTGTCGCCCGCGAGCACGGCCTGCGTGTCGTAGGAGATCGTCGGCATCCACGCGAGACCGAGCGTCTCGAGGTCCTTGGCGGTGACGACGGCCGCGACGTTCGGGTGCGCGAGCGCGCGCGAGGTGTCGATCGAGACGATGCGCGCGTGCGCGTACGGGCTCCGCAGGATCGCGCCGTGCACCATGCCCGGCAGGCGGATGTCGTCGAGGTAGGTGCCCTTGCCGCGGATGAAGCGGGCGTCCTCCTTGCGCTTCAGCCGGCCGAAGCCGATCGGGCGCTCGGTGCCGGCGCTGGGAAGGTTCTCGACCGTTGCCATCCTCAGACCTCCTGTTTCGCGGCGGCTTCGTAGTCGGCGGCCCAGCGCACCGCGGCGACGATGTTCTTGTAGCCCGTGCAGCGGCAGATCGCCCCCGAGATTGCCGTACGGATCTCCTGATCGGTCGGATCGGGGTTCTCGTCGAGCAGGGCGCGGGCGGTCATCAGCATCCCGGGCGTGCAGAACCCGCACTGGAGCGCGTGGGTCTCGTGGAAGCCCAGCTGCACCGGATCGAGCCGGCCGTCGACCTCGAGCGACTCGACCGTGCGGATCTCGTGACCCTCGCACATCACCGCGAGGATCGTGCAGGACTTGACCGGCTCGCCGTCCATCTGCACGACGCACGCGCCGCAGTTCGAGGTGTCGCAGCCCCAGTGGGTGCCGGTCAGGCCGGGCGTGTCGCGGATGAAGTGGACGAGCAGCTGCCGCGGCTCGACGTCGCGAGTGACCTTCTCGCCGTTGATCGAGATCGTGACGTTCATGAGCGGGCCTCCTGGGCGCGGGCGGTGGCGCGGGTCAACGCGCGGGCCGTGAGCACGCCGGCGAGGTGGCGCTTGTAGTCGACCGGCCCGCGGCCGTCCGCGGTCGGCGAGCAGTCCTCCGAGGCGATCGCGCCGGCCTGCGCGAAGAGGTCGTCCGACGGAGCCTTGCCCCGCAGCAGCTCCTCGGCCCGGGTGAGGTGGATCGTGGTGAGCCCGACCGCGCTGAGCGCGATCCCCGCGTCGGCGATCGTGCCGCCGTCGAGCCAGACGGCGGCCGACGCGGCGGCGATCGCCCAGTCGCCGGCCCGGCGCTCGACCTTCTCGTGCGCGCTGCCGGCGCCCGGACGCAGCGGAATGCGAACCTCGGTGAGCAGCTCGCCGTCGCCGACGGCCGTCTGGAAGGGCCCGACGTGGAAGTCGTCCATCCCGACCACCCGTTCGCCGCCGGCGCCCCGGATCACGGCCCTGGCCTTCACCGCCGAGCAGACGGCGGAGAGGTCCTCGGCCGCGTCGGCCTGGCAGAGCGAGCCGCCGATCGTGCCACGGTTGCGAACCACGGGATCGGCGATCACGGTCTCGGCGTCCCGGAAGACCGGCAGGTTCTCGGCGAGCAGCTCGGACTTCAGCAGCTCGACGTGGCGCGTCAGCGCCCCGATCCGGATCTCGTCGCCGTCGACGCGGATGTACGAGAGCTCCTCGAGGTCGTTGATGTCGATCAGGTGTGCTGGGTTCGCGAGCCGGAGCTTCATCATCGGCAGGAGGCTGTGACCGCCCGCGATGATGCGCGCCTCGGGACCGAGCCTCTGGAGCGACGCGATTGCGCCGTCCACGCTCGTGGCACGCTCGTACTCGAATGCCGCAGGGGTCTGCACGAGGGGCTCCTTTCGTAGCTCAGTCTACCGGCGGTTCGCCGGGAGCCGCTTGCGCGGCGCGCCGATGTCGTCCCGCTGCTCGTACTGCACGGGGGCGTCGGTCCCGATCACCGGCGACCTCGGCAGGGAGTCCGGTCTCGACTGGCGGAGGTCGGGGTAGAGGAGCCTGGCCGCGAGGCTGCCGCCCTCGACGTTTCGCAGTGGGAAGCCGTTCGGGCTCGCGGCGGCGACCGGCGCCTCGCGCCCCAGCCGCGCCAGCGTGAGCGTGCCCCGCGTGTAGACCTCGCCGATCCGCGGCGCCGTCACCTCGGTGCTCTCCGGGAAGTTCCTGAGCCCCGCTGAGGCCGCGCCCGGATAGAGGCCGTCGACGAGGCCCACGGCGTCCGTCAGTCCGGCCTTCTTCACGAGCAGGCCCTCGAGCGCGTCGACGCCGGCGTCGAGGTTCGCGTTGATGTTCTCGACGATGTCGTTCACCGGCACGGTCTTCGCGAGGATCTCGCCGACGTTCGCGATCACGTCGTCGAGGCCGCGCGTGATCTTCCGCAGCTCGAGGATCACGGAGACGAGGTAGTAGACGAGCGCGAGCACGATCAGGACGACGATGGCGATCGTGACGACCGCGACTGCCTGCATCGCGAGCATCAGGCGTCGTCCAGGATCACGTCGAGGGAGCCGCCGTAGTTCGCCACGCCGGCGATCGTCTGGGCCACCTGGTCCTGCGTCGTCAGGAGGAGCGGCGCGGCGTCGAGGTCCTTCGAGCCTGCCGCGGCCACCGTCGCGATCTGGTTCACGCTCGGGACGATGCTCTTCGCCGCCCCCAGCACGCCGCGCAGCAGCACGACGGCGACCGGCACGACCACGAGGAGGAGGACGGCGTTGCCGATCCACCAGAGGATCATCGGGGCCTCCGCTCGGCGACGATCGCCGCCTTGCGCCCGATCCCGGGCAGCGCGCCCAGGATGATCTCGAACTGCGCGTTGATCGCCTTCACCGCCGGCTCGAGTGGGCGCAGGTGCTCGGCCTCGACGCCCTCGAGAGCGCCGCCGAGCGCCGCGAGCCCCTCGGAGATCCGCCTCAGCCCCCGCCACACCTCCATCAGCGCGACGACGAGCACGAGCACGACGACCGCGGCGAGGGCGACCGTGAGGACGACGAGGAGCGTATGGCTCACGCCGCGTCCCCGAACCCGTCGGTGAGCGCGTTCATGTAGCCGTCCTGGACCATGGCCTCGTCGACGATCAGCGCGAGCACCGGCGCCGTCGCCTCGAGCTGCGGGATGAACGCCGTGTTCGCCGCGACCTTGCCCGCGGTCTCGAGCAGGCCGTCGACCGAGCTCTCGATGCTGCGGACGGCGGAGATCAGCAGGGCGAGCAGGACGGCGACCGCGAGCGCCGCGACGAGCCCGATCAGGAGCGCGAGCTCCCAGTAGCCGGTGGCGCTCACTTGCCGACCGCGACCTTCCGGAGCGCGCGCGCCGAGTGGAGGATCCGCACGCCGGAGTCGTTGATCCGGGCGACACCCGGCAGCCCGTCGGTCTGCCGGCGCAGCACCTCGACCGCACCCTCCGCGACCTTCGCCTGCTTCGCGATCTTGAACGCGAGCGCGACGATCACGATCACGATCGCGGCCGCCACCGCGATCACGACGACGCCCAGCGCGATCCCAACCTGCCAGCCGCCCGATGACGCGATCAGCACAGCGCTCATTCGCCTTGACCCTAACACCGACGGAACGGCAGTCCTAGTCGCGGGCGCTACTATCGCGCGACGTGGAGCGCGAGGCCTGGGACCGCAAGTACGCCGGCTCGGAGTTCCTCTGGACCGAGGAGCCCAACCGGTTCCTGGTCGCCGAGCTGGACGGCCTCGCGCCGGGGCGCGCGCTCGACCTCGCCTGCGGCGAGGGCCGAAATGCCGTCTGGCTCGCGCAGCGGGGCTGGCAGGTCACCGGGGTGGACTTCTCGGAGGTCGGCCTCGCGAAGGCGGCGCAGCTCGCGGAGAGCCGCGGCGTCGAGGTCGACTGGGTGGCGGCCGACCTGCTCGACTACCGTCCGCCGGCCGGGCTCGACCTCGTGATCGCTTTCTACTTCCAGGTCCCCGACGACGAGCGCCGGCTCGTGCTCTCCCGTGCCGCGGAGGCGCTCGCGCCCGGCGGCACGGTGCTCGTGGTCGCTCACGACCTGCTCAATCTCAGCGAGGGGATCGGCGGGCCCCAGGACGAAGAGGTGCTGTACTCGCCCGAGGACGTCGTCGGCGACCTCACGGGCCTGACCGTCGAACGGGCCGAGCGTGTCAGGCGACCGGTCGGCGAGGCCGAGGCGATCGACGCGCTCGTGCGGGCGACGAAGCCCGCCTGACGAGCGCGCTCGACGCGCCCGTTCTTGACCCCGGTGGGACAGACGTGGGACAGTGCCCGCCGTGTGCTGTGCCTTCCTCCTCGCGTTCGGGATCGGCCCGCGGATCGGGCTGATCTTCGTCTGGATCTTCAGCAGCCGGCTCGGCGACGCCTTCAGCAGCTGGGTCTGGCCCGTGCTCGGCTTCATCTTCCTGCCGTGGACGACGCTGATGTACGCCCTCGCGTGGGGGCCGCTGTACGGCGTGAGCGGGTGGGGCTGGGTGCTCGTCGCGCTCGGCGTCTTCCTCGACGCCGCGACGTACTCCAGCCGTTTCGCCAAAGACCGGTACCGGCCGGCGACCTAGCCGCCCAGTCCGCGGATCCCCTTGCCCGCGAGCCAGACGGCGAGCACCAGGCAGATCAGCGCGAGCGCGGACTCCTGGTTGCGGGCGATCCAGTCGCGGATCCGGCCCAGGCCGACGTTCGCCCGCTTCGGCACGACGTAGGCGTAGAGGATCAGCGCTCCCTGTACCGACGCCGTGATCAGCGAGAAGACGGCGAAGACGGTGACCGCGGTGCTGTACGAGACGTTGGCGCGGAGGACGTCGACGGCCGCGGCGACGACGAGTGCCGTGTTGATCCAGAACGCGCCGATCAGGAACGCCCAGATCGGCTTCATCTGCCCGATCTTGACCATCCAGCCCGGCTGCTTCGGCTGCTTCCCGGTGCGGCCGGGCCGGCGCGACCAGAAGCGGGCGGCCGCGAGGAGGAGGAGCACGCCGAGCGCCACCTGGATCACGGAGGCCGCGGTCGTCGGCGTGCTCGAGCTGGAGAAGTCGTAGCCGTCGAAGAAGAAGATGATCACCAGGCCGACGCCGAGGGTCGAGAGCGTCCAGCCGACGAGCCAGGCGATCGCGTTCGAAGGCCGGTCGGAGGCGAGCATCAGGATCACGGCGACGATCGCCCACGGCGACAGAGCGCAGACGATCGCGAGCGGGAGGAGCTGCAGGAAGAGGTCGCCGATCGGGCGAGTATCTAGAAAAGCGCGCTAGTTTCCTACGACCTGGACGATCCACCGCCGGTCGCGCTCGCGGTCGAGCTCGAGGAAGAGCACGCGCTGCCAGGTGCCGAGGCAGAGCTCGCCGTCGCGCACGGGCACCGACTCCCCGGCGGTGCCGAGCAGCATCGCCATGCAGTGCGAGTGCCCGTTGCCGACGTCCATGTCCTCCGGGCAGATGTTCTCGGTGCGCCGGTCCCAGTCGTCGTGTGCGTAGTAGGTCTCGGTCGGGACGAGGCGCCGGAGCAGCTCGGCGAAGTCGTCGAGGAAGCCGGCCTCGAACTCGTTCACCCGGACGCAGCACGTCGTGTGGGGCGAGTAGACGCACGCGATCCCGTGGCTGATGCCGCTCTCGCGCACGACCTCGCTCACCTCGTCGGTGATGTCGCTGACCGAGAGGCCGCCGCTCGTTCGAAGCTGTGTCTCGTGCTGGAAGACCTTCACCGCCGGCCACCCCCTCGTCGGGATCCAATCCGCGTATTGTGCGGAATTCCGGCGTCCGGGTGAAGGGCCGGTCAGCTGCCGGCCGGCGCGGCCGCCGTCGAGTCCCGCGCGACGAGCCTCGTCGCGAGCTCGATGCGGAGGGTCTCGACGCTCTGATTCTCGAGCAGCCGCAGAAGCAGGCTCACCGCCATCCGGCCCATCTCGGCGAGAGGCTGGCGCACGGTCGTGAGCGCGGGGGAGACGATCGCGGAGTGCTCGGAGTCGTCGAAGCCGACGACCGACAGGTCCTCGGGCACCCGCAGCCCGCGGGCCCGGGCCGCCTGGAGCACGCCGATCGCGAGGTTGTCGTTGAAGGCGAAGATCGCGGTCGGCGGGTCGGCGAGGTCGAGGATCGGCCCCGCGGCCGCCTCGCCTCCCTCGATCGCGAAGCTCGACGGGATGATCAGCTTCGAGTCGGGCAGGACACCGGCTGCGGCCATCGCGGCGCGGAAGCCGTCGAGCCGCTCGCTGCTCGCCATCCATGCCGGCGGGCCCGTGATCGCGGCGATCCGGCGATGGCCCAGCGAGAGCAGGTGCTCGGTCGCGGCGCGTGCGCCGGTCGCGTGGCCGGCCGAGACCGCCGGGATCCCGTCGTCGAGCGGGATCCGCGGGTCGACGACGACGAACGGCAGGCCCTGGCGCTTGAGCGCCTTCAGCTCCTTGTTGGACTCCTCCGGGAGTGTCAGCACCGCGCCGTCGGTGGTGCCGTGCATCAGCCGGTCGAGCAGCGTCACCTCGCGCTCGTGCTGGTGGAGCGTGGGGCAGAGCACGATCCGCATGTCCTGCTCGTACAGCGCCTCGGCGATCCCCGAGAGGATCACGGAGAAGTAGGCGGCCTCGACGATCGGTACCGTCACGCCCACGAGGCCCGTGCGGCCGCCCGAGAGGGCCCGCGCGTTCCGGTTCGTCGCGAAGTCGAACTCCTGGACTGCCTTCATCACCGCCTCGCGGGTCTTGGGCGCGACGTCGCGCCGGCCGTTGAGGACGCGTGAGACCGTCGCGATCGAGACGCCTGCCGCGCTGGCCACGTCGCGGATCGTCGCCCGGGGCTTGCCACCGTTGCCGTCGGTCGCTGCCATCGTCGCGGTATTTAAGCACAAAATGCCGTAACCGTTTACGGCAACTAGGGCATTCTACTGATGCGAGGATGCGCGAAATACTGGCACTATCGAGGTTAAGATGGCTTGAAATGTGTGAAACAATCTGGTAACCGTTCCCGGAACAAACAAACCGGGAGGCTCAGAGTCTAAGAGGAATGCGGTCATTGGCCCGCCGGGCGCCGACGCAGGCGCCACACCTGAATCAGGTCTATGCCGACCCTCCGCTCGCCCGAAGGCGACGGAGACAGAAAGGGAGGGCAGCATGAAGAACCGATCTGCTCGCACACGCGCAGGTCTCGTACTGGGGGTCGTGATCCTCACGGCCGCCGTTCTCGCCGCGATGCTCGCTCAGGGCGCCGGGGCGAAGCAGGGCCCCGCGGTGGCGGTGGCGAAGTCCGCCTCGCACTCGTGTCTCGTGCTGACGGGGTCCGGCGATCCGGCCTTCGTCCGCAACTTCAACCCGTACACGGCCACGACCCTGCCGAGCGGTGACTTCGTCAAGGGCGCCTTCTACGAGCCCCTGGTGATCGCGACCGCCGCCGGCGGCGGCCACCTCTATCCGTGGCTCGCGCAGAGCTGGAAGTGGTCGAACGGCGGCAAGACCCTGACGCTGGCGATCGTGCCCGGTGTCAAGTGGTCGGACGGCCAGCCGCTCACCGCGGCCGACGTCGTCTACAGCCTCACCGCAGGCAAGCAGAACAAGGTCGCCGACCTGATCGGCCTCTATCGCGCGGGCACCAACATCGCCTCGATCAAGCAGAAGGGCCTGTACGGCGTCGCGATCAACCTCAAGACGCCGGACTCGCAGTTCGTGGCGTCGCAGCTGAACGCGCAGATGGTCGTGCCGAAGCACATCTTCTCGAAGGTGGCCGACCTGTCGACGTGGACGAATCCGAACCCCGTCGGGTCCGGCCCGTTCACCAAGATCACGAGGTTCACGACGCAGGACTACGTCCTCAGCAAGAACCCGCACTACTGGCTCGCCGGCGCGCCGAAGATCTCGTGCGTCGAGTACGTGCAGGCGACCTCGAACGACGCCGCGCTCGCCCTGATCCAGAGCGGCCAGGTCGACTGGACGCACAACTTCGTCCCGAACGTCGAGACCGCGTACGAGGCCAAGGACCCGGCTCACTTCCACGCGTTCTATGCGACGACGGCGTATCCGCAGTCGCTGATGTTCGACGACACGGTCTACCCGTACAGCCTCGTCGCGTTGCGCCAGGCGATGAGCATGGCGATCAACAGGCAGCAGGTCTCGAAGCTCGGTGAGTACGGCTACGCGCCGCCCACCGATGCGATCGGCCTGAACGGGATCTTCCCGAGCTGGGTCACCGACAAGACCGTCAAGGCTCAGGCGAAGGCGCTGGCCACCTACAACCCGACGGCGGCGAAGAAGCTGCTGACGGACAACGGCTTCACCTACAAGGGCAACAGCCTGATCGACCCGAAGGGCAACCCCGTCGCCTTCCAGATCCACGTGATCTCGGGCTGGTCGGACTGGGTCGCCTCGCTGCAGATCATCACCACCAACCTGCAGGCGGTCGGGATCAACGCGACCGTGAAGCTCGAGCCGGACTGGAACTCGTGGTATCCGAACGCGTCGAGCACGAAGACCCCGACCCTGCTCTGGCAGGGCGCGTCCCAGGGCTCGCCGTACGCGTACTTCTACGCGAACATGGACCAGAACGCCTACATCCCGTCCGGTCAGGACGGCACGCCGACCGGGAACTGGGAGCACTACCAGGATCCGTCGGCGACGAGCATCCTGGCCAAGTGGAAGGCCACGCTGGACCCGAAGAAGCAGCAGGCATACGCGACGCAGCTCGAGAGCCTGTGGCTCAAGCAGCTGCCGATCATCCCGCTGTTCATCGGCCCGCGCTGGTCGACCTATAGCACCAAGTACTTCCACTGCTTCACGTCGCCGAAGAACTTCTACGGCGATCCGATCTTCACGCAGTTCCCCGACAACGTGCTGTCGTTCACCCGCATCTGCCCCGGCGGGGCGGCGGGCCAGTAGTCCAAGGGGTGGCATCCCGGCGGGCGAGGTGAGATCCTCGTCCGCCGGGGTACTCCCTGCGACCTGAAAATGCGCTGGTTCCTCCGTCGCCTCTGTTTCTACGTGCTGGCCCTCTGGGTGGCCGTCACGCTGAACTTCGCACTGCCCCGGCTGATGCCGGGCAGTCCGATCGGCGGCATCCTCCAGCGCCTCACGCCGTCGCAGATCCAGGGCAACCCCGGGATCATCCAGACCTACGAGGCGATGCTCGGCGGCGGGCACGAGTCGCTCCCTCGGGCGTACGTCACCTACCTGCACAACGTCTCGCACCTCGACTTCGGGATCTCGACCTCGAACTACCCGACCAGGGTCTCGGAGGTGATCGGGCGGACGCTGCCGTACTCGATCTTCCTCGTCGGCGTCGCGTTCCTGATCTCGTTCGTCCTCGGAGTCACGATCGGGATGATCGCGGCCTGGCGCCGGGGCGGGCTCTTCGACAAGATCGCCGTGCCTTCGCTGCTGGCGGTCGCCGCGTTCCCGGCCTTCTTCACCTCACTCTTGGGCGTGTACTTCCTCGGGCTCAAGCTCGGCTGGTTCCCGATCCAGCACGCCTATGACAGCGGCGTGGTCCCCGGCTACAACTGGACGTTCATCTCGAGCGCGATCCGCCACGCCGAGCTGCCGATCCTCGTGATCGTCCTGGTCTTTACCGGCGGCTGGGTGCTGAACATGCGCACCGTGATGATCAACACGATCGGCGAGGACTACGTCGCGATGGCCCAGGCGAAGGGCCTCCGCGACCGGCGCGTGATGACGCGCTACGCGGGGCGTAACGCGATCCTGCCGCCGCTGAACGGCTTCGCCGCCCTCTTCGCCTCGGCGGTGGGAGGGCTCGTCTTCATCGAGTTCGTCTTCAGCTATCCGGGGGCCGGATTCACCCTTCAGCAGGCCGCGCTCGGCGCCGACTACCCGCTCACGCAGGGGCTCCTACTCGTGTTCGCGGTCTGCGTGATCCTCGCGAACCTGATCATGGATCTCGTCAACGTCGTCCTCGACCCGCGCGTACGGACGGCCTGAGTGTCGTTCCAACCCGTCACGGTCGACCGCCCCGCCGAGGCCGTACCGGTCGAGGCGCCCGTCGAGTCGAAGCCGGGCCGGCGGCGCGGCCCGCACGCGCCGCAGTGGCTCCGGCTCCTCTGGGGCAACCCGAAGTCGCGGGGCGGGATCATCATCCTCTCCACGATGATCCTCCTCGCCATCTTCGGGCCGTGGATCGCAACCCACAACCCGACTGCGTTCTCACTCGACGCGCGGCAGTCGCCCTCGTTCCACCACCTGTTCGGGACCACGGACCAGGGCGTCGACATCTTCTCGCAGGTCGTCGTAGGCGCCCGTTCCTCGCTCGTCCTGGGCGCCGCCGCGGCCGCGCTGGCCACCGTGCTCGCAACCGTGCTCGGGATCCTCGCCGCCTACTCCGGCGGGGTCGTCGACGAGGTGATCAGCTTCGTGACGAGCGTCTTCCTCGTGATCCCGACCATCCCGCTCCTGATCGTCGTCTCCGCGTACCTGAAGTCGTCGGGCGGCCTCACGATGATCCTCATCCTCGGGCTGACGCTCTGGGCGTTCGAGGCGAGGATCCTGCGCGCCCAGGCGCTCTCGTTCCGCAACCGCGACTTCGTGCTCGCCGCGAAGGTCGCCGGCGAGTCGACGAGGCGGATCATCTTCAGCGAGCTGATCCCGAACATGATCAGCCGGATCGCGGCGGCCTTCGTGCTCGTCTTCTACGTCGCGATCCTCACCGCCGCGGGCCTCGAGTTCCTCGGGCTCGGCGACGTGAACCATGTGAGCTGGGGAATGACCATGTACTGGGCCCAGGTCAACTCGACCATCCTCCAGGGCGAGTGGTGGCCTTCGCTGTTCCCGGGCCTCGCGCTCGCGCTCACCGTGGTGTCGCTCGTCTTCATCCTCGCGGGCATCGACGAGGTGAGCAACCCGCGGCTGCGCTCGCCGAAGCGGAAGCAGGGGCTCACCAAGAGGCTCGGCCTCGCGCTCGTCGGCGGCAACGCCGCCGTCCGGGCGCACACGGAGGAGGACGCGTGAGCGGCGTGCTCGAGGGCTCCGACCGGCGGGAAAGCCCGATCTCGAGCGGCGAGACCCTGCTCGAGCTGGAGGATCTCGTGGTCGAGTACGAGACGGCCGGGGCCCCGGTGCGCGCGGTCGACCACGTGAACCTCACGATCCGCGCGGGGGAGACCGTCGGGCTCGCGGGCGAGTCGGGCTGCGGCAAGAGCACCGCCGGCAACGCGATCATGGGGATCCTCCGCCCTCCCGCAGCGGTCGCCGGCGGCCGTGTCCTGTTCCGCGGCGAGGACATCGGCTCCCTCGACACCGAGGAGCGGCGCCGCTATCGCTGGCGCAACGTCTCGATGGTCTTCCAGAGCGCGATGAACTCGCTCAACCCGGTGATGCGGGTCGGCGACCAGTTCGCGGACATGATGGCCGCGCACGAGCGCATCCACAAGAAGGAGGCGCTCGAGCGCGCGGGCGACCTGCTCGAGAAGGTCGGGATCGACCGGCGCCGCGTGCGCTCCTACCCGCACCAGCTCTCCGGCGGGATGCGCCAGCGAACCGTGATCGCGATGGCGCTCGCGCTGAGCCCCGAGCTCGTGATCATGGACGAGCCGACGACGGCGCTCGACGTCGTCGTGCAGCGCGAAATCCTCGAGGAGATCCAGGAGCTCCAGAAGGAGCTCGGCTTCGCCGTCCTCTTCATCACCCACGACCTCTCGCTGCTCGTCGAGTTCGCCGACCGGATCGCGATCATGTACGCGGGCGAGATCGTCGAGACGGCGTCCGCGCGGACGCTCTTCGACAAGCCGCAGCACCCGTACACGGTCGGGCTGATGCACTCCTTCCCCCCGCTCACGGGCCCGATGACGCGGCTGATCGGCATCCCGGGCTCGCCCCCCGATCTCGCGAGGCCCCCGTCCGGCTGCAGGTTCCACCCGCGCTGCTCCTTCTGCGTCCCCGAGAAGGCAGCTCTCTACGCGCGGCAGACGACGGAGAGGCCGGTGCTCCGCGAGGTGGGGCCCGGCCATTTCGTCGCATGTCACCTGGTCGAGGAGGGAGGCGCGTGAGCGCGGCCACGACCGGCACCGACCAGACGCTCGAGGTCGTCGGCCTCTCGAAGTACTTCGAGGTCCCCGGCACCGAGCATTTCTGGCAGCGCCGCCGCAAGCTGCACGCCGTCGAGGACGTGAGCTTCACGATGCGGCCCGGCACGATCACCGCCCTCGTGGGCGAGAGCGGGAGCGGCAAGACCACCGTCGCCCGTCTGATCGCGCGCCTGTACGAGCCGACGGCGGGCCAGATCGTGTTCGAGGGCCGTGAGGAGCCCCGCCACGTGAACCGCGAGGCCAACCTCCGCTACCGCCGCCAGGTGCAGATGATCTTCCAGGACCCGTTCGACTCCCTGAACCCGGTCAAGACCGTGGCCTACCTCGTCGGGCGCCCGCTCCGGATCCACAGGATCGTGCCGCGCGGCCAGGAGCGCGAGCGCGTCCACGAGCTCCTCGAGACCGTCGGGCTCGTCCCGCCGGAGGTGGTCGCGGCCAAGTACCCGCACGAGCTCTCGGGCGGCCAGCGCCAGCGCGTCGCGATC
>Ga0335077_10004756_pt1 | contig 16568 bp, 14 predicted proteins | sample Lox_Sample_31_FD_207151 | JGI IMG/M metagenome (GOLD analysis project Ga0335077, IMG submission 207151) | Soil microbial communities from Loxahatchee National Wildlife Refuge, Florida, United States - Lox_Sample_3.1 | ecosystem: Environmental > Terrestrial > Soil > Wetlands | place: USA...
CCATCTGTGCGATGGCGATGGCAAACACGCGCGAGACCCCTCTCGGCAGGATGCCCAGGATCTTCAAAAACGGCCACGCTGCCGCATATTCCAATTTCCGCCGCATCAGGAAAGGCTCAATGTATCACGCGGGGCACTCGCCCTTCAGCACTCGATATCGAGCCTTGGGCAACAGGTAGGCATTAGGTTCGCTCTGGGGTAGTTGCGAAGCGGCGCAAGAATAAAGCCCACGGTGCAAGCCGTGGGAAAAGCTGGGAACTCATGGCACAGGACTGACGTGGCACAGCTTGTTCGATGCTTATAGCTCGAAGGTTGCGGCTCGCGTTATTTCGCCGCTTCCTGTGCCCATTTCGCCAACGAACTCAAAAACGGATTCGCTGGTGCCGGAGGCTCAACCTCGCCTGTCAGAGCCGCTTTGAACGTCACCATGTGGCCATAGAACTCGCGCGTGCTGTTCTTGTCCTGTTTCATCACCGCGCCATTCAAAGACGCTCCCGCAAACACTCCTCGTGCCCGCGAATAAGTCAGCACCTGCGCGCGCAACGTCCAGTCCGTATCCCCTTCCGCATGACGTCCGACAGGGCCGGCCGCCACCGAGGCGTCCGCTCCCAGCGCGAACTGGCTCGACAGCAGACGCTGCATCCCTTCGTTGTTCATGATCAGCATCACCAGATCCACGGCCTGCCCGCCGATCTGGAATCCGAAGCTGCCGCCCTCCACCAGGAAAAACGCCGGAGCGCTCCATCCCTTCGGAGTGCGGCAACTCGCCACACCTCGTCCATACTTCGCGCCCACAACGAATCCGCCTTTCAGCATCGACGGCACCACGGCCACACACTCGGCGTGCCCCAAAATCTCTTGCGGAATTCCCGAATCCGGCGCCGACTGAATCTCATTCAGTACGTCCGCCCCGGCCTGCACGCGGTCCGTGGCCTTCGATTCCTTCGCCTCGTCCGCGGCCCACACCAGCGACGTCAGCGACAAGACAACCGCCCACAACAGAGATCTTTTCATAATCCTCACCACACCAATCTGCCGGAATCTGCTTTCTTGGATTGTAAAAGAACAGACAGGAGTTGCATCTCGCCCCGGTTACCCGATCAGTACACAGTCGACGGCATCTGGTTCCTGTGGTGAGAACACAAGCCGTATCGATCTCAAACAGCTCCGGAAATGATTACAGGTCGCTATTTCGACACGGCGGGCGAGAAATCCGTCAGCACCATGAACGTCGAATCGATCTTGTCGACCAGCGCCCCGTTCGCTTCGGACTTCTCTTTCACGCTCTTCCATTCCGGATCGTCCTGGAATGCCTTCCAATTTTTCGCCGCCGCTTCCCTACTCGGATGCCGAAGGATGTAGATCAAAGTCTTATCCTTCTCCGGATCGTCTGTCGGAGTCCAATAGGCGACGTTCTCGATCCCATGCCGCTCAAAAAGCTTGGTCGTGTGGTCGCGGAACCGCGCCAGCAGATCTGCCAGCCTTCCGGGCACCGCATGATACACGCGCAGTTCGTACACACCCGATCCCGCGCTCGCCTCGCCTGCGCCCATGCCTTCACGATTTTCGGAGGCGACAAGCCCCGCCGCCAAAACCGCCGGCGACAGCAACGCCACCGCTGGAATTCCCTGCAGCAATGTCCGTCTTTTCATGGCCGGAATTCTAACAAAATGTGCGCGAGCGAACTCAAGGCCGGGGCCCCGTGACCCTTACGCGACGCTTTGAACGGTTTCCCCGCCACCCGCTTCCGCGTGAGTTTTCGAGATAGGAATCACCACAAAGACGGTCGTTCCAGCCCTGTCGGATTTGAACCTCATCTCTCCGCCAAAATGCCGCACCCGTTCACGCATCCCGCGGATCCCCACCCCCAAGCCTCGAAACTGAATCTCAGCGAGCCTTTCCGCCGAGATCCCCTTCCCCCGGTCGCAAACCTCGAGCGTCAGTAACCCGTCTTCGGACGCGATGCGAATGGCCGCCGTTTCACTCCCCGAGTGACGATGAATATTCGTCAGGCATTCCTGAATGATGCGGAACAGGCACAGCTCGAGATCCCGTTCCAGGCGGGCGAATTGATCTGGCAGATCAAGAGCCACCTCAATCCGGCTACGCTGCGTGAAACCGTGGACGTACTCGCTCAGAGCGGATTTCAAACCGACCTCATCCAGCAAAGGCGGATACAGCAGATACGACATCGTGCGGATCTCCTGGTTCACTTGCCTGATCAACGACTGCACATTGGCCGCCGAGCCCCTTCTGTCCGCCATGGACGACTCTACCCCGCCGACGACATTGGCTACCTCCATGCTGGCCGCAGCAAGTAATTGCCCGACGCCATCGTGCAACTCGCGCGCCAGCCGGCGCCGCTCCTGATCCTGCGCCTGCAGAATACGCGCCGAAAGCTCCCGCAATTCCTGACTCGCCATGGAAAGTTCTCGCGTTCGTTCCTGCACTTTCTGCTCGAGCTCTGCCTGGGTCGCGCGTAGCTGGGCCTGCGACTGCTTCTGCAAACGAGCGATCTCCAGACGTGCGCCGACGCGCGCCAACAGCTCGCGCGCGGAGAACGGCTTCACCAGATAGTCATCCGCTCCCGCTTGCATTCCTTCCACGCGCGATTCCTCCCCGGCGCGCGCCGAAAGCAGAACGACTGGGATGTTGCGCGTCCTCTCGTCAGCGTGCAGGTTTTTCAACAATTCGAAACCGTCCTGCTCCGGCATCATGACGTCGCTCAGCACAAGGTCGGGGAGATGTTTCCGCACCTTCGCCATGGCGGATTTGCCATCCGCTGCGGCCTCAACATCATAATAGTCAGCGAGCAGGCGCGTGAGGTATTGGCGCATGTCTGTATTGTCGTCCGCGATGAGGATGCGCGCCCGCGCCCCACCTTCCGCCGTTGCCCGCAACGGCGTAGCAAGCAAGGCTTCCCCATCCGAAGGCCTCTCGATCACGTCGGAGGCGTCGGGGAGCCATCGGAGTGCCTCTTCCACGAACGGTGTCGGACCGAGCGCGGTCGAAGAAAGATTGCGTGAGCCTCCGAGTTGATGCTTTGGCAGATGATCTCTTCCGAAAGGAATCGTCACGATGAATGTCGTGCCCTGATCCACGGCGCTTTCGGCCCGGATGAAGCCGCCATGCAGCTTGATGAGCTCCTGTACGAGCGCCAGGCCGATGCCGCTGCCCTCGTGCGTGCGGCTGCGCGTGTTCGGCACGCGATGGAAACGCTCGAACAACTTCGCCATGGCTTCGGCGGGTACACCGACCCCCGTATCCCGAACCCGCAGCTCGGCGAAATCGCCGCCGCGCTCCATCGTGATCGCGATCTCCCCTTCAAATGTGAACTTGAAGGCGTTCGATATCAGGTTGAGAACAATCTTCTCCCACATGTCGCGATCAACGTAGACGGGTTCTCCCAGATCGTGGCACTCCACAGTCAGGCGTAAACCCGCTTTCTCCGTTGCCGACCGGAATACGCTCGCCAGTTCCTCGGTAAACGTGGCCAGATCGGTCGATTGATATACGGCTTGAACGCGTCCGGCTTCAATACGCGAAAAGTCGAGTAACGTATTCACCAGCCGCAAAAGACGCGCGCCATTGCGATTCATTAGTTCGAGTTGCTGTTGGGCAGTAGCGGAAAGATGCGCGTCGCTTCGCGCGAGCAGATCCTGCAGCGGACCGAGCATCAGAGTCAGCGGCGTGCGAAACTCGTGGCTTACATTGCTGAAAAATGTCGTCTTCGCCCGATCGATCTCCGCCAACGCCTCGGCCCGATGCCGCTCTTCTTCATAGGCTTCTGCGTTCGAAATTGCCGTTGCAATTTGCGCCGCAATTAATTGGAAGAATGCCCGGTAATTGTCGTCAAAACTCAGCCGCGCGCTGACCCCATGGATCAGAAACCCACGGACGTCCCCTGTCTTGGCCGACGGAATCGGAACGATCACCCCATTGCATGGCGGGTCCGGCCACGGTCCGGAAGGGACCTGTTGGAGCCGCGAAGGCAAATTGTCCACAACCACCATTGTGTTCTGCCGAATGGCAAGTTGCGCGAAGGGACGCCAGGCGTCATCGGACTCCCGCAACAAGTCAATTACTAGTGGGCTCGCAACCTGATCCTTTGCCACCCCGGCGGTGCCCACCAGCCGCGCTTGCTCGCGCTCCTTGTCCAGCAGGTACAGGACGGAAAATGGCAGATCCTTGAGATAACGGCCAAGAATCTCTGCCGCAATCGAGCAGGCCTCTTCGGCAGTTCTGCCTTGCGTTGCGCCCGCCGCCAATTCGCGCAAAAGCCCCAGCCTTCGCTCCCCAATTACCTTCCCGGTTATTTCGTGTACGGTCGCCAGCACACCCCCGATTCCGTCCGCCACGGTCTCGTCTGGAACCGGACTGTAGGCCACGGTGAAATGCGTTTCTTCCTTGAAATCCGAGCGGCGAATCACAAGCTCGAAATCTTCGATCCAGGTTGCCGGGCCGCCTTGGAATGGCGTATCCACCAGCGGCTTCAGAATGTGCCAGATTTCAGGCCAGCACTCGCTCGCGCGCTGCCCCAGTGAATTTGGGTGCTTCGATCCTGGTATCGGTCGGTACGCGTCATTGTAGAACTGCACATATTCGGGTCCCCACCACAGCAAAAGTGGGAAGCGGTTCGCCAGGAGAAGGCTTAGAGCCATCCGCAGCGCAGCAGACCAATTCTCCGCGGCACCCACCGCTGTCCGCGACCAATCTTTCTCTTCGATCAGACGCGCCATTTCGCTCGCCACTCGTTCCATGGCGGTCATCCCCGTGTCTCCTCTTGGCTAAGCCTCAAACTGATCGACCCGGTAACAACAGAACAAGCCATTATGTCGTGAATGCACCAAACCACGGTCTACAGTATTTCCTGTAGTGGACGCGACTAACCAATAAGATTGATTGAAACGCACAAGCCGGCATGAACTATCAAGACCCCCGGATGGCTGCCATCTACGACTCGGCCAATCCCTTCGCTCAGGATGCCGAATTCTATCTCTCGCTCGCCGGTCCTGAATCACGGAGCGTGCTCGATCTGGGTTGTGGCACAGGTACTCTCTGCTGTGCCCTCGCCCAACGTCGTCACCGGGTCACTGGCATTGATCCTGCAGCGGCCATGCTGGCCATCGCCAGGACCAAACCCTTCTCGGAACGCATTGCGTGGGTCGAATCTTCAGCCCAGGCCTACAGGTCGCACCGGCGCTTCGATCTGATCGTTATGACTGGCCATGCTTTCCAGGTGCTCCTCTTCGATGATGATGTCTTGGCAGTATTGGAGACGATGCGCCTGCATCTCAAGCCGCGCGGCAGGATTGCCTTCGAGACCCGCAACCCGCGCCTTGATTGGGTTGGCGCCTGGAACGCACGCTCTCGCACAATCTCCGGTGGCCAGATAGTCGAGACACTGAACATCACCGCCCATGACGGCGAGTTCATCTCGTTCGAGTCGACATATCAACTCCCGGATACAACACTGACCACGAGCACCACCCTCCGCTTCCCATCACGCGAACACATACAGTCTCTGATCGAGCGCTCGGGACTGGTGGTATGGGATGTCTTCGGAGACTGGCATGCCGGCCCATTCGAGCCCGCATGCTCGCACGAAATCATCTTCATCGCCGGGATGCGACCGCCTACGGTTGCGGAAAAAACAAGATAGCTGGCACCACCCGTGGGAGAGCGGCCCCTCAGGTCCGCGTATGTCATTTCGATGGGCTTCGACCCCTGCAGTCGCGCTCCAGGAGGCGTAAGGAATTCTTTGCAGTTCGGGGGCGCTTGCTCTCAACCCTCAAGGTCAGCGGAAAATGGAACTGGGTCAGGCGTCAATCAGACAAAAAAATGCGGGGCTGAAAGCAGTGACCCTAATCGCCACTCTCAACCCCGTCTCCCAGGTTCTGTGGTAGGTGAAGTGAGTATGTGGCAGACCAGAAAAAGCGGCAAGATTACGAAGGTAAGTGACCTGAAGATTACGTCTAACTTCGAGCCACGAGCCAAGAGCTACGAGTTCTGTGATTTCAGCTGATTTGCCCTACTTCCAGAAACTTCTCCGAGCCGGTTTGCTCGAAGCTCGTAGCTCAAAGCTCGCAGCCCAAACTCATTTCGTCGTAACCAGCGAATGCGTGATCGCGTGCACCGACAGCGCAATCCGATTCTGCACTCCGACTTTGCGCATCAGCTTCGCTACGTGCGCCTTCACCGTGCGTTCCTCAATCCCTAGCTGAGCGCCAATCTCTTTATTCGAGCGTCCCGCTACCAGCATCTCCAGAACTTCTTTCTCGCGGTCAGTGAAGGTCACGCGACCCGCGGGGAAGATCCGGCCCGGCGCCGAAGATACTCGCTCGATGAACATCGACAGCACACGCCGCGGTGCCCACACCGATCCCTGGTGCACCACGCGGATCGCTTGCGCAAACTCCGACGGCGGAGCCGCTTCGTCCACGTATCCCTTGGCTCCGGATGCAATCGCTTTCAGAATCGTTTCCTCATCGATGCCTGACCCGGTCACGATGATCTTCAGGTCTGGACGCGTCGCTTTCAGGCTGGCCATCACATCAAACAGGTTTTGCCCGGAACGGTTGCCGAGCAGGATGAGGTCGATTCCTTGCAGCACGCTGATCTCGGGCAGCGCCGCCGAGATGAGTTCAAACTCCGGCTCGGCGTCGAACAATGCGCGGAACCCGACAAAGCGTAGGGGATCGCTTTCCACCACCGCGATTCGAATTACTGGTTTTCTGGCGACTGCTGCTTTCATAGTTTTCCCTGTAGCGCCTGAATTCTTTATTCAGCATAGTAATAATTCGTCAACCTGCAAAGAGAAGGTGACCGAAGGGAAATTACGGGAGTAACATGAACTACAAGCATCAAATCAGGCGTTTCAAGCCGCATTGGCGCATATGTTCGTTCCCATGACAGCACTGCTGCGACGGGCGGTAGAGCCGGATGCGGAAGCAATAGCCCGCCTCCATATCAGCAGCTGGCAAAGCGCATATCGCCGACAGCTTCCTGACAGCTTCCTTGACGGTCTCACCGAGGAACTGCCGAGCCGCACTGATTTCTGGCGAATGCACTGCTCAATTCAATCCTCCGCTGGACAGGAGATCTGGATCGCCGAGGTCGACCGCGCCCTGCATGCTTTTACCGCACTTGGTCCTGCACGACGCGACGATGAGGCCGGGTTGGGTGAGATCTACGCGCTCTACGTCGATCCTCTCCATTGGAATCAGGGAATAGGTCGCTCATTGCTAACCCACGCAAGCGAACGCCTTTTTCGTCAATACACCAGCGCCGTTTTATGGGTTCTTGCCTCGAATGTCCGCGCTCGCCACTTCTACGAACGTTCGGGATGGGCTCCGGACGGTGCCATTAAGATCGAGAACCTGCCGGATGGCACTGAACTCTGCGAGGTTCGTTATCGTGTATTCTGCACACGGTTAAAAGAGGAATCATGAGCAAAACATTTCCTGGGATTATCGCACTCCTTCTGACTTTAGCTGTTTCGCTACGTGCGCAGCAGACTGAGCCCGCTCCCAATCCGCCCTCCCCTGCCTTGCCCGGAGCGGCCTCCACCTACACCCCGAAATACAAGGGTGATCCCGCGCAATCCGAATCCGAATTCGTCGCCCTTGCCTACGTGCGCGGGGTCGTCCGTGCCCAAAAGCAGTTCAACAAGCAATACGGACACTACGCCACCACCCTCAATGAACTCGTCCACACCGGTTCCTTCACCAAACGCATGGTGGATCCCAACCGCGGCGACTACACGGTCGGCTTTAAGGGAAAGAAAGACAGCTACGTGCTCACGATGATGCCCAAGGTCCTCGACGCGACCCACCGCTCGTTCTACGCCGAAGATGACGGCAAGATCCACGCCGACGACTCCAAACCCGCCGACAAGGATTCCCCGGTCGTGAGATAAGGATTTCTGCACCCTCTCCGGCCGTTCTCAGCGGTCTCGGCGTTAAGTCTTTCCCGCGGAGAGCGCCAAGACAATAGAGAAGAGCAGCCAGCCCTTTGCTGACTGCTAACGATGCACTCCCCCGCCGCCGTGGAATCCGCTCATGCCGCCGTGAACCGCGCCGCCCTGGAACCCACTTCCCATGCGCCCGTAGCCTCCATGGAAAGCAGTCACAGAATGGTTATGAAATCCCTGCCCGATCGCGACTGGTCGGCCGCCATCAAAGTGATGAACCCCTCCCGCAATCACCACCGGCGCTCTCCACACCATCAGCGGTGAGTAGAACCCCCATCCAAACGGGTTATAGAAGAACCCGCTCGCCGGCAGAAACGTAAAGCCACCGAACCACGGATCGAAGTACCAGCCAGGTCCCCACCAGCCCGGACCGTACCATTGGTTCGCGTAGTACATCTGCGCAGCGTTGACATTGGCTTCCGAGAGATATTCCGAACGCAGGCTGCTCCAGCGATACAGATCGTCGTTCTTCGTGACCTGTTCCTTATCGAACCCCAGCGGCTTCAGCTTGGGACTGTTAAACGCGAGTTGATGATTCTTCTTCACTGTAATGTCGTGATCGTCGGCGGTCACCACAGCTTTTCCGTCGAACACCCGCAAAGTTCCATTCGTCGCGTCGAAGTCATACAACCCCGTCTTCACCAGTTTGGTATCGGCCCCCGGTTGGCTCACACGAAGATTGTTCTCGTGATACAACTCGTCGACTTCGACCATCGCTTCACCCTTGTTCAGCGTGACTTCTGTGTTAGTCAGGGAATCGGAGATCATCTTCACCGCGCTGTCGCTGCCCAGCCGCAGATAGACTCCGGGCGTAAGCAGGATCTCCGCTTTCCCTCGGCCGGTCTGCAGGACCTCTCCGTTCTCCAAGTCCGCATTTCCGACTGCCTGAGAGTTCAGCGTCTGATCCCCAATCGACGCCTGCCCTTCCACATAATTAAGCGTGCCTGGCACTGCGGTATGCCGGCTTTCCGCCGTCGTGTCACCCCACATCGGCACACTCAGAAGCCCTGCCAGCATGCAGCTTCCGAGGGCCGTTTTCCATCTCGCGAACCTCATAGCCTTTCTCCTTCATCCTTCACTCTTTTGGATGAGATTCACGAAGCTGAAGATGCAGCTAACGCATTGATACTAGGATATTTAAAGTAGATGGGATGCGAATTGGAGCCTCGCCCTGGAAAGCGTCGCCCTGCCTACGCCGCATAGCGGCGTTAGCCCTGCAAGGGCGAAAGAGAAGTTCGCACACAGGCTCGATCGAGCAGACTATTCGTTCACCGCAGCATCGGGGATGACCTCGACCTGCAGGCTCTTGCGATCTCCTTCGGAAAGGTGCAGCGCGCTGCCGCGTTCTTCGTACACCTTCAGGAAGTCGGAGTTGTAATACGCTTCCCCGTCGACGCTCTGCCACGCGAACACCGTGTAGTCGCCGGGCCGGATGCCCCGCAGAGTAAATCTCCCACTCTGATCGCTCACAGTCTTGCGATAGTGATCGCTGCGCGAACGCAGTCGCACTTCCGGCACCGCAACCACCACGGCATTCGAAACCGGCTCGCCTTTCTGACCGATCGCCACTCCTTCCACTACAGCGCCGTTTGCGCTTATAACCAGATCGAGCGATGCAACGCCTCCGCTCACCGCAATTCCAGAGTCATTCACATCGCGCCCGCCGGCGGTGAGAGATTTCACAAACCACCCTTCGTTCGCACTCGTGTCGCCCATAAGCTGCACGTAGTAGTCCCCGGCAGGGACATCGGACCATACAAAACTCCCGTCAGGGGAAACATGCGCCAGGCTCGAAAAGGTTTCGCGGCCGGCGAGCATGGCCTCGTCCTGCTCGGGATCGACCGATTGCAGCGACAAAAAGATTCGTTGGGGATCGAAACGCGCAGCCCCGTTCTTCCCTTCGACCCGCACACGTCCGCGGACTGTGGTTCCCGGTTGTGGTGCCAGGCGCACCCCCTCAACGCTCGCCGAACCCAGCTGCAGCGATTGGCGTGCCGTCATGGGCACGGACGTACCTTCGACCGTGGCGATAATCGTGTAGCTTCCCGGAGAAACATCGTGAATGACGAACGTGCCGTCCTTGCGCATCTCGGCTCCATTCAGGATCAAGCTGAGGTCGCGCGACTGCAGCATGATCGTGGCCGACGCTCGTGGCGGCAGATTCACCACCGCCCCCCGAATGCTCAGACTCGGGCTTGGCGTCAGCGTGAAGTCAGCCGGGAATTCATCGCCGGCGTGCAACTCGATGGGTGCGGCCTGCCCGCGGTCCGCCGTCCCGGGATAAAAGATCGTTTGATACGTCTGTGATGGACGATCGGGTTTGGGATTACGCCTGTCCGCCACCGTTCCGGCGTTTTCGATCAGGCTCTTGAAGTCTGGAGGCGGGTTGACCGAGATGTATACGTTGCCCGCGGGCAGGTTTGCGATGCGATATTCGCCGAGATCGTTGCTGCGATCGGCGCCGGCTTGCTCCCAGTGCTTGTGGCCGGCGACGTAGGTCTGGCGCAACGCGGTCACTTCAGCGTTGGGCAGCGGGTCGCCATCTTCGTCGCTGATACGCCCGCGGATCACCGCGGCGGCCTGCAGCCGCAGATGCAGGTCTTTCAATTCCTGTCCCCCCGAGAGTGTGAGGATCTGACCATCACTGCGGCGCCGTTGCCTGTCGGTGTCGAGCAATCCGGTGCGCTCCGCGAACAGGTGATAGCGTCCGGGAAGAATGTCTTCGATGCGGAAGGTGCCGTCGGCAGCCGTGATCGTAGTGTAGTTTCCGGCTTCCAATTGGTTATCCGCGATCAATTCGATCAGCGCTTTCTTGACCGGTTGGCTGTCCGGGTCTTTCGTGACGATGCCTTCGACGGTCGCTCGTTGCTTGGCTTCCTGGCCGCAGACCGCCCCACTCAGCGTCACAAGCAACAGAAATGCGAAGACAAGCTTCATCTTTCGGTGGGAGGCTGGGAGAATCGTGAGGGGACGGGAAACCACCCTCATCATTATTTTATCCTGCAAAAGATGCGAACCAAAGGCCTAAAAACCGCACGGGACAAGGCATTTCGGGGCATGGACTTGGCTGATCCCAGTCCCGGAGGATGGGGCGCCCCACATCTCGCCGAATTTGCGAGATGTGGAAAGCCGCGCACTTGCCCTTAGTAAAGCCGAAACTGGCCTAAGTGGCTGCCACGAGACCCGGCGAGAGCATTAGAAGTAGATGCCAAATCCAAAGATCGGCCCGTGCAGTGTCGGACTTATGGTCAAAGTCTTTCCTTCAACGGTGCTGCTCTCACTCAGGTGCAGGCCGCCGTATCCCATCGTGGCCCCGAAATGACGCGCAAATTGCCACTCTGCCCGTCCCGTCGCCGTGACATCGACATCGGACCCCGCTCCGAATCCCCCGCCATCTCCGTGCAGCAGAATCCGCCACTTTCTGCCAAGCTGGCGACTATAGGTAACGCTAACCACAGGATCCCAAAAACCAGGCGAACGGCTGGCGCTCTCGCTCTCGATCGTGACATTAATATTGAGCGCCACCCGGCGCACTCCACCCCCAACATAGAACCCGGGAAGGACCTCTCGCCCACCTAGGATGTGTCCGAAAACGAAATCCAGGTCGACTTTCGCCAATGGCGTTTCTCGCTTCGCAGAGAGCCCCGCCCACATAAACAACAGGTCTGCCGACCACTTGTGCTTTTCGATCCGCGCTCCTCCAAAGTACGCACCGCCAAACGAACTGGATACGCTGGCCGAAGGTCCCGGAGCTATCGGATTACTCGGAACCGGAGGGAGCGTAACATCAACCCCAAAAACAGGAGCCCACGCTAACGCCGGATAGATCGCGATATCCCAGCCATAAGCCTCTTTTTCAGGTTTCTGCGGTTTTGATGTCGCGGAGGGCGTCTGGCCCTGACTGTCACGCTCCGGAGTAATGTCAGGCTGCAAATCCCAGGAAATCTTCTCCGACCCGCCGCCGTCAGAATCGCCGGCTGCAAAGGACTGGGGGAACATTGGACTGGAAAAAATCAGGATGAAGAGAAGAAAACTAGAAGTTCGGTCGGATCTCATGGTGGCGCGCTTGTCACTTTTGCGAGGAAAATGTACCTGTTGGATTTGCTGCGATCGTCTGTCATTAGTGACAGTCTTTGGCGCATCGCAACAGCTTCTTAATTCGGAGCACGATTCTAAGGACCGTGCTTATTGCAGCTTAGACGCGCTCTCAGCGAATCCGAACAGGAATACCGTTGATACTACCCTGGTCAACTTCGCAAGCGTGCAGTCTGGCAGGCCCCCGGTTGCAAAAAAATGAAGTGCTCCACGTCTCGCCGAATTTGCGAGACATGGGAGTCTCGACAGAGCTCCTGAAGGGTGCCCCTGATTTGTCTTGACATCTGTGCGAATCAGCAGGAAGATCCCACCCATAATTTCCCCGTTGTTTCGGATTTCCATAAGCCGTCGAACTGAAAAGTCTATTCCACGTAGGTTCGTTTTGAATCGGCCCTTGGGTTCCCCGTACTTCCCCTCTTTTTATACGTAGGCAGTCCGAGGCCTACGAAGCTGATTGCGGGAGTCGTTTCGATTGAACAGGGCTCGAGCTCGGTGTCGCGTGAGGCCTAGGACGTTTTTCTGCAGCCCGGTAGATCGCAGGGATTGATGAGGTAAACAATCACCTCTCAGTTCAACGGGGTTCGACAAGATGGTTTTGTTTCTAGGGGCCGATCTATTTCACGTCCAATCCCGTTTGATCTGTCAGGAAACTCAGGTCTCCGAAACTCGTTGAAGTGATTCCTTCGAGTCCATAACTCGCAGCGATGGCTTGCTGTGTCCGAGAGCGATCCTCTAGCTGCCGTATTTCCCGTTCTCGATCCACCGCCCTCGGACGACTTACAAGTTGCATAAGACGAGAAAGGAAGAAACGCAATGTCCACCAACACTATCACGCGATCCCTTAAGAGTGGTCACCGTCAAGATATATCTGGTAGACCAGCTACTTCCCGGACGCTCTCCATGTTCTGCCGTCGGGCCCTGCTGCTGACCACGGTGTTAACCGTCGCCACGGCGGTGCATGCCCAGACTTACTACTACGTAGACTGCTCGGGCGGAAATCCGGCGGACTTCTCGACGATCAGCGCCGCGCTGGCTGTGGCCGGGCCGAACGCCTATATCCTCGTAACCGGAACATGCACTGAGAATGTAAGTATTACCAACTTCTCGAATCTCAATCTCGGAGCAGCTTACGGCTCCACTGCAACCATCCACGGAAATGTCTCCATCACTGCCTCGAACAGTGTGTTCCTCTATGGCCTCAACGTCACAAATCCGGTCGGCGATGCGTTCGATATCGCCAGCAGCCGCAATGTGGCCCTATGGACCTGTACAGGCAACGGAAATGCGGGTGTTGGGCTGTCCGCAAATACCTTATCCGATGTGGCCGTCTTGGGACCGGGGTCCTTCGACTCGAATGGGGGTGCAGGAGTCAATGTGTCGTTCCAATCGGTTTTGAACGTGCTCACGTGGGGCGGGCCGCTGGATATCAGCAGCAACCACGGGCCAGGTGTCAGCCTTGGCGACGGCGCTCTGTTCCAGACGTTGGGAAATACGACAATCGAAAACAACATCAATGTCCCGGGAGGGGTGCGGCCAAACGGTTTCGGCATACAGGCAGTCAGCGCTTCCAAAGTTCAGGTTGCGAACTGCTTCGGAACCACCCAGATCTCGGGTAACCAGAGTGGAGGTATCGATGCCCGCGAGCACTCTCAGGTCTCGATCTGGGGATGCGGACCTCTCGGCCAGAACATCGTCCAGGATAATGGCCTCGTGGGAGTCGAGGTCGGGATGGGAAGCCAACTCGCCCTGTACACCAACGTCGTCATCTCCGGACACACGAGCGCCGGGATCGATCTGTATGCCGAGGGGCAGTTCTACATGAACGGCCCAAATTTGATTTCACAAAACGGCAGCGGCAGCAATCCACGCAGCGCCGGTGTCGTGGTCGATGGCAATTCCGAAGCCTACCTGCGGGGCGGAACGATCTCCAACAACGAGGGCCCGGGCATCTTAGCCCTGGTCAATTCCAGTGTGGACTCCGCGGGCGCGACCTTCGCCGGCAATACCGGAGGAGTCATCACGTGCGACTCCAGCGCCTATCTGATTAGCGACCTGCAGTCGGCTACCGGAACTCGACATCCGGGAATTGAATGCCGCACACCGCATCATCTCGGCAATGGGGACCGTCTAGCCGTGGCGCCAGTCGCACCCGACTTCGCCGCACAAAAGAACCGTGCTGCGCAGTACAAGAAGTTTGCATCACCCAAAACAAATCGGTAGACGGAGCACCTGGGATTCGTGGCCCAGACGCCAAACTGGCTGCCCCACGTCTTGCCGAATTTGCGAGACGTCGGAGTTTCCACAGGCAGAAGCGAAGGAGTGTGGGACACCGCTTCACCACCTACGCCACGCCGGCCCACTGGCCCGCTCCAACTTTCGTGGAAACACCACGACCGAGGGTGCCCCATTCTAAAATCGCGTTCTTTGCGATTTTAGAGTGGGCCTTCTCCGGGCCAGTGCACCACCGGACATTAGTGGCGAGCCAAAGACCGCGGGAAATCACTCTTCTGTCAGGCGCGTGGTATGGCTGATGTTGAAAAACTCGCACCGGCCGGCCGTTTTGCTTAAAGCCGCGCCGTAAGCCCCGTCAAATGATCCGCGGCTTTTGCCGCTGAACCGACCTCAGAACCCCAGCCTCTAAACTGCCAGCCCTTTTGCCCCCGCCCACTGTTAACACCGAATTTACAATTACTTTGCGGAGGCGCAAAAACCCATCCCCGGTCACTCCCTACCCTTCCCCGTATTCGTCTCGGGTTCACTTTTTCGGTCCCCGTCGACCATCTCGATTTCACAAAGGAGTGCACTATGAAGTCCCGGAGATCCGTCCTGACCGTTTGCGCGCTTGCAACTGCTTGCGCCATGATCTGCTCCGCCGTAGCTTACGCGCAAACCTGGAGTTCCCCGCAGTTCGTGGCCAACGGCTCCGCCGTCGCCGTCGCGACCAACGGAACCACATCGGCCGTTCTCTTCACGCCCTCGTCCGGCGGATTGCAGGCCTCGGTCAAATCCGGCGCCAGTTGGCAGACTCCCGTGACCCTGACCACGGCGGGCGCTACCGGAGACATCGCGGTTGCCTCGAATGGCGACGTTCTGGCGGTGTGGAGTTTTCGTACCACCAACACCTATACCCCCGTCGAAGCGCAAGCCAGATTCTACTCAGCGGGACATTGGGGAAATACCCTCACTATTTCTGCGAATGTCTACGGAAACGTTTCGAGCCTCGGCCTGCCCGCTATCGGATTTGACGGCAGCAGCCAGGCCACTCTCGTGTGGGAGGAGATCACGACCCCCAGCCCCATCGCCTGTGGGCTCAAGGCAATTAAGGGAAACGCAACGTCTGGATTTGGTTCCGCCCAGACGATCACGACCGATCCTGCCTGCTATGGTCTCGTCAAGATCGCGGTCAATAGCACTGGACAAGCAGTAGTCGTGGAAGGCGCACCCGGCATCCTGTCCGCCGCAATTCTCGGCATCAGCCGTTCCTCTACTGGGACTTGGGCAGCGCCCGTGACCGTTGCCCCCTACGCCTATCGCCAGGACAATCCTAGCGTGGGCCTTGGCAACGACGGCACCGCCGTGGCCGTCTGGCGAACCCGCACTGGAGTTTCCTACGCCGTACGTTCGAATGGTGCCTGGAGCGCTGCGGCAGGCTTGCCTGTGTTGTCCGGACAGGCGGGCGGTTCCACCGGCGTAGCCGTCGATGGCAGCGGAAACGCCGTCGCTATTTTTACTCAGGTCACGATTGGCCCCGGCACCTACGCAACCTATCGTCCGGTCAATGGAAGCTGGCAGACCAAGGTTCAGTTGAGCTCGGGTCTACCAGTTGCGGCAACACCAGCCGGGACCTTCGTGGCGTCAGGTACGACCGTTTCGACGCGCCTGGCAGGAACCTCGAACTGGACCACAACCACGTTTAACGGCACTGCCAGGGTAAATGCCGGCCCAGGTTTGGCAATAGCAGCGGTTGGACCGCAAGTGAGTGTCTCTACCGCCGCAGTACCGTAATCAGCATCAGCTTGGCCGTCTGTGTAGGGGCGGACGCATTCATCCGCCCCGCCGAGCGAAGAGACCTGCGCTAAGGATGCCCCACTCTGAAATCGCGTCCTGCGATTTTAGAGTGGGGCTTTTCCATTGAATTTTCGACTTTCAATATCCAGGCGGAGCTTGAAACGAGGCGCTCTTTTGGATTCGCATTCCGCAACAGTCGGTCCCGGGCCAGCACCCCGCGCCCAGTCATACTGATCTCCTTCAAAAGTCCCTCCGGAAAGAATCCCGCCGCACTCCGGTCCCGAAGAGACCACGGACAATAGCCCGGCGTTTCGTCGAAGCAGGCAGCCCTCTCGCAACCGCAAACCTCAACTCCGGAACCTGGTACGCCAGAAAGCGCAGCCCGGGTCCGCGAAAAAATCACCGACATGATCCGCAAAGAACTGCCCGAACTGACCAAGGTCTACAACGAAGGCATGAAGAAAGAAGCCGATGAGCAGGCGAGAAAAAAGCA
>Ga0335077_10004757_pt1 | contig 16566 bp, 15 predicted proteins | sample Lox_Sample_31_FD_207151 | JGI IMG/M metagenome (GOLD analysis project Ga0335077, IMG submission 207151) | Soil microbial communities from Loxahatchee National Wildlife Refuge, Florida, United States - Lox_Sample_3.1 | ecosystem: Environmental > Terrestrial > Soil > Wetlands | place: USA...
GCTGTCCGGCTGCCACAGAGTTCATGGCGCATCTCCTTGGGTCGCTCGCAGACGACCCAAGGTTTACAGATATCGGCGATATGTCAAGTAAACCGACAGTGACTGTTTCGCCGTCAACCTGGTGACCGCGGTCAGACCAGGGTGTGGTACAGCGCCGAGGTCTGCTCGGCGATCATCGGCCACGAGAATTGCTCGACCGCGCGCCGGCGTCCGGCCCGCCCCATCGCCTCCGCGCGCTCGGGATCGGCGATCAGGGCGTTCACACGCTCGGCGAAGTCGTCGGCGAACCGCTTCGGATCGCGCGGCGCGCCAGTGCCGTCATCGCCGGATTCGATCGGCACGAGCAGGCCGGTCTCGCCGTCGTCCACGACCTCGACGATCCCACCGGTCGCGGTCGCCACCACCGCGGCCTGACACGCCATCGCTTCCAGGTTGACGATCCCGAGCGGCTCGTAGATCGACGGGCACGCGAACACCGTCGCGTGGCTGAGGAGCTGGATCACGTGCACCTTCGGGAGCATCTGCTCAAGCCACACCACGCCGTCGCGCTCGGCGCGCAGCTCGCCGACAAGCCGGTCGACCTCGGCGCCCAGCTCGCGGGTGTCCGCGGATCCGGCGCACAACACGAGCTGCGTCGCCGGATCGAACTCGCGCGCGGCCCGGAGCAGGTACTCGACGCCCTTCTGCCGCGTGATCCGGCCGACGAACATGACCGACGGGCGTCCGGGGTCGACGCCGTACCGCTTGAGCACATCGGTGCGATGGTCAGGCGCGTACTCGTCGGTGTCGATCCCGTTGTAGATCACGTGCACGCGCGCGGGATCGATCGCCGGGTAAACGCGCAGGATGTCGTCGCGCGTCCCGTTTGACACCGCGATCACGGCGTCGGCGGCCTCGAGCGCGGTCTTCTCCGCCCAGCTCGAAATTGCGTAGCCGCCACCGAGCTGCTCGGCCTTCCACGGCCGCAGCGGCTCGAGGCTGTGGACCGTCGCGACGTGCGGAATGCCGTGCGCGAGCTTGGAGAGGTGCCCGCCTAGATTCGCGTACCACGTGTGGCTGTGGACGAGCTCGGCCCCCGATGTGCGGGCGGCCATCGTGAGATCGATCGACAGTGCCCTCAGCGCCGCGAGCTCAGGCTCGTCGCCCGCGAGCGCACCCCACGCGCGGTGGGGTACGTCGCCGGCGTCCCAGGCGTGCACGGTCACGTCCTCGATCACGCGCAGTTCGCGCGCCAGGTATTCGACGTGCACCCCCGCTCCGCCGTATACCTCGGGCGGAAACTCGCGGGTGAGCAGCGCCACTCTCAATCGACGACCTCGCCCTTGGGGATCACGATGATCCCGCCGGCCGACACCTTGAAGCGCTCGCGATCGGCATCAAGGTCGACCCCGATCTCCGCGCCGGGAGCGACCCGGACGTCCTTGTCGAGGATCGCCCGGCGCACCACGGCGTTCCGGCCGACTTCGACGTTGTGCATCAGGATCGCGTCCTCGACCTCGGAGTACGAATGCAAATGGACACCCGGAGACAGCACCGAGCGCCGCGCGACCCCGCCCGATATCACCACGCCGGCACAGACCATCGAGTCGAGCGCGTGGCCTCGTCGGCCGTCCTCATCGAACACGAACTTGGCCGGCGGCAACGGATCGGGGAAGGTGTGGATGGGCCACTGCTGGTTGTAGAGGTTGAATATCGGGCTGACCGAGATCAGGTCCATGTGGGCGTCGTAGTAGGCGTCGAGCGTCCCCACGTCGCGCCAGTAGCCGCGGTCGCGATCGGTGGCGCCCGGCACCTCGTTCGTGGCGAAGTCATACACCCGCGCATCGCCGCGCTCCACCAGCATCGGGATCAGGTTGCCGCCGATGTCGTGCCTCGAAGTCTCGTCCTGGGCATCGGTGGTGACGGCATCGATCAGCGCTTCGGCGGTGAACACGTAGTTGCCCATCGAGGCGTACACCTGATCGGGGGCGTCGGGAAGTGGCTTGGCGTCGGCCGGCTTCTCTCGGAACGCCGAGATCCGCCGGCCGTCAGGCGCGGTCTCGATCACGCCGAACTGGTCGGCCTGCTCGATCGGGGCGCGAATCGCGGCGACAGTCACGCTGGCTCCGCTCGCGACGTGCTCTTCGACCATTTGGCGCGGATCCATGCGGTAGATGTGGTCGGCGCCGAACACGATGATGTGCTCGGGACGCTCGTCGCGGAGCAGGTTGAAGTTCTGGTAGATCGCGTCCGCCGATCCGACGAACCACCGCGGGCCGCGCCGCATCTGGGCGGGAACCGGAGCCACGTAGTTGCCGAGCAGCCCCGACAGACTCCACGTCTGGGCCAGGTGCCGGTCGAGCGAGTGGCTCTTGTACTGGGTCAACACGACGATCCGCAGATAGCCCGCGTTGACGAGATTCGACAAGGCGAAGTCGACCAACCGGTAGACGCCACCGAACGGAACCGCCGGCTTGGCGCGGTCCGCCGTCAGCGGCGCGAGCCGCTTGCCTTCTCCACCCGCGAGCACGATCGAAAACACGTGGGCCACAGTTCAGCCCCCGAGCGCCGCGTCGACGACCGCCTGGGCCTCCTCGAGAATCCGCTCGAGGTCGTTCCCTCCCTTGAAGCTCTCGGCGTACAGCTTGTAGACGTCCTCGGTTCCCGACGGCCGCGCCGCGAACCAGCCGCTGTCGGTCACCACCTTCACGCCGCCGAGCGGGGCGCCCGACGGGGCGGCCGTAAGGACCTGCGTGATTGGCTCGCCGGCGAGCTCAGTCGCGCTGATGTCGTCGGGCGAGAGCTTGCCGAGGACCTGCTTCTGCTCGGGCGTCGCCGGCGCGTCGATCCGCCGGTATACGGGCGCGCCGTAGCGATCGGTCAGCTCGCCATAGATCCGTGCCGGGTCCTTTCCGGTGCGCGCGGTCATCTCGGCCGCCAGTAGACACATGATCAGCCCGTCCTTGTCGGTGCTCCAGGCTCGGCCGTTGCGGCGGAGGAAGCTCGCGCCGGCGCTCTCCTCGCCACCGAAGGCGAGCGTCCCATCGAGCAGGCCGCCGACGAACCACTTGAAGCCGACCGGCACCTCCTCGAGCCGGCGGCCCAGGCCGGCGACCACCCGGTCGATGATCGAGCTCGACACCATCGTCTTGCCGACCCCGGCGCCGTCGGGCCAATCGAGCCGCACCGCGCCGAACAGGAAGGCGATCGAGGCGGCGAGATAGTGGTTCGGATTGAGCAGGCCGGCCTCACGGGTCACGATCCCATGGCGGTCGGCGTCGGGGTCGTTGGCGAAGGCCACGTCGAACCGGTCCTTGAGCGCGATCAGGTCGGCCATCGCATCCGGTGATGAGCAGTCCATCCGGATCTTGCCGTCGTGGTCGAGTGGCATGAACGAGAACGTCGGATCGATCTGGTCGTTGACGATCTCGAGATCGAGGCGGTGGCGATCGGCAATCGCCTCCCAGTACGCGACGCTCGCGCCGCCCAAGGGATCGACGCCGAGCCGGATCCCCGAGCCCGCGATCTCCTCCAGGTCGACGACCGCCGACAGCTCCTCGACGTAGGCCGAGCGGTAGTCGTGCCGGTGGGCCCGGTCGATCGCGTCGTCGAACGACAGGCGCTCGATTCGCTGCGCGCCGGCGCGCAGCAACTCGTTCGCCGCGTCCTGGATCTCGCGCGTGACGTCGGTGTCGGCGGGGCCGCCGTGGGGCGGGTTGTACTTGAACCCGCCATCCTCGGGCGGGTTGTGGGACGGAGTGATCACTACGCCGTCCGCGCGCGCGCCACCGCGGGCGTTGTAGGTCAGGATTGCGTGCGAGATCGCCGGCGTCGGGGTGAACCCATCCTCGGAGTCGACCTGGACGTCCACCCCGTGGGCGACAAGCACTTCGACCGCGGTCCGGAACGCCGGCTCGGAAAGCGCGTGCGTGTCGCGCCCGAGAAACAGGGGTCCGTCGATGCCCTGGGTCGTGCGGTACTGGACGATCGCCTCGCTGATCGCGAGGATGTGATCCTCGGTGAACGTCGCGTTGAACGACGTGCCTCGGTGTCCGGAGGTCCCGAATGACACCGCCTGGGCGGGATTGGTCGGGTCCGGGTGCTCGTCGTAGTAGGCGCCGATCAGCTTGCCCACATCCACGAGCATGTCCGGGGTCGGCCGGCGGATGGCGTGTGCTGCGCTTGGTTCAGTCATTGCGGCGGGAGTTTGACAACCCGCGCCGCATGGGGCATGACTCGTTCGTAATTGCCGGAAGGAGGGCGGCCCGCGATCCCATGTAAAACGTGCCAAAGCCCCCTCCCGCGCACCACCGCGCGCGCATAAGCATCCCCCAGATGCTTATGTGCGCTCAGCGCCGGCGCCCAGGGGAGCTTTGCGACGTTTTACATGTGGGCCGCCCGCGGTCGATAGCTCGCCCTCGCCGGGTCACAGCTCGCCCACCCGCGGTCGCCAGCTCGCCCTCGCCGGGTTCACAGCTCGCCGCCGGCAAAGGGGGTCGCCTACTCGACCTCGAGCGGCTCGAGCAGACGATGCGGCACCCGTAGCGCCACCGCCACCGGATCGTGCCGCAGCGCCGCCCGTCCGGGGCGGGGCTCGGTCACGATGTCCTCGAGCGCCGGCGTGACCTGGCACGCGGGGCATCCCGCGGCCGCATCGAGCTCTGTCCCGCAGGCCGCGTGCCGGAACAGGCGGCTGTTGGTGAGACTCTGGTGCTCGGCCCAGACGACCAACGCGTGGAGCACGGGCCACAGATCCCGGCCCGCCTCGGTGAGCTCGTACAGATACCGGCCGGCGTGATCCGGATCCGGTCGCCGCTCAAGGATTCCGTGGTCGACGAGTCCACCCAGGCGGTCGGAGAGCACGGCCTTGGGAATGTCGAGGTGGGCGTGAAACTCACTGAAACGACGCACGCCGTATAGCGCGTCGCGCACGATCAGCAGCGTCCACCGCTCGCCGACCAATTCGAGCGCCCGCGCGATCGCGCAGTCCTGGCCTTCGTAGTCCTTTCCAAGCATGCGACGGATTCTAGCGCGTATGAGTTCAATGATCGAACCCATTGTGCTAGCCTCTCCAGACCCAATGGTTCAATCACTGAACTCAAGAGGAGGAGGATCGATGTCGACCGTCGCCGTCCATGGGATCCAGAGAGGTCGCGTACGCACACAGACCGGACACGCCGAGGTCAACCGGACGCTGTGGGTCGCGGCCTCCGGCACGTTGCTCGTCCTGGCCGTATTCAGCGCGGTCGTCACGACGGTCGGCGACAGTCTCCGCTCGCTCCACGCCGGCGTCGCCAGCCAGACCTGGACGCTCTCCGGGATGAGCCTCGGTCTCGCGGTCGCGCTGCTCACGGTCGGCGCACTCGCCGATGCCTTCGGTCGCCGGCGCGTGCTCGTGATCGCGAGCGCCGCACTCGCGGTGACCAGCGCCCTTGGCGCCGTCGCCCCGACGATGAGCGTGCTCATCGTCGCCCGGATCCTCCAGGGTGCCGCGGGCGCCGGCGTGCTGGCGGCGTCCCTCGGGGCGATCGGGCACGCCTTCCCCGCCGGGCACCGTCGCGCACTGGCCACGAGCGTGTGGGGATCGGCGGTCGGCGCCGGCATCGCGATTGGCCCGCTCGCCGCCGGCGCGCTCGCGGCATGGCTCGGATGGCGGAGCAGCTTCTGGCTCGAGGCCATCGCCGCTGCCGCGCTGGTCCCGGCCGCCGCCTCGATAGAAGAGTCGCGCGCCGAGACGAGGCGAACGCTCGATCTCACCGGCGCGGCCGCTCTGGCCGTCGCAATGGCCGGACTCACGGCGGGACTGATCGAAGGCCGCCAGAGCTGGTCAGCGCCCGCAACGGTGATCCCGCTCGCCGGTGGCGCGATCTTCCTGGCGGCGTTCGTGGTCATCGAGCTCCGCAAGCGGGAGCCGATCATCGAGCTCGACCGGTTCAAGAACCCCCTGTTCGCGGCCTCGCTCACCGGCGCGCTGTTCACCGGCCTCGCCGTAATCGGCCTGATGAGCTTCACCCCGCTGCTCCTTCAGCGCGGGCTTCACGTCAGCGTCCTCGGAAGCGCCGCCGTGCTCGTGGCCTGGTCCGGGACAAGCGTGGCGGTCGCACTGACGACGCGCCAGCTGCTCGGCCGCCGCAGTGCCGCGGCGGTGGTCGTGCTCGGATTTGCGATCTCGGCCGCAGGGGAGTTCGCGCTCGCGGGCCTCGGCGTCGGGTCGTCGTGGACCCGGCTGCTTCCGGGTCTCGCGATCCTAGGAATCGGCAGCGGCTTGGTAAACGCCTCGCTCGGCCGGCTCGCACTCGAGTCGGTGCCGCGTGACCGCGCGGGCATGGGCAGCGGGGCCAACAACACCGCCCGCTATCTCGGCGGCGCGGCCGGCGTCGCACTCGTCGTCGCGCTGGCGACCAGCCGCAGCGCGGGAGCGAGCGGGTTGCTGGACGGGTGGAACACCGCCGTCGTCGTGTGTGGCGCACTCTGTGTGGTAGCGGCACTGGTGGCGGCAGCGTGCCGCTCGGCTACAACGAGCCCCTGATGCGTACATTGGGACTGTGCCCGCATCGCCATTGGCGCATGTTCCTGATCTCCTCTACACCGTCGTCGAACCCACCGACGCTAAAGGCGCGGACCTGCGCGGACAGCTGCTGGAGATGTGGGTCGATGTGACCAACGCGGGCGGGGCGGTCGGGTTCACCGTGCCCGCCGACGTGGACGCCGTCGCCAGAACGCTCGATTCGCAGCTGGAGCGCGTTGCCGCTGGAACCGATCTGCTCGGGATCCTGCGCCAGAACGGCACCACGGTGGGCATGGGCTTCCTTGTCGACGGCGGCTCGGGACTGCGTCGGCACTGGCGTACGGTCCTGCGTCTGATGGTGCGTCCGGAGCTCCAGGGCCGTGGCGCGGGCCGTGCGCTGCTCGAGGGACTGCACGGAACTGCCGCCGGTCTCGGCCTTGAGCAGCTGATGCTGACCACGCGCGGCGGGACCGGAGTCGAAGGCTTCTACGAGCGCTTCGGCTACACCGTCGTCGGATGTCACCCGGGCGCGATCCGGCTCGCGCCCGGCGATGACCGCGACGAGCTCATCCTCATTTACCGGTTGTAACCGGTGGCGAGCGCATCGGCCAGCGAGGCGGTCGAGCTCCGGCTGCCGTATCGCGCGCCGTGCGATGTCGACGCTCTCGTGCGCTTCTTCGCCGTGCGCGCCGTGCCCGGGGTGGAAGTCGTATCCGATGGCGCCTACTACCGCAGCCTCCGCCTGGAACACGGGAGCGGCGTGGTCTCGCTCCGGGCGGGCGACAAGGCTGTCGCAACGCGGTTGTGGCTCGACGACGCCCGAGATCTCGACACGGCCGTGGCGGCAACGCGGCGACTGCTCGACCTCGACACCGATCCGGCGCCGATCATCGACACTCTGGGCAGGGACCACCTGATCGGGGCGATCGTTCAGGATGCTCCCGGCCGGCGGGTGCCGGGGGTCGTCGAGCCGAATGAGCTCGCGATCCGCGCGGTGCTCGGACAGCAGGTTTCGCTGGCGGGGGCTGCCACGCTCGCCGCACGGCTCGTGAGGGCCTACGGCGAGCCGCTCGAGACGCCCGTCGGAGCCGTGACACATCTGTTCCCGTCAGCCGCTGCGCTGGCGGACGCTGACCCCGACCAACTCGCGATGCCGTGGTCGCGTCGGCGCGCGCTGATCGGCTTGGCCACGGCACTTGCCCAAGGTGAGGTCGTCCTCGACACCCGCCTCATGGCAAGTGACGAGATCGAGCGACGGCTGCTCGAGCTGCCGGGCATCGGTCCCTGGACCGTCGCGTATGTCGCGATGAGAGCGCTCGGCGACCCGGACGCGTTCATGCCGACCGACCTCGGTGTGCGGCACGGCCTCGAGCTGCTCGGCTGTGACGGCCGCCCGCCGAGCGCCGTCCGCATCGGCGAACGCTGGCGCCCGTACCGCGCCTACGCGACACAGCACCTGTGGGCCCAGATCGCTCTGCCGGCGCGCCACGAATCTCACGCCGCTGGAGCGCGCGCCGTTCCAAACACGCAATGACATCGATCAATCACACCCCCACCAGCCTGTACACCACTATGGCCAGCCCGATCGGCCGCCTGCTCCTATGCGGCGACGAGCAGCGGCTCAGCCATCTCTACACCGGTCCTTACTCCGACGACCCCGCAGCCGTGCGAGGGCGCCGGCGTGCGGATTCGGCATTCGTTGCCGTCCGTGACCAGCTCGAGGCCTACTTCGCCGGCGATCGCGTCGAGTTTGACGTCCCACTCAACATGGAGGGCGCGAGCGCGTTCTTCACGAGCGTATGGCGCCGGCTGCTCGCCGTACCGTTCGGCACGACGGTCAGCTATGGCGAGCTCGCCAGGGAGCTCGGGCGGCCGACCGCGGCGCGCGCCGTCGGCACCGCGAACGGGCGCAACCCGATCGCGATCATCGTCCCCTGCCATCGCGTCATCGGCGCCGCCGGCGCGCTCACTGGCTACGCCGGCGGGATCGATCGCAAGCGCTGGCTGCTTCGTCACGAGGCGAACGTAGCCGGCCGGTGGACCTTTGCCTCGCTCGACTGACCCTACGCCGGGACCGTGACCGCACGCTCCCGCCCGGATGCAATCGGGCGATTCAGCAGCAGGGCGGCCACAACCAGGACGAACAGGCCCGAGACCGCGAGTGCTCCGCTGACGCCGAACACCGCGAGCAGCGGGCCGGCGATCGCCGAGCCGGCGACGATCCCGAAGATCGAGACCGGGAACACGAGACCGTAGGCCCGGGCCAGCACCGCGTCATCGAGCAGGCGCGGCAGCGCGGTCTCGGAAAGCACCTCACCGACGATCATGCCGCCACCACCGAGCAGGGCCAGGGCGAGGGCGAGCGGAAGCGTGGGCGCCACGCCGAGCGCCGCGAGCGGGACGGCCACGAGGGCCAGGGCCAGCGCAAGCGCGCGCCGCCAGTGCGTCGACGCGGAGATCCGCGCCGTCACGATCGCGCCGATCACACCGCCGGCCCCAAAGGCGCCGAGGAGCAGGCCGTACCCGCTGTTGCCGGCGCCGATCTTGCGGCTGATCAGGACGAGCGTGACTGTCAGCAATCCATACACAGCGCTGCAGAGCACATCAGCCCCGATCATCGTCAGCGCCTCGGGTGCACCGCGGAGGGCGCGGGCGCCATCGCTGATCTCGGCGAACACGCTCGGAACAGGCGCGTCGGACTCCCGCGTGGCTGGGCGAAATGCCTCGCCCGGCGCGACCGAGAAGACCGCGGCCGCCGAGCCGAGGAAGGTGAGTGCGTTCAACAGGATCGCGATCGCGGGCGTCGACGCCATTAACACGACCGCGCCGACCGCAGGACCGGCGACCACGGCTGCCTGGCCGATCGCCGAACGGAGCGCCTGCGCCCGCTCGAGCTCGGCGTCGGCGACAAAGCGCGCCGTGCACGCGGCGACGCAGGGCGGCTGGGCGACGGAAGCGGCCGTTGCGGCGGCGGCAATCACCGGCGCGAGGATGATCGGGAGGCCTGTGGCGGCCACCGCGGCGAGTGCGACCATCAGCACTGCCCGGGTCAGATCCGAGGCGATCATCAGTCGCCGGCGGTCGTAGCGATCGGCGAGCACGCCGCCGATCGGTCCGAGCACGACGATGGGCAGAACGCGCGCGGCGGTCGTGAGCGCAACCCACGTGGCGGAACCGGTCCGCTCGAAGACGAGCGCGAGGAGCGCAACGTTGTAGAGCCAGTCGCCGCCCGAGGACACGGCGAGGCTCAGCAGGATCAAGTGGAAGGGGCGGCCGCCCGGAAGGCGGAGGCGCTGGGTGATGGCTGTAGCGGACATGGCCACAGCATCGGTCTAAATCTCACCTCGCACATCGGGCAACCACCCAGTCTTAGGGACTTAAATGTTTAGGCCAGGTACCTCAGACCCCGGCCAGGTACCTCAGACCCCGGCCCGGTACCTCAGACGTCGGCTGAGGCCTGCATCAACCCGCGCCGGTGCGCGACCCCCGCGGCCTCGACGCGCGTGGACACGCCGAGCTTGGAGAGGATGTTCGAGACGTGCACGCTGGCGGTCTTGCGGGAGATGACCAGCCGCTCGGCGATCTGGCTGTTTGAGAGACCGTCGGCGACCAGCCGCAGAACCTCGACCTCACGCGCGGTCAGACCCAGCCGGCTGAGCTCATCCGGAAGCGCGTCCTCGGGCGGCGCGGCGGCCGGGCCGCCATTCTCGGGCGAGCGCAGACGGGCCCGGCGGATCAAGGCCTGGACGTCGTCGAGAAGCGGGATTGCCCCCATCGAGCGCACCAGCTCGACGGCCTCCCCCGCCGATGTCGCCGCAGCGCCGGAGTCGCCGTGCGCCGTTAGGGCTTCGGCATTCCGAAACAGCGCGTAAGCGAGCGGCAGTGGCTCGTTCATCGACCGGCAGGCACGGACCGCTTCGGCCCAGGCTTCGACCTCGTCCTCATGGACCGCGCGGGCCCGCTCGGCACGGACGAGCGAGCGGTGACCGCGATCGGCGGCGGTCGCGGCCGGAGTTCGCTCTGCGTCCTCGCGAAGGGCCGTGACCCGTCCCGCGGCGTCGTCCGCTGCTCGACCCGCGTCGCGTGCCGCCACCGCCCGGTCCGCTTCGATCCTTGACCCCAGCGAGAGCAGCGGCCACTTGTAGCGTGGTTCCTCTCCCGCATCGACGCCCGCGAGTGCTCGGTCGACGATCTCAGCCGCGTCATCGAGGTCACCGCCTGCACGGGCCAGCTCCGACTCCACCCAGGCCAGCGGCAGCATGAACTGCGCCGCACCTGAGTTGCGAAGGTGGCGGCGAGCCTCCCGCAGATCGGAGTTCGCCTCCGTCCGTCGCCCGGCGACCGCGTGCATCTCGGCCCGCAGCAGGATCAACGCACCGGCGAACACCCCGGGCGCCTCGCCGGCGGGGGCAAAGCCGGTGAGCGCTTCCTCCCACCGCCCGGAGCGAAACAGCGCCTCGGCCTTGTTGGCGCGCATGAACGCACCGGCGGTCCGACCGAACCCAGCTTGGTCAGCTTGCGCGGCGCCCTGCTCGGCCGTTTGCACCGCTTCGTCGTAGAGGCCCAGCATGAGCTGCGAATCCGAGAGGCTTACGTGTGCGCGGATGGCGATCCACGGGAAGCCCTCGCGCTCGGCCTCGTCGATCGTCTCGCGGAGCAGCGCCTGACCAGCCTCGACCTCGCCCGCGTAGATCATCGAGTGAGTCAAGGTGATCTGCGCCTCGAGCTTCTCCTGGGTAGCGCCGACGGCCTGTGCCGCCTCGAGCGCCCGCGTCGCCAGCCCCCCCGCGCGCTCCAACTGATCCACGCGGACGAGCGCGCGAGCGTAGGAGGCGAGCACTTGAGCGCCGACCCGGCTCGGTGGCTCCGCCGGCAGCAGGCCCACGGCCTGCTCGAACACGGCCAGCCCTTCGCTGTCGCGCCCCAGGTCGGCCAGCATCACGGCGCGGAGCACTAGCAGCGTCGCGCGACGTTCGAGCGTGCCTCCGTAGCCGACCTCTGCGAGCGCCTGGTCGGCGAGCGCAAGGCCACGGTCGGCCGCGCCCGCCCTCATCGCCGCTGCCGCGGCAGCCTCGAGCAGCTGCGGATGGTCGATCCCGGCCCGCTCCGGCGCGTCCGGGACCTGCGTCCAGAGCTCCAGGGCCAATTCGAAGTGGCGCTGGGCCGCCGACGGAGCCGACGCGGCGGCGGATGCTCTCCCGGCCCTCACCGACGCCGGAAGGGCCCGGGGCAGGTCGTGGGCAGACAGCCAGTGGTGCGCGAGCATCGAGCTCGCGTCGAGATCGGGGCCGGCGAGCGCCGCGTCGTTCTCGATTGCTTCGGCGTAGGCACGGTGGAGCTGCGTGCGCTCACCGGGGAGCAGGTCTTCGTGAATCGCCGCCCGTGCCAGCGCGTGACGGAATCCGTATCCGCGACCCGACCGATCGACGACCAGCAACTGCTGCTGCACCGCCTCGCGCAGGGCGGCGTGCAGCTGAGCGTCGGGCAGTCCGGCGACGATCGCAAGCAGACGATCCGGAACCCAGCGCGCCGCAGCCGAGACCACCCGCAACACGTGCTGGGCATCCGGTGGTAGCAACTCGGCACGGGCGAGGAGCACGTCGCGCAACGACGGCGGCAGATAGTCATGGTCGACGCGGCCATCCCGCACGGCTCCGAGAAGCTCCTCCACGAACAGCGGGATGCCTTCGGACCGTTCCGCGACGAATTCGACCAGATCAGCGTCGGGGCGCTCCCCGAGAATCGCCTCGACCTGAGCGGCCACGTCCCGCTGCTCAAGGCGGTCCAGCTCGAGCCGATCGACCATCCGTTGCTGCTCCCAGCGGGCCGCCATCCGGCGAAAAGGGTGGGCGCGATGAAGCTCGTCGGAGCGCACGGTCAGCACGAGCAGCAGGCGACCCCCGCTGGTCCTCGCGACGAGCAGCGCCAGCAGGTCGAGCGTCGCGCTGTCCGCCCACTGAAGGTCCTCGAACACGAGCATCAGGGGTGCACGCGCGGACAGTCGCCCGATGACTCCGAGCATCAGCTCGAGCAGCCTGGCTGCGTCGCGCTCCCGCGCCGGAGTCGCCGGCTGATCCTCCTCGAGCTCGGGCACGAGGCGACCGATCTCGCCGCGCCCGGCGCCGAATACCGCGTCCAGGTCGGCGGCTGGCAGCTCGGCCGCGAGCGAGCGGATCATCTCCACCACGGGCGCGAACGGAATCCCACCACCGTCGAGCTCCACGCACCCACCCACGAGGACGCGCGTGCCCGCTGCACGGGCCTCGTCGATCAGCTCGTGGACGAGCCTCGACTTGCCAACCCCGGCCTCCCCACCGACCACCGCCGTCAACTGCTGCCCGTTAAGGACCTGACCGAGCGCGCCACTCAACGACCTCAACTCCGCCTGGCGTCCCACCAGGACGGGGCTAACGAGACTTCCCGCCACTCGTCCATCATGCCACTAGCTCATCCCTTACGCACGCGCGCGGCGCCCGGGGGTACACTGCCGCCGGGTCGGCCGGGGTCACAAGCTCCAAGGAGGTTGGTATGTCCAGGAAGGCAGGGTTCCGGGCCGGCGCGTTGGTGGCGGCACTGACGATCGCGCTGGTGGTGACGGCGGCAGCGGTTGCGGCCGGCGGCGCCTCCCCCAGGCTGCTCTCACCGAACCACAAGCACGTCGCGCAGGGCCAGATCAGGCTGGTTGTCGACGTTCCGCTCAAGCCGACGAGCAGTGGTGTCTTCATCACTGTCTCGCGGTCGCGCAAGCTCGACAAGTACGGCCACCTCAGGGTGTGCAGCTCGACCGCGCATGGGTGTGACTTCGTCAGCCCCACCCACTGGAAGGGGCACGACTACAGCTACGTCGGGCGGTTCAACTTTCCGGGCTACTGGTCCGTGACTCCGGGCAAGTACTACTGGCAGGCCCACTACTACTCATCGAATCCGATCGGCATCTACTGGAGCGGTATCGGTTCCTTCGTCGTGAAGTAGTGCCTCACTGCTGACAGAGGGAGACCGGGTTGCCGTCGGGGTCGGCAACCGTCGCGATCCGCTCTCCCCACGGCATGTCTTCGGGCTCACGCATGATCGGCACGCCGGCGCCGGCGAGCTGTCTGACTAGCTCGTCGAGGTCGGGGACGTAGAGGTACAGCTCGAACCTGGGACCATCGCCGAGCGACAGGCCGTAGCGGTCGATCGCCCACTCGACGCTGGTCACCGCTATCTCGGCCGACGACGTGTCACTGTGCAGTCCGACGTATCCCGGATCACCCTCGGGCGGGAGCTGGAAGTGCCGGCGGAAGCCGAGCAGCTCCCAGAACTGCGCCGCCCGTTCGACGTTCGTGGCGTACACGACCGGAAAGGCTCGGGAGACCATCCGCTGAGCGTACGCCAGGCTTCGATCGCCCGATGTGATGGTGATACAATATGGATCTGATATCGGTATCCCTCACGCCCGTGCCCAACGCCGGCGATCTTCACAGCTAGGGCGAGCGGAGAATGCCGGAAAGCAAACGGCTCCTGCTCCGAATAAGCCCCCGCCTGTTCGACGCACTGCATCGTTGGGCGGACGATGAGTTGCGAAGCATCAACGGCCAGATCGAGTACCTCCTCACCGATCAGGCCCGTCGCGCCGGGCGCCTCGCGAAGCGATCCAACCGCCGACCACCCGGTGACGGGCCCGCCGACAGCGCTGCCCCGTCGGACTGAATCGCGCGATCATCGGTCGATGAGCGCCAACGCACCGAACGATCTGCTGGCCCTGATCGACGGCCGACAGGGCCACTTTCAGCTTGAGTCAGGGCATCACGGCGAGCTGTGGCTCGATCTCGACACCCTCTTTCTGCGCCCGGCACGGCTGGTCCCGTTTGTCGAGGATCTCGCGCGCCGGATCGCAGACGCGGTCGATCCCGATGCAGTCTGCGGCCCGTTGGTCGGCGGCGGCCTCATCGCCAGTGCGGTGGCGACGCTGCTCGACATCGAGCTCTACGTCGCCGCGCCGGTCGCGGCCTCCGACGATGACGGTGCCGGGCTGTTCCGCGCGCGCTACGCGGTTTCCTCGGAGACACGAACGCGCCTGCAGACTCGCCGGGTCGCGGTCGTCGACGATGTGATGAACGCCGCCTCGGCGGTGCGCGCCACCGTGAGCGACGTGCGGGACGCCGGCGCGAACGTCGTCGCGATCGGCGCGCTCCTCGTGCTCGGTACATCCGCCGCCGACTACGCCGAGCGCGAGAGGTTCGCGCTCGTTCACGCCGCCGCGATCCCGAATCGCATCTGGGAGCCGCGTTCCTGTCCACTGTGCGCCTCAGGCCAGCCGCTCGAGGATCCGGGCCGTAACGAGAAGCTCAGCCGCGAGAGCCCGCGGCGTCCCGGGCCGTGCGTTCAGCCTCGCCGCCGAATTCCCGGATGAACGCCCCGGCGGCCTCCATCGCATCGGCCGCTTCGGGGAGGAACGACCAGAACAGCTGGAAGGCGTGGGCCTCGACCGGGAAGAGTTCTAGGCGTGCGTCGACGCCGTGATCCTGGGCCTGGCCAGCGAGCGCCTTGGCATCGGCGAGCCGCGCGTCGCCCGTCGCCGCCTGGATGAGCATCGGCGGCAGGCCGCTCAGGTCCGCGCGCAGCGGATCGACGATCGGATCATCGGCTGGATGGCCGGATAGATAGGCCTCGACGCAGCGCCGCACATCTTCGTCGGAGGCGAGCGGCGCGTCGGACGCCGAGGGAGTGCACCCGGTGAGGTCGATCCACGGGCACAGGATCACCGCGGCCGCGGGGAGCGGCTGTCCGTCGCGCTTGAGCGCAAGGAGCAACGACAGGAGAAGCCCGGCGCCGGCGGAGTCCCCGGCGACGACGATGCCTTCTGGATCGCGTGCCTGCCCGCGGAGCCAGAGGTAGGAACGGCGCGAGTCCTCGAGCGCGGCCGGGAATGGATGCTCGGGCGCGAGGCGGTAATCCGGAACGAGAATCCCGGTCTGGGCCGCCGCAGCGAGCGCGCCCGCGTGAGGCTGGTAGCCGAATGCCGAGCCAACCACGTATCCACCACCGTGGAGATAGAGGACCGTCGGCTCGTGACCCACCGCTGGGGACACGACGAGCGATGGCACCCCGCCCGCGGTCACGGGACGCGTGACCGTTCCGGCAGGTGGCGCGAACTGCGCGTTCATGGACTCGAACGTGGCGCGGGCCTGGACGAGGTCGGGGTCATTGGCGACCATCCCGCGCATCGGCTCGAGCGTCCGCGCGACCCGCCCGAGCAGTTCGCCCCCCACCGCGAGCGCAGCCGCGACCGCCTCATCGACGTCGCGGAGAAGCTGCCGCGCGCGGTCGAGCAAGGCTTCGCCGGCGAGCGTCAGCTCGACGCTGTGGGTCGACCGCCGAAGCAGCTCGCAACCGACCAGCTGCTCGAGGGCTCGGATCTGCCGGCTCAGCGCGGGTTGCGAGACGTAGAGCCGCTCGGCAGCACGGCCGAAGTTCAGCTCCTCGGCCACCGCCACGAACGCCCGCAGATGCCGCAACTCGATGCCGTCCGGCGCGTGCGGGAACGGAAGGACGCTGGCGGTCTGGTCCATGGCCCAAGTATCGCTCGCCGGTCGATCGGTGGTCATGCAAATCGCGGAACACCGTCTTGCACGATTGGCCTTTCCCTTTACACGCGACTGATGGAAGCCTGGGCGACGTGATGGTCGCCGATATGACACTCAGGTTTGGTGCGCTTCGCGTACCGACCACCGTGCACTGGCCACGGCTGGACACGGTGTCACTCGCACTCGTGTTGAGCGACGAGCTGTCACCGACGGATCGCTGGTTCGAAAACTCGATCGCCGTCGGGCTGGCGGGGGCAAATCCGGGGATGGTCGAGCTCGCAGCGCTTCGGTGGGTGGCCGAGCACTCCGGCGAGCTCGGCGCGGACTGCAATCGAATCGTGGTGGCGGGCGGCGCCCGGGCGGCTCGACTGGCGCTCGCGGCGCGCGACGGCGGTTGGCCCGTGGTGTGGCGCCAGCTCTTGATCCATCCCAGATTCACCTCGGAGCAGCCGATGCCGAAGAATGTCGCCCGCGCCCCGACCGCAATCGTGGTGTGCGGGGACGGTCATGACG
>Ga0335077_10004758_pt1 | contig 16565 bp, 9 predicted proteins | sample Lox_Sample_31_FD_207151 | JGI IMG/M metagenome (GOLD analysis project Ga0335077, IMG submission 207151) | Soil microbial communities from Loxahatchee National Wildlife Refuge, Florida, United States - Lox_Sample_3.1 | ecosystem: Environmental > Terrestrial > Soil > Wetlands | place: USA: Florida...
CGGCCCGGCGCCCAGGCCCTGGCCGGCGCGCGGGCCCTGGCCGGCGCGCGGGCCCTGGCCGGCGCGCGGGCCCTGGCCGGCGCGCGGGTCCTGATCGGCGCGCGGGTCCTGATCGGCGCGCGGGTCCTGATCGGCGCGCGGGCCGTCGTCGGCACTCGGGCCGCGCCGCAGCGGCGTGAACACGTCGAAGTCCGGCTGACCGGCCGCGCCATCCGTCGGCCCGGGCCCGCCCGCCTCACCGCGCAGGGCGGCCTCACCGCGCAGGGCGGCCTCACCGCGCAGGGCGGCCTCACCGCGCAGGGCGGCCTCACCGCCAGCGCCATGCGAGGGTGCCGCGTGCGAGCCACGGCCTGCGCCCTCCGGCGTGCCGCCCGGCGACCGCCGCAACGGGCCCGAGATGCGGAGCCCGGGAACCTCCGGGAGCCCCGGCCCGCCGCCCAGCTGCGGCCCGCCGCCCAGCTGCGGCCCGCCGCCCAGCTGCGGCCCGCCGCCCAGCTGCGGCCCGCCGCGCTGGAATCCGGCCGAGCTCGCCAGGTCCGTGGCGGGGTGATTCCCGTTGGTGACCGAACCCGCGTTCATGCCGATCGCCGCGGGCTCGCCGGGGAGCCCGGCCCGGAACGCCTCCTCGGTGACCACCAGGTGGCCCGGGATGAGCACGACGGCCGTCGTGCCCCCGTAGGGGGATGCCTTGAGCGTGACCCGGATGCCGTGCCGCTTGGCGAGCTGGCTGACCACGAACAGACCGAGCTGCTCGCTGTCGGACGGGTTGAACTCCGGCGGGCTGGCCAGCCGCTGGTTGAGCTCGCCCAGCCGCTGCGGGCTCATTCCCAGCCCGCGGTCCTCCACCTCGATGGCGAACCCGTTGGCCACCGTGTCCCCGGACACGCGAACCGACGTGTACGGCGGGGACAGGGTGGTGGCGTTCTCGATGAGCTCGGCCAGCAGGTGAATGACGTCGGCCACGGCGGAGCCGGCCAGCGCGGCCTGGCTCCGGATGGCCACCGAGACCCGGGCGTAGTCCTCGACCTCGGCGATGGCGCCGCGCATCACGTCCACCATCCGGACCGGGCTGCTCCAGGCCCGGCCGGGCGGCGCGCCCGCCAGGATGACCAGGCCCTCCGCGTGGCGGCGCATGCGCGTGGTCAGGTGGTCCAGGCGGAACAGGTCGTCCAGGGCCTCGGGGTCGGTGGCCCGCCGTTCCATCTGGTCGAGCAGCGTCAGCTGGCGGTGCAGCAGCGACTGGCTGCGCCGGGCCAGGCTGCGGAACACGTCGTTGAGGCCCCGCCGCAGCTTGGCCTCTTCCACCGCGGCCCGGATGGCGGTCTGGCGGACCAGCTCGAAGGCCTGGCCGACCCGGCCGATCTCGTCGCCGGCGCCGGTGCGCAGCGACGGCGCCTCGGCGGCCACGTCCACGTCCTCGCCCCGCCGCAGCCGGGCCACCACGTCCGGCAGCTGGTCCTCGGCCAGGGTCCGCGCCGAATCCTCCAGCCCGCGCAGGCGCCGGATGATGCCCCGCGCGATCAGCGTGGTGAACAGGATGGTGATCAGCAGTCCGAGCAGGGCGATGCCGCTGGTGACGGCGACCCTGACCCAGGCTGAGTGACTGTCGCGATGATCGCCCGCCAGGATGGCGTTCGCGACCGCAGCGCTCCCGTTGTAGTCGTCCTGCAGCAGCGTGCCTGTCAGGTGCTCCCAGGCGGCCAGGTTGACCGGCAGTTTGGCGGCCGGCGTGCCGGCGGCGATGGCCTGCTCGATGCCGGTGAGGTCCTTCTGCATGGGCCCGGAGCCGGCCAGCGAGGCGTTGTAGGTGGCCAGGTTGGCCGGGCTCAGGATGTAATTCGCGTAGGCCAGGTCGGCCTGCCTGGTCGCGGCCAGGTCGTTGAACGCGATGCGGTTCTTCGGCGAGATCCGCTTGGCGGCCAGCATCCCGGACAGCAGCGCATCCTCCTGCGAGAGCTGCTCCCTGGCCTGGACGGCGGCGATCAGCCCGACGGCCGGGATCTGCTGGTCGTTGAGGACCACGCTCTCGGTCTGGCTGAGGAACAGCTTGAGCTGGGTGGTGATGCCCTGGCTGTAGAAGCCCAGCGCGTCCAGCGGACTGACCGCGCGCGCCTTGACCGCGCTGCGCAGGGCCGGGAGCTGGCTGAGCCCGCTGACCATGCTGCTGACCGCCTTGGCCCCGGAGGAGCTCACCGTCCCCATGGTGCCCACGGAATGCATGGCGGCGATGAAGGCCGGCTCGGCCCGGTCGGTCGCCGCGGTGGCCGCCTGGTACGCGGCCAGGTTGGCCGCGGTGGGCTGGAACAGGTAGACGACGGCCGCGGCCCGCTCGGCCTGCAGGTAGGTGCCGAACTTCGCGGCCGGTACCGCGGTCGCGTTGACCAGGTTGGGGGCCCGGTCGAGGCTGATGGCGTTGTTGATCGAGGTGCCCGCCACGTAGGCGAGCAGCCCGACGAGGGCGACCAGGGGGATCGCCACGAGGAAGTAGATTCGGAGCCGGATGGACCGGCCACGCGATCCCATGACACTCCCACGTTGCAGAGGCGCCGACCTGCGAGGACCCCCCCTGTCGCATCCGGCTGAGCCAACGGTCAAGACGGCCAGAATAGCCCATAACAGGCATCCGCCGACGGCAAAGAGTGATATATCCGCAGATGTGCTCCTGCGTGATCAGGCCGTCTCTGTGAGGACGCACCCGCTGGCCGAAACGCCTGGCAACTCCTGGTAACGGGGATGCGGGGACGCCGGTGGTGACAGGGATACGGCGGTGCCCGTCCTCCCGCGTTTGTCGGCGCGACCGCCTACCCTATTCAGGTGGCCGCTCTCGCGATCGACGCGCTCCTCGACGGACTCAACCCGCAGCAGCGCGCTGCCGTCGTGCACGAGGGGGGGCCGCTGCTCATCGTGGCGGGCGCGGGCTCGGGGAAGACCCGCGTGCTCACCCACCGGATCGCCTACCTGCTGGCCGCGCGGGATGTGGCGCCGCACGAGATCCTGGCCATCACCTTCACCAACAAGGCGGCGGGCGAGATGGCGGCCCGGGTGGCCGCGCTGGTCGGCCCGCGGGCCAGGTCCATGTGGGTCATGACCTTCCACTCCGCCTGCGTGCGCATCCTGCGCCGGGAGGCCAGGCGGTTCGGTTATCCCTCGTCGTTCTCCATCTACGACCAGGCGGACTCGCAGCGGCTGATGGCCCTCACCTGCCGGGAGCTCGAGCTCGACCCCCGGCAGTTCCCGCCGAAGATGATGGCCGCCCAGGTGTCGAACCTGAAGAACGAGCTGATCGACCACGAGACGTTCGCCGCCCAGGCCCGGACGGCCCGGGACAAGGCCCTGGCCGAGGCGTACGGCGAGTACCAGCGCCGGCTGCTCGCGGCGGGCGCGATGGACTTCGACGACCTGATCATGGTCACGGTCAACCTCTTCCAGGCCCTGCCCGAGGTGGCCGCCGAGTACCGCCGCCGCTTCCGGCACGTGCTCGTGGACGAGTACCAGGACACCAACCACGCCCAGTACATCCTCGTCCGGGAGCTCGTGTCCGGTGGTGCGCCTCTTTTTTCTGGCCGAACGGAGCGTGGCGATAGCTCCCGGAACTCCCTCCCGCCCTCCGCTGTGCCAGCCCGGGGGGACACTCTGCCCCCTGGGGACACCCCAGACCCCGGTGGCCCGGAACCCCCCGAGCTGTGCGTGGTCGGCGACGCGGACCAGTCCATCTACGCCTTTCGTGGCGCGACCATCCGCAACATCGTCGAGTTCGAGCAGGACTACCCCGACGCCAGTGTCATCCTGCTGGAGCAGAACTACCGCTCCACCCAGAACATCCTGGCCGCCGCCAACGCCGTGGTATCGAAGAACCGGGCCCGCAAGCCCAAGAACCTGTGGTCCGATCAGGGCGCGGGCCCGCCGATCACCGGCTACGTGGCCGACAACGAGCACGACGAGGCCGCGTTCGTGGCCGAGGAGGTGGACCGGCTCGCCGACGCCGGGCTGGCCACTCCGGGCCAGGTGGCGGTGTTCTACCGGACGAACGCGCAGTCCAGGGTGTTCGAGGAGGTGTTCATCAGGGTCGGGCTGCCCTACCGGGTGGTCGGCGGGGTCAGGTTCTACGAGCGCCGTGAGGTCCGTGACCTGCTGGCCTACCTGCGGCTGATTGCCAACCCGGCGGACGAGGTGTCGCTGCGGCGGGTGCTGAACAACCCCAAGCGGGGCATCGGCGACCGGGCCGAGGAGTACGTGGCCGCCCATGCCCAGCGGAAGGGGATGACCTTCGCCGAGGCCCTGGCCCGCCCGTCCGACGTCCCCGGGCTCGCCGCCCGGTCGGCCGCCGCCATCGAGGGCTTCAACGCGCTCATGGCCGGCCTGCGGGAACTGGCCGGGACCGCGCCCGTCGCGGATCTCGCCGAGGCCGTCCTCGGTCGCACCGGCTACATCACGGCCCTGGAAGATTCCTCGGACCTGCAGGACGCCAGCCGGGTGGAGAACCTGGAGGAACTGGTGTCGGTCGCCCGCGAGTTCGACGGCTCGCGAGCAGGGGTGGGAGGGGAGCCGGAAGGAGGCACGCTGGCCGACTTCCTGGAGCAGGTGTCGCTGGTCGCCGACGCCGACGAGATCCCGGAGGGCGAGGAACACGGCGGCATGGTCACGCTGATGACGCTGCACACGGCCAAGGGCCTGGAGTTCCCCGTGGTGTTCCTCACCGGGCTGGAAGAAGAGGTGTTCCCGCACCAGCGGTCGCTGAGCAACAAGAAGGAACTCGAGGAGGAACGCAGGCTGGCCTACGTGGGCCTCACGCGGGCCATGCAGCGCCTGTACCTGACCTGGGCCGTCCGCAGGAACTGGTATGGCCGTCCTTCGTTCCACGACCGGTCGAGGTTCCTGGCCGAGATCCCGCCGGGCCTCATCGAGTGGCGCCGCGACGAGGCAGCGGCGGCATCGGCGGTCGCGCCCGCGCAGGAGCGGATGGCGAGCAGGCCGGGCACCCGGTCACCGGGCAACCGCCCGGTGCCGTCACTGTCGGCGGGAGACCTGGTCACCCACGACAAGTTCGGGCTCGGCACGGTGGTATCGACGGACGGCTACGGCGACCAGGCCGAGGCCAAGGTCGATTTCGGGGCCGACTACGGGGTCAAGCACCTGGTGCTGCGCTATGCCCCGCTGGAGAAGTTGTAAGGCCCGGACCCCGGGCGCTGGCCGGGGCGCGGCCCGGGACGCTGGTTCCGGGGCGATCCCGGCGGCCACTGGGGCCGCTGCGCTCCCGGCGGTGTTCCCGGCCGGCGGGGCGGGCCCGCCGGCGGCCGGGGCGCCGTGGCCGGCCGGTCCGGCGCGGCCGGACCCCGCTGGTCACGGCGCCACATGTACCAGCGCACCGTGGTCAGCGCGATGGCCAGCAGGGTGGACAGCACCATCACGAAGAACCCGCTGGCGATCCACTGGGCCGCGCCGACGGCGATCGCCGTCTTGCCGGCCGACCGGTCGTAGACCACCCCGGCGGTGAGCGCGGCGATCAGGTAGGAAAGCGCCGGCACCGGGAAGATCAGGCGCCCGCTCCGCGGCTGGACGGTCAGCGCCGCGGCGACGGTGCCGGCCAGCACGAACAGGCCCAGCACCGAACCGGGCTGGGACTTGGTCACGATGGTGGCGACCGCGCCGATCACCGCGCTGCCGACGATGACGCAGGCCCCGAGCCCGCCGCGCAGCGAACCCTCCCAGATCCGGCTCAGCCGCCCGCCCGCCGCTCGCGGGCGGCGGCCGGCCCGGCGGCTGGCCCGGCGGCTGGCCTGGCGTCCGGCCCGGCGGCCGCGCCGTCTCCCGGGCCCGTCCGGTGGCTCTTCAGCCGCCCGCCGGGGAGTCTCACCGGTCCGCGGCGTCAAGGTGGGCTGGGGGGTAACGGGCGGGGTGAGCCCCGTCTGGGCCGGCATCCGGCGGGCGGCGGCCTCGTCCGCCGGGCGGCGTCCATCTCCGGCCTGCCGCCGGGGGCCGGGCCCGCGCGTGTCGCGGCCGCGCGGCTCCTCTCCCTGGTCGCCGCTATACGGCCTGCTAGCGCGCGTGTCGCGCCATCGTGGGTCGCTCATATGTGCTTCGGATGTTAGTCGTTGCGCAAAGGTAACGGGACCATGAAGGTAGGCTTCGTCGGAAGGTGACCATCCACCCTGGGATTCCTGAGGAAAGAACGCGATGGTGAGGACAGGCTCGCCGCCAGGCCCCCTGTGGGGTGCCGCCGGGAAGGCCGGATACGTCCTGAGCTGCATCGCCGCCTCTCTCGTCCTGGCCATAAGCGGCTTTTCCTATTTTGTGGTCAAGGACGTGAGCGCCATCGGGGGGTCGCACGCCATCGTCAGCGGCCCGTCCATCGGCGCGCAGAACATCCTGCTAATGGGGCTGGAGAGCCGGACCGACTGGAACGGCAACATCCTGCCGGACGACGTGCTGAAGGCCCTGCACGCGTGCAACGCGGCAGAGATCGCGGCCGGCTGCGGCGGCAACGCCACCAACACGCTGATCCTGATCCACATCTTCGCGAACGGGGGCAAGGCGGTCGGCTTCTCGATCCCGCGCGACGACTGGGTCACCTTCCCCACCGCCTACGACGGGCAGAGCCAGGGCAAGATCGACCAGGCGTACGGCCTGGCTCTGGCAGCCGAGGAGAGCCAGCTCCGGGCGCAGGATCCCGGCCTGAGCCAGGACCAGGTTGCCTTCCAGGGCAACGAGGCGGGCCGGGCCGCCGAGGTGGCCACCGTGGAGCAGCTCACCGGAGTGCACATCGACCACTTCGCCGAGCTGAACCTGGACGGGTTCTACGAGCTGGCCAAGGTGGTCGGCGGCGTGGAGGTCTGCCTCCTGGACCCGGTCCCGTACGACCCGTACTCCGGCTTCTCCGCCGCGCACGCCGGCTACCAGCACCTGAACGCCAAGGAGGCGCTGGCCTTCGTCCGCCAGCGGCACGGCCTGACCAACGGCGACTTCGACCGGACCAAGCGCCAGCAGGCGGTCATCGACTCGGTCACCAAGCAGCTGCGCGACGACGGGGTGCTCGGCGACCTGACCAAGCTGAACGACCTGCTGTCGGTGGCCAGGCAGTACCTGATCACCGACGCCGGCTGGAACCTGCTCGACTTCATCTCCCAGATGCGCGGGCTCAGCCTCGGCAACGTCACGTTCCGCACCCTGCCGGACGTGGCGCCGATCACGATCGACGGCCAGGACGCCAACGAGATCAACGTGGCCCAGATCCAGCAGATCGTGCAGGAGGCGTTCAATCCGGCACCCGAGCCAGCCTCCTCGCCGAGCCCCACGGCCTCGGCCACGGCGGGCAACAGCCAGGTCACCGTGGACGTCTACAACGGCGGCAACAGGCCGGGCCTGGCCGGGGAGGTCTCGTCCGCGCTGGTCAAGGACGGGTACCAGGCCGGGCAGATCGGGAACACCAGCCCGCTCACCACCACCGAGGTCTCGTACGGGGCGGGCGCCTCGGCCAGCGCCAGCAAGATCGCGTCGCTGTTCGGCGTGACCGCCCAGCCGGGCTCGAGCGTCGCGGCGGGCCACGTCGAGGTCATGCTCGGCGCGGACGCCACCGTGCCCAGCGCGGCTCCCTCGCCGTCCAGCCCGGCGGGGTCGAGCCCGGCCAACGGCCCGGAGGGCGGCGCGGTCAACGCCAAGAACGGCATCCCGTGCGTGACCTGAGCACGTGCGTGTCCGGTCAGGCTGTGTTGGCTCGCGGGGGGACGAGCCCGTGAACCCCCGCACCCCCGGTAGGCTTTACGGTATGAGGAAGATCCGGGTCATCGTCGCCAAGGTCGGGCTCGACGGCCACGACCGGGGGGCCAAGGTCGTGGCCCGGGCGCTGCGCGACGCCGGCGTGGAGGTCATCTACACCGGGCTGCACCAGACCCCGGAGCAGATCGTGGCCGCCGCCATCCAGGAGGACGTGGACGCGGTCGGCCTGTCCATCCTCTCCGGGGCGCACATGACGCTGTTCCGCCGCGTCATCGACCTGCTGACCGAACGAAACGCCGCCGACATCGTGGTGTTCGGCGGCGGCATCATCCCCGACGAGGACATCGAGGAGCTCTGCCGGATGGGCGTGGCCAGGATCTTCACGCCGGGGGCGCCCACCACCGACATCGTCGCCTGGGTCCGGGCCGAGCTCGGCCACGAGGTCGCCGAGACTCAGGCCTGAAGAGGATCCGCCGCGCCGGCTGGCTCAGGGCCGGCCGGAGCGCCGGTCTCCGGGGGGTGCTGCATCCGGGCCCGGAACGTCTCGGCCAGGTCGGTCGCCCACCTCACGGTGCCGTCCGGCTGGCCCCCGGGGTCTGCGGATCCCTCCGCATGAGCGCCCAGGTGCCGCGCCAGGGCGGCGGTCTCCTCCAGGGCCGCGACCGCCGCCCACAGCTTCGCTTCGGCCGTTTCGGCCTGGGCGGCCGCCAGGGACTTCGGACCGAACTGGTGGCCGACGTGGCAGCGGTAGTAGGTGATGTGCGGCAGCACGGCCTCGGCCAGGGCTCCGCCGCAGTCCGGGCAGGCCAGCCGGGTCAGGCCCGTCTCGCCGTGGGAGAGGAACCGCAGGTCGCTGCCCTCTTCCATGCTCACCTCCCCGGTATCGCGCGGCTCCGTGTGCGGCCAGTCGACCAGCCCGCCCTCGCCGAGCATGCCGCTGACGGCCCGGCCCAGCTCGGCGCCGGGCAGCGAGATGGCGGTGCGGGCCGCCGCCTGCGCCGCCTGGGGCATCGACGGCTGTGCGGCCTCCTTCGGGTCCTGCACGACGACCAGGCCGCCGGCCCGTTCGACCAGCACGGCACCGGCCGCGCCGTCGTCGAGCAATCCGGAAAGCACCACCGCCACCACCCGGTCGCCGAACCAGCGGGCCGCACTGGCGAACATGGCGTCGACGGCCGGGCGGGAACTGTTCATGCGCGGGCCGTTGCTGAGCTCGACCACTCCGGCGGGCATCAGCAGATGGCAGCCCGGCGGGGCCACGTAAATCCGCCCCGGCCGCAGCGGTTCGCCCGTCCGGGCGTGCGCGGCCGGCAGCGGCCCCCGCCGTTCGAGGATCCAGGGCAGCCGGCTCCGCGCCCGTTCGCCCACGTGGATCGTGACCGCGACGGCGCCCGGGAGACCGGGCGGCAGCGCCGCGGCCAGCTCGCGCAGCGGGGCCAGGCTGCCGGCCGACCCGCCGACCACCACTACGTCACGGGGTTCCATGAGCTCGCCCTACCCAGCCCGCGGCCCGCCACTCTCCCGGCGGGCAGGCTGGTGCCCGGGCGCGGGTGCACGCACCGTGGCCCGTTCTGGAAAATCTGAATAATGCCGAACGGGTCGTGGTGTCACGACCTGAGCCCCGTGACAGCCACGTCGCGGCCGGCTCCCCGGGCGCGGTCAGCCGGGGTGCCACACGGCCCCATCCCAGTTCATCGCCCGGAACGGGTGCCGCGTGGCAGGAGCCCGCGCCCATAGTGAACGCGTGCCGCGCGCTGCCGTACGCCACTGAAGGGCACGGACGTGTCACCAACGCCTCCCAGCGTGCCGAACTGCTCCACTCGGCGCATCGTTTCGAAGTTGCCGCCGGCCTCAGCCGGGCCGCTGGGCAGGGCCGCTGGGGCGGTTGCTGTCCGGTACCGGTCCGGAGCGCGCCAGTAGAGGCGGTGCCGCAGGGAACGGATAGCGTCACGGGCCGGTATGACCGCGCTCAGCACCGGTTCCTGGCTGCTGCGGTACGTGCGCTTGTAGGCCTCCCAGTCCCAGCCAGGCTGCCATGGCGTGCCATCGAGGAAGTTCAGCGCCGCCTCGCGCCCCTTGCGGAACAGCAGGTCCTGGGTGTCCCGGTCCAGATCGAAGTCGGTCGCCCTTATTGTGCCGGTATCGATGACGATGGTCCGGGCGGCGGCAGCCGCATCGTCGATGTGCATCCGGTCGTAGAACCCGGTCATAGTGTTGAGAATCGCCCACGACATGCTCTTGGTATCGTGCACCTCGCTGACAGGGCCCGGTTCGGCGCCCAGACGGATACCGAACGTCGGCCAGCGCGGCTGCATGCCGGCCGGGGCGTCGAATACATCGATGGGGAGGCGCGACAGCATCGCGCCGTCAACCAGCCAGCGGTCTCTTCCGTCGGCGTCTGTCAGGCGGGCCGGCTTGTAGAAGAACGGGATCGACATCGACGCACGGACGGCATCGACCACGGGCTGGTCGGCGTCGGGCAGCCCGTAGTGGCCGTATTCCCACGGTAGCCGCCGCAGGCATCCTTGAGAGATGTCGCAGGTCATGACCACGAGCCGGTAGGCGTACTCCGGGGCCGGCGGGCGCTGCGGGTCGTCGTAGGGCAGATCCGCGAAGGTATGGACACCGAGCCTGGCGAGCCGCTCGCCCAGCCAGTCCTTCACGAACTGGCCTTCGTAGATGCCCTGCTGGAATATCAGCGCCGCGGCCTTCCCGAGGAACAGGCCCCTCCATCTCGGCCCGTCCTGGAATCTGCGGTAGTCAACCCCGCGCATGATCTCCTCGAGTTCGGCGGCCGGGGCATTGGCGGCCACCAGCGACCCGACGATCGCGCCTGCCGAGGTCCCCGCCACCCGCCGGAACTCGTAACCGCGCTCCTCCAGGACGCTGATCGCGCCGACTAGGGCGATTCCCTTGACACCGCCGCCTTCCAGAACAAGATCGGCGAACACCGTCACCCCCGTCTATGTCGGCCGGCCCCAGCGCCGCAGTCCACACAACAGCGGGCGGACATCCGATGTTGCGACAGGTGGCCGGGCCGCGCCTAGAGGCGTTGGTCCCATCTGGCCTTTTCCCTGTCGGCCAGCACCGCTCATCGGGAAGCGCCGCTCCGGCGGTCCCGGTGGCGGGCGGCGTAACCCGTCCCGGGATCTTGCCTCCGCGCCCGCACCGGCCAGAACGGGTCGGCCAGGACCGTTGGTCCCTGCTGATCGGCCCCCAAGGTCGGGACCTTCGCCCCTCAGCGCGTACTTGCCGTGGCCGGACGGTGGAAGAAGCCGCATAGGTGCTGTGGCCCGTACCGGCGTGGTTCGTGCGGCGCGGGCCTGGCACGGAGGCGGTGAAGTATCCGGGCCGCAGGGCCCGGGTGACGCCGATACGGGAGGTCACCATGACATCGGCAACACTCAAGCCGGCCGGCGCGGCCGGGCGGCACGCGCCAGGCCGCGGTCTCGGCCTGGTCATCTTCGCGGCCGTGCTGCTGGCGGTGATCGGGTTCTTCAATCTGCTCGACGGCATCGCCGCGATCGCCAACTCGCACATCTTCGTCGGGAACGCCCACTACGTGGTCGGCGACCTGCGCGCCTGGGGCTGGGTCATGACCATCTTCGGCGCCGTGCAGCTGCTGGCCGCGCTCGGGGTATGGGCCGGTAACCAGGCGGCCCGCTGGTTCGCGGTGGCTGTGGTCGGCCTCAACGCCGTCGCCCAGATGTTCTTCATCCCGGCCTACCCGTTCTGGTCCCTGCTGATCATCGCCATCGACATCGTGGCGCTGTGGGGGCTGTGCGCCTACGGCAGCCGCGAGAACCTCGGTGCGGCCTGACGGCCCCAGCGGACCGGGCTTTCCCGGCGGTCGGCAAGATTGCATCACCCAGCGGTAATCACCAGGGAGGCAGCAGATGTTCGGAGCACGCAGGGTGGCGCGCCGCACGAGCCGGCGCACCGCGCGCCGGGTTTCCCGCCGCAGGTAGATCCCGCTAGATCAGTGTCCCTGACGGGCCCGGTGCATTGTGCGCCGCGGCCCGGCGGGACCGTGCGGATCAGGCTGGTGCCGACGCTCGCTGACCCCAGCCTCGCTCCTGCGGGACAGCACATCGTGATCTGCTCGCGGAATGGCGAGCCGACGAGGACCTGCAGGCGGCCGGGCTGTGCCATGCCTGCTACGGCACGGACGGCTACGATCAGGCGCTGCTCGGCCTGGACGAGCGCCCCGTGCTGACCGCGCTGGCCGGGGTCCGGGCCGAATCGCTGGTCTACCTGTACGGCAGCTGCGACCGGGCTTCGGTATACCCCGCCCTGGGGAAGGCCGCGCCGGTGCACTTCCGGGACCGGTTCACCGGCCGCACGCACAGCCCGCCGGAGCGGGATATCCGCGCCTTCACCGAGCTGACTGCCGCGAACGAGCTCGACGTGATGCGGCACAACGCCGCCCTGGCCGACAGGCACGGAGCCGCGCTGGAGCAGCTGTTCGCCGGGGCCCGCCCGCGGCTCAGCGAAGCCGCCTGGCGGGCCTGGAGCGGCCAGCCCGGCGACAACCCGGACCAGGGACGGCCGGTACCGCCGGTCGCCGTCACCGGCCTGGACCACCTGGTCCTGACCGTCGCCGACCTGGACCAGGCCGCTGGCTTCTACCAGCGGGTGCTGGGCATGCGCCCAGTTACCTTCGGCGCCGGGCGGCGCGCCCTGGAATTCGGGTTTCCCGCGCTCTCGTCGGTCAAGACGGGCTCTATCTGGCTAAAGCCGCTCCCGCACTTCGTATCTCGCGTCCCGGCCGTTCACCTTGACGTTAAGCGTCAGTTCGACCGCAGGCTCGCGGGAATCTTCTCGCTCACGGGAATCTTCTCGCTCTCGTCGCTCGTGGTCAGGAACGATCGTGAGGGTCCGCTCGGCCAGGTTGTTTCTGGCGGTAACCAGGTTGGGTCCCCCCGGCGCGCTGGCGAACGCGTAGTCATTGTCGGCCGTGACGACGCCGAGCACGCATGGGCGCGCACCGCCGACGGACCATTCCTGCATCGCGCGGACCTCATGCTCGCCGATGGTGAACCGCGCGATCACGGAACCTCCGGCCGGGATGTCCGGGAATATATGGCTGACTGGCCTCGGGCTTAGATGAGTCGCGTCGACGGTGGTCCAGTCTGCAGGGTAGCTGAACGGCGATCCGGTATCTGGCGTGAGACGGACGTCGACGACCACGTTCCGGGCAGCGTGGGGTCCGAGGTTCCGCGCGCGTACATAGACGTGGTTACGGCGGCCCTCAACTACGTGGCCGGACAAGGCCGGCATGTTCGGGATGAACACGTTATCGTCGTGTGGCCGGACCACGATGTCCGAGAAGTCGGTGTAGTCGCCCCCCGGCGGTGTCGACGGCTCGGCGCCGTTATCGCCGGGCCAGTCACGAATCATCACGTCCGCGAAGTCCAGGCTGTGGAACACATCGATCCTGCCGTACCCAAGCTCGGGCGTGCGGGTCCCGTTCGGGAAGCCTGGAACCTCGGCATAGGAGGCCGACCCTACCTTGGCGGCAGTCCGTTCGATGATGGCCCGGATTTCCAGGTTAGTCAGCGCTGGATACCGGGCTGCCAGCAGGGTGGCCAGGCCGGACACATGCGGCGTGGCCGCCGATGTTCCGTTGAACTCATAAAAATAGTCTCCCGCTGCGTCGCCGCCGACCGGATAGGTAACGCACGGGACTGAGATCGGACCGCCGCTGGCGTTGTAACCGGCCGGTCCGTGGATGTCGGTGGTCGTGCACAGCACAGCGGGCGCGACTACTGAGGTGGCAGGCCCGTAGTTGGCGCCCCAGCATTCCCCGTCTGGACTGGCGGGGCGCTTGCGGTTGTCGCTTTGGTCCGATCCGCCACAGGCAATGACCAGCGGATTGCGTGCCGGGTACCGGTTGATCGCCGGAGTGTTCTCGTTCCCAGTGGCCGCGCAGAGCACCACGCCGACCACATTCACGGCATTGGCGATCGCAGGATCGATGATTGCGAAGTTCCATCCTGTGGGCCCGAATCCGTCGCCCGGCGCATATTCGCCGAAGCTCATGCTGATCACGCGCGCACCGTTCGCCGCCGCCCAGCTGATCCCAACCGCACATTCGACATCGGTCCAGTTCTGAAACGCGACCGGCAGCACCTTGGCGCCACCTGCCACACCAGCGACGCCGATGCCATCATTGAAGACCGCGGCTGCGATCCCAGCGCAGCAGGTGCCATGCGGGCCTGTCGGCGAGCCCGGCGGGGCCATCGTACCGAGATTGATGCCATTCGAGGCAAAGGCAAGATCGGGATGGCCAAGATCGCAGCCCTCGTCGAGAATGCACACGACCGCACCTGTCCCCGTCGAGATATCCCAGCCGGCTGGCGCGTCGATGCGGGTCATATCCCACTGACGGAAGAACAGCGGATCGTTCGGGATAACTGTCACCGGCACGACCATCGGCATGGTCTCGAACTGCAGCTCCGCTCCAGGCAGCTCCGCGAGCAGCCGTTCTCGCACCCGGAACACGTGCTCATTGCGGGGATCGGTGGTGTAAAAGTAACGGTATCCGACGAGATACCGAGACTTCTCGGCATCCTCCCTGAGGCCAAGTCGCTCAGTGATCCCATCCAGCCGCATTGGCTCACCCTCGGCACGGTGCGGCGGCCTGATCAGCAGCACGTTGGCAAGGGGCGAAAAGAAGCCGCCGTGCCCGGCAACCCCGGACGCCCGGTATACGGGGCTGACGAACCCGAACCTTTGCCCCAGCGCGCCTTCGAGCCCATCAAGCGCGCGGTCCTCAATGGGATCGCCAGAAACGCTGCGCACCCAGTAGTGGGTCTCGTTGTGATTGATTACCTCACCGAGGACATCGGGCGTCCCCTCTCGGGTTACCTCCAGCGCCAGGCCGTATTCCGCCAGAGTCTCCTCAAGCCCGCGGCGAGCAGGCGGCCGCGAAAAGACCAGAAGAGCGCGCGACTGATCAAGGTCAATGACGACCCCAGACGCATGCTGGAACGACTGCGGAAAATCTCTCATAGCTGTCCTCCCCCTCTGACCGGGTATCGGCACGGAAACCCGTGCTATGCCCCAGCCCAGCCAAGCACTGTCAACATGACGGAGCGGCCGGAGCGGCACTAGATACATGCGGCCCGCCTGAGAATGCCCCGAAGATCATGCCGGGCCGCTGACTAGTGTTCCGGCAAGGCGGACCGGAGTGTCCGGACGCTCCGCCGACGACCCGCTCGCGCGCCAGTAGCAGATCGGCGAGCGCCAGCCCGAAAGCCACGCAAGTCCTGGTGACGGCAATGGCCGGAACACGTCCGCGGCCGAACTCGTCGCGGACAGCGTCGATGGCGCCCTGGCGCAGATCGGTAAGCACCACGGTGGGTGCCCGCGGCTGTCAGCGTCCCGGCAGTGGCCTGGCCGATGCCCGGCTGCCAGTCGGTGAGCACGGTTGCCGGTGATCGGGTGGTGGTGCATTGGTCTTGTGCTCAGCGTCGGCGGCGCGGGGGCAGGGTGGTGGCGCGGCCGTGCCGCAGGGTGGTCAGGGTGGCGACCGCCTTGTCCGCGCGGGCGGTTCGGGTGAAGGTGGTCAGGTGGGGCGGGAGGGTGAAGCGCTGCCGGGCGATGGCCTTGGCGGTGGTGAATTCGCGGAGCCCGTCGGGTCCGTGGATGCGCCCGAAGCCGGATTGGCCGGTCCCTCCCCAGGGCAGCGATGGCATGGCGGCGAGGGCGAGGGTGACCGAGTTGACCGTGACCACTCCGGCGCGGATCCGGCGGGCCAGCTCGGTGCCGTGGGCGCGGGAGAACACGGCGGCGCCCAGCCCGTAGGAGGAGGCGTTGGCGCGGCGGACGGCCTCGTCCATGTCGGGCACCTTGGCGATGGTCAGCGTCGGGCCGAAGGTTTCCTCGGTCACCGCCGGGCAGTCCTCGGGCACCTCCAGCAGCACGGTCGGCTGAACGTACCGCTGGCCGGCCGCGTCCGGGCCGCCGGCCAGCGCGGTGGCGCCGCGGGCCAGCGCGGCGGCGATGTGCGCGCGGACCACGCCGGGCTGGTCCGGGGTGGTCATCGGGCCGATCTTCTGCCCGGGGCCGGCCCGCAGGCCGGCGACCCGGGTGGTGACCTCGCCGAGGAACGCGTCGTAGGCCTGGGCGTGGACGTAGACCCGCTCGACCCCGATGCAGGACTGCCCGGCGTTGGACATGCCGCCCCAGACCGCCGCGTCGGCCGCGGCGCCGATGTCGGCGTCGGCGTCGACGAGCAGCGCGTCCTTGCCGCCGCCCTCGATGAGGACCGGGACCAGCCCGTCGGCGCAGGCGTGCATCACCTGCTTGCCGGTGGCCGCCGAGCCGGTGAAGGCGATCTTGTCCACCCCGGCCCGGCACAGCGCCTGGCCGGTCGCGCCGGAGCCGGTGACCAGCTGCAGCACCGGCTGTTCCGGCACTACCTGCGCGAACGTGTCCACCAGCCAGGCGCCGACCCCGGGGGTGTACTCGCTGGGTTTGAAGACCACCGCGTTGCCGGCCGCCAGGGCGTAGGCGAGGGAGCCGACCGGGGTGAACACCGGGTAGTTCCACGGGCCGATCACGCCGACGACGCCGAGGGGCTGATACTCGACGCTGGCGGTGAAGTTGCGCATCAGCAGGCCGGCCGGCGCCCGCCGCGGGCCGAGCACCCTGTGGGCGTGCCTGGCCGCCCAGGTGATGTGCTCGACCGCCATCACGATCTCCAGCTGCGCATCCGGATGCGGCTTGCCGGTCTCGGCGTGCACCAGCTCGGCCAGCTGGCCCATCCGGCGGGTCAGCACGGCCGCCCAGATCGTGAGCCGCCGACCGCGTTCGGCGAAAGACAGCGCCGACCAGAACCCGGCGGC
>Ga0335077_10004759_pt1 | contig 16564 bp, 17 predicted proteins | sample Lox_Sample_31_FD_207151 | JGI IMG/M metagenome (GOLD analysis project Ga0335077, IMG submission 207151) | Soil microbial communities from Loxahatchee National Wildlife Refuge, Florida, United States - Lox_Sample_3.1 | ecosystem: Environmental > Terrestrial > Soil > Wetlands | place: USA...
GACAACGTGCTCGACAACGCGATCAAGTGGAGCCCGCCCCACGGCACCGTCGACGTGCGGCTCGATGACGGAGCGCTCACCGTCTGCGATGAGGGGCCCGGCATCGCCGAGGCCGACCTCCCGCACGTCTTCGACCGCTTCTACCGGGCCGCCGCAGCCCGCGCCCAACCCGGCTCCGGGCTCGGGCTCGCGATCGTCAAGCAGGCCGTCGACGACCACGCCGGCAGCGTCAACGTGACCAACGCGGACGGTGGAGGGGCGATCGTCACGATCCGGTTCGACCCGGAGAACGGCGCCTCTTAAGGAAGGTCTCAGCAACCTCTCAGCCTCACGGCCTGCGCGTTCAGGTTGCGCTGATGAGCTTCCCCCGTGAACCGTCGCCCTCGACTCGCCCTCGCCTCGGCCGCCACGGGCGCCGCGCTCTCACTCCTCGCTGCCGGCTGTGGCGGAGGAGGCTCTCCGGGCGTCGCGAGCGTCGGCTCGTCGACGGCCCGCACGACGACCGCGCAGAGCGGGCTCGTCGCCTATGCGGACTGCATGCGCTCCCACGGCGTCGCGAACTTTCCCGGTCCGGACAGCAGCGGCCAGATCCCGAAGCTCCAGGTCGTTGCCGCAAGGGAGAGCGACCCCAACCGATTCGACGCGGCCGACAACGCCTGCAGCCATCTGCTTCCGAACGGAAGCCTCGGAACGCAGGAGACGGCCCAGCAGAAGCACGAGCAGCTCGACGACGAGCTGTCCTTCGCCAGGTGCATGCGCAGCCACGGCGTGACGCGCTTCCCCGATCCGACCGCGCAGGGTGAGCTGACGGTCGCGATGGTCGAGGCACAGGGCATCGACGTGAGCTCGCCGGTAGTCCTGCGGATCGTGCAGAGGTGCCTGCCCGCGTCACACGGAGCGCTCACGATGGCGAAGGTCAGAGAGGCGCTCAGGAATGCCGGCGGCTGAGCGCTGCCCGAGCACGGCACGCCTTCAGGGTCAGTACAGGAACGGCTGCAAGGCTCCTTCCGTGCGAGCCTGGGTCATGAGCGCGCCGCCGCCGGGAACTCGACCTCGATGTCGAGGCCGCCGTCGCGCGGAGCCGACGCGGTGAGCGTCGCGCCGTGAGCTCTCGCGATCGCGTCGACGATCGAGAGGCCGAGGCCGAATCCCTGTCGCTCGACTCGCTCGTCCTCGAGGCGCTCGAACGGCTCGAACAGGCGAGGAACCTCCTCCGGGCGGATCGGCCGGCCGGTGTTGGCCACACGAAGGACGACCGCCCCGTTGCGGCGGCCCGTCTCGATCGTCACGCTGCCGCCCGGCAGATTGTGGTTGACGGCGTTGCCGATCAGGTTCGCGGCGAGCCGCTCGAGGAGCCGCGGGTCTCCGGTCGTCAGCGCGGGCTCGAAGGAGGTCTCGAACGCGAGCCCGTCGCGATCGGCGGCGGCCGCGGCCGCGGCGGTCGTGGCGGCGAGATCGACGGGCTCGTGCCTGTCGAGTCCGCGCTGGCTGCGCGAGAGCGTCAGAAGCGCCTCGATCAGCCGTTCCTGCTCCTCGCCGACCGCGAGCACCTGCTCGCAGGTCTCGCGCAGCGAGGCGGCGTCCGCCTCAGGGTCGCTGAGCGCGAGCTCGAGCAGGGCGCGTTCGAGTGTCAGCGGCGTCCGCAGCTCGTGCGAGGCGTTCGCCACGAACTGGCGCTGCGCCGCGAAGGCGGTCTCGAGCCGCTCGAGGAGGCCGTCGAAGGTCGTACCGAGCTGCTTGAGCTCGTCCTCCGGACCGTCGAGCGCGAGGCGGCGGTGCAGGTTGTTGGCCGAGATCTCGCGGGCTGCGTTCGTGATCGTGCGCAGCGGCCTGAGCGCGCGTCCGGCGATCAGCCAGCCCAGCCAGATCGAGAGGACGGCCATGATCGCGAGCGCGATTCCGGAGTCGACGAGCAGCTTGTGCAGCGCGGCGGCGGACTGCGCATTCGCGGCGAGGAGGGCGACATGATTGGCGCCGCCGATCGTCTGCCTGCTCACGGTCAGGCCGTGCTGCCGGCCGGAGCCGGTTCCGGTCCGTACGACCGCGTTCTCGCCCGAGCTGAAGAAGAACCGGCCGGTGTAGTCGTGGCGCAGGAGAAAGTACGTGATCGCCAAGAGCACCGCGCCGGAGGCGAGGAAGAGCGCCCCGTAGGCCGCGGTGAGGCGAAGCCGGATGGTGGGAGAAGGACGCGCGAGCATTCGTCAGCCGGCAATCCGGTAGCCGTTGTGGGCGACGGTCTCGATCACGGGAGGATCGCCGAGCTTTCGCCGCAGGCGGCTGATCGTCACCTTGACGACCTTGCCGTCGGAATCGACGTAGCCGTCCCATCCCTTCGCGAGCAGCTCCCGGGTCGAGAGCGGGGCACCGTCGGCGGCGAGGAGCAGCTCGAGCAGGGCGAGCTCCTTCGGGCTGAGCGCGAGCCGCCGTCCGTCGCGGGTCGCCACCCGCCGCACCGTGTCGAGCGTGACGCCGGCTCCTGCGAGCACCGGCGGCTGCGCCGGCGCGTTGCGGCGGCCGAGAGCGCGGACCCGCGCGACGAGCTCTGCGAAGGCGAACGGCTTCGGCAGGTAGTCGTCGGCGCCGAGCCCGAGTCCGTCGACGCGGTCCTCGATCGTGTCGGCGGCCGTGAGCATCAGCACGCGGGCCGTAGAGCCGCGGACGACGAGAGCCCGGCAGACCTCGTCGCCGTGCCGCTTGGGCAGGTCCCGGTCGAGCAGGATCACGTCGTAGGGCTCGCGGGCGCTCTGCCGGAGGGCCTGCTCGCCGTCGAAGGCGATGTCGACGGCCATTCCTTCGCGCCGAAGCCCGACGGCGATCGTCGCCGCCAGCTCCCGGTGGTCTTCGACGACAAGGACACGCATCTGCGTTCTGCGGGCGAAGGATGCCCGAGAACGGGTAACCGCCAGGTAACAACAGCCGTATCCCCGCTGTTACCGAGCTCGGGCTATCTCTGTGTCGGAAATGCGGTCACCCGTCGCTCTTGCGCTTCCCTTCCTGATCCTCGTCGCCGCCGGTTGCGGCGGCGGAAGCTCCCCGTCGGTGGCGAGCCTCGGCGGCACAGGTTCGACGACCGACTCGGCTGCGACGGGAGCTTCGTCCGGCTCCTCGCCCGGCAGCTCGGCGGGGACCGGCAACGGCGTGGGCTTCCTGATTGGCGGCGGCTCCAACGGGCTCAGGTTCTCGCGCTGCATGCGCTCCCACGGCGTGTCGAGCTTCCCCGACCCGAACAGCCAGGGCGGAGTCGAGATCGGGCCGAGCTCCGGGATCGACCCGGGCTCGTCGTCGTTCCAGACGGCGCTACGTGCCTGCCAGAGCCTGGTCGGCGGCGGGAAGGGCCCGTCGCATCTCGGCCTGGCCCAGCAGGCAAAGGCCCGGCAGCAGGCGCTCGCCTTCTCGGCCTGCATGCGCGAGCACGGCGTCCCGGGCTACCCCGACCCGACATTCCTCGACGGAGGTGCTGTCGTGAAGATCACGCCGCAGGCCGGCACCAATCTCGACTCCGCCTCGCCGACCTTCCAGGCGGCACAGCAAGCCTGCCGGGGTCGGCTTCCGAAGGGCGCCAAGGCGGGCGGCTTCTCGACGGGGGGTCCGAAGTGAGGCCGGTCGCCTGCACACTCCTCACCGCCGGCGCGCTGCTCGCCGCCGGCTGCGGCGGCGGCACGAAGTCGCCTTCCGTTGCGAACCTCGGAACGACCACCTCGAGCGGCGCCGGCACCACGAGCGGCGGCTCGCTCGCCTTCTCCGCACCGCCCGGCGGCTTCGGAGGCTTCGGCGGGAGCATCTCGATCACGGTGCCCAGGGCGGCCGGCGCCAGGTACGCCGCCTGCATGCGCTCCCACGGGGTGCCGAACTTCCCCGACCCGGACTCCACGGGAACGATCACGCTCACCACCTCGCCGTCGCTCGATCCTGCCGCACCGCACTTCCAGAGCGCAGAGCGTGACTGTTCGCATCTGATCCCGGTCGGGAAGGGGCTGAGCCCGGCCCGGCAGCAGCAGATGAAAGCGCGCCTGCTCGCCTTTGCCGCCTGCATGCGCTCCCACGGCGTGCCGAAGTACCCCGACCCGACCTTCTCGAATGGAGGCGTCAGCCAGGGATACGGCCCGGACATGGGCATCGATCCGCACTCGCCGATCTTCCAGAGGGCGCAGCGGACCTGCCAGGAGCAGACCCAGCAGAAAGGCGGCTCGAGCTCGGGTGGCTAGGACATGAGCCACATCCGCTTCCGTCTCACCCGGACCCGTCTGCTCGCAGTCGCGGCCGCCGTCGTCCTCGTGGCCGCGATCGGCGTGGCGGTGGCCGACCCGTTCGCCGGCAACGCTGCATCGCCTCACTCGAGCCTCGACAACGGCGCGCCGACCGCGACCCGCCGCATCGTGCGGACATCGCTCTCCTCGCAGTCGGAGCTCAGCGGAACCCTCGGGTATGCCGGATCGTGGACGGTCGCGGTGCCGGCGGGAACCGCGCAGTCGGCGCTGCTCCAGGCCCAGCAGCAGCTCGCGTCCGGGCAGGCCGGGCTGTCGACGGCGCGGGCCACGGCTTCGGCCGACGAGCAGGCACTCGCGGAGGCAAAGGCGGAGCTGCATGCCGCAGCGCTGCAGGAATCCTCCGATTGCGCCGGCACAGGCGCCGCCGGCAGCGCCGGCTCCGGGTCGGCGGGCTCGGGCTCGGGCGAGACCCCGAGCCCGTGCGCGAACGCGATGCAAAACGTCTCCGCCGATCAGACCTCCGAGTCGGCAGCGGAGCAGAAGGTGAGCGCCGACGAGACGCAGGTGTCGAGCGCGCGTGCGACACTCGCCTCCGCGCAGCAGGCGGTCGCGGATGGCCAGTCGTCGGCGACTCCGTACGGCAGCTTCGCGAGCTACACGATGCTGCCCACTCCGGGGAAGGTCGTCCGGCGCGGCCAGGCGCTGTACGCGATCGACGGGTTGCCCACGCTTCTCCTCTACGGCGGCACTCCCGCATGGCGGGCGTTCAGGGCCGGGATGTCGTCGGGCCGTGACGTCGCGGAGCTGAACGCGAACCTGGCGGCGCTCGGCGACGGCGACCCCGGCGGCGACGTCTTCACGAGCGCGACGGAGCAGGCGATCGTGGCGCTGCAGCGCGCACACGGCCTCACGCCGACCGGGACGCTCGCGCTCGGCGCGGTCGCGTTCGAGCCGGGCGCCGTGGTCGTGACGACGGTGGCCCCGACCGTCGGCGCGGCGGTGCAGCCGGGCGCCGTCATGACTGTCAGCTCGACCCGGCAGGACGTCTCGATTCAGCTCGACGCGGCCCAGCAGTCGGAGGTCCACGTCGGTGACCGCGTGACGGTGACGCTGCCCGACAACAGCACGACGGCTGGTGTGGTCAGCTCGGTCGGCAAGGTGGCGACGACGCCTTCGAGCGACCAGGGCGACGAGGGCGGCGACCAGGGCGGCGGCTCATCGAGCCCGACGATCGACGTCGACGTTCGCCTGCTGCGCGCCTCGGCGGCGGGGACGCTCGACCAGGCGCCCGTCAACGTCTCGATCACCGACCAGAGCGTCCACGACGTGCTCGCCGTCCCGGTGAACGCGCTCGTCGCGCTCGCCGGCGGCGGCTACGCGGTGGAAGAGGTCGAGGCGAGCGGCGTGCACCAGCTGGTCGCCGTCACGCTCGGCCTCTTCGACGACGCGCGGGGGCTCGTCGAGGTCTCCGGCAGCGGCCTCGCCGTCGGCCAGCGCGTGGTGGTGCCGGCCGAGTGACCGCCGAGGCGCCCACTCTCCGTTCCGCGCGGCGGCCGCGGCAGGGCCGCGTGCCCGTGCTCGAGCTCGAGGACGTCACGAAGACCTACGGCACCGACCCGCCGATCCCGGCTCTCCAGGGAGTCAGCTTCCGCGTCGATGCCGGCGAGCTCGTGGCCGTCGCCGGCCCCTCAGGCTCCGGCAAGTCGACGCTGCTCCACCTGATGGGGACGCTCGAGCGGCCCACCTCCGGACGGGTCGCGATCACGGGCCTCGACATCGACGAGCTCGAGGATCGCGAGCTCGCGGCTGTCCGGGCGACCCGGATCGGGTTCGTCTTCCAGCAGTTCTTCCTCGCAGAGCACTCGACGGCGCTGGAGAACGTCGCCGACGGGCTCCTCTACGCCGGCGTGCCCGTGGCGGATAGGCGCGAGCAGGCGGCGGGCGCGCTGACCGCGGTCGGCCTCGGCGAGCGGCTGGCGGCGCGACCGACTCAGCTCTCCGGCGGCGAGCGGCAGCGCGTCGCGATCGCGCGCGCGCTCGTCGGCGCGCCGGCGATCGTGCTCGCGGACGAGCCGACCGGGAACCTCGACAGCGCGACCGGCGAGCAGATCATGGCCCTGATCGAGGAGCTCAACGCCAACGGAGCCACGATCGTCGTGATCACGCACGAGCACGCGATCGCCGATCGCTGCCCGCGCCGGATCCAGCTCCTCGACGGCCGGGTCGTCGCCGATGTGACCGCTGACCGAGGGAGTTCACCGCGATGAGACGCCGCTTCTTTCTCACCGTGCTGCTGGCGGCGGTCGCCCTCGCGCTACCCGCCGGCGGAAGCGCCGCCGGCCCGGCCGCCTCGATCGCCGCCACGAGCGGCTCCGGGCAGGTCGCGACCGTGAACAGCGAGTACGGGCAACCGCTGCAGGCACGCGTCACCGACTCCGGCGGCAACCCCGTGCAGGGGGCGACGGTCAGCTTCGACGTCGTCCCCGGTACGACCGGCGCCGCCGCGAGCTTCCTCGGCGGTCAGGCGATTGCGACGACCGACGCCAACGGGCTCGCCACCTCGCCGCTGCTGGTCGCGAACGGCACGCCCGGTACCTTCACCGCTGTTGCCTCGGTCGACGGAGTATCCACGACCGCCGACTACTCCCTCGACAACCGCGCCGCAGTTACGACGATCGCTCCGGTCACGACCGCGGCGCTGAGCGCGACCGTCGCCACGAGCTACCGCGACCGCCTACGGGCGCGTGTGCTCGATGCGAGCGGGCATCCGCTCGAGGGCGCCGCGGTCAGCTTCGCGATCGCCGCCGGGTCGGCCGGCGCCACGGCCGGCTTCCTCGGCGGAGGCGTACAGGCAACCGAGCTCACCGACTCGAACGGCATCGCGACCTCGCCGGAGCTCCAGGCCGGCACCACCGCCGGCAGCTTCTCCGCCACCGCCTCCGTCGACGGTGCCACCGACCCCGCGACCTTCATCCTGCGGGCCGCCGCCGGGAAGCCGGCCACGATCGCCGCCGGCGCCGCCTCCGGCGAGTCGACGCCGACCGGGATGCGGTTCCGCGTGCCGCTCGCGGTCACCGTCACCGACCGTTCCGGGAATCCGATCGCCAAGGCATTAGTCGTCTTCGCCGCGCCCCGTCGCGGCCCTAGCGGCTTCTTCCGGAAGCGGCACCACGCCACACGCGTCGTTCGCGTGAAGACGAACGCGAACGGCATCGCGGTCGCCCCGCGCTTCGACGCCAGCCGGGACGCCGGCGGCTACCTCGTCCGCGCCACGGTCAAGGGCTCTCGCGCGCACGCATCGTTCGCGCTCGTCAACAACCCGCGCTGATGGAGACGCAGCTCGCCTCGCCGCGGCTCGGCTTCGCCGACCTGGCCCGCGTCGCCAGCGTCGGCCTGCGCACGCGTCGCGTCCGCGCCGCGCTCTCGGCGCTCGGGATCGCGATCGGGGTCGCCGCGATCGTCGCCGTGCTCGGGCTCTCGTCCTCGTCGCAGGCCGGGCTGCTCGCGGAGATCGACAAGCTCGGCACCAACCTGCTCACCGTCACGAACGGCCAGACCCTGTTCGGCCAGACGGCCGAGCTGCCGCTCGCGGCGCCGGGGATGATCCGCCGCATCGGCCCCGTCCAGCAGGTCCAGTACACCGGATCGACGAGCGCCACCGTCTACAAGAGCCCCTATATCCCCAGCGTGAACACGAACGGTCTCGCCGTCGAAGCGGCCAGCCTCGGCCTTCCCGAAGCGGTGGGGACGACGGTCGCGGCGGGCAGCTATCTGAACGCCGCCACCGCCGGAGAGCCGGTCGCGGTGCTCGGTGCCCAGGCGGCCAGCCTGCTCGGCGTCGACCGCATCTACCCGGGCGAGCGGATCTGGCTCGGGAACATGTGGTTCTACCTCGCCGGCATCCTCAAGCCCGCCGTCCTCGCCTCCGAGATCGACGACTCGGTGCTCGTCGGCTTCCCCGCAGCCGAGCGCTGGCTCGGCTTCGACGGCCACCCGACCGAGATCTATGTCCGCAGCGTCACGAGCCAGACCGCAGCCGTCCAGTCCGTCCTCGCCGCCACCGCCAACCCGGAGGCGCCGAACGAGGTCGACGTCAGCCAGCCCTCCGACGCGTTGACCGCGCGCGCCGACGCACAGGGCGCGCTGAATAGCCTCTTCCTCGGCCTGGGCGCCGTCTCCCTCCTCGTCGGTGCCGTGGGCGTCGCGAACATCATGCTCATCGGCGTCCTCGAACGCCGCTCCGAGATCGGCCTCCGCCGCAGCCTCGGCGCCACGAAAGGCCAGATCCGCATCCAGTTCCTCGCCGAGGCGATCCTCCTCGCCCTGCTCGGCGGCGCCGCAGGGGTTGCCGGCGGCGCCATCTCGACTGTCGTCTATGCGCACATCAAGCATTGGACGGCGGTCGTCCCGACGACCGCCTGGGCCGGCGGACTGGCCGCCGCGATCCTGATCGGAGCCGTCGCCGGACTCCTACCGGCCATCCGTGCCGCCCGAATGTCCCCCACAGAGGCCCTACGGACGGTCTAGCGCACCGCCGGCAGCCATCCCGGCGAGCGCGGCCCCTCACGGCGGCCGCAGCGCTCGCGGCCGCGGCGACGATCGCAGGCTGCGGCTCTTCCGGCAAGCTCCCGGCCCGCGCAGCGAACGATCACGCGCTGGGGCTCGAGTTCGCGGCCTGCATCCGCCAGCACGGGGTCCCCAGCTTCCCCGACCCGGAGACCAGCGCCTCGATCCAGATTCCCGTCGCTCTCCTCAAGAATCCCTCGCCGGCATTCACGTCCGCCATGCAAGCGTGCAAGTACCTCGTACCGGCCGACACGGCGCCGCCGCTCGCGTCCGCCGGCCAGAGGGCCGCCGCACTCAAATTGGCGCAGTGCATGCGCGAGCACGGGGTCCCGAACTACCCCGACCCTACGTACAAGGACGGGCGCGAGATACCGCCGTCTATCGCGGACCCCGCGATCGACCCCGCCTCACCGGCGTTCTCGGCCGCCTCGAAGACGTGCCGATCGCCGTAAGCGCGTTGACCGTGCGAGCCGACGCAGCTCCACCGTCGTCTGTGCGCACGTCGAGCATCGGACCACGGCCGCCCCGGTTCCCCTCAGGAGTAGGTGTGCTGGTCGCGCCACGTTCGCCACATGGCGAAGAGCGAGCACGCCAGCACGGCGACGAACGCGAGGATCTCGTAGCCGCTCGCGCCGCCGTACCAGTACACGCCGATGTCGGCGACCGCGAGCACGGCGCCGCCGTAGAAGGCGGTCCGGGCACGCGCCGGCCACATGGCGATTCCCTCCCGCTGCTCGCGCCAGATCATGTAGACGAAGAAGGCGATCGCGAGGATGAACGCGACCTTGGCGAGGATGAGCGCCACCGTCAGCGCCCGCTCGAGCTGGAGCGCGACGATGATCCCGGCGATCGCCGCCAGGACGAGCAGGCCCCTGATCGTCGGGTTCAGCCGCGAGAAGAAGCTCATGTCCCCGTCATGTACGCCCGCACGGCCAGCGCTCCTGCGACGAGGGTAGCGCCGGTGAACCACGCCAGGCGGGCGCGGCGCTCGGCAGGCGCGTAGAGCCAGGGCGAGAGGACGGCGAACAGGGCGAGCCCGCCGTACAGGTAGTGGAGCCTGTCGGGCGCGCGCCGGTGATCGGAGAGCAGCAGGAGCCCGATCCCCGCCTGCGCGATCAGGAGCGTCTGCGCGAGCGCGAGCAGGTGCGTGAGGAATCCGCGCGGCTCGCTCCGGCGAACGTACGCCCATCCGCCGCTGGCCGCCGCGGCGAAGCACGTCGCGATCACCGCGAAGGCGACCGCGTGATGGACGCTGACCATCGGCGGGCCAGCGTACCGGCGCGCGATCGCGTCCAGCGAGCGCTACAGGCGGCGCCGGCTCGGTCTCGGCGCCGCCTGCGAGTGGGACTCACACCGCCGCCGGCTGCTCGGGCTCCGTCTGCAGCTCCGCCCCTCGATGCGGCGGGATGACGAGCACCGGCCGGCGTGCCGTGTGACAGAGCGCCCGTGCGACGCTGCCCATGAGCGCCGCCGCCAAGCCGCCGTGCCCGTGGGTGCCGACGACGATCAGGTCGGCGCCGACGTCGTCGGCGGCCCGGGAGACGAGCGTGGCGACGTCCAGGTTCCCGGAGCGGATCTCCAGGCGCGCATCGAATCCGGCGTCCTTGAGCTCCGCGACCTGGCGTGCGATCTTCTCCCGCATGTCGGGCTCGTCCGCGAGCAGCGGGGCGCCGCCGAAGCGTCCGCTCAGCAGCTCGTTCGCGTGCACCGCGACGATGTGCGAGGAGTGGGCACTCGCGAGCTCCCGTACCTGCTCGAGCGCGCGATCCGCGAGCTCCGAGCCGTCGGTCGCCCACACGATGGTCTCGAACATGGCCGTCCTTTCTTCGACTGGTGCAGCATCGGAGACCGTGGACGGCGGCGCATCGGTCGGCCCGCGGAGCCGCGTCGGGGTATTCCCGCACGTTTCTGCGGCGCACGCCCGGATGCTCCTCCGCGGTCGCACCCACGACACTGGATTTGTCCGCAAGGAGGACCACGATGAGCGATACGAGACCGATCATGCTCGCAACCGACGGGTCGCCGAGCGCGGCCGGCGCGCAGCGGGAGGCGCTCGAGCTGGCGCGCCTGCTCGACGCGCCCCTGCTCGCCGTCACCGTCGAGCACACCGTTCTTCCTGCTGTCGGCTACAGCGCCTACGGCTTCTCGCAGGTGGTCGCCGAGCTGACGGAGGCGGAGCGAAAGCGCGCGGAGCAGACGGCGAAAGCCGTCGGCGCGGCGGCCGACCAGGTCGACGTGCGATGCGACACGGTCGTCGCCGAAGGCGCGGTGGCCGACCAGCTCTGCCTGATCGCGAAGAAGCGGGACGCGCGAATGATCGTCGTCGGCTCCCACGGCTGGGGCGCCGGCAAGCGGCTGCTCTTCGGCAGCGTCTCGGCGGCGCTCCTGCACCAGGCGCCCTGCCCGGTGCTCGTCGTCCGCGGCGAGGCGCCCGAGCTGGTCGAGCACCCGGCGGCCGCGTAACAGCATGGCCGCAACCGAGCTCGAACCGATCGACGTCATCCTCCGCGACGGCTCGACGCTGCGCCTCCGGGCGCCTGTGACGGAAGACGCCGACGCGCTGCTCGACTTCTTCTCGCGGCTCTCCGAGCACAGCCGCTACCTCCGCTTCCACGGCTTCCCGACGGCCGGCCCGTCGCTCGTCGAGCCTGTGCTCGACCCCGACTGGGGAGAGCGCGGGGCCCTGATCGGCTGCCTCGACGACCGGATCGTCGCGCTCGCGAACTGGGTGCGGCTGCGCGACCCGCGCGCCGCGGAGGTGGCGTTCACCGTCGACGACGACTATCAGCGGCGCGGCATCGGCACGCGCCTGCTCGAGCAGCTCGCCCTCCGCGCGTCCGGTGCCGGGATCGAGGAGTTCGTGGCCGAGGTGCTGCGCGAGAACGACGTCATGCTCGCGGTGTTCCGGGACGCCGGGTTCGACGTCACGCGCGCCGCCGACGGCGGCGAGCTCGAGATCCGCTTCCCGCTCGCGCCGACCGACCACTACCGCGATCAGGTGGCGACGCGCGACCATCTCGCGGTGCAGGCCTCGCTCGAGCCGCTCTTCCGGCCGAGCGCGCTCGCCGTCGTCGGCGCGTCGAGCCGGCGCGGCTCGATCGGCGGCGAGCTCTTCCGCAACGTCATCGACGGCGACTTCGCCGGCTCGGCGTACCCCGTGAACCGCGGCGGCGATCCCGTCGCCGGAGTCCATGGCTTCCGCGGCGTCGGAGAGATCCCCGAAAAGGTGGAGCTCGCGGTGATCTGCGTTCCCGGCGGAGGCGTCCTCGAGGCCGCCGAGGAGGCGCTCACCGCCGGTGTTCGCGCGCTCATCGTCATCTCCGCCGGCTTCGCCGAGACCGGCGCCGAGGGCGCCGAGCGCCAGGAGCGGCTGCTCGCGCTCGCGCGGGCCCACGGCGCGCGCCTGGTCGGCCCCAACTGCCTCGGCGTCTCCTCGTCCGCCGTGAGCCTCAACGCGACGTTCGCGCCGCGCGCCTTCCCCGACGGGAAGATCGGCTTCTCGTCACAGAGCGGCGCGCTGGGGCTCGCCGTGCTCGAGCGGGCGAGCGCACGGGGGCTCGGCCTCACGTCGTTCGTCTCGATCGGAAACAAGGCAGACGTCTCCTCGAACGACCTGCTCGAGTGGTGGGAGGACGATGAGGCGACCGAGATCGTGATGCTCTACCTCGAGTCGTTCGGCAACCCGCGGGCCTTCGCGCGGATCGCGCGCCGGCTCGCCCGCAGGAAGCCGATCCTCGCGATGAAGGGCGGCACGACCCGTGCCGGGAGCCGCGCGGCGAGCTCCCACACCGCTGCGCTCGCCGGCTCCGAGGCGGCGATCGACGCCCTCTTCCGCCAGGCCGGCGTGATCCGGACGGCCACGCTCGACGAGCTCGTCGACGTCGCCGCCCTCCTGTACGCCCAGCCCGTGCCGCGGGGCCGGCGCGTCGCGGTGCTGACGAATGCGGGCGGCCTCGGGATCCTCGCTGCGGACGCCTGCGAGTCGCTCGGGCTCGAGCTGCCGGCGCCGAGCGAGGAGACGCGTGCCGCGCTCGCCTCGTTGCTGCCGGAGGAGGCGAGCAGCGCGAACCCGATCGACATGCTCGGAGGCGCGAATGCGCAGAGCTTCGCCACCGTCCTGCCGCTCGTGCTCGCCGATCCCGGCGTCGACGCCGTGATCGTCCTCTTCGTGCCGACGGTCGGCGTGGACGAGGACGAGGTGGGAGCGGCGATCAGTGAGGCGGCCGCCACGGCGAACGGCAAGCCTGTGCTCTGTGCGTTCCTCAGCGCGCGCGGCGCGCCGGCGACGTTGCGCAGCGCCGCGCCGGTGCCCGCATTCGACTATCCGGAGGCGGCGGCGCGCGCCCTGAGCCGGGCGGTGGAGCGCGGCGAGTGGCTGCGCCGGCCGGCGGGCACGGTGCCCGAGCTCGACGTCGACCGGGCAGCGGCCCGCGAGGTCGTGAACGGGGCCGACGGCTGGCTCGACGCGGCTGCGACCCGCACGCTGCTCGCTGCGTACGGGATCCCGGTCGTGCCCGAGCGGGTCGTCGACTCCGTCGACGAGGCTCTCGCCGCGGCACGGGAGCTCGGCTTCCCCGTCGTGCTCAAGACCGCCCTTGCCGGAGCGCACAAGACCGAGAGCGGCGGCGTCGCGCTCAACCTCGCCGACGAGGCGGAGGTGCGGGCGGCCGCCGAGCGGATCGGCGCGCCGTTGCTCGTCCAGCCGATGATCCTGGGAGGCGCCGAGCTGCTCGCGGGCGCGGTTCAGGATCCCGTCTTCGGCCCGCTCGTCGCCTTCGGCCCCGGCGGAGTCCTCGCCGAGCTGATCGGCCAGGCGCAGTTCCGGCTCGCGCCGCTCACCGACCTCGACGCGCGCGAACTCGTGCGCGGCGGCAAGGCCGGTCGCCTCGTCGGCGGCTTCCGCGGCGCCGCGCCGGCCGACGAGGCGGCGCTCGTCGACCTCGTGCTCCGCCTCTCGCTGCTCGCCGACGAGGTGCCCGAGGTGGCCGAGCTCGACCTGAATCCGGTGCTCGCGCTCCCCGACCGGTGTGTCGCGGTCGACGCGCGGATCCGGGTCGCCGCCCCGGCTCACTTGCGCCGCGCGAAAGCCTGGTAGGAATACGAACGGCGTCCCGCAAGGGACGCCGTCCTGGTGGATGCGCCGGAGCCTGTATTTCGGCCCGGGTATGTGAATCCAGCCTCGCGACCTGCCTCCCGCCGCGCATCAGCGTCTGCCCGCAACGCCGCTGCGGGTTCCCCGCGACCGCCGCCGCGCCTGCCCCGATGACCGGCCCCGCACGTGCGGCGCACGATGGGTTGAACAGAAGAGGGAGGATCTGCCGTGAAGGTCGCAGACGTGATGACGACGGACGTCGTGACCGTCCATCCGGACACGACGCTGAAGGACGTCGCGCGGACGCTCTCGGGGCGCGGGATCTCGGGACTGCCCGTCGTCGACGACGAGGGCCGGGTCCTCGGCGTGATCAGCGAAGCCGACATCCTCGCGAAGGAGCGAAGGCCGCGCGAGGAGACGCTGCGCGAGCGGCTGCTGCACGAGCGGCGCAACGGCGTCAAGCGCGAGGCGCGCACGGCAGGCGAGGCGATGACGTCTCCCGCCGTGACGATCGCCGCCCACCGCTGGCTCGACGGCGCCGCGGCGCTGATGCTCGACTGCGGGATCAACCGGCTGCCGGTCGTGGACCGCGCCGGCAGGCTCGTGGGCATCGTCACGCGAGCCGATCTCGTCCGCGCGTTTGCAGCGGGCGACGAGCGGATCGAGCGCGAGATCGTCGACGAGGTCCTCCGGCGGGAGCTGTGGCTCGACCCTGCCGCCTTCGAGGTGACGGTGCACGAGGGCGAGGTCGAGATCGCCGGCGAGGTCGACTCCGAGGCGCAGGCCGAGCTGCTGCGCAGCCGCGTTCGGCTCGTCCCCGGCGTCGTCTCCGTCGCGATCCGCGAGCCGGCGGCGCGCTAGAGTCGCGGTAGGTGCACGCGTTCGGGATTCGAGAGCCGCTCGAGCGCCTGCGTGCGGCAGGCGGCGGCTACGAGATCGTTCACGAGTCGACGGGCGTCGAGCTCGGCGTCTACGTCCTCGTCGCCCCCGAGCCCGACCGGCAGCAGCCGCACTCCGACGACGAGGTCTACGTCGTGCTCGAGGGGCATGGCGTGCTCGAGGTCGGTGGAGAGAGCGTCCCCGTCGACGAGGGCGACGCGGTCTTCGTCGAGGCGGGCGCCGACCACCGCTTCACCGCGTACGAGCAGCTCGCCGTGCTCGTGATCTTCGAGCGCAAGCCCTAGAGGGGCTGCCCGGGCCGGCCTCCTAGCCCGAGGATGCGGCGGCTTCCGGCCGCCACGTCCACCCTGCCACCTCGGGCGCGTCCTCGCCGTGCTCACGCGCGTACGCGCGGGCGCGCAGCCGCGCGTCCTCCATCTCCTGGCGCAGCCAGCCGGCACGGCCGGCGATCTCCGGCAGCCGGTCGACCACGTCCATCACGAGGTGGTAGCGGTCGAGGTCGTTGAGCATGACCATGTCGAACGGCGTCGTCGTCGTCCCCTCCTCCTTGTAGCCGCGCACGTGGAGGTTGGCGTGGTTCGTGCGCCGGTAGGTGAGGCGATGGATCAGCCACGGGTAGCCGTGATAGGCGAAGACGACGGGCCGCCCGGCCGTGAAGAGCGAGTCGAACTCGCGGTCCGAGAGCCCGTGCGGGTGCTCCGTCTCGGGCTGCAGGCGCATCAGGTCGACGACGTTCACGACGCGCACCTTCAGCTCCGGCAGCCGCTCGCGCAGGATCGAGACGGCGGCCAGCGTCTCGACCGTCGGGACGTCGCCGCAGCAGGCGAGGACGACGTCCGGCTCCTCGCCGCCGTCCGACGACGCCCACTCCCAGATGCCGATGCCGCGCGTGCAGTGGAGGATCGCGTCCTCCATCGGCAGGAACTGGAGCGCCGGCTGCTTCCCGGCGACGATCACGTTCACGTAGTTCCGGCTGCGCAGGCAGTGGTCGGCCACCGAGAGCAGTGTGTTCGCGTCGGGCGGCAGGTAGACGCGGATGATCTCCGCCTTCTTGTTCACGACGTGGTCGATGAAGCCCGGATCCTGATGCGAGAAGCCGTTGTGGTCCTGGCGCCACACGAGCGAGGAGAGCAGGTAGTTGAGCGACGCGATCGGGCGCCGCCACGGGATCTCACGCGTCACCTTCAGCCACTTCGCGTGCTGGTTGAACATCGAGTCGACGATGTGGATGAAGGCCTCGTAGCAGTTGAAGAGGCCGTGCCTGCCCGTGAGGAGATAGCCCTCGAGCCAGCCTTCGCACTGGTGCTCGGAGAGCATCTCCATCACGCGCCCGGTCGGCGCGAGATGCTCGTCGACCGGCTCGACCAGGGCGTCCCATTGCTTGTCGGTGACCGCGTAGACCTCGTCGAGGCGGTTCGACGCCGTCTCGTCCGGTCCGAAGATCCGGAACGAGTCGGGGTTGGCGCGGACGACCTCCGTGAGCCAGCGGCCGAGCACCCGAGTCGCCTCGGCATTTTCCGCTCCCGGCTGCTCGACCTCGACCGCGAAGTCGCGGAAGTCGGGCAGCTCGAGGTCGCGCAGCACGAGCCCGCCGTTCGTCTTCGGGTTCGCCGACATCCGGCGCCCGCCCTCCGGCGGGAGGGCGGCGAGCTCCCCGCGAAGCCCCCCGGCTTCGTCGAACAGCTCCTCGGCCCGATAGCTCCGCAGCCACTCCTCGAGCAGGCGCAGGTGGTCGGGCTTCGTCCGCACCTCGGCGAGCGGCACCTGGTGGGCCCGCCACGTCCCCTCGACCTGCAGC
>Ga0335077_10004760_pt1 | contig 16563 bp, 10 predicted proteins | sample Lox_Sample_31_FD_207151 | JGI IMG/M metagenome (GOLD analysis project Ga0335077, IMG submission 207151) | Soil microbial communities from Loxahatchee National Wildlife Refuge, Florida, United States - Lox_Sample_3.1 | ecosystem: Environmental > Terrestrial > Soil > Wetlands | place: USA...
ATGCAGGCATGCCCTGCAATCCCGAGATCCTGCGACAGATCCCTCTCTTCGCGCTGCTCGACGACGATGAAGCCGCCGTACTGGCGAGCCGCGTCGAGCACGTGAAGTTCGCGCCGCGCCAGCGCATTTACAAAATGGACGACCCCGGCGGACAGGGGTACGTCGTGCTCTCCGGGCTGGTCCGCGTGACCACCGTCGATGAGGACCAGCAGGAGGTCACTGTCGACGAACCGTCGCCGGGCGAGTTCTTCGGCTTCGCGTCGATGCTGGATGGCTCTCCGCACCAGACCAGCGCCTGGGCCGCGGAAACGGTAGAGTGCATCGAGGTTGACCGAACGGATATCGAGCACCTGCTGCAACGCAAGCCGCTGGCCGGAATGGACATGCTGGCGGTGCTGGGCAAGCAGTATCACGGCTCGCAGAAACTGGTGCGCATCCGGTCGATGCGCAATCCCAACGAGGTGATCGAAGCGTCCCTGACGCTGGGGGACCGCGTGGCCGATGGCGTGGCGCAGTTCGGCGGTTCGTGGACGTTTATCATTACTTGTCTGGTGCTGCTATCGATCTACGCGATGATCAACGTCTGGCTGGGCGGCCGCGCGTGGGACCCGTATCCGTTCATCCTGCTGAACCTGTTTCTCTCCATGCTCGCCGCCATCCAGGCACCGATCATCATGATGAGTCAGAACCGGCAGGACGACAAAGACCGTTTGCGCGGCGAACTGGATTTCGCGGTCAACCGCCGTGCCGAGTCGGAGATTCAGGCGCTATCGCGCAAACTGAATGTGTTGAACGAGAAGATGGACGACGTGGAAGGCCTGGTGCGCGGCCTTCGGACGCCGCGGTGAGCTACTGGTTCACCGCGATCGTCACAGCCGGGCTCGTGGTTACCCCGCCCATCTGAATCTGCAGGGAAACATTGTTGCCCGTCGGTGTTCCGGCCGGCAGCGACACGTTGATCTGGTTGACACCGACGAATTGTGGCGACAGGCCCGCGAAAACTACCGGTACGGACTTGCCGCCAACCAATACCGTCGGGGTCGTGGTCGCGGTGCGCAATGTATCCAGAGACGCCGAGCCATTCGTTGCCGCCGGCGAGACGGCTCCGAGGCCGGTGCACAGAATGACCAACCCGCCGGGATCGGCGATCTTCGCGGGCTTCGTCGAGATTCCCTGAATGGCTCCGGCCGGCGCGGCGATGCTGCCGTCGGGATTGATGGCGACGGCGATGTTGTTGATCGCGAATATGCCGGGCGAGAAGGGTCCCACCTGCAACGATTGCGGCGCCGATGCCGTTCCGTTGTTTGTGACCACCACGTTCACACTGCCCGTCGTGCCGCTGGAAAGCACATTCCACGGCAACTGCGCGTTGATCTGGCCGGTGCTGACGAACAGAAGCGGCGCCTGCACGCCGTTGAACGTCACGCTCACGTTGTTGAGGGTAGTCGAGAGCGGAATCGTGTCAGCTTGCGCCAACCCGGCGGCCAGACCTGTCCCGTAGATCGAGACCAAGGAACCAGGAGTTACCGGTGTGATGCCATTAGCCGCGTTGCTTATGCCGCCGCTGCTCACTGCCGGAGTCTGCGCGCGGGCCGCAATGGCTATCGCCGCCAGCGTAATTACTCTTACGAAACCGGGTCGCACTGTCCCTCCCCTCCACCTCAGATTTTAAGGTGCGCTCCTTGCGCGGCCCAAGCTTTGCGCGAAGAATTTACTCCTGCAACCGCGCCCGAATTTGTTGCAGCGTGGCAGCCACCTCCGCATGCTTGCCGCCGTCGAGATCGGCGGCGAGAGCCGCTTCGCGCGCGGCTTCCGGGACATGGCCAGTGAAGGCCAGCAGACGAGCCAGAGTCCAGTGCGGTTTGAACCAGGTCGGGTTGGCGCGAATCGCTTCCCGCAGGCTGCCCTCGGAGCGCTGCAGGTCATTCTGCGCCGCATACAGCGCGGAGAGGCTGTACCAGGCGTTGAACGGATCTTCGGCCGTCCGTGTAGCGCGTATGCCGGCGGCAATCGCCGGCTGCAAGGCGCCCGCGCGGACCAGCGCGCGCGAGTACCAGAGGTCGCTGGAGGCGCCCGGAATGTGTGCGGATTCGTAGTGCCGCGCCGCACCGGCGGTATCGCCGGATGAAAGACTTCGCTGCGTGAGGGCAAGCTGGTGGTCGGTGAAGCTGAAGCGCGCCGCGAGGCAGAGCAGCGGAACAACGGCGAGCATCCACGCGAACGAGCGAGGCCGCACAGAGTCCTCGGGTGAATCCTGGCCGATCGCGAGGGCGGCGGTCGCGAAGAATATCATGGCCGTCGGAATCGTGAACGCCGTGAACTGCTGGCTGACGATCCCCGCGGCAAGAGCCGCCGCCAGAGCAGATGCCGGCGCCGGATCGCGCGTCCGTGCGCGCCAGGCAGCGCGCAGCGCAACCGTGCAGAACCCGGCCAGCAGCAGCGCTCCGGGAATTCCCTGGGCCGCGAGAGCGTCCAGAAAAATGTTGTGCGGCGATTCGTGGGCAAAGTCAGGATAGGCGCGCGCCAGCTCGGCCGACTGATAGTGCGGGAACACCGCGGTGAACGTCTCCGGGCCATATCCAGTCACCGGCCGCGCCCCGGCCATCCGCAGGCTGTCGCGCCACAACAGCGGGCGCGCGCCGCCCCAAGGATCTTCTACGAACCAGCGCGTCCGGCTGCGAAGCTGCCAACCCGCCGGCGAGTAGTAGAAGATCGCCGCCGCCGCAAGCACTGCGCAGGCGATCGCGATGGCGCGGCGCGACACCCGCCATCCGCGCCAGAACAGCCACACTGCGCCCCCCGCGATCAGGCCGAGCATTGCCGCGCGCGTCCCCGTGGCCAGCATTGCAGCCGCACACACAAGAGCAATTACCCTCCACATACGACCGGGGATCGCGAGACTCAAGAATGTTACAAACAGCAGCCAGGTGGCGAAATAACTCGCGTACCCGAGGGTTCCCGGCGGCCGCACGATGGTCCACACGCCTTCGCCGACGTGATATGCCGCCGCAGGCAGGATCGGGTCCCATCCAAAATACTGTGCGATCCCGTAAAGCGCCGTCACCGCGCCCGCCGCCACGACGATCCGCAGAATCGCTATCGCACGTCCGGCCTGCGCCGAGACAAACCAGGCCAGCAGCAGGATCGCCGCCTGCGGGACCGCGCCGAAACGCCGCCAGTTGGATCCAAACGCGGAGATCGCCGGCGTCCCGCTCAGAGCCGTGCTGACGGCAAGCGACGCCAGCGAGAGCAGAATCAGCCGATTGAAGATCGACCACCTCGCCGGACGCGCGCCTACGCAGCTCACCGCCGCGGCAAGCAGCAGAATCACAAGCTTCGGCGTGACATCAAAGTAAAAAGAAAAGCCGGGTGTGAGGATCAGCGCGATCATTGCGATCGCAGCGGCCTGCACAAGAGCCATATCAGGTACACTAACTCAGGAAACGCGATGAGCGAGCCGTTCGACGCAGTTCGTTACATAAGTTACCTGCGCTCGCGCTGGCGCTGGATCGCATCCTGCGCGGGCGTCGCCGTGGCGCTCGCTATTGCGATCAGTCTGCTGCTCCCCAACCAATACACCGCCACCGCGCGGATCGTGATTGATCCTCCCGCCGGCACAGATCTGCGCGCCGCCATGGCGGTGAGCCCGATCTACCTCGAGTCGCTCAAGACCTACGAGCACTTTGCAGGCAGCGACAGCCTCTTCCAGAAGGCCGTGGACCGGTTCGCGCTTCACGGCTCCTCCATCGAATCGCTCCAGCGGCGCGTGCTAAAAGTACAGATCGTTCGCAACACCCGAATCCTGGAGATTGCCGTCACGCTTCCGGATCCCAAAAAGGCACAGGCCATGGCGGCCTTTCTGGCCGAAGCCACCGTGGATCTGAATCGCGCGTCGGTCGCGGAGAGCGATCAGGACCTGCTCCGCGGCATGGCCGAGCAGGAGCGCCAGGCGCGCGAACACCTCGCCGACACGGAGAGGTCCTGGGCGCAATCGATGGCCAACGAGCCGACCGCCGGGCTGCAGGCCGCGATCGAGCAATCCGCCGACACGCGCGCCCGGCTCGAGCAGCAGGTGCAGAGTGTGGAACTGGAGATCGCCGACCTCGGCGAGCGCCTCAAGCAGGCCGGCGCTGACCAGTCCGAACTTCACAAGGAAGACTCGAATGCGCGCGCGCGCCTCGCCGAAATGCGCAAACAGTTGCAGGACTTCGACCGCCAGACCGCCGCGCGCGAGCAACTGCTGGCCGCGCGCCAGGCGCGCCGCGATCGCGCCGAAGCCGAGCGCAAGTCCGCCCAGGCCGAGTTCCTGGCCGTCGAAACCCGGCTGCGCGAAGCCCGCGGCGAAAGCGGCTATCGCGGCGAGCGGCTAAAGATCATCGACCCGGGTATCGTGCCTGAGCGTCCGTCTTCGCCCAACCTCCCGCTGAATGTGGTGGGAGCGCTGCTCGCCGGGCTGGTGTTGCCAATTCTCTACCTCACCATCGACATGAGCTTCCAGGAGCAGCGGGCCGCTTCCCGGCGCTCGGCATTACGCGTCGGATGAGCCCCGCGGCGCCAGTCCAACGCCCCGCGCCGCTCTGGGCCGCCCTAGCCTTCGGCGCCTGGGCCGCTGCCATCGCCTTTCAACCACTGTTCGCCCTGCCTGCCGCAGCCGTTCTGCTGGTGTGGTGGACTCTCCACACCTCCACTCGCTGGCTGGGGCTCTTCCTGGCCTCTGCCCTCTTGCTTCCGCCCCTGCCTATCCCGATCGGCGATTCCGGGCCTCACCCCAGCGTCATCTTCGCCGCTCTCGGGCTCTTCGCAGGAATCCTATGGATCAGCGAGTGGCACTACCGGCCTGGATCTCTCAACCACGCGTTCATCGCGCTGTTCGGCGTACTGCTCGCCAGCGTCGGTGCGGCGGCAGTCTATTCCGGCGAAATCGCGGCCGCGGGCAGCCTCACTCGCGTACTGCTGTTCGGCATCTCCGTATACGTGTATTTCTACACCGCACACGGCCCCGGCCGCGGCATCGACCCGGCGCGCAGCGTGCGCCTGCTCTACGCCGCCGCCGTTGCCGCCGCGCTCTTTGCCTGCGTGGATTTCTACTTTCAGTTTCCGGCGCCAGCCGGATACGGCCCACAGTTCGTCTGGCTCGATTCCGGAATCTACCGGCGCGCGCAGGGCCTGTTCTACGAGGCCAGCACGCTCGGCAACTTCTGCGCGTTCTTCCTGGTGATGGCCACGGTGGCGCTCTCGCGCCCACGCGAGCAATCGCCGGTGGCTCGCAAGTGGCTGGTGCCGGGCGCGGCGGTGCTGCTCGCGGCGCTGGTGCTCTCCTACTCGCGTGCATCGCTGCTCAACCTTACCGTCGCGCTCGCGGTGCTGGCCTGGCGCAATCGCCGGCGCGTTCCGCTCTGGCGCGTGGCGGCGCTGGCGGCGGCCGCCGGATTGGCCACATGGCTGGTCTTCCCGGTATTCGTCGAGGCCTATTGGCTGCGGCTCTCTGCCTCGGCGGAGTATTTCTTCAGCGCAACGGAGGGCGTGCTCTCCGGCCGGGTGGCAAGCTGGCGCACGCTGGTCGATTGGACCGCCGCCAATCCCTGGCAGGCGCTCACCGGCATCGGTTACAAAACACTGCCGTACACCGATTACCTTGGTGCTCCAGTCGTGGCAGACAACATGTACCTAAGCCTGCTGGTGGAAACGGGCGTGGCCGGCCTCGCCGCGCTCCTCTGGCTGAACGTGGCCATCGTGCGCACCGCTCTCCGCGCGCGCGATTCGCTGCTCGGCACCTGGATGCTCTGCTTCTGGTCCGGCCAGATGGTGCAAATGCTGTCCGGCGATTTGCTCACTTATTGGCGCGTCCTGCCCGTCTATTTCTTCGTGCTGGCGCTCGCGCGCACATGACCATCCTCTTCCTCGATCAGTTCAGCGACCTCGGCGGAGCGCAGCAAGTCCTGCTCGAATTTCTGCCGGCGATCAGGCAGCGTGGCTGGCACGCGCTGGTCGGCTTGCCGGGCGATGGTCCGCTGTTCACGGCCGTCCGCGCATTGGGAATCGAGACCGCGCGCATCGATTGCGGCCCGTACTCGTCCGGCCAGAAGTCCGCCGCCGATCTTGGCCGTTTCGTCGCCGGCACGCCGCGGCTGGCGCATCAGATCCGCGCGCTCGCCCGGCGCGCGGGCGCCCAGATCATCTACCTCAACGGACCGCGCCTGGTGCCTGCCGCGGCACTCGCCGGTCTAGACCATCCGGTGGTCTTTCACTCGCACAGCTACCTCGCTCACGGAATAACGCGCCGCTTCACGGGAGCCGCACTCCGCAAGATGAACGCCCGCGTGATCGCGGCGTGCGCCTTTGTCGCCGAACCCTGGAGGCGCTACGTCGATGCGGCGCGCATCCGCGTGATCTACAACGGCGTGGCCGGCCCGGCGCAGGCCCCCAAGCGCTCCACCGGCAACGCGCCCCGAATCGGCTGCATCGGCCGCCTCGCTCCAGAAAAAGGCCAGCTCGACTTTGTAGCCGCCGCCTCCCTCATCCATCGCGCCCTGCCCGGCGCGCGCTTCGTCATTCACGGCGCTGCCCTCTTCCACAACGCGGCCTCCGGACGCTACGAAGCCAGAGTCCGCCGTGCCGCTGCGGGCCTGCCGGTCGAGTTCGCCGGATGGACTGCCGACGTCCACTCCGCCATGGCATCCCTCGACCTGCTTCTGGTCCCATCCGCGCGCCTTGAAGCCACCACCCGTGTAATCCTCGAATCCTTCGCCGCCGGCCTGCCGGTGATCGCCTTCCGCTCAGGCGGCATTCCAGAGGTCGTGGAGCACGGCATCAACGGCTTGCTCGTGGACTCCGCGGAAGAGATGGCCCGAGAATCCATCCGCCTGCTGACCGCCGGCAGCGCTCTTGCCGGTGCCATTTCCCGCGCCGCGCGCGACACCTGGGAGCGCCGCTTCACCATCGCGCGCTTTCACGACGAGATCGCACGCGTCCTAATATCTATTCACCCGACCTCTGCTGGAATGCGCAACGCGGGTTGATGTTGATCGTTTTCCGTGCGCACCGCGCACAGCTCGCCGATCAGGTTCGCGGCCCAGCGATAGATATTCCGATCCCGGACCACTTCCCGCATGCGCCGCATGCGCGCCGCGCGTTCCTGCGGCGGCATCTCCAGCGCGCGGCGAATCGAGCCCGCCAGTGCCCCGGTATCGTAGGGGTTCACCAGCAGCGCGTCCGAAAGCTCGTGGCACGCGCCGGTGAAGCGGCTCAGGATCAGCACGCCCTGATCGTCCTCGCGCGACGCGACGAATTCCTTCGCCACCAGGTTCATTCCGTCGTGCAGCGACGTCACCATGCAGAGGTCGGCCGCTCGGTAGTAAGGCAGGATCTCCTGGTGGCTGTGCTGGCGCTTCAGCAGCACGATCGGCCTCCAATCGCTGGTCTGAAAGCGCCGGTTGATTCGATCGGCCTCCTGCTCCACTTCCTCGATCAGGTCGTGATACCGCTCGATCTCGGTCCGGCTGGGCGAGCCGATCTGTACGAACGTGAAGCGCCCGCGATAGGACGGACACATCTCCAGGAACGCCTCTATGCCGCGGAAGCGCTCCGGAATGCCCTTGGTGTAGTCGATGCGGTCGACACCGACTCCCATGAACGCCGCCCCGCGTACGCCTTGCGCCGCCAACAGCTCGCCACGCTCGATGTGGGGCAGCTCGCCCGGCCCGGCGGCGTGTTCCTTGCCATTCATGGCAACGCTGATGGGGAACGGCCGCACCAGCGTCAGATGTCCGCCGCGCGTCACCGCGAAGCGCTCCCACTCGGTACGCGCCTCCAATGCGGCATCCACGGTTTCCAGAAAGTTGTTGCAGTGGGCCTGAATGTGGAATCCGATCAAATCGGCGCCTAACAGGCCTTCGAGCAGTTCTCGCTGCCACGGGCAGATGCCGAAAGCCTCCGGGTTGGGCCATGGAATGTGCCAGAAGATAGCCACGCGCGCATCGGGCCGCCGCTCCTTGATCATCGCGGGCAACAGGGCGAAGTGGTAGTCCTGCACCAGAACCACCGGGTTCAACTCGGAAGCGATCTCATCGAGCAGCACATTGGCGAAACGCAGATTGACCTGCTGGTAGCGTTGCCAGTCGTCGCCGCGAAAAATCGGCCGCGTGTGCGCGATGTGGCACAACGGCCAGATGCCCTCGTTGGCAAAGCCGTAATAAAAGCCGCGCTCCTCTTCGGGAGTCAGCCAGACCCGGCGCAGGGTGTAATGCGGAGAGTCCGGGGGCACACGCACGTGGTCGTGCGCGTCCACCGTCTCGCGGTCGGCGTCGCCCGTCCCCTGAGCCACCCAGACGCCGTCGCAAGCGCGCAGGATCGGCTCCAGGCCGGTCACCAGGCCACTAGCCGGCATCGTGCTTTCAATGCCGCTCTTGCCGTGCCGGTGCTCGTACGGCTCGCGATTGGACACGGCAAAGAGGCGTGTACCTCCCAACCTGTCCTCTACAAAGACGCGCAGGCGCTCGTTAGTCCAAGTCGATTCCGCCGAGTTGCGCAGGCGCGCTTCCTCTTCCGCGGCCGCGCGCGCCGCGGTCAGGCTGGAGGCCAGTTTGGTTGCCTCCTTCGCCAGCGGCTCGAAATCCCCCGGCGGCGGAAGAGCGGAAGGCGCCGCCCCCGTGCGCAGGTCGCGCAGCCATTGGGTCATGTGCAGAATGGGCCTGCCGATACTCAATCGCACCGAGAGCAGCACGATCGCCACAATCACGATCGTCTGAACCGCGACTCCCTCCAACTCCCGCTTCCACAGGGCGCTCGTTCGCGACTCGATATAGCTGGCATCGTGCAGAATGGCCAGGATGCCGATCACCGCGCCGCCCGACCTCAAGGGCAAGGCGACAATGTGCAGCGGCCCGCTGGGAGAACGTATGAACGCGGAGCGTGCCCAGCCCTTGCGAATCGCCTCCGCCACGGTCGGGGGATTCGGCTCGATCAACGAGTCCATACCTGGAGTCGCCGCCAGAGGCGTGCCGTCGGCCGAGTACACCACGACTCCCGCCACCGTCTCGCGATCCTTGAACCGCTCCACCAGGCGCTGCAATTCGCCGTAGGAGTGGTTCGTGACCAGCGGTTCCGCCGCACGTCCCAAGCTCTCCGCGAGTATCAAGGCATGCCTGTCCAGGTCCCGCCTCATCCCCTGCGATTGCGCGCGCGTCTGGTAGACCTCGAAAGCCAGCGACACCGCGGCCACCGAGAAAATTAAGGAAAGACTCAGGCGCGCTGTCAATCGCATCGTTCCCTCCCTTGCACGACCATCCTTTGGAAGAAAAGGAGTTATCCCTTCGTGACTTCCACCCTGGAACGTAGTGAAAACTCTAGCGGGGTTTCTGCCGGCAGCTTGACATCCTTGCGGCCCGTGATGAACGCGGTGGTGGTGCCCGCCGCGGCTCCTACGCCGGCGCCGATCAAGGCTCCAACCCCTCCGCCGGCTAATGCTCCGATTCCGGCTCCGGCCGCCGGACCGCCGCCCATGAACGCCAGGTTGCGCTTTTTGTGGCTGCCGCTGGCACGCGTGTCCGGCGCGGTTGCGATGTGATACGTCGTGTCATGCAGACGGAAGGAGCGCAGCGTCACTTCCAGCACCGCGCGTCCACGAAAACGGCCGGAGTGTTTCGATGCCACAACGGCGCCTTCAAAGGGTGTGCCTTTGGGCACAACGACCGTACTGCCGATGACGATCGGGTCGTCCAGCGTAGCGGAAAAGCGCGTTCCCGCGGGCGTGCGTTTCGTATCCAGCGTCTCGGCCAGCCGCACCCGGATCCGCGTGCCGGCCGGTATTGCGATGGTTTCCTGGCGATATTCCGGCTCCATGCGCCGCGGCGGCTGAAAGGCAGACGGCTTTGCCGGCGGCACGGCTGCCCTGGACCCAGGCGAAGGAATGTCCGCAGGCTCCGCGGACACGATCGGACTGGGCCGAGGAGTCACCAACGGGACGTCGCCTTGGCTCGCGGTTCCGCTTGGCGCCTGTGGCGCCGACGCAGTCTGCACTGGCGGCGCCTGAGCCTCAGTGCTGCTCTTCTGCGCACTCTGCCGACGTCCGCAACCTGCCAACGCCACCACCATGATCGGAATCACGAACTTTCGAAACATCGTTTTATCCCCTGTCAATTGAAGACAACGCTGACGGGCCCAAGCCAACCTGCCTCGCGCGGACGACGAACCGTTCGGGCGCCGGACCCACATAGTGGAACGGGTAACAGGTGACGAGTGTCAACACCGGTCCGGGTGTCGGCAGCAAAGAACTCGTATCGGCCGGGTTTACAACCTTAGTCCAATCGACGACATACTGATAACGACCCGACGGCGTCACCAGCGTGATTGTGTCCCCGTCGCGGATTCCCCGCAGCGGGCGGAAGAAAGTGTCGCGATGGCCGGCCAGAACGATGTTGCTTCTTTGTCCGGGCTCTGCTGTTTCGGGGATTCGGCCTACGGCGACACGCAGCGTGCCGCTGTCGCTGCCCTCGAGCACCATCGCCGAGAATTTCAGCCTTGGAATCTCCAAACGGCCCACGAGGCTGCCCGTCGGCCGAGGTTCATTGCGCGGCGCCGGAGCCAGTGGACGCTGCATCCGCAACTCCTCCTCGAGTTGCCGGTTCTGTACGGCTTGGAAGATGTGCGCTTCGAGAAAGACGCCGGCGCAAAAGCCTGTCGCTAAAGCGCCGGCGATCCATAAGCTGTACTCCGTTTGTTTCAGGAGCACGCGGACGCGCATGGTCAGGAACTGCTCCCCATCCGCCGGTTGGCGATTCGCAACGAAGAAGCCAGGCCCACACAAGTCAGGCCCAGCAACCCGATTCCGATGGTGTTCCCAGCCGTGTGCGGCATTGCGGGTTCTGGAGCCGGCGTTTCAGCCGGTGCTGGAGCGGGTGCTGCCGCGGCAGCAGGTGTCTCCGCCGGCTGCTGCTCTTCCGTAGGCTGTGACTCAGTCGCCTCGGGCGCCGGAGGCGGAGGAGCCGGTGTCTCGGCGGCCGGCTGTTCCGCCGGCTGCGTTACAGGAGCGGGTTCCGGGGTGCGATTCTCGGCAACTGTCGTTTCACTACCGCGCATTGCTGCCCGAATCTCGGCCATTCGCTTCGGTGAATATACGAACTCCTGCCCTATCGTGTCGCCTGGGTAGAACCAGGCACGCACAGGTTCAGGTCCGCCGCCCGGCACCTCGTAGAACGTGAGGATCGTTTTGCCGGCCGGTTCCATGCGCTGCTTCGGAATCGCGAAGTCGGTCGCGAACACGTGATTTTCTCGATCGTTCAGAACCTGGACAATATGTCGATCGGATTGCGAATCGAGAAGTTTGAAAACGTACTTACCGGGCGGCAGGATCGCCCCCGGCACTTCGATGGATTGTGACGTTGTTACGTAGGTCTTCTTGTTCCATTCATCGGCAGTGGCGCGAGTGGCGGTACCGGTTAAGACGATACCTCCGAATAAACACAAACAGAACTGTCGAAGATTTTTCATTTTGGATCAAGACCTCCACGCAAGGATGTTGTGCAGATGGCATGCCATAGCGCCAGGCGCGTGCTTTCAAACGTTTGCGGCACGATTGTACGCGCGCATACCTCGGGATGGCTATGAAAAATCTGCATTTTAACAAGTCTGCGCGTTACAACAGCGTGCGGAACATGATCGCTGCCACGCCGGCGGCAGCCGCGGCGCCCATCAGCACCGGCCCGAATCCGAATTGCTCCAGCAGGGCGCCCGCCGCGAACGCTGCCACCGTCTGCGCGGAGAACGCCACGAGATAATTCAATGCCGACGCCCCGCCGCGCTCGCGTTCCCCGATGTTCTGCATCAGCAGCGCGTTCAGCCCCGGCTCGCTCATCCATTGACAGGACATGTAGGCAACATACGCGGCTGCCGCCCGCGCTCCCGGGGCCTCCGCGGAGAGACCCGCCAGGGCCAGAGCGGTCGCGCACATCATGCAGGCGATGCCGCCGACCAGCCCGGCGCGACGCGTTACCAGCGGGGCGGCAAGCACGGCAAAGACCTGGACCACCTGTGCACCCGAAAAGATGGTGCCGATCTCTGCTACCGAGAATCGCAGCCGCGCGAGGTAGATGTTGTTGAACGGGTTGAAGACTCCGGTAGCCAAGTGCCAGATGGCGAAGGGCGCCAGAAAGCGAAGCAGGAACGGTCCGCGCGGGTAAATTCTCGTCCCTGGGGGTGCACCCGAAGCGAGCTTGAGACGCCACGCGGGCAGCAGTGCGGTACCGCACAGAGCGGCTGCCAACACCAGGGCCGGCCGCTTGCCGTGGAGCAAGCCGGGCAGTTGGCCGCCCACCCAGTTCCCCACGACGCCGGTGGCGAACATGGTGGAAAAGAACACGCTGAAGGCAGCCGTGCGCCGCTTGTCCTCGACTGCGGCCGCGATCGACGGCGCCATCACCACGGCCCAAAGCGAGAACACGGCGCTAGCCGTGAAGGCGAGCCCGAGAACGGGAGCGCTAGCCACCACGAAGGCGCGCATGAGAGTGAGCACGGCCGTAGCGGCGATGGCGCCGAGCAGAGCCTTGCGCAAACCCAGCCGGTGCGTGATGTAGGCCGCAGGCAGGGTCCCGGCGAGACTGCCCAGACGCGCGGCGCCGTTCATTTCGCCGAGAGCGCGCACATCGAAACCGGCGTCCGCCAGAAACAGGTTGTACAGCAGAAAGAAGATGAACAGAGCCAGGTTGAAAACCACCGCGGCGGCGAGGAAGACCCAGAATTGCGGTCCGAAAGAACTGGTCCTCAGCCACCAGCGGGCTCCGCTGCCGCCCGTCGTGAACAAGGCGATCGCATGGTGCCGCAAGCGCCGCGCCACGCGCCGCGCGTACTGCCCCTGGCCGCCGCCGGATCCGCGCGGCGGCAAGTTGCCCGGCAGCAGGCGGCGGCGCGCTACGGTCAAACGGTCGAGGGAAGAGTTCAGCAGGCCGAGGTGCAGCCACAGCTCGACTTTGTTGGGAACAAACGGGGATCTCGCCGGGCCGGCCCAGAAGTCGTCGAACCACGCGAGGGTCGCAGTGGGCAAACGCTCGATTTCTTGACGCACCGCAGGCGCCATCGCACCTCCGAACCAGGCCTCAGATAGCCGGAACGCGACGGCTTCCAGCCGGCGCAACTCCGGCGCGTGAAGGGCTTGCCATTCGCGCCACAAACCGGCGTCCTCCGCCGAGTTGTGCAGACACAAGGCCAGCTCGTATACGTGGAACGGACGCGTGTCGCCGCGCAGCACGTGTTTGAGGAGGTGCAACGCAGCGTAGCCGATCGCGTCGGGCGCGCGGAGCACGGGCATCTCGAGCCCGCCTACGACTCGCGTGGTTCTCCGGCTCCAGAACTCTTCCCCGCCCGGAGCATGCAGCTTCTCCACGCCCGCGTCCCAAAACTGAAAGTGCAGCTCGACGGCCAGCGGCAGGTCGGCCGCGAAATAGTCGCCGCGCCATTCCCATTTGGCCGGCGGGATCAGCGCGGGCAGATGGTCGGTGGGGAAAGCATCCATGCCCTCCACCTGTTTGTATCCATCGGCAAGGAGCCGCCGGCACGCAGCTTTCGCCTGGGGCGCGGGCAGGTAGAGGTCGACGTCGTACTGCACGCGGTCTGCAGGCCGCATGCCGGAGAGTGCGCACTGTGTGGTGCCCTTCAGGGCGACGAAATCCAGCCCCGCGCCGCTCAGCAATCTCCGCAGGTAGTCGTACAACTGCTCCAGATCGCGCAGGCGCACCAGGTTCTTTTCCGCACGCTTTGTCATTTCCTCCGGAAGAAAGTCCGGGGCTGCCCGGTGCACGGCCAGCGTGATTTGCGAGCGATCGCAGTAGGCAAGCGCATCGTGCGCGTCCCGCTCGCTCAGCCGCGCCAGCAGGTCCGCGCGCGGCTCGCTCAGGTGCAGCGCCGCGAGCGCCGACGCAGCGCCGGCGGGCAGCCCGGGACAGTTCGGCCAGAGGTTCGGCAATCAGAAATCGTATCGCAAGGCGAACTGCATCCGGCGCGGCTCCCCGGAAGTGAAGATCTTGCCGAAGAACGGGCCGAAATCCGGGTAGCCGCCGGGAATACCCCAATTGGGATGATTGAACGTGTTGAAGGTCTCCGCCCGGAACTGAATCGTCGAGTGTTCGCGCAAGCGGAAGCGGCGCTGCAGGGCAAAGTCGAAGATGTTGTTGCCCGGCCCGGGGATGGTGTTGCGGCCGGCGTCGCCGAATGTGTAGGGAGCCGGCGCGCTGAAGGCAGCGGTATTGAAGAAGTGATCCGCCGTGCGCTGGTCGCGCGGCAGCGTGACGCTCTGTCCCGGCACAATGTTCGGGCGGTTGGGCGTTCCCGAATTGGCGAAGTCCAGGGAGAAGTAGAACGGATTGATCGGCGTGCCGTCCTGGAGCGTCAGGGTGCCGCTCAGCGACCAGTTGCGCAGCAGGGGCCCGGCCGCATGCACGTCGGGCATCCGCCAGACGTAGGCCGCGGTGATGCGCCGTCCCGGGTTGTCGAAAGACAGGCCCCGCTCCAGCCGGAGGTTGCGCTCGTCCTGCGCGCCCGCACTCTCGAAGAGGCCGGGAATCACGCTGTCCGCGTCGTCGATGGATTTCGACCACACGAAGCTCGCCAGCAGCGAGAGCCGCGACGAGAGGCTCTTCTCGGCCTTCACCTGGAGCGACTGGTAGATCGAGTTGGCGATGTGCTGCCGCTGAATGATCGGCCCCAGCAAGGGAAACGTGCGCAGCGACTGCAAGTCTCCGGGCCGCGGCGGGAGGTCCTCGCCCGTCTCCACGTGCGCGGGCGTGTTGAAGCGCCGGTAGCGCCCGAGGTCCGTGCCCTTACTGGCGATGTACGCGGCTTCCAGCAGAATCCGCCCGGGAAGCTCGCGCTGCAGGCCGGCGTTCCACTGCTGCACGTAAGGCGTGCGCGCTCCGGGGTCGATCCCGTAGTAGCTCGGAAAGCCGGTGGAGGCGGTCTTGGGGAACGCGTCGTACGTGGTCAGGACCGGCGGGTTGATGCCCTGCGTCTCGTTCATCTGGTTGAGCAGGCGGTTGAGCAGCAGATCGTACGATTCCACCGCGATCTCCGGACTGAAGTAGATTCCGTAGCCGGCGCGGAAGACTGTCTTGGGCGCCACCTGCCAGGCCAGCCCGATACGCGGCGCGAAGTTGTTGCGGTCGGGGCGCGTGGCGCTCGATACAGGAATCAGCCGGGGCGGGGCTGGCAAGGTGGAATAGTCGAGGTTGAGGAAGTTGCCGCGCGCCTCGGTGTACGGCGCCGCGTACTCGTAGCGCAGGCCGAGGTTGACGGTCAGCCGCGGTGAGATGCGCCAATCGTCCTGCGCGAACGCGGCGTAGACGTTCTGGCGCAGGTAGCCCTGCCCCGAGCCTTCGGTGCGCGTCGAGGTCTGCGGGAAGCCCAGCAGGAAATCGGCGAACGGATCGCCGTCGGTCGTGGCCGTGCCGTCCCGGCTGGTGAAGACGCCGGTGTAGTTGTACTGGCCGCGCGTCAGGTTGCTCTGCAGGTAGTTCAACTGGTAGTGAATGAAGCTGCCGCCAAACTTCAGCGTGTGCCGGCCGCGCACGAGCGCCAGGTTGTCGCCGAACTGCCAGAGGTTGTCGCGCTGCGACTGCGGCAGGCTCGGAGAATCGGTCACCATCGAGTAGTTCTGTGCGTTGAAGTAGGGCAATCCGTAGCTGAAGGGATCGGTGGGGGGATTGGCCAGGCCAAGCTGTTCGGCGACGTTCACGTGATAGGCCGTCTCCGGCAGGCCGAAGACCTTCAGCCGCGTGAAGGAGGCGCGCGCTTCATTGGTCCAGGCAGCCGCGCCGGCCAGGTATCCGACCGCGGCCTGCTGCGCGCGCACCTGCTCGCTGAACGGGAGCAGAGGGAAGCTCCCGGCCACCACGTTACTTTCGTCGTTGATGGTGTAGTGCGCCGAGAGCGTGCCGCGGCTGCCGAACTGACGATCGACACGCCCGGATCCGATGTCGCCCGTGTTGCGATTGGGCGTCGAATCCAGGTAGTTGCCCGAGGCGGAATTCGAGTTCGGCAGCGGCTCGTAGGTGGTGAGAAACCGGGTGGCGATGGGATCGATGCGGTTCTGCGGGATGGCATTTCCGGGGAACGGCGTGCGCACGCCCGCGGCCAGCGTGAGCGGATCGAAGATGGCGTTCTGCCCGGTAAAATCGCCGCCGCGCACGGCTGGCGCCGGAACGATTGCCGCCGCGCTGGTGCCCGATTTCAGCCGGGTGCCCTCGTACGCCGCGAAGAAGAATGTGTTCCGCAACTTCGGAATGGGCCCTCCGGCCGAGCCGCCGAACTGGTTCTGCCGGTAGATGGGGCGCGGCAGTGCCGTGTCGTCGAAGTAGTTGCGGCTGTCGGTCGCCTCGTTGTGGAAGTACTCGAACACGCTGCCGTGGAAATTGCGAGTGCCGCCTTTGGTGACGAGGTCGACCGCGCCGCCGCCGGATTGCGGGAACTCGGCCGGCGCCAGCGAGGATTGGATGTGGAACTCGGCCACCGAATCCATTGGCGGATACACGGCGATGGCGAAGGTGTTGCGGTCGGTGTCATACGACCCGTCGAGGAGGA
>Ga0335077_10004763_pt1 | contig 16553 bp, 15 predicted proteins | sample Lox_Sample_31_FD_207151 | JGI IMG/M metagenome (GOLD analysis project Ga0335077, IMG submission 207151) | Soil microbial communities from Loxahatchee National Wildlife Refuge, Florida, United States - Lox_Sample_3.1 | ecosystem: Environmental > Terrestrial > Soil > Wetlands | place: USA...
TCGCGTCCCGCATCGGTGAAGGCCCCGCCAATCCCGCCACGGTCCAGCACCAGCGACGGAAAGATGGAATAAGTCGGCCAGTGCCTCGTGGCATCGGCCAGCACGTCGAACGTGCCGATCGCAAGCTCTTCCGAATCGTGCGGGAAAAGATGAAACAGAACGACCGTGTCCGCCGGCAGCGCAGCAATCCTCTCCAGCATCTGGCCGCTCGGTGGCCCGACAATGTCGATCTCCTTTACCCGGTCCTTGTGAAGCTGAATTTCGGCCTGCACTGCCGCCTGGTAGTCCTTCCCCGTCGGTGATTCGTCAGAGATCACTGCAAACGCCTTCATCGTTGGATGAAGACGAAATGCGAGATTGATCGTTTCCCGGATTCCTGGAACGACCGCCACGCCGGTCACCCCCGGCCACCTCTTCGCATCGGCCAGCAGGCTGCTCACCGACATAAAGACTATCGGCACTCCCCGGAACATCTGGTCGCGATATTCCGTCGCGAAGCGGAGGGACGGGTCCATCAGCGCAATAACAAGGTCGGGCTTGGTGCCGTAGGAAGCATTGAGAGCATCCGCCATGTTGTCCCAATAGGAGTCTTCCTCAAATCGAGGATTATCCAGATCGACGATCGAGAAATTCACCGGCCATGGAACACGGCTTCGCAGCGCTTTCTCCATCTGGTTGATCGAGGCCCGCCCGCGTCCGCCCGACAAAATGACAACATTCTTCCCGGCGACCTTCTCGATCCTCGCCGGCGCCGCGACTGCATGGCCGGCAAGCCCCAAAAGAAGAATGCCCGCGATCACAATCTCGAGTCTCGCAGTCACCAGGCAGGTTCGCAGAGAATCGCGCCCAACTTGCCTGCTCTCGATTTGCCCGGCATTCGTCAGGTTCTTACCCTCCCTGAGGGAGATTCGCGTGAATGCGTAAAGGCGGTCGTCCGCGCGCTCTGGTCCTTGAGACTCAACCTCTTCGAATCGGTCACTGCACCGCGGGCACTGAAACCTGCTTCAGCAATCCGTTCTTCGCTCGCATCAAGGGCTGTCAGGAATCGACACTCCATGATACCCAAAAGCCCGCTCGCGCACCCCGGGTGCCCCCTCCTTCCGCAGTCTCATCACCAGGAAATCGAATTCGAGAGATTGAGTGCCCCAGGTCTCGATTCTGAGGCCCCAGAAGCGCATTGCATCGGCCACACTCGAACCGAATCGGGTGCCCGATCCTCTGCGCGACCTCGCGCCTGCATCCAGAAACAAAGACAGCTCCGCCAGGTCGCAGGGACTTCCCGGCGCCTGAAGGAGCTGTCGCTCGTTCGTATGAGCTTTATTGGTGCATCGCGAAGTTCAGATTGAGATTGACGTCGCTCGCAACTGGCTGCCCGTCCAGCATCGCCGGTCTGTACCGGAACTGCCGTACAGCCGCCAAAACGCGCGAGTCCACTTCCTGGTTGATTGACTTGACGATTTCGATATCCTTCGGTGTGCCGCTCTCATCCACGATGAAATGCAGAACCATCTTCTGGCTCGAGAGATCGGAAGTGTGAAAATCGGAGGCCGACAAGCCTGTCTCCGCCTGCTTGATGAGCTTTACCTCGGTCACGCCCGTGCTGACCCGATGACCGTCAGGTGTATATCGTGCGGTTGAGGTGGGGAGTGCGGTACGAGCCTCGAGCGTGCTCGAAGAATCGTTCCGGGCCTCAAGGTTGACTTCTTGGCCTGCTCTGCCCGCCTGTCCGTGCAGAAGCATAGTGGAGAGAAGCAGACCGCTGGCTATAAGAGTCGTGCGCATGAATTTCTCCAGATGGTCAAGAGTGACCATCACCACTTTATCGCGACGTTTTGACGATTGTCAACAGGAAAATATATTCACCGATTTTTCAACTGCTTCTGACACTCACCACTCCGCATTCTTAGAAGTACTCTAAGAAATCGCTCTCTCCGCCGCAGATTTCTGTCTCGCCCCTTCGGTCCCGCATGCGCACCTTCGCTACCATGGAACTCATGCCCCACCTCCCTGCCGGCCAGACGCTGCTCATCGATGCCGACGACACCCTATGGGAAAACAACGTCTACTTCGAGCGCGCCATCGCTGCGTTCATCAGCTACCTCAATCACCACGAGTGCTCGCCGGCAGAGGTGCGCAACGCCCTCAACGCTGTCGAAAGAGAAACAATCCTGGCGCACGGCTACGGACTGCCCAGCTTCAAGCGCTCGCTCATCACTTGTTTCGAACGGCTCAGTCCCGAGCCGATGACTGAGGAAAAGCACCGTCGCGTCGTCGGTTTCGCAAACACCATCGCCGAGCAGGAGATCGAGTTGCTCCCCGGGGTTGCCGGCACGCTTGCACAGTTGGCTTCGCGTCATCGCCTCATCCTGATGACCAAGGGGAATCATGCCGAGCAGGCTGACAAGCTCGCGCGCTCAGGTCTCGCGTCGCACTTCTCCGCGGTCGAGATCGTCGCCGAAAAGGACCCGCCCACTTACCGGCAGGTCATCGCGCGTCATGAGCTGGCGCCGCACACGAGCTGGATGATCGGCAACAGTCCGAAAAGCGATATCAATCCCGCGCTCGCCGCGGGCCTGCACGCCGTGTTCCTGTTCCATAAGGACACCTGGGTGCTCGAGCACGCTGAGCTCAGCTACGCGCCTGAAGGACAACACCTTATCGAACTAGACTCCTTTGACCAACTCGTAACTATCTTCTAGTGGACCCTTTCGCGATAACATGCTGTATGGACAAATCCCCCTTGAATCCGGCTGCAAGCTTCCGCCCGGATTGTCCCTTGCCACCCAGGATTCACTGGGCGGCATTGCTTCTCGCGGTCTTGTCCGCCGAGGGGCTGGTGCTTTGGTTGTTGCCCCCTCCGTATCGCGACGTCATGGTGAACCTCGTCACCGCGGCGTGGCCCATTTACCTTTGCCTCTGGATTCGGAAGATTGATCCGAGATCGAGTTCCCTCTACTGGGCCATCGCCTCTCTTGTCACCGGCTTTCTCTTCTCCTGGCTCCTGTGGGTCGTGGTGATCTTCGAGATTCGCGAAGAACTGCTCGCTCACTACAACCGCCGTGAAAATGTCCACCTTCGCTTGAACGTGATTCTCACGGCACTTTTCTCGTTCTTCTATTTCCAGTACGAGCTCAACAAGATCTACAAGGCCAAGGCCATGAGTTCCGGCAGGCTCGTCGAAGAGATCCAGACCCCGCTCTCAGCCTGACCCGCACGATCCAAGTCAAATCGAAGTCTTGAAAAGGCGCGACTCCAGTCGCGCCGCAGGCCGCGCCCCTTGCGGTATGAGGGGGAAGACCACGAACTCCGCTAACCGCGCGTAGCACGGCTAATCCCGCTAACTCGCTGACCTACTGGCTCGCTTTGCAGAAGATTTCCCTCCCTTGTCGCACAATAAAACCAGCAACTGAGAGGCAGTAGCCGCTCTAACCCCTTTCCTGAGAGGATTTTGCCCGTAAATCCAATCATAAGAGGATTTTAGCGTTTTGCCCTGTTGCTAACTTCTTTAATAAGAGGAATTTGACTCCAGAAGTAGGGGGGGAGGGGGGTCCCCCACGGACAACCGGAGCCTCCGGCAACCGGTCTTAGCTTGCTGGGGTGAGGTTAGGTCTTCGTCCGCGGGACAGAAAAGCGTCAGGGGGAATTTGAGAGTCCGAAAGACATGCGTGCCCATCACCCCTGCGCCGCCCCAGCCCGCTTCGCCGCAAACGCGATCAGCGCGATCGCGCTTAGCAGAAAGATCGCATTGCCCACACGCACACTTGCATCCACCGGACCGATCGCGGGATGCTGCACGAACGCATGCCACCCGTACGCCAGCGCGGTGCCTGCGCCCAGCGCGAGTTGATGCTTCAATCCCCATCCCGGCCGCTGGGACCACGTCCACACGAGGGCCGCGATCACTGCATCAAGGCCGAGAACGGCCGCAACCGCACCCCAACCCCACTCCTTCGGAACGAGCAGCGCCGCCGAACCGAACGCCAGTGTGGCAACTGCCGGCATCCACGCAGAGGGAGCCCCTCCCTGTCCCTGCGTCGGCCCACTTCGTGGCAGGAGAAACGCAATCGCCGCCAGCACAGCGACAGCGGCCGCTGCTCCCACAAACTGCGCCGTAGAAGCCACAAAGTGATCCTGCCTGTAACCCACCACGGTCAGCATCACCGCGCCGAAGAGGAATACGCACGTCACCACGGCCAGTCCCACGCGCCCCAGCCACGGAGATCGCGCCCTGTCGGGTACCGCCGCCTCTACCAGCGCAATCGGCGTTGCGATGCTCCAGATCGCATGCACGTTGAACATCCACAGCGTCCACCATCCGCCGATTCCCAGGGCCGCAATGTACGCGGGCGCAAGCAGGTGCAGATTCAGCTTCAGATAATCCGGATTGAATAGCGACTGCGTCGTGAATGCCTCCTCGAAGATTGCGTATGCCATCCCAAGCACCAGGATGCTCGGCCAGCCGCGCCCCGCCCTCCGCACCAATTCCCTGATCAGCAGCGCACCTCCGCCATAGAGCGGAGCAAGCAATATCAGGGCCGGCAGAAACTTGATCGGTAGATTCCCCAGCAAGAATTCCGCGATCAGCGGCGCGACAAAGAACAATCCCAGTGCCGGCCTGATTCCCTTCCATCGGTTCTGTCTCGCAGGGCTGGCCTCAACCTTCACCACATCTGCTTCGCTCATCGGCATCTCTTTCCTCCCTGATTTCTCGCGGCTAAAGCAATTCCTCAGTTACCGTATCCCGAGCGGGTGCCCCATTCATGCGCGCACTTTGCGCATGAGTGGGAATCCACGAACCGCACCGGCTGCACGGGTGCCCCATCCAAACCGCGCTTTTGCGGTTTGGGTGGGAAACGACGGGCATTGCCCGTGCCTTACCATGGATTCCAATCGCCCGCGCTCTTGAGGAGCATCATGTACACGCCCAGGTTCAACAAGGTGGACGATCGCGCTCTTCTCATCGAGGCCATGCGCTCCTACTCGTTCGCAATTCTCTTCGGCCCCCTGAACGAACCCACCGCATCTTCTCCGCAAGCTGCCACGCACCTGCCCCTCATCGTTCGCGATGAAGGCGAACAAGGCGTGCTCGAAGGCCACTTCGCCAAAGCCAACCCGCACTGGCAATCGCTCGCAAATCGTGAAGCCCTCGTCGTCTTTCCCGGACCGCACACCTACGTCTCCCCAACCCTCTATGCCGAGCAACTCTCCGTTCCCACTTGGAACTACATCGCTATCCATGTACACGGAACGCTCTCCGTCATCGACGGCGACGCAGAAAAGGAATCGCTCCTCGCCGGTCTCATCGAAGCCAACGAGCCCGCGTATGCAGAACAGTGGCGCGGCCTCCCCAGTGGATTCCGTCGGACTATGCTAGCCGGTATCGTGGGCTTTCGCATTCCCATCAGCCGCATCGAGGGCAAGTTCAAGCTCAGCCAGAACCGCCCCGAGTCCGACCGCCGCAACATCCATGCTGCCCAGGCCGCCGGATCGGACGACCAGCGGGCACTCGCCGCCTGGATGAAGCGCCTCACACAGTGCTAAGGTCATCTCCGGCCCCCAATCAACCGCCCCATCGACGAAGGAGCGTCTCTCATGCGCAGATTCCTGCTTCTCTTCTGCACCGCACTCTTTCTCACATGTGCTGCGCATGCCGCGCCGCCCGCATCTTCCACTGACTGGAAGACAAAAGTCGCCGACTCCATCCCCTTGCTTGGACATCGCAACTGGATCCTCATTGTCGATTCCGCCTACCCTCTGCAATCCTCGCCCGGCGTTGAAACCATCGAGACCAACTCCTCTCATCTCGACGTTGTTCGTTACGTCCTCGACGCCATCGGTCATTCCATCCATGTCCGCCCGCTGGTCTACATGGATGCGGAGCTGCCCTTCGTGCCCGATGCCGACGCCCCCGGTGCCTCGGACTACCGTGCAAAGATAAAGACCGTCCTGCACGGCCTCCCGGTTCAAGAGATGCCTCACGAAAAAGTGATCTCCACTATCGACGAAACCAGCAGGCAGTTCCATGTGCTGGTCCTCAAAACGACGATGACCGTCCCCTACACCTCGGTCTTCATCCGGCTCGACTGCAAGTACTGGAGCGCCGACGCCGAGCAGCGATTGCGTGACCGCATGTCGGCAAAATAGCCGAAATCCAATTGCCTGCATCCAGCCGGAACCAAGCCGGATCAATGAGTTGGCGCTCCTCGCAACATCATCCCGAGTTGCGGCTCCCATCACCCAGGAGTGCCTCCGCCTTTGATATACTCATAGGGTTGCCTCATGCGGAGGTGGCGAAATTGGCAGACGCACTAGCTTGAGGTGCTAGCGCCCACAAGGCATAGGGGTTCAAGTCCCCTCCTCCGCACCATTGGCTCTCCTGTCCGGACCAACCGGGCAGGTCTTGGAAAGCAGCTTTTAGCAATGCAAATTTTCTTTTACTTCGTCGTTGTTCTGCACGTCCTTGTCAGCCTCTTTCTCATTGGCGTCGTCCTGCTGCAGCAGGGACGCTCCGCTGACCTCGCCGGCGCCTTCGGCGGCCAGGGCTCCCAGACAGCCTTCGGTCCCCGCGCTGCTGCCAACGTGCTTACGCGCCTGACTACTTGGTCCGCCGTGATCTTCATGCTCACGTCGTTGTCGCTCACGATTCTCTTTGTGCGCTCCGGCCAGTCACGTTCTGTCCTCGACGACACCAGAACCTCGGCTCCCGCGAAGTCCGGTAAGTAACTCTCAAGCTCTCGCATCGCAATGAGGGCACGGCATTCCGCCGTGCCCTTTTGCATTTCAATTCTTGTCGCTGGGTGCCGGGTACCGGGTGCCCCATCCTAACCGCATCTTTTGCGGTTAGGGTGGGAAACCACAACCTCCGCACAGCCCAGCCGACCCCACCTGCCCGCTACAATACCCTCATGATCCTCGAGACCTTTCCCGTCGGCCCGCTCCAATGCAACTGCACGATCATGGGCGACGAAAGCGCCGCCGAGGCCATCGTCATCGATCCCGGCGACGAAATCTCCCGCATTCATCACCGCCTCACAACCCTCGGCCTCAAACTCCGTCAGATTCTCATCACCCATGCTCACATCGACCACATCGGTGGAGCGCTCAAGCTCAAGGCATTGACCGGCGCACCCATCTTCCTCAACGAGAACGATCTGCCCCTGCTCAAGCTCATGTCAGCGCAGGCCGCATGGCTCGGCGTCGAAACTCCTGAGACTGCCCCTCCCGACGAATCCCTCACCGACGGCAAAATCGTGGGACTCGACAGTCACCCAGCCCGCGTCCTGCACACCCCGGGGCACACACAGGGCTCCGTTTGTTTCCATTTCGCGCCGCTCCGCATGGTCATCGCCGGCGACACGCTTTTTGCCGGTTCCATCGGCCGTACCGACCTTCCGGGCGGCAATTATGAGCATATCCTCGACTCCATCCAGTCCCGCCTGCTCACGCTCCCCGACCACACCAAAGTCGTCCCCGGACACGGTCCCGCTACCACCATCGGCGACGAACGGCGCACCAACCCCTTCCTCCACTGACTTTACATTTCCGCAGTTATCAGACAAAAACTAATATATCGATAATTCAATAATTTATCTCTATTACTTAATCGACTTCTTAAGCTCTCACGCTGGGTTGTTACCACCTTGGTTCGTTCTGAAATAGTCAACAATCCCGGTTACCCCCGCGCTGAATTCCTCTCGAGGTCCAAGCAGGCTCACCACCAGCCAGCCTGATTCCTCCATACCGAAGAAGTACCCCGGATGAACCCATACTCCCCTCTCCAGCAGCGCCATCACCGTCTGTTCGTCCCGCTCCAGCACCGGCACGCGAATCACCGCATACCATCCGCCTTCCACCGCAAGCCGCGTCAACGATCCTTCTCTCTTCAGCTGCGCGTCCAGCTCCGCAAGGTTCGCCGTCACCCGCTCCAGGATCTGACTTTGAATCCCCTCCCTCCCCGCGATCCACGCAGGCATCGCATGCTGCACCGGGGCATTCATCGAGAGAAACGTATCGGCAATCACCTCCAGCCGCTCCATCGCCGGTCCTGCATGCGGCCCTTTGCCGACGATCCATGCGGCTTTCATCTGCGGCAGCCCGGCGATCTTGCTCAGGCCACTCACGACAAACACATCCACGCCTTCCAGTCCCGCCGCAAAGCTCCGTGGTTGCACCTCAAATCCGTAGTCAAGAAACACCTCGTCCACGATCAGCGCGAGCTCTCGCTCGCGGCAGATTTGCGCAAGCTCCTCGGCCTCCCACGCCTTGGTAAAGTGGCCCGTCGGGTTATTCGGGTGCACAAGCACAATCGCGCGCGTCTCTTCCGAAACCGCCCGCCGAAATCCCTCTGGATCGATCTGCCATCCGTGGTCATATACAAGCGGCGCATACTTCAGCCTCACATCGTCCAGCCCGGCCAGGAAATCAAACAGCGGGTACCCCGGCTGCGGTACGACGACTTCGCTCCCCGCGTCGCACAGCAACCGGAAGAGAAAGCTGTAGGCCTCGCTTGTACTCGTCGTCAGCACCACCTCTTCTGGCGCAACCGCAACTCCCTTCTCCGCGTAATACCCGCAAACCGCCTTGCGCGCGCGCAGGAGCCCCATCGGTTGCGGATCGTACTCGAGCGCTCTCTTGTCCGTCAGCGCTTCCAGCAGGTCCTCGTCAAACTGAAATCCACACCGCGTGGGATTCGACGCCGTCAGATCCGCTGTCGGCAATCCCGCTTCCACGCGTTCGCGATGCGCCCGCGCCAGCGCGCTCTCCTGCGTATTCCAGTTTGTCCTCTTCGAAAACCTCATCGAAGCGTCTCTTCCCCCTACTCCCGCCTTCATCCTTCACAATAGGGATGTACGCCTCTTCAACCATACACGGCGTCTTCATAGGAGGAATATTGGCTCTGCGCGCGGTGATCTTCGACTATGGAATGGTCTTGACCGGGCAACCCGACACCGAGGCGCACGATGCGATGGTCCGTATCACCGGCCTCCCCCTCGAAAGGTTCGAAGCCCTCTACTGGGCCGACCGCCACGCCTACGACGAGGGCAGGCTTACCGGCATCGCTTTCTGGCAAAAGATCGTCAGCGACGCCAATCTCAACCTTTCTCAATCCACCATCGAAGAGCTCAACCAGTGGGACGCCCGCATGTGGACCACGCAAAACCCCGACATGCTTGCCTGGCAGATGCAGCTCAAGCAGCGCGGCCTGCTCACGGCGATCCTCTCCAACATGGGCGACTCGGTCCTCGCGAACATCGAGCGCAACTTCGATTGGCTGCCGCGCTTCGATGTGCTCGTCTGGAGTTTCCAGCATCATCTCGCCAAGCCCGACCCCGCTATCTACCGGCTCACGCTTGCTCGACTCGCCGTCAGTCCCGAAGAGGCTCTCTTCATCGACGACAAGCAGCCCAACGTCGACGCTGCCCGCGCCCTCGGAATGTCCGCTCTCCAGTTTTCTACCGTCGAGCGCCTTCGCAGCGACCTCATCGCCTCCGGCCTCGATCGCGATCTTCCTCTTCCAAACACGAACTCATGAAGCGGCGCCCCGACGGCGGCGCAAATCCATTGACATCGCTTATTGCAAGATCTGAGAGTCTTCTCCAGCGGTTTTCGGTATAGACTTTTTTGCGAGCGCGAATACCCATGGGCAGGGGGCCGACAGATGCCTGCTGAAACCATCTCCTCGGAACAAGCCGCAGGCCTCGTCAAATCCGGCATGTGGCTGGACTACGGCGCATCGCACTGCCAACCTGACGTTTTCGATCAGGCGCTGGCCGCACGTAAGGACGAACTGACAAACGTCAAAATCCGCTCGTGCCTGACGATGCGACCCCGCGCTGTGATCGAATGCGATCCGGAAGGCAGGCATTTCCACATGTTCAGCTGGCATTTTTCAGCGTACGACCGCAGGAAACACGACACAGGCTGTTGCAACTACGTGCCGCTGAATTTGGGAGAGGTTCCGGATTACTACCGGCGATTCCTCGATCCCGTGGACATCGCCATTCTCAAAACCTGCCCGATGGATGAAGGTGGTTACTTCAACTTTGGCCCGACAAACATCTGGCAGCGAGCCGTCGTCGAACGCGCGAAGACGGTGATTGTCGAGATCAATCGTGAGATGCCATACGTATTCGGCAAAGAGAACGGCATACATATCAGAGAGGTCGATTTCATCATTGAGGGTGATCACCGACCGTGCGCGGAGCTCCCCAACCCCGACCCGAGTGAGACAGACCGCACCGTGGCACAGCGCATCGCAGCCGAAATCGAGGACGGCTCCTGTCTTCAGATCGGGATCGGAGGCATGCCCAACGCCGTATGCTGCTTGTTGCTCGAAAGCACGGTGAAGGATCTTGGCATCCACACCGAGATGATGACCGATGGTCTCGGCCTGCTGTATCGTTCTGGCCGCGTAACCGGATCGCGCAAGACGCTGGATCCGGGAAGGGTGACTTATACGTTTGCGCTTGGTTCGCACTCCCTTTACGCAACAACCAACCGCAACCCCGACATGTACTGCCACCAGGTGGACTATACGAACTCACCGCACATCATCATGCAGAACGAAAGAGTTGTGTCGATCAATAACACGACGCAGGTCGATCTGCAGGGCCAGGTGGCTTCGGAATCCGACGGCCACCGCCACATCAGCGGCACCGGAGGCCAGCTGCAATTTGTGCGCGGCGCATACGCATCCAAAGGGGGCAAGTCATTTATCTGCCTCTCGTCAACCTACGAGAAGCGAGGTGAGCGCCGCAGCCGAATCGTGTTTAGCCTTACCCCGGGCAATATCGTGACAACGCCGCGCTCAGACGTGATGTATCTGGTTACCGAGTTCGGAATGGTCAACCTGAAGGGAAAGTCCGTCGCAGAGCGCGCCAAGGCGATCATTGCGCTCGCGCATCCTGACTTCCGCGATGACCTGGAGCGGCAGGCTTACGACTACCGGTTGATCCCGCCCTGCGTCTCGTTTTCTTGAGGATGGAAGCCAGTCGGTGCGAATTGCCCCGTGGCGAGATGGCACACACGAAGATCCACACACATCACAGCAGGGATTGATCTTCGAAACCCGAAACTCCCGCTGGCCTAGTCTTCGCCACTGCACAACATGGCCCTCTTGCAGTACACTTGCATGCCGTTGAGCTGAAGAGTCTCAATCAAACGTTTTTCTGGCTGCTTTCGGAGACTTCCCGTCGCGAAGCTCCGTCACACAGCCAGATCAACCGTCAAGCCATTTGCAGGGGGCATCCGTGAAGTCAGGCGATCGTTCGTATAGATTCCATGTATTGCGCGCGGCCACATTGGCCGCGTTTGTGGTCGCGATTCTCTTGAGCGCATCCATCGCAATCGCACAAACCGTTCCAACTGTTACCGGCGACGCCCGAGTCGACAAGTTGCTGAGCCAGATGACACTCGAGGAAAAGCTGACGCTCATTCACGGCACTCACGAAGATCCGGCCGTCTACCAGGGCCAGGCAGGCTATCTTGCCGGCATCCCACGCCTCAACATCCCAGGCCTTCGCTTCGCCGACGGCCCGCCCGGAGTGCTCACCCGCCATCCCTCCCAGGCTGAAACAGCCACCATGGGCGTCGCGGCTACCTTCAGCATTAAGGATGCCGAGGACAACGGCCTCGTGATCGGCCGCGAAGACCGCGCGCTTGGCATCGACGTCTCCCTCCAGCCCTTTGTGAACATCGTGCGCGATCTTGAATTCGGCCGCGCCTACAACACCTTTGGCGAAGACCCCTTCCTCACCTCCGAGATGGGCGTCGCCGAAGTCAAGGGAATCCAGTCGCAGCACGTCATGGCCCAGATCAAGCACTACGTGGGCTATGACTCCGACGGCACCAGCACCTGGATCGACGATCAGACGCTCCACGAAGTCTATGTTGCGCCCTTCGATGCGGCCATACGCCGCGCAGATGTGTCGTCGATCATGTGTTCCTACAACCGCCTCAACGGCACCTTCGCCTGCGGCAACAAGGACTCGCTCACCAAGATCCTTCGCGATGAAATCGGCTTCAAGGGCTTCGTCACCTCTGATTGGGGCGCGGTCCACGCCGTTGATTTCATCAATGCGGGCCTCGACATGGAGATGCCCGGCGAGCCCGACCCGAAGTCAAAAGGCTTCTCGATCCCGTCATTCTTTGATTCGCAACCCGTGCCTCCGCCACCTTCGCCGAATGCCTTTGGAGAAATCATGGATATGTTCGGCGGCCACATCCCAGAAGAGCCCAAACCGACGCGCGGCGGGGGTACCGACTTCGGCGTGAAGCTCAGCCCCAAGAAGATGCCCGAGGCGCTCAAAGATGGCACGGTCACCGAGGACGCCATCACCCGCGCAGCCGGTCGCGTTCTCTATGAGATCGTCCACTTCGGATACCTCGACGGCCAGTCGAAACACGAGGTCACAAAGCAGTCGATCGAGGAGAACGCCAAAATCATCGAGAAGACCGGCGAAGACGCCGCCGTGCTGCTCAAGAACGAAGGCGGTATCCTTCCACTCAAATCTGTTGATCTCGCATCCGTCGTCCTCATCGGCCCCACTGCCGGTCAGGTTGACGCCATCGGCATCAACGGTGAGCGCTCTGTCGGTCTGCCTGAGCGCCAGGTCGGCCCGCTCGCAGCGATGAAGAATATCTCGGCCAACTCCGACATCGGCTTCGCCGTCGACGATGACATGACCGGGACACCCATTCCCGCCTCCGCACTGAGCCATGATGGCGCGCCCGGTCTCGAGCGCAGTGGCGCCGGGTCTTCCCAGGTCGATGCCCAGCTCGACTTCACTCTCAGGGGCCACAATCCCCTTCCGCCCAACTCCACGCTTGCGTGGAAAGGCACGCTCACTCCACCACACGCAGGCAGCTACTGGATCTACCTCCAGGCTCTTGGCACCAACGCCTCCATCTCTCTTGACGGCAAGCGCCTTGCCGGAACCGGCGCCTTCCAGGGCGGCGTCCACGGCGACATCCTCCAGGCCAACCAGGACAACGCCATCCCAACCACCGACGGCCTCGACAACGTTCGCCGCGCAGTCGAACTCACCGCCGGTCCGCACGCCATCGAAATCAAGACCACTCCCGACTCCAGCAACGCCCCCGTGCAGGTTCGCCTCGCTTGGTACACGCCGGAACAGCGTAAAGCCGACCATGAACAAGCCATCGCGGCTGCAAAGAGCGCCAAAGTCGCGGTCGTCTTCCTCTGGACGCGCCTTCATCCCGTCTTCGGTCTGCCTGGAGAACAGGACAAGCTCGTCGAAGAGGTTGCCGCAGTTAATCCCAACACCATCGTCGTTCTCAACACCAGCCAGCCCGTCGCGCTGCCCTGGGTAGACAAGGTCAAGGCGGTTCTTCAGATGTGGTGGCCCGGCGACGAAGGCGGATGGTCAACGGCAAACATCCTCCTCGGCAAAGCCAGCCCCGCCGGCCGCCTTCCCATCACGTGGGCCAAGTCCCTCGAGGACTATCCCGCAACCAACCCGAAATACCCTGAGCGCTCCAAGACGGGCGTCGATCACAAGACCACCTACAGCGAAGGCGTCAACGTCGGGTACCGCTGGTTCGACAAGGAGAATGTCACACCGCTCTTTGCCTTTGGCCACGGCCTCAGCTACACAACGTTCGCCTACTCCGGTCTGAAGGTGAGCAAGTCCTCCGATGGCGGCCTCGACGTGAAAGTCAACATCAAAAATACCGGCGGCGTAGCCTCGGATGAAGTGCCCCAGGTCTACCTCGGCGCGCCGGGCGAAATTCCCGCAGGCGTGCAGTTCCCGGTCCGCGCCCTCGTCGCCTTCGATCGCATCCACCTCGGCAAAGGCGAATCAAAGAACGTGACTCTCCACGTCGCTCCCCGTCAGTTGCAGTACTGGTCGACAAAGGACGGCAAGTGGGTCACTGCAACCGGCAAGCGCTCCGTCAGCGTAGGCGCTTCTTCACGCGATCTGCGCCTCAGCCAGACCATCAACTAACCGCGAATCACGAACTCGGAACCCATCCACGCGCCCGCTCTGTGGCGCATGGATGGAAAACCACCAACCTATTCTGAAAGGGCACGACTTCGTCGTGCCACGAACACTTCCGCAACGACAATGCCGGAGCTGCCCGCTCCGGCGTTTCTCCCTTTGACCAGCGTTCATCCTGACTGCTAGAGTCGGCGTTGCTGTTGCTCACACGTCGTTCTCCCCCCGCATGACTGCCTGAATGCCGCCGTGATTCCCCGGTAAGATATTTCACCTGGAGTTGCTGATCGCGTGCAGACTACACCACTCTGGCTCCAGCCGATTCCGCTCGCTTTCATGCTACTGTGGGCTTCCGCGACTGCAACTGGGCAGCAATCCCAACCGCGGGTCCATTCCCGGATTGTTGTTGAAAGCGGCTGCTCTGTCGGAAACATCCACCTCTTTGCCTTCGCTGCTGACCGCCGCATCATCCCGATTGGCGTTGAATATGACAGGCGCTTCAAAGACTGGTTGCATCCCCTGCACATCGACTACGTTGCAGAGGTTACGCCCATGATCTTCCTGAGAGAGCCGGCCGAATTCGCACCTGACAGCAAACCCCTTACAACCTCCCGGCAAACCAATTACGGCACGGGCCTCTGGCCCGCAGGCTTCCGTGTGTATGGGGGTCGCCAGAAGGCTCTGCTGCCGTACTTCATCGCCAAGGGAGGCTTTCTCTATTTCGGGCAACGACCGCTGTCTCAGGAGTCAGCCAAGCTCAACTTCGGCTCTCAGATCGGTGGAGGCGTTGAAGCCGCTCTCAACCCTCGCTTGAGCCTGCGGCTCGGCTTCAGCGACTTTCACTTTTCCAACGGCAACACCGCGGCCCGAAACCCGGGTATCGACTTCATGTACTTCAATGCCGGACTCTCCTGGCGCCTGGGCAAACAGCCGGACCAGGAGTAGCCGGCGCTGCTTCCTCAACAATCCCGCCGCGGCATGATCGGGATTCGAGAAGCAGTTCCCCCGGCTTCGGCTACAAGCGGGTTCGCCAAGAACGCCATCCCGCCTGATGCACATCCCTTACGCGGCCGCTCCAGCCCGAGTCGCATTCTTAACCTCGATCAGCTTGCCGGTCCTCACGTCGTAGATGTAACCGTAGATCGGAATCGAGTGCGGCACGAGCGGATGGCGACGAATTCGTTCGACATCGTCGACGACCGCCCGTTCGGCATCGGAGAATGGCAGCCATTCAATGAACTCGCCGGCGCGCGAACCGGGTCCCTTGCCGACGTCGTGAAAACCATCAGGGCGCAGCTCCGCTGTCTCCAGACTGTTGGCCAGGAGGCCGCGGATCACCTCGTTGGTGAAGAACTGCATTCCGCAATCCGTGTGGTGGATCACGAAGAACTCTCTCGTGCCGAGCAGCTTGTAGCTGATAACCAGCGAGCGGATGGCGTCGTCGCTGGCGCGCCCGCCTGCATTGCGGATCACGTGCGCGTCGCCTTCCGACAGTCCGGCGTACTTTGCGGGATCGAGCCGCGCGTCCATACAGGTAAGTATGGCAAAGCGTCGTGCAGGTGGCAGCGCCAGCTTGCCTTTGTCGCCGAAGCTTCCGGCGTAGGCGTTGTTCGCCCTAAGCACTTCATCGTGTATCTGACTCAAGAGTCACCTCCGGTGAGGCGCGAAATATCGAATGCGAGCCCGCGAAGAGCTGGATGAGTTGGAAGGAGATTTAACTCGAGATTCGCGCCGGCAGGGCGCCGCTCACCCAGCGACCTTGTATCGGCGACAACAACGGCGGGGTGACAGGAGCGTCATGAACCGAAGCTAGCACAGGGGCAGTGTAGGGTCAATCATCTCGCCACACACCATCGCCATGTCTGGTCGCAGATTGAGGCCCGGAACAGACGTACAATGTGCGCATGAAAACTGTTCGTCCTGTGGTGTTGCATCTTGCACTGGCCGTCGTCATCTTCGCCTCTCGTGTCGCAACTGTGTCGGCCCAGGAGATGGACCACTCCCGCCCAACGGTCCCGTCACTACAATTGAAGATCCAGGGACTCGATGGAAGGTCGATTACGCTGAGCCCCGACGAATTCGCCGCGCTGCCTCATAAGACCGTATCGGTCTTCAACTCGCACAGCAAGGCCAACGAGAAGTACTCGGGCGTGTCGATCACCGACTTGTTGGCAAAAGTGGGAACACCACTCGGCGAAAAGGTTCGAGGCAAAGTCTTTCTCACAGGGGTCGTCGAGGAAGGCACCGACAACTACGCGGTTCTTTACCCTCTCGCTGAGGTTGACCCTTCCATCCACAGCGGTGAAGTGATCGTGGCCGATTCTGTCGATGACCACAAACTGGAGAAGGACGGTGCTTTCAAAATGGTTTCGACCGAGGAGAAGCGCCCTGCCCGATGGGTCCGCAACCTCACCTCAATCACCGTGATTGAAGTCAAACCGTAATCGCGCACGGGGGACATCTTTCCGCTGTCTCATCGCGGAAGGTTGACTTCCAGAACGTGGGTGCCCCGTCCAAGTTCTGCTTGTGCGGGTAACATGATTTCCCACTTACTGAGCTCTCTCTTCAGAGATCAGGAAACGTCCCCAGCCGATA
>Ga0335077_10004767_pt1 | contig 16551 bp, 12 predicted proteins | sample Lox_Sample_31_FD_207151 | JGI IMG/M metagenome (GOLD analysis project Ga0335077, IMG submission 207151) | Soil microbial communities from Loxahatchee National Wildlife Refuge, Florida, United States - Lox_Sample_3.1 | ecosystem: Environmental > Terrestrial > Soil > Wetlands | place: USA...
TATGTCAACAGCGCTGATGATGGTGATTTTCGAGCCCCAATCTCCCACCCGCCGGGTTGATCCTTACGTCGCGCTTGGGCCGGAGTCGTCGGGAATGTGTTTGTGGTGCAGAACCAATCGTTTGCGGCAAAACTAGAGTTTGCGTGAATGCGCAGAATTGGGTGGGTAAGCACGGTCAAACCGATGTATGCTTCCTCTGGAGCGACTTCCCCACAGCTCACTTCGATACCCCGCTATGAGTATGAAGACTTGTCCAGTGTGCGACACGCCCTACCCGGCAGAGCGTACAACTTGCCCGACTGACGGAGCCGTGCTGATCGAAACACATGAGCTCAATCCCGGCCATATTGTGCGCGGCAAATACAAGATTGTCAGGAAGTTAGGCCAGGGAGGCATGGGCGTCGTCTACTTGGCCGAACACCAGATGCTGGGTGGGCAGGTCGCGTTGAAATTCCTGGCCCCGGAACTTAGCCGGAATCCACAGTTCGTGAAGCGATTCAGAAATGAAGCCAGGGCCGCCTATCAATTACGGCACCCGAACATCGTCGAGGTTGCCGACCTCGATCAGGACGAGGACGGCAGCCTCTTCATTGCCATGGAATTTGTGAATGGGCCAAGCCTCCGATTGTTGATGCGGGAGGCAAAGTCTCCCTTGCCGGCCGATCGCGCGCTCGGAATCGCCCGGGGAGTTGCCTCGGGACTCGCTGCCGCTCATGCACGGGGATCGGTGCACCGGGACATCAAGCCAGAAAACATTCTGCTTTCGCTCGACGCTCAGCGGAGAATTCAGGCAAAGGTGCTGGATTTCGGCATCGCAACAATGACCGACAACATTACAGACCTGAGCCGGACCCATGGACTCTTGTTAACGCCTGAATATGCATCCCCCGAGCAATGGCGCGGGACCCCGGCAAACGAATTGGACGGGCGCACCGATTTGTACGCATTGGGCTGCTGTCTCTATGAAATGCTGGCTGGAAAGACACCCTACAAGGCCGTCAATCCCGAAGGATGGATGTACCAACATCTGAATGGGACAATTGAACCCCTCGAGACCTTGCGACCCGATCTTGAGCGCGACTATCCCGGCCTGGGAGCGGTGTTGATGAATCTGCTCGCCCGAGATCGCGAGCAGCGAACTCCCTCGGCCATGGCGTTCCTCGAAGCTGTCGCGAGTTTTGAGCCGGGAGCGCAGGCGCATTACGGACAATCGGCAAATCTCCCTCCAATGCAAGCTGGAACGGGAGCGCAGGCCAGCAGTATGCGGCCCGCGGTTTCGCAGGCCCACGATCTCACTGGCGCCAACATGGTCAGCGCGGAATCTGCAATCCAGTCAAGTAAGCCCGAATCCGCGGCTCCGAGTATCAAAACCCCGGCGGAGTCAGTCGCGCCGGTTGTGCCAACAGGCTCGGGAGCACCCCCGCAGGCGTCGCCTTCATCAAGGCGCAACCTTGTGCCCTTCATTGCCGGTGCAGTGTTGGCAGCCGTGATCGTGTTTGCGGCGGCGTGGTTTGTCTTCCGGCGGGAATCAGCAATCCAGCCGGCGGCCGAAGTCCCCAGACTGTCGCCGCCCGGCGGTCAATACGACTCTCCTCAAACAGTGACCATCACAGACGCAACGCCGAATGCTGTCATCCACTACACGCTTGACGGCACTCCACCCACGCATGAGTCTCCTATCTACACCGATCCTCTTGACTCTCTGCAGAACGGAGCGACTCTTCGCGCCATGGCAATAGCTCCAGGACACAGGCAGAGCCGTTCTGTCACGGGCCTTTACCTTTGGATCAAACCCCCTGCCCCTGCTCCGGTTCCCGAATCGAAGCAGCCGCCGAAGTCACCGGCCCCGGACGTATTCGCACAGGGCAAGTCTGCGTTTGATCACAAGCAGTACGTCCAGGCAAGGAGTTTCTTTGAGCAATCGTGCGGCGACGGCAACATGGACGGATGCAACTATTTCGGGTATCTCTTGTCGCAGGGCCTCGGAGGGCCGGCAGAGATAGACAAGGCGCGTTCCATCTTCACCAAAGCCTGCGATGGCGGTATCGTTAACAGCTGCATCAGCCTTGGATCGCTGTTCCAGAATTCCGGTGATGCTGCAAACGCGAGAAAGTATTTCCAGATCGCATGCGACAAGGGTAATTCGCAGGCATGCGGTCTCGCGCGCAACGTACAATAGTTTTTTTGTTGCGCGTCATGCCCGCTGGAGGGCGCGCATTATCTGAACGACAAAGGGGTCGTGATGCAGAGAAAGGCGTGCATTGCCTGGGTGCTGGCGATGGTCCTTGCACTCGTATGCAACCGAATGGTTGCGCAGGGACCGGTTGTGCTTCCGACGCCAAAGAAAGTGGCAAAGCCAGCCTTGATCATTGAGTGCGACCTCGCCTGCAACTGGAAACTGGATGGCGTCGATAAGGGGCATTTGCAAGCCGGGAAACCAGGCAGAGTTTCTCTCGATGATCCAGGAAAACATAAGGTCACTGCGTTCACTGAGGATGGGGCTGATCAGGTGAGCGAGGACGTTTCCTCGGTCAAGCCTGGTGAGACCGTGACGGTGGATCTGCACCTTGGCGCGGTTCGGTTGAAGAGGCTCGAAACAGAGTTACAGCAGCAACAGAGTAAGAAGACCGAGGATGCCAAAAAGACACAGGACGATTCTGCACGGAAAGCCGCGTCAGACCAGGCGTCCACGTGGAACAAGCAGGGCGCGCAGTTCAGGAATCAGCAACGGTTTACTGAGGCTATTCCACTGTTCGACCGGGCTTGCAACGCTGGAAACATGGAGGGATGCAAGAATCTCGGCCTCCTCTACAAGGAGGGATTAGGCGTCCCGCGTGATTATGCGCACGCGAGAGGCCTGTTGCGAAAGGCTTGCGAGGCGGGGAACGACGAGGCATGCAGCAACCTGGGTGAAATGTTCGCGGCTACAAACCAGGGCGGTCAGGATTTCGGCGTCGCGAAGACCCTCTACGAGCGAGCCTGCGAAAACGGATTTATGCAGGGTTGCTCGGGCCTGGGCGATCTCTATGTCCTGGGTGCCGGCGTCTCGGTCGACTACCGCCAGGCCGCCGCTCTCTATACGAGAGCATGCAATAGCGGAGACATGGACGGATGCGCCCGCATGGCTGGCATGTACCTCAACGGGCTCGGAATGCCCAAGAACGAAGCGCAGGCAGGTGCCATCGACCAGAAGGCTTGCCAAAGCGGATCGATGATGGCATGCAATGACTTGGCCGGTATCTATGAACACGGTCACGTTGTGGCACAGAACTACGCTCAGGCAGCATCCCTATACGAGAAGGCCTGCAACAACGGATATACGATGGCATGCTACAACCTGGGCCAGATGGAAGAGGCCGGCCATGGCGTGGCAAAAAACAAGCACTACGCGCACATTCTCTATCAGAAGGCCTGTGACGCGGGCATGAGTGACAGCTGCGAAAGGGCAAGCAAAACTCCAAGTCACTAGAGCACGCGCCATCTTGCAGGACGTGACGAGACACGAGTGTCAAGACTATCCTTTGAAGTTGAGGTGGTGCCATGACAGAAACGGCTGCACGACCGCAACTTGCTTATCTGACTGAAGTACTGAACGATCTTCGTGCCCGGGGAACACACTACCGACTCCGCGTCCTTGAAGACCAGCAGGCGCCTGTTTGCCGCTACGACGGCAAGGAAGTCATCAATCTTGCCAGCAACAACTATCTCGGATTGGCGAACCATCCAAGGCTGATTGAGGCCTCGCTAAAGGCTACGCGCGACCTGGGCGTGGGGTCGGGTGCGGTGCGAACGATCGCCGGCACCATGCGCATCCACTTGGAGCTTGAGGAGAAGATCGCGCGCTTCAAGAACGTAGAGGCATGCGTCGTGTTTCAAAGCGGTTTCGCAGCCAACGCCGGGACCGTGAGCGCCATCCTCGGCAAGGAAGACTTCATCCTTTCAGACGAGCTCAACCACGCCAGCATCATCGACGGCGCGAGACTTTCGCGGGCCAAGATTAAGGTTTTCAGGCATAAAGATGTAGCCCATTGCGAGGAACTGCTGAAAGAGGTCCAGAACGAACCGGGTCACAAGCTTGTGATCACAGACGGCGTCTTTTCGATGGACGGCGACATTGGCCCGGTGGACAAGCTGGCAGCACTCGCCGAAAAATATGGCGCCATCATGATGGTTGATGATGCACACGCTTCAGGCGTTCTCGGGCGTAACGGGCGCGGCAGTATTGATCACTTCGGAATGCACGGCCGCGTTGACGTGCAGGTCGGCACGCTCTCGAAGGCGATCGGCGCCCTGGGCGGCTACGTATGCGGTTCAAAGGATCTGATTGACTATCTCTATCACCGTGCCCGGCCCTTCCTTTTCTCCACATCTCATCCGCCTTCGGTAGCGGCGACATGCATTGCGGCATTCGACATCCTTGAGCAGGAGCCCGAGCGGATCGATCGGCTGTGGAAGAACACGAAGTACTTCCAGGGAGAACTGCGGCGCGCAGGCTTTAACATCGGCGGCGTAAACACTCCGTCAACCGAAACGCCGATCACGCCGGTAATCATTGGCGAGGGACGTGCGGCAATGGAGTTCTCGCGGGCTCTCTTTGAGGAAGGCGTGATGGGAACCGGCATCGCGTTCCCGACTGTCCCGGAGGGCAAAGCTCGCATCCGCCTGATCCTCACCAGCGAGCACACGAAGGAGCAGTTGAATCGCGCCCTGGAGACTCTGGAGCGCGTGGCAAGGCGCATGGGGCTTCTACACTAGCGTCGACTGACTGCCCCAGGTCTCGGTTCTGAAACCTTGGATACTGTGTCGCGGTTTTTCCAGCGCCACCTCCCTGCCATCACGCACGTACAATAACCTCAAATGATCGCTCATCTTCGCGGCAAGCTCATTCACAAAGAGCCGGGTCAGGCCATTGTCGACGCCGCCGGCGTTGGATATGACGTCGCCATTTCCGTACCGACCTTCACGGCTCTGCCCAGCGTCGGCGCTGAGACCTGCCTGCACATCCACACGCAGGTGAGCGAGGATCAGATCGCGCTCTTCGGATTTCTCGATCGCGAGGAAAAGCGGCTCTTTGAGCGTTTGATCACGGTGAGCGGTGTCGGACCGAAGCTGGCGATCAAGATCCTGAGCGGCCTGTCTCCCGAGCGCACCGTACAGGCAATTCGTGCCCAGGATCATGCACAACTTACCCGGATTCCGGGCGTCGGCAAAAAGCTGGCGGAGCGCCTTGTTGTCGAGTTGAAGGACAAATTGGAAGACTTCGCGGTGGCGCCAGCCCCGAGCGCGGCGGCCGGACCAGCGGTGGACGATGTTCTTTCTGCGCTGGTCAATCTCGGCTACCAGAGGCCCGCAGCGGAGAACGCGATCGGGCAATCGATTGCCAAAGAGAAGGCGCTCGCAGCCGATTTCGATGGGCTTTTCCGCGCCGCGCTGAAAGTGATTCGCTAAAACACAGCCGCAGGGTTTCCTGCTGCCGAGTTCCATTCCACTGATAACCACCGCCCACATGCTGTTTTCCTCAAGAAAAACCGCGGGCTGTGCATGCATGACATCCGGCCCTCGCCTACACTGGCAGACGTATGCCACGCTCTGCCAAGCCGTCTGTCGCAGCGCCGGTTCCTTATTTGCGTCCAGACGCCATTGCCTTTCTTCGCAATCTGGCCAAGCACAACGATCGCGAATGGTTCACTCCGCGCAAGACGGATTTCGAAGCTCTGCTGAAGCAGCCGATGCTGGAGATCATACGCAGGGTCACGGACGCGATGACTGACTTTGCGCCGGACCACGTCCGGCCCGCCGAGAAAAGCTTGTTTCGTATCTATCGCGACACACGTTTCAGCCATGACAAGCGACCCTACAAGACCCACGTGGCAGCGTGGTGGACACATACCGGACTCGACAAAACATCCGGGGCCGGATACTACTTCCAGGTCAGTCCGAAAGGTGTGGTGATTGCCGCGGGAGCGTACATGCCGGAGAAGGAGCAGCTGGCGGCGATTCGGCACTGGCTGCTCGACAATCACCAGGAGTTTCGGCAGATTCTGAAAAAGCCGGCGATGCGAAAGACGTTCAACGAATTCGAAGGCGAAGCCCTGACTCGGCCGCCCAAGGGGTTTCCCTCGGATCACCCGGGGATGGACTTGATTCGATGCAAACAGTGGGGCCTGAGCACAGTCCTGCCGTCTGGTGCAGCGCTACGGAAGGATTTTGCCAAGGTTCTGATCAAGCATTTCAGACTGCTGGCGCCGATGGTTGATGCGCTGAATACCCCAATCGCGGCGGCCGTCGCGCCCAAGCAGAAGGTGCTCTTCGGGCTGCACTGAAGACCCATTCGAAGGCTCAAACGGCCTGTCTTTGAAGAATTGCGTAGCCCAAAAGTGGCAGAAAACCGGCAAAAACCAGCAATTTCGGCTAAAATAGGTACAAAAACCCAAGAAAACTGTGGAAAACCGAAGTTTTTCCATTGACTTTGGGCGGCCCCAAGCCGCATTGTTACGAACGACAGGGTTCTCGGGAACCCGCATGAATAAAGGGGTTTCGTGCACTAAGTTGCCTCCGGGCGTTCGGGGGAAAGAACTTCAAGAACGCTTAAGGTCGCACTCCCCCATGCGGTACCCTTCATGGCTTCTTGGACAAGTGCTGAAGATGCCGGGCGGGCGACGGGATACCAGGCAACAACTGCAGCCGGTCTCATGAATCACTGTGTGGCTGGTTTGGAAGTGTGGGAACCCAATCACGTGGCGGGTCCCATAAATTTGGGCAAGTTTAATGAACCCGGTTATGAGACCGGTTCTAGCGAAGGAGAACATCACATGGCAACTGGATTGACGAAGACTGGGCTGACCCGGCACATGGCCGAGAAGCTCGAATTGACCAACAAGCAGGCAGGCGCTTTCCTTGATCTTCTGGCAGAGACCGCGATCAAGGAGACCAAGAAGAATGGCGTATTTGTGATCCCCGGCATTGGCCGCCTCGTTAAGGCAGAGCGCAAGGCGCGCATGGGCCGCAACCCGCAGACGGGTGAGGCGATCAAGATCAAGGCGAAGACCGTGGTGAAGTTCCGCGTGGCAAAGTCCGCCAAGGACGTCATTGCGCCGCCGAAGAAGTAGTTCCATTTCCTGAGGGGTGCAGTACAAGCTGGGGGAAGAGCGAATGCTCTTCCCCTTTTTTCCTGCCCGGAGCCGAAGCGCAAAATTTCGCACACCACGTGAGCCCGGCAACATCCATATAGCATGGCTAGGCAGACGGGCACGTTCACGCAGTCAAATTCGATAGCAGCCGGGTCGGTGCAAATTTTGTTGCGCCTCGAAGGATTGGCTGTTGCAGCGGTATCGGTTCTGCTCTACATGCAAACGGGAGCGAGCTGGTGGCTGTTCGCGGCTCTCTGGGTTCTGCCGGATCTTTCAATACTGGGATACCTGGAAAGTTCATGCTGGGGCGCGCGAGGCTACAACGCGGCACACACCTATGTAGTGCCCATAACCCTCGCGCTGGCCTCACTCGTCTTTCATGCGCATGCGCTGTTGCCCGTTGCTCTGATCTGGATCAACCACATTGGATTGGACAGGCTGCTCGGATACGGGCTCAAATACGCAGACGGATTCGGATTCACGCATTTAGGACAGTTGGGGAAGCGTCAGGCTACCTCGTCGGTTCAGACCTGACCTCCGCGCGGGGCAGAAGAGCACGTACGACCAGTGACACCCCGAAGAGGACGAGAATGATCCGTCCCGCGAGTACCAGGTCGTAAGATCTCGAGAAGGCAGCGACCGCGACGAGAACTCCAATGGGCGTCAGTTCCGCGAGAGACGCACGAAGCCAGTGGGCCTTTGTGCCTGTCGATTTCGGAGCGCCCCGCAGCCGTGGAATGAATCGCGGAACCGCGCCGAGATAAGCCTGGTATGGGTCGCCGAGTTGCGCGGTGAGGTAAGCTTCTTCGCCAAGGGCAAGGCGAATCATGAACACCGTAATCAGCGGGACTGCGACCAGCGCACCGGTTGCGGGCATCAAAAATGCCATTGCCGCCACCATGCACCAAAGGCCGACGTACAAAGGATTGCGCACATAGCGGTATGGCCCATCCGCCATAACACTGCCCGCGATCATGTGAACACTGTGAACAGTGCTGGGACCAAGATATGCGGTTCCCCATACGCGGAATGTGGCCCCAGCGGCAGCAAATAGCACCGCGACGATCACCAGCGAAGTTGTAGCCACGCTAAAAGACCCAAGGCCCAGACGGCTCATTTCAAGCGCAAGCCATTCAATCAGCGAAATGCGGTGTCCAGCGCCCCAGAATTCAATCCACGGCGCCCAAAATCCGAGGATGATGATGATCGCGTTGATCGCCATCCGGAGACGAAATTCGGTTGCAGTGGCTCGCATAAGTCCCCGCGCCGGAGTGTATCATCCGGCGCCTGGCGGCTTCGTGAATCACTCCCAGCGCAGCGCCGTCATCGGATCCGTCTTCATGGCGGAGCGAGCCGGAATACAAATTGCGATCAGTGCAGCTACGGCCAGGAGCCCGGCAACCGCAGCAAAGCTGACAGTGTCGTGCGCACCGACCTTGAACAGGACGGCTTGCATTACCCGCCCAAATGCTAATGCCGCAAGCAATCCAATCGTGCCACCCATCATCACCAGGCCCAGGCCTTCACGGAGGATCAGTCGCAGGACATCTGCTCGACGCGCGCCCAGCGCCATGCGAATCCCGATCTCCTGAGTGCGCTGCTGCACGATGAATGCAACCACCCCATAGAGCCCGACAATCGCCATCAGCAACCCCGTTGCCGCAAAGAAGCTGAGAAGCGCCGTCTCGAAACGCGGCCGGTCTGCAAGTCCCGCGACGCGTTCATCAAGCATCTCGAGCTGGACGGGCACGGTAGGATCGATCTGCGCAATCTGTGAAAGCACCCAGGGGGTGAGTGCTTTTGGCGACGTACTCGCTTTAAGGATCAATACCGCGGCTGGTGCGGAATTCCAGTCCTCCAGTTGGTTGCGGCGGAGCCGATAGAATTCCGGCTGATCCGATGCATCGAGCCCGGCGTTCTTCACGTCTGCAGCAACACCCACGACCGTCTGCCAGGGATCATTTGGCGTGGGCTTCAGCTTTTGCCCAATTGGGTTCTCATGAGCAAATAGCCGTGCGGCCAGCGATTCACTCAGGATCACGTAGTTCCCTCTGGAACTGCGTTCGTCATCAGTAAAATCCTGCCCTCGAATAATGGGAATGCTGAGAGCTCGGAAGTAGTCGGGGGTGACACGCCGCCACGTGACCATCCCTCCTGTTTCGCCTGATGGGGCCGGGCGCCCGTCAACGGCGATGATGCTGTAGATCTGGTTGCGATGATATCCACCTGGAGGCACAGTATCGCTGATCGCCACGAGACTGACACCAGGCAAACGGCGGAGGGCTTCTTCAGCTTGCGTAAAGAAGGTCATCTGCGACTCTGGCTGTGCGTATTTCTCGCGGTTCAGAGAGATTGCCGCAGTGAGTACCCCCTGCGATTGCATGCCGAGAGCCTGGTTTTGCAAGTTCGCAAAGCTGCGAACGAGCTGTGCGGCACCAGCCAGGAGAAGCATGCTGAATGCAATCTGCATCACAACCATTGCTCGCCTAATTACAGCGCGAGTCTGCGTTGCGGGTGCGCGCGCAGCCAACGCGATGGAGCGTGGACGGAAGAACGCGGGAGCTACAGCGAAGATAATCCCGGCAAACATCGCCAGCCCCGCTGTAAACACCACGATGCGCAGATCGATCTGCGCCTTTTCGAGGAATGGAAGGCCGGAAGGGGCTACCGCAACGAACAGCCGCAAAAGCCCTTCGGCTAATAGAAATCCACCAGTCGCGCCTAAAAGAGAAAGCAGTATAGATTCCGTGAACGCCTGAGTGGCAATCCTGTTGCGCGTTGCCCCAAGCGCAGATCGTACAGCTAGTTCGCGTTCGCGGGCGACGGTACGCGCGAGCAGCAAGCTGGCCACATTCGCAAAGGCAATCAGCAGCACGGCCATCACCGCGCCCAGCAGAATCCATGCAACAAGACGCGCGTCTTCCATCTGCCGGTCTCGAATCGAGCGCACGCGCTGATGAACCTCATTGCGGAATCGCGCGGGCGCCAAACTCAGCGAATATTCGAACACTGGTCTTAACTGTTCGGCTGCCTGCAGGATGGACACTCCCGGCCTCAGGCGCGCGAATGCGTAGAGAACATGTCCCGGATCGGCTTTGCGTTCAGCCGCGACATCCAGCGCCTCCGGCTCCAGAATGTCAGCTTTCTCCAACGCAGGCATTTCGAAGTCTTTGGGCAGCACTCCCACAACGCGAACTGGATGCGCATCAATACTGATTTCGCGGTTCAGGATTCCGGGATCGCGACCGTATCGAGACGCCCATAGATCATAAGAAATAAGAGCAGCGCCTGGACCATGCGGCCGGTCTTCTTCTGGTAGAAAGTTGCGGCCAACCAGGGGGGAGACGCCGAGCGTGGGAAGGAAGTTTTGTTCGACATTTGCGCAGCTTAGCCGTCGTGGGTCGCGTTCGGTTAAGTCGCACTCAGTCACTCCCATGTCGGAGGTCAGAGCGACAAATGGCGTCTGGTGATCCTGCCACTCATAGTAGGAGCCACCAAGCATGAATTCCTGCGGAAGGATGGGCGCCGTCAACCCAACAGAGACAAGCTGCTCGGGATGCGCATAAGGCAGGCTGCGAAACAGAATGCGGTCAACGACACTGAAAACCGCCGCAGTGGCGCCGATCCCCAACGCGAGCGTCAGAATGGCTGTCACGGCGAACACCGGATTGCGGCGAAACCCTCGAAGCGCGTAACGCACATCCCGCAGGAGATTTTCGAGCCAGGGAAGTGTCGTCTGCTCGCGATATCTCTGCCGTGTCTGCTCAACGCCGCCAAGACGCAACAATGCCTGCCGCCGCGCTTCCGCCGGAGTCAGCCCAACACGAGTGCCGACTTCGACATGTGCCGCAATGTGGCTCTCAAGTTCTGCCTCGACGTCGTCTCCGAGTCGATTCAATCGGAAGATGCCGACAATTCTCAACCAGAGAGCGCGCAATTTACGCATTTGACCTCCTTATTCCGTTCGCAGAGCCTCCATGGGATCAACACCGGCGGCGCGGCGAGCGGGGATCCACGCAGCGAGCAGCGCGACCATCGCCATCAGCAGCGGGACGAGGCTGAAAGTGAGCGGATCGAGCGCACTGACTTCAAATAGGAAGCTTCGCAGCAAGCGACTGAGCGCCAAGGCCCCTGCCAATCCGGCGACGCATCCAACCGCAGCAAGAAACAGGCTCTCACTTACGACCGCCATCACGATGTTCCAACGCTGAGCGCCAAGTGCAAGGCGAAGCCCGATCTCCCGAGTGCGCCAGCTGACGATATACGAGATCAGGCTATACACACCGACAGCGCCGATGATGATGGCAAGCCCACCGAACCCGAGAAGAAGAACCGCCAGCGCGCGCGGGGCGGCAACAGAGTTTGACACCAGATCGTCAAGCGTACGCGCACGAGTGACTGGAACAAGAGAATCAATACTCGCTACTGCGCGTCGAAGTCCGCTCGTGGCTTCTATCGGATTGGTATGCGTGCGCAGCATTGCGTACATTAGGGCCTGGCTTCGGTCTGGCGTGATGGGAAGAAATACCTCATCTCCAATCCCGTCCTCAAGACTGTTTTCTCGCGCATTGCGGACGACGCCCACAACAATCGACGCCTTTTCTGGATTCCAGGCCGCAGGAGTGGGCTCGTCGACTACGTCCTCCAGATGTTTCCCGATGGGATCCTGGCTGGGCCACAGTCTCTGTGCCATGTGTTCATTGACTACGACAGCATGCGTTGTGCCAGACCCGTCCTGTGGCTCGAGCATGCGCCCGCGGACGAGCTTCAGATTCAGTACATCGAAATAGCCCGGCGACACCGTTCGGCTTGTGGCAAGCAGCGCACCTTGGCGCGCCTCTCGCGGATGATCCTCAGCGTCGAAAACATAATTATTCGTGCGTCCGCTCAACGGAAGAGAATCAGTCAATGCCGAACTCTCTAAGCCGCTGATCCCCTGCATGCGATCGAGCAGGGCGCTGAGGAAGGATTGGCACCGTCCCTTTTCTTTGCAGGCCGCCGCATCCAATGCCACTTCCGCCGTCACAATGTGATCTGTGCGAAAGCCGGGATCAACCCGCGTAAGCCGGTACAGACTATGCAAGACCAGGCCAGCCGCAGTAATCACCACGACGGTCAGCCCAATCTGTGCCATCACCAGCATCTTTGAGATTCCGAATCGCGAACCCTGTCCGGCAAGCCCTCGACCACCGAGCCTCAGAGTAGTCAGCAGGTTCATCGACGCCATTTTGATCGACGGAATGAGTCCGAAGATCAGACCGGCAACAATCGATGCGCATAGCGTGAAGATCACATCACCGAGGCGCAGCGAAACATCCTGGATGCGTGGCGTATCTGCGGGAAGCAAGCTCACAAACAGCCGCAGGCTCGCGAACGCCGCACCGAGGCCCACAACTCCAGCCGTTAGACCTACTACGACACTCTCTGAGAGCAGTTGTTGGATAAGGCGCCAGCCCGATGCACCGAGTGCGCTCCGCACGGCAATCTCGCGCTCCCGCGCGCTGGCCCGCGCCAGCATCAGATTAGCCACGTTCGCACATGCGATCAGCAGGATGAGCCCAACCGCTCCGAAGAGGAGTAGAAGCCTGGGCCGCATCGCACCGGTCTGCGACTCGAGAAGCGGAATAGCAGTCATGTCCGAAGCCCAGATATCCGGCATGCGAAATGGAAACATCGGCAGCAGCACAGCATGCAGGCGGCGGAGCTCAGCCTGGGCCTGCGCAGGGGTGGCGCTGTCGGCGAGCCGGCCAAAGGCGCGCAGGTCGAAGTCATTCCAGGGATCGAACACGTCTCCGCCACGATATGAAACCGGAATCACGAACTGCGTATCGGCATAGGGAAAGCGGACGCCAGCCGGCATCACGCCGATGATGCGCCGCGAAACACCGTCTATACGAAGTGATCGTCCGATCGCGGACGGATCTCCGCCGAAATGCTGTCGCCAATACCCGTAGCTGAGCACAGCATCGTGGTCTTGCCCCCCAATCGCGTTCTCCGGAGAAAAGAAGTCGCCCAGCGCCGGGTGAATTCCCAGTGTCTCGAACGCGTTCACGGTAATTTTGGCGCCGAACACACGATCGGGCACATCGGAATCCGAAATGTTCGACTCCGCATCCGGTCCATACCCAGCAATCGATTTCAGAGCCGTGGCATGCAAGCCCAGTTCACGGATCCAACCTTTCGGGAATGTCGGAGAGTTGGTGCCGGCAATGCGAACCAGGCGATCCTGACGCGCGTAGGGAAGCGGTCGCAACAGGATTGAATCGATCAGTGTGTAGATCACGGCATTGGCGCCGATTCCCAGCGCCAGCGTCATCACGGCAGTGATCGTGAATCCCGGAGCCCTTCGCATCTGCCGCAGTGCAAAGTGCACATCCTGAAGAAGACTTTCAATCGGCGGCAAAGTGGCTCGATCGCGGTAGGCCTGGCGCGCCTGCTCCGCGCCTCCCAGCCGCAGCAGCGCCTGTCGCCGCGCCTCGTCGCTGTCTATTCCCGTGCGCACGGCCTCGTCCGTATCCATCGCGATGTGGCTCTCCAGTTCAGCCTCGAATTCAACAGCTTTTCTGCGAGAAAAGATGCCTCGCAATCGCAACCAGAACGCTCTAGGTCTTCCCATATCGAATACTCCTATTCCGTGCGCAATGCCTCTACAGGATCGACAGAAGCTGCGCGTCTTGCCGGCAGCCAACAGGCTATGAAAGCAATGAGGGCAAGAAAGATCGGAACTGCAATGAAAGTAAGTAGGTCGTGCGGATGAATGCCATAGAGAAAGCTCGATGCAAGCTTCGATAGCAACCATGCCGCCGGCCAGCCGAGCAGGATTGCAATCGCCGCAAGCACCATTCCCTGGCGAACGATGAGTCGTGCTACTGCCGCGGTGTGAGCGCCCAGCGCCATCCGAATCCCGATTTCGCGCGTGCGGCGGCTGACAGCGTAGCTCATCACTCCATACAGCCCAACCGCAGCCAGCACCAACCCGATTCCTCCGAACACCCCGAACAACGTCGCCGCAAGCCGTGGCAGGAAGTACGCCGAACGTACGTGTTCCTCCATTGTCTCTACGTTGTAGATCGCAATGTTCGGATCGAGCCTGTATATCTCCCGTCGCACGGGCTCTCCGAGCGCAGCCGGATTGCCCTGCGTATGCACCACCAGTGTGTATCCCATCAGCGACGGATCATCCGTAATACTCTGGTCAAGCGAGCGATAGAGAACGGGCCGCGTATCCTCGCCTATCGTCCGCGATTTGGTGTTACCCACCACGCCGACGATCTCGTACGTCCAGCTCCCTCCGTTTACGTGCTGTCCAATGGGATTTCTACCCGGGAACAGGCGATCAGCAAATGCCTTGTTGATGATGGCGACCCTGGGGGCGTCAGTAGGTTCGTAAGCGAAATCACGACCGGAGAGGCGTGGGATTCCGAGTGCATCAAAGTAGCCGGGAGTGGTCATGAAGAGGTCGGCCAACGTGTATGTGGCGTCCTGTCCGGAATAACCGGCAACCGTGAAGCCATCGCTGCGATTGCCCCCAGAGAGTAAAGCGACATCGGTCGAGACAACATTATCCACACCAGGCAATGCCGCGACGCGGCGACGAAGCTCGGCAAGGAATTGGCTGATGTGCGGTGGTGTATATCCATTCAGCCGTGGATCGACCGACAGCAGAAGCAGGCCTTTCGGCCGGAAACCGATGTCGATTTTCGCCGCACTCTCCAGACTGCGTAGAAAGAGCCCTGTGACGGAAAGCAAAACCACTGACATTGCGATCTGCGCCACCACGAGTACGTTGCGCAAAGTGACGCGGCGGCCGGGACGCGTCAGAGCGTCTTCACCCTTGAGGGCATTCGCGAGCATGGGACGCGAAGCAGCCCATGCCGGCCCAACGCCAAGGAGCACGCCGCAGAAAATACTGACTGCCAGCGTGTACACGAGAGTGCGCCAATCCAGTGCGATGCTCAGGTTGAGTGGTATTGGAGCCGGCAGATGAAATGCTGAGAGCGCCTGGGTTGACCAGAGCGACAGAACAATACCAAGCGTTCCGCCTGCGACCCCGAGCAGCGTACTCTCTACCAGCATCTGTCGCCGCAGCCGGCCTCGCGTAGCCCCCAGCGCCAGACGTACCGCCATCTCCCGCTGGCGTCCTGCGGCCTTCGCAAAGAGAAGATTGGCTACATTTGCCCCTGCAATGGCAAGCAGAAGAAGAACGATAATTGACAGGGCCAAAAGAAACGTGAGAACAGCATTTCGTTCTCGGGGCGGCAATGATCCCGCCTGCTCGAACACGAACGTGTTGTCCTTGTCTGTCTTCGGATACGCAGTCGCGAACCGGTGCGCGAGTGTATCAAGTTCACTGGCAGCCCCTGTCCGCGTGATGCCGGGTCGAAGGCGGGCAACTACGGCGAGCCAATGATATTCACGCGAATCTCGCGGCGGCAAATTTGGCACAAGCTGCCCTGCAATTCCCAGCGGAACCCAGATTTGCGAATCCAGGATCTGATCGACACTGTGAAACGCCGCCGGCGCAACTCCCACAACCGTAAACGACCGCCCTGAGATCTTAACGCTTTTGCCGACGATCTGTGGATCACTCGCGTATCGGGTTTGCCATAGCCGCGCGCTGATGACAACGACTGGAGTGCGATCTTCCTCCTGGGAGAAACCCCGCCCAAGCACCATCGGGAGTTCGAGAACATCAAAGAAGTTTGGCGTGACCGCCTGACCCCATATGCGTTCCGGATCGCTGGACCCGGACCCGGATATGGATGCAGGGAGGAGCTCGTAATAAGCAGCAACGCCTGAAAAAGCTTTCCCCTGGTCGCGGACGTCATCGTAAACAGGCAGAGGAAATGAATTGCAACAGGGCCCGCCACGCGCCGGCGCAATGTGAAGCGAAAGCAGCTCTGCGGGATTACCAACCGGCGCCGGCCGGAGCACAAGCCTGCTGACCATGGCGAAAATGGTTGCGTTGGCTCCAATCCCAAGTCCGATAGAAAGGATTGCCACCAGCGCCACAGCAGGACTCTTTACCAAAGTTCGCACAGCATATCGAAAATCCCGCGCCAGGTTTTCCAGCCAAGGCAACGTGCGGCGTTCACGCCGGGCCTGGCGTATCTGCTCTGCTCCCCCCAGTTGTAGCAAGGCAAGTCGCCGGGCCTCATCGGCGGTCAGACCCGAGCGAACACCATCATCCACCTGCATCGCGATATGCGACTCAAGTTCCGCAGAGAAATCCTCATCCGCATGCGATGCCCGCCAAATCCCGGTGATCCGCACCCAAAGTGCTCGAAGAATTCGCACCAAATCCTCCTACTCTGTACGCAATGCCTGCATCGGATCTACGGATGCGGCGCGGCGAGCCGGTACAAACGCCGCGATAAGACCGCAAATAACGAGCAGCAAAGAAACGACCAGCACGGTTAGC
>Ga0335077_10004768_pt1 | contig 16550 bp, 14 predicted proteins | sample Lox_Sample_31_FD_207151 | JGI IMG/M metagenome (GOLD analysis project Ga0335077, IMG submission 207151) | Soil microbial communities from Loxahatchee National Wildlife Refuge, Florida, United States - Lox_Sample_3.1 | ecosystem: Environmental > Terrestrial > Soil > Wetlands | place: USA...
CGCGGCCGATCTGAGTCCGAGCTCGTCGTCGGCGGGCGAGACGGGCACCCCCGCGATCAGCAGGCAGCGCCCGCCGGAGTCGAGGCCAGCGGCCCGGGCGGCGCTGAGGCGCGGCCCGGGGATCGGCGGGCGCCCCGCCAGCAGGTCTTCGAGCAGGTCGCGGCGCACACGATCGCCTTCGGCCAGCAGCAGCTGCTGCGCGTCGAGGTAGGCCTGGGCGGCGTGGGTGCTGGCGTGATCGATGAACTCCATCACGAGTCGGGCGGCCTCGAGCGCCGCGTCCCTCGCCTCGTCGTCGAGGTCGGCGAACCCCTGGATCGCGTCCCAGATCACGCGGTGTCCGATCCGGAACGCGTGCAGGAAGTCGGCGAGCGGGACACCGCGCCGGGCGCGCAGCGCGGCGTGGGGCCGGATGAACGCGAGATCCTGCTCGGTGACCGGCCGTCCGCGCACGAGGCTCGCCCGGAGCGCGTCGTGGTTTTCGGCGACGTGCTCGGTGACGTCCGCCAGGATCACCGGATCATCGATCTCGCGATAGGTCGGGATCGCGGCTCGGATCGCGTCGAGGCTCTCGGTGGCGAGCTCGGCCCGGCGCGCCGCCAGCATCGTGGCGATGCGTTGGATGGCGCCGTCGCCGGGCACGAGCATGGCCTCAGGTCGTGACCCGCGGTGTGACCGGGCCGGACGGCGCGGTCATGCGGCCGGGTGCCGCGGCCAGAGCGTGCGACAGGGCCCCCAACAGCGGACCGACGAGGAGCGACACCCAGGCGCTGAGCGCCACGAACTGCCACGGGGTCGAGAACAGGCCGCCGAGCGCACCGGTGCCGGCCGCGAGCGGATGCTTGGTCAGCGCGAGCCCCAGCGCGGTGACAGTGTGCGGGCCGGCGGCCCCGGGAACATAGTTGTCCAGTCCGGTGGCGAACCACCAAAAGAGAACCGACGCGGCGCACACGAACGCCGGCGCCGCCGCGAGCGAACCATCCGCGGTCAGCGCCGAGAGGATCACAAGCCCGCCTCCCACGATGCCGATGGCCAGCGCGATGCCCCACAGGCTGGGCAGCCCCGCGAGTGCCGGGCCGAGGGTCATGATCACGATCGCGCCGACGGTCCCGGTCGTGGCTGCGATCAGCGTCTTGCGGAGCGCCATCCGGTCCGCGCCGAGCACGTAGTACAGCCCCCACGTGATGAACGTCGCGGGGAGCACGAACTGGAACTTCTCCGGCAGTCCGAACTTACCGAACACGCCGTCGGCGACGGTGAACCAGTGCAGATTGAAGTTCAGAGTCAGCTCGGACCAGGCGAACGCGACCAATCCGATACTGACTGCCAACGGGATGACTTGCTTTAGCCGGTGTGACATGGAACTGCTCCCTCCTGAAGGGGTGTGATTGGGTGTGGGGAACGATGCCGGTGGCGCCGCGCGGAATCATTGGCGCGCGGCGCCATCGTTGAAGCCGGCACGTTGTGTTCAGATCACACCCGCGGGTGGCTTGATCTCACGCTTGAGGATCTTGCCGGTCGGTCCTTTGGGCAGCTCGTCGACGAACCACACGTGCCGCGGATACTTGTACGCGGCGACGTTCGCCTTGACGTAGTCGCGAATCTCGGACTCCGTGACCTGCGCTCCGGGCTTGAGCGCGACCGCCGCTCCGACCTCCTCGCCGAGCGAGTCGTGCGGGATGCCGATCACCGCCGCCTCGCGCACGGCCGGATGCTCGTACATGACCTCTTCGATCTCGCGCGGGTACACGTTGTAACCGCCGCGGATGATCAGTTCCTTCTTACGGTCGACGATGAAGTAACGCCCGTCCTCGTCGATCCTCGCGATGTCACCCGAGTAGAACCAGCCGGCGTCGTCGATCGCGTCCGCGGTGGCCTCGGGGCGGCGCCAGTAACCCTTCATCACGTTGTGGCCTCGGATCGCGATCTCGCCCACTTCTCCGTGCGCCGCGTCCTCTCGGTGGTCGTCGACCAGCTTCATCTCAACCCCTTCGACGGGTGTCCCGATCGAGCCCGGCATGCGCTCGCGGTCGGGGTGGTTGAAGCACGCCACCGGAGAGGTCTCGGACAGGCCGTAGCCCTCGAGGATCACGCAGCCGAACGCCTCTTCGAACCCGCGCAGCACCTCGACCGGCAGGGCCGCTCCGCCGGACACGCAAACTCGTAGCGTGCCCACGTCGAACTGCTCGCGCTCGGGATGGTGGAGGAGCGCGGCGAACATCGTCGGGACGCCCTCGAACACCGTGACGCCGTCGCGCGCGATCGTCGCCAGCACCTGGCCCGCTTCGAACCGGGGGATCAGCGCGAGCGACGCGCCGGCGCTGATCGCGGCGTTGAGCCCGCAGGTCTGCCCGAAGGCGTGGAACAGCGGGAGCGCCCCGAGGACCACGTCGTCGTGCTCGAGCGTGAACAGCGCCTTGCTCACGTCGGCGTTGATCGTGAGGTTCGCGTGCGTGAGCTCGGCGCCCTTCGGTTTGCCGGTCGTGCCCGACGTGTACAGGATCACGGCGGTGTCATCGGCGTCGCGCCCTGAGACCTCCTCGACCGGCACGGCGTTCGCGAGCAAACGAGCAAACGACTCGGGCTCGACCACGACGCATTCGGCCCCCGCCTCGGCGGCGCCCTCGCGCGCCGGGTCTGCGAACTCGTGCCAGGCAAAGATCACCTTGGCCTCGGAGTCGCCGAGATAGAACTCGACCTCGCGCTGCTTGAGGAGCACGTTCATCGGCACGACGACGCCGCCGGCGCGAAGCACGCCGTAGTACGCGATCGCGAACTCGGGGACGTTCGGGAGCATGATGCCCGCCCGGTCGCCCGGCTCGAAGCCGCGCTCGCGCAGGAGTCCGGCGATCCGGGCCGTCGCCTGGTCAAGCTCCGCGTAGGTGATCACCGCATCGCCGATGCGCAGCGCGGCGCTTTCCGGATACCGCTGCACGGCTCCGATCAGGTTGTAGGCGAGGCTCTCGTTCATCGACGTTCCTTCCTTCGGGGTCGGGGTGAACAAAAGCGTCGCTCAGCGCGCGCGCCGAGAACATGGCAGCGGCCGCCTAATTCGGGCGGGCGGTGTTGTGCGACGCAACCAATTCGGCGTCGGCGAGCCGGGCGGCGATCAGGATGTCGATCAGATGGCTGACCCGGCGGAGGTCCAGTCCGGTGCGCTCCGCGATCCGGGCGAGCCTGTAGTGCGCGGTGTTTACGTGGATGTGGAGGTTCTCGGCCGCGCGACGGGCGTTGAGATCGCAAGCCACGTACTCGCGCAGCGTGGCGACGAGAGGGCCGCCCTCCTGCGCGTCCTGAGCAACGAACTCGTGGACCGCCGGCGCGATCAGACGACTCGCGGTCGGATTGGGGCGGAGCGTCAGGTAATCGAACGCGCTCAACTCCGCTAGCGCGAACACGCCCGGCCTCGAGCCGCGCGCGGCGCGGATCGTGTTTGCCTCCCGATAAGCGTCGGGAACGTTCGCCAGTCCCGACACAGCCGTGCTCACGGCTACGGCCAGCCGGAGGCCGGCATCGGCGAGCCGGTGCTGGACGTCCTCGAGCCGTGGCGCGATCGTCGCCTCCAGGCCTTCCGTCACCCGCACGATGAGCACGATCTCGTCCTGGCGGACTACCGCAAGCGGAGGTGTCGTCCCTCCCGCGGCGCGGGCCAGGGCGGCCGCGCCCCCGCGCAGGAGTTGCTCGTCGGCGGGGCTGACGTCCGGTATCGCCGAGATCACGACAAACGACGCGCCGTCGCGGATGCCGGCAGCGCGCGCGGCGTCGAGGCGCGGGCCGGGTTCGAGCTCGCGGCCGGCGAGTAGGTCCTCGAGCAGGTCGCGACGGATCCGCTCGCCGGTGGCCGCGAGCTGCTCTTGGGTCTCGAGGTAGACCTCGGCGGCGTGTGTCGTCGCGACTTCGAAATAGCGGGGGAGGCGCGACGCGAAGGCGAGCGCCGCGCGCCGCGACTCGTCGTCGTCGGCGAGCTCGATCGCAGCGTCCCACAGCACCCGCTCGCCCACGTAAAAGGCCTGCACGAACTCCGTGAGCGATACCCGTCGGCCACGCCGCGCGGCGTGAGGGCGCACGAACAGCAAGTCCTCGCGGGTGACCTCGCGCTCGGCGCCGAGGGTCGCGATGCTGGCGCGGAGGTGGGCCTCGACGTGGGCGCGGACGTCGCGGCGGAGGTGCTCGTCGGCGTTGCGGTAGGCGGGGATCTCGGAGAAGATCCGCTCGGTGGCCTCGTCAGCCAGGTCTTCCACGCGCAGCTCGAGCTTCTCGCGCAGCGCGGCGATCGCGGGGTTCCCGGTCAGCGACAAGGCTCTCCTTAAGGGCGATTGTACGCAGCACACAACGCGCGACCGGGAACTTAGAGTCCGAGTCCGATGTGCGAGGACTCCGCGCGAGCGACGCTTATAACGCAACCACAACCCGGAGCGAGAGATGAGCGACAACGCGACAACCGACAACAACCAGTCCCGCATCCGGCGCACCGGTCGTGCCGCCCAATCGGGGCTCGACGTCCTGCTGAGTGAGGCCGGGACGGGCGAGCCATCCCGGTTCATCGCGCCGGGCGCGGGGGTCAAGGTCGGAGCCGGACTCGCACGGCACCCGCGCCGGGTGGCCGCGCGCGCCGCCGGCCTCGCCGGCGAGCTCCGCCGGGTCGCCGCCGGCCGGTCCGAGATCGCGCCGGCCAAGGGCGACCGGCGGTTCAGCGACCGGGCGTGGGAGGGCAACTGGCTACTGCGACGCGTGCTTCAGGGCTATCTCGCCGTCGGCGAGGCCGTCGACGGACTGATCACCGACGCCGACGTCGACTGGCGCGCCGAGCGGCGGGCGCGGCTGGCCGCCGGCAACGTCCTCGACGCGCTCGCGCCGACGAACTTCGCCTTCTCCAACCCGACCGTGATCAAGGAGACCGTCGACACGGGAGGTACCAATCTCGTCAGCGGCACGCGACGACTCGTCCGCGACCTTTCGCCCCCGCCGCGGCTCCCGGCCACCGTCGACACCAGCCAGTTCGAGGTCGGCGGCAACCTGGCGATCACGCCCGGGTCGGTGGTTCTGCGCACCGAGGTGTTCGAGCTGATCCAGTACCGGCCGTCGACCGACCAGGTGCGGGAGGTGCCGCTCCTGTTCATACCGCCGACGATCAACAAGTTCTACGTGCTCGACCTCGCGCCCGGGCGGAGCATGATCGAGCATTACGTAGCCCAGGGCCAGCAGGTGTTCGCGATGTCCTGGCGCAATCCCGGGCAGGCCCAGGGGCACTTCGACCTCGACACCTACGCGGAGGCCGTCGCCGAGGCACGCGACGCGGTCGCGTCTATCACGTCGCAGAGCAAGGTCCACTTGGCGGCGGCGTGCTCGGGAGGGATCGTCACTGCGGGACTACTCGGGAACCTCGGCGGCGCCGGCGAGCTCGACGGAGTGGCGAGCCTGACGCTGATGGTGTGCGCGCTCGACAACGACACCGAGGGCACGATGGCGGCGCTGGCCGGCCGCGACGTCGCAGCGGCCGCCGTGGCCGAGTCGGCCCGGAGGGGATACCTCGACGGACGGGCGCTCGAGGGCGTGTTCACCTGGCTTCGTCCGAACGATCTCGTCTGGAACTACTTCGTCAACAACTACCTGCTCGGCAAGGCGCCGCCGGCCTTCGACGTCCTGTACTGGAACCAGGACACGGTCCGTCTCGCGGCCGGGCTGCACCGGGACTTCATCAACATCGGACTGGATAACTCGTTTGCTCATCCCGGCTCGTTCGAGGTCCTCGGCCGGCCCGTGGATCTCGGAGCGGTCGACATCGACACGTACTTCGTTGCCGGGATCACCGACCACATCGTGCCGTGGGAGAGCGCGTACAGCGGAGCGCTGCTGTTCGGCGGTGAGGTGCGGTTCGTGCTTTCGCGGAGCGGCCACATCCAGGCACTGGTCAACCCGCCGGCGCGGGAAGGGACCGAATCCCGTTCGAGCTACCGCGCCGCCGACGAGCTGCCCGCGACGCCCGAGGAGTTCGTCGCCCAGGCCCCGCAGCTGCCGGGCAGCTGGTGGGGGGACTGGGACGCCTGGCTCAGCGAGCGCTCGGGCGAGCTCAAGCGAGCCCCCAAGGCCCTCGGCAACGCCACGTACAAGGCCCACGGAAAGGCGCCGGGGAGCTATGTACTTGCCAACTGACGACCTTCCCGCGGTGCCCGACGAGCGGTGGTGGGGGGACCACCTGCGCGAGACGCGATGGACGCTCGAGCTCTCGCGCCTGCTCGCAGACCCGGTCTTCCACGGCCGCGGCGTGCCGCGCGGCGACGGCCGCCCGGTTCTCCTGATGCCGGGCTTCGGCGGCGGCGACCAGACCCTGCTCGTGCTCGCCGCGTGGCTCCGGCGGATCGGGTACCGCCCGCGCACCTGCGGCTTCATCACGAACACCGGCTGCTCCGACCGCGCGGTCGACCGCGTCGAACGCCACCTGGAACGTCTTCACTACCGCCATGGGCGCCGGGTGGCGCTGATCGGGCACAGCCGGGGCGGCCACTACGTCCGGGCCCTGGGCCACCGCCGCCCCGAGCTCGTGTCCCACGCCATCTCGGTCGGCGCCGGGCTGCGCCAGATGCTGGCCACGAGCTATCCCACGCAGGCCGCGGCCGGCGCGGCCCGCGGCGTCGTGCTCCGGAGCGGGCGCGCACGCTCGCCACTGTGCCTGACCGGCGGCTGCGACTGCCGGTTCGCCGTCGACTTCGCCGGCGCGTTTCCGGCCAACCACGTACGCCTGACGAGCATCTACTCCAAGGGCGACGGCGTCGTCCGCTGGCAGTCCGCGCTCGTCCCGTACGGCAACTGTGTGGAGGTCACCGGAAGCCACGTGGGACTGATCTTCAACCGCAAGACGTACCGGGCGATCGCCACCGCGCTCGCCGACCCAGAACTACCGAGCGGAGGACCCGATGCTGACCGCCCCTGAGCTGTTCCATGACCTTGGTCATTCCCTGTCGACCGACTACTTCTTCCTGCGCGAGCAGCTCACCGAGGAGCAGCTCGAGGTGCTCCGACGCGTGCGCCTGTTCGTGGACGACGAGGTGCTGCCGGTAATCGGCGGTTACTGGGAGGCCGCGGAGATGCCGTGGCCGCTGATCCGGCGGCTCGGAGAGCTCGGGATCGTCGGCGAGGACATCCAGGGCTACGGCTGCCCCGGGCTCGATCCGATTGCGCTCGGGCTCATTCACATGGAGCTCAACCGCGGCGATGGCAGCCTCGGGACGGTCCTCGGCGTTCAGGCCGGACTGGCGATGAAGTCGATCGCCATGCTCGGCTCCGAGGAGCAGAAGCAGCGGTGGCTGCCTCCGATGGCAAGGCTCGAGCAGTTCGGCGCCTTCGCGCTGACCGAGCCGAACCATGGTTCGGATTCGGTCGCGCTCGAGACGAGCGCGCGCCGGGTGGGCGACACGTACGTGTTGAACGGGGCCAAGCGATGGATCGGCGCCGGCAGCATCGCGGATGTCGTCGTGGTGTGGGCGCGCGATGAAGACGGCCGCGTCGGCGGCTTCCTGGTCGAGGGAGGCACCCCCGGCTACGACGCTCAGGTGATCGAAGGCAAGGGATCGCTGCGCGCGATCTGGCAGGCGCAGATCGAGCTCGAGGACGTCGAGGTGCCGGTGGAAAACAGGTTGCCCGGCGCGCACAGCTTCAAGGACACCGGGCGCGTCCTCGCGGGCACGCGGAGCACCTGCGCCTGGGCGGCGCTCGGGCATGCCGTCGCCGCCTACGAGACTGCCCTCACCTACTCCAAGCGCCGCGAGCAATTCGGCCGAACGCTGTCCAGCTTCCAGATCGTCCAGGACCGGCTGGTCAAGATGCTCGCCGAGGTGACCTCGATGCAGCTCTACTGCCTCCAGATCGGCCGCCTGGCCGAGCGCGGCGACCTGAGCGACACCATCGCCGGGCTGGCGAAGCTCAACAACACCCGCAAGGCCCGTCAAGTGTGTGCCGAGGCGCGCGACATGCTCGGCGGCAACGGGATCCTGCTCGAGAATCACGTGATCCGTCATATGGCCGACATCGAGGCGATCCACACCTACGAGGGGACCGAAACCATGCAGACGCTGATCGTCGGCCGCGATATCACGGGGGTGGGGGCGTTCGCCTAGAAGCTCGCCCGGACCCGCAAGGGGCGTTGCAACAGGAGGAAACCGCCACCGAGGCTGATAGCGTCGCCGCCCTTGAGCAGGCGGTGGGCAGTGGCGGTGGCATCCGCGCTGGCGGTTGTCGCCATTTTGACGAGCGCCGGCGCGAGCCGCGGCGATCTCGCGAGCCGGTACTCGTCCGGTCAGAACCGCGCCGGGCAGCTGCGCTCGGCGATCAAGGCTGACAGCAAGCAGATCAGCGGGTTCGAGGGCACGATCAGCTCGCTACAGGCGAGGCTGAACGTTGTACAGCAGAGCCTCGATATCCAGGAGCAGCAGCTCGAGGAGGTCACGGTGGCGCTGTCGACCGCGCAGCGGCGGCTCGTCCAGCTGCAGCGACAGCTCTTGAGCGACCGCCGGATTCTCGCCACCCAGCTTGTCGCCGATTACGAGTCCCCGACGCCGAATCTGGTCGACGTGATCGTCGAAGCGCGCGGATGGAACGACCTGGTCAACAAGGTCAGCAACCTGAGCACGATCGCCAAGGCGAACGCGCGGACGATGCGGGCGATGATCACGACCCGTGCGGCGGTCGTGGTTGAGGCTCGCCGGCTCGCCCGGATCAAGATCCGCCGCCAGCAGACGACGGCCGCGGTGCGCGTCGAGCGCGACGACATCGCGCAACTCCGCCTGTCGATCGTCGATCGCGAGCTTCGCGTCGCCCGCGACCGGTCCGCCAAGAAAAGCCAGCTGACCACGCTCCAGAAGAAGCTCGCGCACGAGGCTAAGGTGCTCGACGCCGAAGCGGCGGCCGCCGGCGGCGGCGCCGGGTTGCCGGTCGTGCCGCCCCCGGGCGGATGCATCAACACCGCGTACGTGCCGCACGGTGGCTCGACCGGTTTCTTCCCCGCACCCGGAACGAACTACTCGGTGAACGAGGAGCCGGTCATCGCGGCGCGGCTGGATGCGCTCGGCCGGGCGCTCGGGCTGCACCTGATCGGCATCTCGGGATACCGCTCCCCGGCACATTCGGTGGAGGTCGGTGGATTCGCGGACGATCCCCACACCCGCGGCGAGGCCTCTGACACGCCCGGCGTCGAAGGCGTCCCCGAGGCGACGCTCGAGGAGTTCTGCCTGACGCGTCCCTTCCCCGGTGCGCGCGAGGCCGATCACATCCAAGAGCTCTAGCGCTCGTGCGGTCCAGCCTTACGCGCCGGCGAGCGCCTGCTGGAGGTCCGCGACGAGGTCGTCGGGATCCTCGATGCCGCAGCTCAGCCGGATGAGGTCGGGCGGGACGGCGGCGGCCGAGTCCTCGACCGACTGATGGGTCATCGCCTGCGGTACCTCGATCAGTGATTCGACGCCGCCGAGCGACTCCGCGAGCGTGAACAGCCGAGTGCGGGCGGCGAGCGCGGTGGCGTCGGGGTGGCGGAAGCTGACCATCCCGCTGAACCCCGGCCAGCGCACGTCGATGACGCCGAGGGTGGTGCGCAGAAACTCGGATACGGCTCGCGCGCTCCGGGCATGCGCGTCCATCCGGAGATGAAGCGTGCGCAGTCCGCGGTGGACGAGGAAGCAGTCGAACGGACCGGGGACAGCGCCGACGGCGTTCTGGACGAACCGGAGCTTCTCGTACCAGTCGTCCGAGCGGGCGATGACCGCGCCACCGACGACATCGGAGTGGCCGCCCAGATACTTCGTGGTGGAGTGCGCCACGAAGTCGGCGCCGAGCTCGAGCGGGCGCTGGTTCGCCGGGGTCGCAAACGTGTTGTCGACCGCGACGAGCGCGTTCCGTCGGCGGTCGAGTACCCCTTCGATGTCGACCACGGTGAGCAGTGGGTTGGTAGGGCTCTCGATCCAGATCAGACGGGTGTCATCCCGGACGGCGCGTTCGACCGCGGCGAGGTCGCTCTGGTCGACGAGGTCGTACTCGAGGCCCCAACGGGCCATGACCTTGTCGACGAGGCGGTACGTGCCGCCGTAGAGATCTCCCGGGAGCACGACGTGCGCCCCCGGCTCACACGCGATCGTGAACAGCGCGTGCTCGGCGGCGAGACCGGAGGAGAACGTCACCGCGCGGCCGCCCTCGAGTTCGCCGAGGGCCTGCTCGAGCGCCGCTCGGGTCGGGTTCGCGGAGCGCGCGTAGTCGTAGTCGGCGACGAACTCGCCGGGCCGGCGCTGGGCATACGTCGATGTCTGATGGATCGCGGGGATCACCGAGCCGTAGCTCGGATCCGGGGTCAGGCCGGCGTGGACCGCCCGCGTCGCGAACGCGTCTCGCCGGTCGTCGGGAGCGTCGGTCACGAAGCCAATGCTTCCAGCAAATCGGTGCGCGTGACGAGGCCCTCGGCGCGGCCGTCACGCGTCACCAGCAGCGCCTGTTGATCACCGACGAGCAGTTCGACGGCCTCGCGGACGGGGTCCTCGGTCGACACCGCGGGGAACGGCGGCTCCATCACTTCGACGATCTCGGCATCGAGGATCGCGGGGTTCTCGGCGGCGCGCTTGAGGAGACCGCGCTCGCCGATCGCGCCGACGACCGTCGCCGGATCGTGGGCGCTGACCACCGGCAGCTGCGAGACGCGATGCTCGTGCAGGAGCGCCACCGCATCGCGGACCCGGAAGTGGGTCTGGACGGTGACGAGCGGCGGGATCTCGCCGGCTTCGCGCTTGCGCGCGAGCACGTCGCCGACGAGGAGCTGAGAGTCGCGCTCGAGGAAGCCGTACTGGCGCATCCAGGCGTCGGAGTAGATCTTCGACAGGTACGACCGCCCGCCGTCGGGGAGGATCACCACGATCAGCGCGTCGGGATCGTCGACCTCATTCGCGATCTGCACGGCCGCATGGAGCGCGAGGCCGCCCGATCCGCCGGCGAGGATGCCCTCGAGCTGGGCGAGCCGGCGCGTCGTCAGGAATGCGTCGCGGTCGGACACGGTGATCCAGCGGTCGATCAAGGTCGGGTCGAACGTCTCAGGCCAGAAGTCCTCGCCGACGCCCTCGACGAGATAGGGCCGGACGTTCTCGGATCCGCCGGAGTAGATCGAGCCCTCGGGATCGGCGCCGATGACCACAAGATCGGGGTTGCGCTCGCGGAGGTAGCGGGCGGTGCCGGTGACGGTGCCGCCGGTGCCGACGCCCGCGACCAGATGGGTTATCTGTCCGGCGGTCTGCTCCCAGATCTCGGGTCCGGTGGACTCGTAATGGGCCTGGGGATTGGCCTGGTTGAAGTACTGGTTGGGCTGGAAGGCCCCCGGGATCTCGGCCGTGAGCCGGTCGGCCACGCGGTAGTAAGACTGGGGCGATTCCGGCGGGACGTCGGTCGGCGCCAACACCACGTCTGCCCCGTAGGCTCGGAGCAGATCGATCTTCTCGCGCGACATCTTGTCGGGCATCACCGCGATCACGCGGTAGCCCTTCAGCCGCGCCGCGATCGCGAGACCGGTTCCGGTGTTGCCGGAGGTGGGCTCGACGATCGTCCCGCCGGGCTTGAGGACACCGTCACGTTCCGCGGCTGCGATCAGGGCGATCGCGACTCGGTCCTTGATTGAGCCACCCGGGTTGAACGCCTCGAGCTTGGCGACGAGGCGCGGACGCACGCCGGCGCCGATGCGCGACAGGCGTACGAGCGGCGTGTCGCCGATCGTGTCGAGGATCGAGTCGTGCAGAATCGGTGCGATGGCGGTGTCGGTCATAGCCTCCAGGATGACGATTCTGCGGCGATCTCACAAGGAACCGAAGATCCTGCGGCATCTCCGCGCGATATCAGATATTCTTCGGTCTCAGGCCAGATAGTTCGCGCCGTGCCGAATGATCCACACCCACCCGTCGACGCCACCGACCGAGCGCTGCTCGAGCTCCTCGCGCGTGACGCCAGGATCACGAACCAGCGGCTCGCCGACCGCGTCGGGGTCGCGCCGTCGACGGCGCTCGCCCGGCTGCGGTCGCTCCGCGACCGCGGGGTGATCCGGGGCTTCCACGCCGAGGTCGACTTGGCGGCGCTCGGCCGGCCGCTCCAGGCGCTGATCGCGGTTCGTCTCGCGGTCCACGCCCGCGACCAGATCGACGACTTCACGGGCGCGGTCCGCCAGCTCCCCGGCGTGCTGATGGTGTTTCACCTGACCGGGGTCACGGATTACCTGGTGTGGGTTGCTGCCGCCGACGCCCAGGACTTGCGGGAGTTCGTCGTCGACCATCTGGCCACGCATCCCTCGGTCGCGCACGCCGAGACATCGCTGATCTATGAGCACCACCGCGGTCCCGGGATCTGGGGCGCGGCCGACCCCGCATGAGTCCCGCGGCGCGAGTAGCCGGGCTCGGGACGACGATCTTCACCGAGATGAGCGCGCTCGCGCTGCGGACCGGGGCGATCAACCTCGGCCAGGGCTTTCCGGATACGGACGGCCCTTCGGCTGTGATCGAAGCGGCCGTGACCGCGCTACGGGGTGGCGAGAACCAGTACGCGCCGCTGCCGGGCGTGCCGGCGCTGCGCGAGGCGGTGTTCGAGCATCAGCGGGATTGGTACGGGCTGGATCCCGAGGACGTGCTCATCACCTTCGGCGCCACCGAGGCGATCGCGTCGGCGCTCCTCGGGCTGTGCGATCCCGGCGACGAGGTCGTGGTGCTCGAGCCCTACTACGACTCGTACGCGGCCTGCATCTCGTTCGCCGGCGCAACCCGGCGGCCGGTGACGCTGCGCCCACCGGGCTTTGAGGTCTCCGAGGAGGCGTTGCGCAGCGCGATCCGACCGGTGGCGCGGGTGCTCCTTCTCAATTCGCCTCACAACCCGACCGGCCGCGTGCTGAACCGCGCCGAGCTCGAGCTGATCGCGGCGGCCTGCGTCGAGCACGACCTCATCTGCGTGACCGACGAGGTCTACGAGCATCTCGTCTACGACGGCGAGCACATCCCGATCGCGACCCTGCCGGGGATGGCCTCGCGGACGCTGACGATCTCGAGCGTCGGGAAGTCGTTCTCGTTCACGGGGTGGAAGATCGGCTGGTGCTCCGGTCCCGCGAATCTGGTGGCGGCGACGCGGATGGTCAAGCAGTACCTGACGTTCGCCGGCGGAACGCCGCTCCAGCACGCGGCCGCGACCGCGCTGCGGCTGCCGCGGTCCGAGGTCGAGGCCTTGCGCGACGATCTGCGCGCCAAGCGAGATCAGTTGTGCGCGGGTCTTCAGACGGCGGGTCTGCGGCCACTGACGCCCGCGGGGACGTATTTCGTCAACGCGGACGTGGGGGTGGATTCCGTCGAGTTCTGCAGATCTCTGCCCGAGCGGTGCGGGATCGTCGCGATCCCCACGAGCGTGTTCTACGACGACACGGAGGCCGCCGCCACGCTCGTGCGGTTTGCGTTCTGTAAGCGGCCCGAGGTGATCGCCGAGGCCGCGGATCGGCTCGCCGCGCTACGAGCCTGACAGCAACCCGTCGAGGTCCGCGACCGTGATCACATCGCCCTGCCGCGGGAAGATCCGCTCGGTCAGAAACTCGTGCACGTCGGGCTGGGGGTCGGCGGTTGCGTCGGCCAACACGATCACGCGGTAATCGCGGTCGCTGGCGTCTCGCACGGTCGACAGCATCACGCCGCTCGTGCTGATGCCGGCGAGGATCAAGGTGTCGACGCCGCGGGCGCGAAGCTGCTCGTCGAGATCGGTCGTCGAGAACGCGCCGACGCGGACCTTGCGGACGATGATGTCCCCGGGTTCCGGCGCCACGCGCTCGTGGACGGCCGTGGTAGGCGAGTCGTTGCGCAACGCCAGGCCTGACGCGCCCACGCGCTTGCCCATCCCGCTCGTCGGCGGAAACGCCTCGAGGTCTGCATCCTCGAACGCGACCCGGACGTAGCCGATCTGGCCGCCGGCGCCCCGCACGGTCGCGATCGCGTCGGCCGCGCGGGAGAGCAAGTCATCAGTTTCGTCGAGCATGTCGACGACCCCGTTCTGATAGTCCATCACGAGCAGCGCCGCTCGGCGCGGGTCGATCGTGTCCGTCATGTGGTGTTCCTTTCTCTGGGGTGGAAGTCTCAATGTGGACGTAGCGGCCGCCGCGCGCGAGCGAGGCGATCGCGGCGAGCACGGACAGGCCGGCGGCGACGCTGAATACGACCACCAGGCCGTGGTGGAACGCCGACGCGATCAGCCTCGGGAAGAACTCGGTGCCGGTGAGGACGTGCTGCTGGGCGGGCGAGACCGACGTGAGCGCGCCGGTCGGCCCCAGCAGGTGGGCGACGGGGTTCTCGCCGAGCACCGCCGCGAACAGCGACGAAACCGGCGGCAGGCTCGCGACCTGGTGCGCGATGGTGTGCGACACGCCCTGCTCCTGGAGGCCGGCGAGAAGCTGTCCCGGGAGGCTCGTCGCCAGTCCGGCGATCAGGAGCGAGAAGAACACTCCGATCGACAGCGCGGTGCCGGTGTTCTGGAAAGTCGAGCGCATCCCCGATGCCGCACCGCGGTAGCGGGCAGGGACACTGCTCATGATCGAAGCCGAGTTCGGGGAACTGAACATGCCGACGCCGATCCCGTTGAGCGTGATCAGCAGCGCGAATGCCCAGTAGGAAAAGTCGACGGGCAGAAGCATCAACCCGACGAAGCTCGCACCGAACACGAGCATGCCGGCGGTGGCGAAGCCCCTCGCGCCGAAGCGGTCGGACAGGTATCCGCACACCGGTCCGGAGATCAGGAACGACGCGGTCAGGGGCAGCAGGTAGATCCCGGCCCAGAGCGGTGTCTCGGTGAAGCTGTAGCCATGTAGCGGGAGCCAGATGCCCTGAAGCCAGATGATCAGCATGAACTGCAGCCCGCCGCGGGCCGTAGCCGCGATCAGTCCCGCTGCGCTGCCGGCGGCGAACGCCCGGATCTTGAACAGCCCGAGCTGGAACATCGGCTCCGCGACGCGGCGCTCGATCACGACGAACGCCACCAGTAATGCGGCGCCACCGACGATCGAGCCGATCACCGTGGGGTTCGTCCAGCCCATCGCGTGACCTCCGTACGGCTTGATGCCGTTGGTCACGCCGATCAGGATCGCGCTCAACCCGACCGCGAACGTGATGTTGCCCCACCAGTCGATCCGGCCGGGATGGCGCTCGCCGGTGTCACGGAGCTTGTGGTAGGCCCAGATGGTGCCGAACACCCCTACGGGAACGTTGACCCAGAACACCGCTCGCCAGTCGATGGCGGCGAGGATGCCGCCGGCGACGAGGCCGATGAACTGACCGGCGATCGCAGCGACCTGGTTGATGCCGAGCGCGAGGCCGCGCTGATCGGTCGGGAAGGCGTCGGTCAGGATGGCCGCCGAGTTCGCGGTGAGCATCGACCCGCCGAGCGCCTGCACCACGCGCCACCCGATCAGCCACTGGGCACCTTGGGCGCCCATGAACGGGTCGAACGACAGGAGGATCGACGCCGCGGTGAACACGACGAAGCCGCCGTTGTAGATCTTGACCCGGCCATACATGTCGCCGAGGCGGCCGACGGTGACGACGAGTACGGCCTGGACGAGCCGGTACCCCATGATCATCCACAGCAGATAGCTGATGTTCCCGGCCGTCAGCGGATCGAGGTTGATCCCACGGAAGATCGCCGGCAGCGCGATGATCACGATCGAGCCGTCGAGCGCCGACATGAACACGGCCATCGTCGTGTTCGACAGCGCGACCCACTTGTACTGCATCAGATGCTCTGTGCGAGTCGTTCGAGCAGAGGCGCGACCGCGCCGAGCTGTTCGAGCTCCTCGGGGGTGAAGCTGCTCGACAGCGCCCGGTCGAGCTGCTCGGTCCTCGCGTTACGCCGATCGCGGAGCACCTCGAGGCCTGCGCCGGTGGGCGACAGGATCACCCGCCGGCCATCGGCAGGGTCGGGCGCACGCTCGATGAGACCGCGGGATTCGAGCCCGCTGAGCGTCGCGCCCATCGACTGCGGGCTGATCTGCTCGGCACGGGCGAGCGCGGCCGCGGTCGCCGGGCCACCGCGATCGAGGCGCGCGAGCGCCGCCGATTCTGAGAGCGTGAGGTCGTCGGCGGTCGGGACCTGGCGTAGGCGCCGCAGCAGGAGCCCGATGCTCAGCCGGAGGGTGGTGGCGAGCTCACCGGTGTCGATCCCCTGTGCGACCACGATAATCAGTCTAGACTGATAAGTCTCTCCTTGCAAATGGCCGCTCGTGGAGAATGGTTCTTCCGCCACCGGAACGAGGAGAGAGACGATGTCCGCAACCGCAGCCCGTTCGCCCGCGGCCGCCGAGGTCGACCAATGGCTACAGCGCTTTGGGGATGCGCTCGCCCAGGGCGACGCCGCGGGCGCCGCCGAGCTGTTCGCGCCGGAGAGCTACTGGCGCGACTTGGTCGCCTTCACGTGGAACATCAAGACGGTCGAGGGCCGTGACGGCGTCAAGGACATGCTCGAGCGGACGCTCGCGGACGTCAAGCCGCGAGACTGGCGCGCGACCGAGGAGCCCGCGACCGCCG
>Ga0335077_10004771_pt1 | contig 16548 bp, 14 predicted proteins | sample Lox_Sample_31_FD_207151 | JGI IMG/M metagenome (GOLD analysis project Ga0335077, IMG submission 207151) | Soil microbial communities from Loxahatchee National Wildlife Refuge, Florida, United States - Lox_Sample_3.1 | ecosystem: Environmental > Terrestrial > Soil > Wetlands | place: USA...
GTCGGTTCGATGGCGACCACGGTTCCGTTCATGTCACCCAAGGCATCCAACGCCGCCAGGCGCACGACTTGATCCTCGCCTTCGGTTACGTCGCCGTTGGCGATATCAGTGGCGAAAGAACTGGTAAAGAAACGCTCGTAGTAGCGCCGTACGCGACGGCGGCGGGTGCGAGTGGCAACCGCGGTTCGCGGCGCCACGACACGGGTACGAGCGAGCCTTCTCATCCGTCGACGCGCCCGCTGGTTTTCCGAGACGGACGACCTTGGCTTGTGGCGGGTGAGATTCCCGGTGTTAACGGTCGCGCCGACGCCGCTGCCTGCTAAAGACAATAGCATCGCCAATACAGCGAGGATGTGGAAGACTGCAGAAGGCTTGCTACTCACTAACCTGTACCTGTCCCCGGAACTGACCAGCGGCTACTATGCACGGCACCTGCCAGCCTTCGCCCATGCTGTCAAGGCCGCTAACATCCCGATAATACGAGACATACATAGCCAACGCAAGCTGAAATCGCGACTCTTGCTGGCCAACGGGATCATAGGTAAATCTATGTAGAGGAACGGGTTAAGAGGTCGCCTTACTGAAGGTTCTCCTTTCGTAACCTTGCGCAACGAAATTCCTTTAATGTCTCCCGATTGTGATCGTGGGTTCCCATTTTGGGGTGAACTCTCGGGCATTCTGCTGCAAACATATTCACACAGCAGGGTAAACGGGCTCCCCGGCACATAACCATGCGCGAGGTTTTATTGGTTGCGATGCACGGTCTCGGGCGAAAACGCCGGTTGACACACCGCAATGTATTCGGCGCCGCCTTCCAGGGGAGTGGAATACTGCACCCACTCACCACGATGCGCAATCACGGCTTGCCCGGCTGAGACATCCATCACACCCTCGCGGTGCTTTACCCGCAACATCCCCTTGAGCACAACAGTGAACTCGTCGAATTCCGGCTCCTGTCCGGGCTCTTCCCAGCCCTGGGGGCTGCGCATGTGGGCTACACTCAGCGCGGCGGTTTTTGAGTTCACTCGCCCGATGTATTCGTCAATCAGCTTGGGTTTGTTGCCAGCAGCGCGGATGCGCGTCGGCTCGGCAACCAGAGTCGGCATAGGCTACCTCTCATGGGGACGGGGATTAAGGGAAGCACTTTACCAAAACAGGTGCGTTCTTGCCGGGTGTATTTCCGCAAAAGAATATCGGTGAAATCAGAGCTTCGCCGCTGAATGGGCCTTAGCGCTGAACTTTGCTGCCAAGACCTCGAGGGAGGGGAAGGAAACCGGAACGGTGAGGATGCTCTCGGCAGGCGCGGCACCGGTCTGGAGAGCGCGAACAAGCAGTTCTAATGCCTGACCGGCGTTTGCAGGGATGACGACGGTGGCCACGAGCAGTCCACGCCGCACCCAGGCCTGGCCGGAGTCCGGACCACCGTCGCAGCCGAGGAACGGGAGATTCAGCCAACGATCGCGGACAGCCGGATCGGCCAATTCCTGAAACGCCCTTCTCGCCCCCATTGCCATGGAGTCATCCTGTGCTGCGAGGAGGTCAAACTGGGTGTGTTGCGAAGTGGACAAACGCAACCATGAACTGATGGCCCGATAGCCGCTCTCTTCGGTCCATTGCCCCTTCATGGACTTCAACTCCAGGTTGGCAGTTTTGGTCTGGTGGGTGCCCGAGTTGCGTTGCTTCGCCGCCAGGCTTTGTGAGGGGCCTTCGATGTACAGCCCGGTGCCGCCGTGTGGAAGAATGGCGGCCAACTGCCGCCCCTGGATTCGTCCGACTTCCTCGTGATCCGTCGTGATGGAAAAAAAGGGGAGGCGGGAAGAACGGCGCAGAGCGGAGAGGTAATCGGCATCGCGATTAAGGACGGCACAGGCAATGCCCGCCGAGGCGGCAGCCTGCGCAACCTGGGGCAGGGCAGTGCCCCCGACCGGCTCGAACAGTATCGCGGCCGGACGCTCCCCCAAAGGCGCCTGAATGACCTTCAGCAACTGCTGACTCTGGACGATGGAGTCGTTTTCCGCGTGAACCACTCGCAGGCCAACCCCAAGGCGTCGAGCTGCCTCCTCCGCCGAATTAGTCTGCAGTATCTGGTAGTCGTTATCCGCTGTGGTAAACGAGGCGACAAAATTCAGTTTGGACATGGTAACCGCTCATCATAGCTGGGCGGCGAAGCAGATGGCATGTGCCAAGAGTAATCAGCAGAAACCTGAAGGTCGGGATCTGCCAACCTGCCTGTATTCGAAGAGGGCGGTTTGGGTGAGCCCTTCAAACTGCGCCGGCCGGCACCGAATACTCTTTTACCCACTTGGAAGAGGCAAGAGCCTGAACCGAGGGATAGGATTCTTGACTGACGAGGCTGTGATGGGGCGGGTTGATGCCGGTGCGAAGGGCCTTCGTCATCATTTCCACGGCTTGGCCGGCCATAGGCAGAGAGATGATGGTCGCGGCCAGCAAGCCGCTATTCACCCAGGCCTGACCGGTCTTGGGGAGGCCGTCGCAACCCAGGAAGGGTAAATTGAGCCAGCGAAGGCGAGAGGCGGAGTGGGCGATCTCCTGGAACGCTTTTCTCGCGCCCATAGCCATCTCATCATTTTGGGCTGCAACCACATCGAAGTGAGCTTGCTGCGATGTGGAAAGGCGCAACCAAGAGGTTACGGTGCGATAGCCGCTCTCCTCGGTCCACTGTCCTCTGATCGCCCGCAGGGAGACGTTGCCAGGCTTGGCCTCGGTGACGCCGGCGGTTCTCTCTTTCGAGGCGGCCTGTTGCGACGGGCCCTCGATGTACAGGGCTGAGCCTCCGTGCGGAAGAAGCGCCGCCAGCTGATGTGCTTGCGTGTGCCCGATCTCCGCATGGTTGGAGGCAACGGAAAATATCGGGACCTTATAGTTGCGTCGAAGCTCCTGAATGTAGTCGGCCTGACGATTCAGAATTCCCCAGCCAATCCCCGCGGCTGCCGCGGCGCGCGCTACCTGGGGCAGGTCGGTGGCGCCGGCGGCCTCGAATATGATCCCATCGCAACGTGGCTCTGAATTGGATTGAATGGCCTTGAGGAGTTGCTGGCTCTGAAGGACACCGTCATTCTCCGCGTACAGCACCTGAATGTCGACGTCGAGGCCATGAGCCGCCTCCTGGGCGGCAATGGCCTGTTGTTTCTGGAAGTCATTGTCCTCGGTGATGAGCGAAACGATGAAATGCAGCTTCTTCATGTGGTGGCATTACGCCACCTACCATCGTAGGTCCGGTGGTCTGCAAATACACGATTACGGAGGTAATTCTGCCGGACCGATTGAGTCGTCTTTTGCGACCCTGCACTTTCTCCTTTTCCCGATTGCCCGAAGCGCGCAGAAGGGAAAGACATCGAGTTAGCGCTGACGTTGCTTCGCCCGGACCCGCGCCGGAGCAAGTGATACAATGCCGCCCTTTAGGAGGCATACGTGCGCCGGGTTCTGATTGCCGTGCTCATCCTGCTGTTCAATGCGATCCCAAGCTGGGGCCAGGCGAAACTCTCCGTGCACTGGGAGGAATTAACCGCGTCCGAGTTCCGCGCGGCGATCCAACAGTCACAGGGAACCTGCGTGCTGCCCTTCGGGATTCTGGAAAAGCATGGACCGCATCTGCCGCTGGGAACGGACCTGCTGGACGTGCGTCATGCTGCGCTTAGCGCTGCCCGGAAGGAATATGCCATTGTGTTCCCGGAATACTACTTCGGCCAGATTTTCGAAGCCAAGCACGAACCCGGGACGGTGGCTTACAGCACGCAGTTGCAGCTGGCACTGTTGCAGGAGACCTCCGACGAAATGGCGCGCAATGGCTGCAAGAAGGTCATCATTGTGAACGGGCATGGAGGCAATGAGCACCTGTTGCCCTTTTTTGCGCAGTCACAACTGGAGAAGGCGCACGATTACGTGGTCTACGTGCTCGGTCTGGTAGGGCCACCCCCAGGCTCGCCACCGACGAAAACCAGCGTGGACATGCACGCCGGCGAAACCGAAACGTCCACCATGCTGATCTCCCGCCCGGACCTGGTGCACATGGAGCGCGCGAACAGCGAGTCGGGCGCCGACCTGGCACGGCTAAAACTTCCGGACACGCTGTACACCGCGATCTGGTGGTACGCCCGCTTCCCCAATCATTACTCGGGCGACGGCTCAGCGGCGACGCGCGAGTTGGGTGAATCGCGGATGAATGCCTGGATCGAAGCGATTGTCACCGCGATCCGCGCGGTGAAGGCGGATAGTACGAGCCTGCAGCTGCAGAATGAATTCTTCGAGAAGGCGAAGCACCCGCTGGATACGCGACCTTAGGGCCATTTCCATCCCCTCACACTCCGCCAGAGACAATCATGGGCTTGCTCGCAGCGAAGGTCACGGCGCATCAGCCTGATAGCTCGACACTCCCCCTTGCATCGGGACGGTTGATGTCACTCGATCTGCTGCGCGGCGCGACCATCGCGGCCATGATTCTGGTGAACAACCCGGGAGACGAACAATCCGCATACTGGCCGCTGCAGCACGCGGCGTGGAACGGCTGGACGCCTACCGACCTTATCTTCCCCTTTTTTCTTTTCGTAGTGGGAGTTTCGATGGTGTATTCGCTCAGTTCACGCCTGGGGCGCGGCGAATCACGAGGGAAGATCTTTTCGCATGCCTTGCGGCGGGGAGTTGTGATCTTTGCCCTGGGACTATTTCTGAATGGCTTCCCCAATCACTACCAGCTTTCGAGCTGGCGCGTATACGGCGTACTGCAGCGGATTGCGATCTGCTACGTCGTTGCCGCGGTGCTGGTTTTATGGGGCGGACGGCGCAGCCAGATCATTACGATTCTGGGGTGTCTGGCCGGCTATTGGATTCTGATGCGCTACGTTCCCGTGCCCGGGTTCGGAATGCCCACGCGCGACATCCCGCTGCTCGACCCGAACCGGAACATCGTGGCTTGGATGGATCGGAAAGTGCTGGCCGGGCACTTGTACGAGATCACGCGAGATCCGGAGGGGATCCTTAGCACGATTCCGGCGATCGCAACGACTCTGCTCGGCGTGCTCACAGGATATTGGCTGCGGTCCGCGCATGCTGCCAAGGAGAAAGCGACGGGTCTATTAGGCTACGGGGTTGTCCTGCTGGCGGCGGCCGAACTGGTTAACGTCTGGTTCCCCATCAACAAGAAACTGTGGACGAGCTCTTTCGTGCTATTCACCGCCGGAATGGCACTGCTGTTTCTGGCCGCCTGTTATTGGATGGTGGACGTCCGGCAATGGCGTGGACGCTGGACAGAGATATTCCTAGTGTTCGGTATGAACGCCATCGCAGCCTACTTCGTTGCCGAGATCGTAGCCCACTGGCTCAGCCGCATGCAGGTCGCGACCGACGGCACTTCGACCACCTGGCAGGACTTCATCTACCAACGAGTGTTTGCGGGTTGGGGCAGCCCTTCGTTTTCTTCGCTGCTTTATGCCATCACCTACGTTGTGCTTTGCTGGCTGGTGATGGGCATGCTCTACCGCAGAAAGATCTTCATCAAGATCTGAATGCCTGGAACATCAGCAGACTTTCGAATCTGAAGCGAGTTTTTTCTCGTATTCCCTGTGGCTTGCAGCCTGAAATCCGGCAGTAACTTGGGTAACGTTCCCTGCCTGCAGACGCCGATGTTAGCCTCAGGCACAGGCCGCAGAATGACTGGTTTCGTGGGATGCCTGGCGGCCGGCGTGACGAGGCCAATCGAGTCGGCCTTCCACGTTCTTACCCGGAAAACGTCAGCATGCCCCGCATTCCTGTCATCCGAATCGGCCAGAACTCGGAGCCCTCCGAGCCGCTGTTCCTGATGGGCTATTCCCCTGCCCTGTCTCTGGACGGCCTGCATCTGGGAATCGATAACCTGCGCCACGATGTCCACCTCAGCCCCAAGTTTGCCGACCAGGTTCGCCAGCACCTGGTGCGGCTGATCGCGCGCTACGGCGACGTCGAAGGCATGCTGGCAGCGGACGTGCCGCAGGAAAAAACACAGCTCAATCCAAACTATTTTGCCGGTTCGCGCAAGCTTGAGAAGGGGCCGGTCAAGGCCGAGCGCACGGAACTGAAGCCGCTGCTGGCCGACCTGCATGTCTCCGCGCTGAACCTGGCCAAAACTACCGGCAATTTCACGGTGGACACCTTGGCCCGCGCCGCCATCATCAAGTTCCTGCGGGTTCAACTGAACGAGCAGTTTGCCCAGATGCTGGAGCGCTGCCGCATGATGCTGCGCAATTACGAAGGCGTGCGGCACCGGTCCATGGATTACCGGGAGAAAGTCTCGGTGTTTCAGGTGTCCAAGAAGGCGATTCTACGGCGCACCGGCCAGGAACTGCTCCGCACCCTGCGTGAAATCGAGCGCGAAACGCTGGCGCGCATGCGCCGTTCGCTGTTCGGAACCCGGGGCGAGGCGGAATACGAGCTGTTTCTCAATCCGCTCATCTTTACGGAGGATGGCCGCGATCCATATCTGAATGCCGAGCACTACGTGATGCTGGGCAATTTTGAACGCGATCCCGATCGCTACGACAACGTGCGCCTGCTGGTGAGCGAATTCCTGCGTTCCCTCGATCTCGGGCCGGAGGCTGGCGATGACAGCGCCGTGGACCGCTGGCTGGCGGCCCCTGAAAATGCCAAGGAACTGCTTGGGACCGGATCGGTGGACGACTCGACCGCGCAGAAGCGCGCAGAACGGGCCCGGCTGGAGGCGTGGATGCAACTGCTCGAGCGGGAACGGATCATGGGACACGTGATCGCTTCCTACGAAGTGGTGCCGCTGCTGGCGGAATATTCGCCCCAGATCCACGCGCAGCAACTCAAGAACGCCCTGATCTCGCGGGAAGAGCGGGCACGCGTGGAGAAACTGATTGCCGACCACAGCAAGCTCAGCCCGGCCAGTTTTTCCGCTGCCGTCAACCGCATCACCAACCTTCGCGAAGCCGATCGCGCGCGCCTGGCGGCGCGATTTCTGCACGACTTCTTCCGCTACTACCGCGATTTACGGCAACTGGAGAAGCTCAACGACACTCTGGACAGCGTCAACCTGATCGGCAAAGAAAAGATGCGCGAACTCTCCGCCATGAACCGCACGCTCTACGAGTATCTCCTTCCCGAGGAGCAGCGGCCGATGGAGGAGAAGATTATCAGCCACGTGGTGGTGAAGGCCGACGTGCGCGACTCCTCCCGGCTGACCAAGTCGCTGCTGGAGCGCGGGCTCAATCCGGCCTCTTACTTCAGCCTGAACTTCTATGATCCGGTGAACAAGTTACTTACCAAGTATGGGGCGACCAAGGTTTTTCTGGAGGGCGATGCGATCATTCTCGCTTTGCTGGAGCGGGAGGGGGAGCCTGGGCTGGTAGTGAGCCGCGCCTGCGTTCTGGCGCGCGAGATCATCGAAATCATGCGCGGTTACAACCAGTTGCTGGAGCGCTCCGGACTGCCGGGACTGGAAGTGGGAGTGGGTGTTTCCTATCAGGAATCGCCGCCGACTTATCTGGTTGACGGCGACGAACGCATCATGATTTCGGATGCGCTGAATGAGAGCGACCGCCTCTCCTCCTGCAACAAGCGCATTCGCAGGAGCATCGAGGCCATGGCCAGCCCATTCAACGTGTATGCCTTTCAGGCGGTGGGCGACGCCGAAGCGGCAGAGAATCCTGACGATTACAACCTGCACTACAACCTGAACGGCATTCGCGTGAACGAGGCGGCGTTTCAGAGGCTGCGGCGGGAGATTTCCCTTGAGCCTTGCCGCATGGAATTGCCGCAGTTATGGGGAAGTGAAAACTACAGGCTTTCCATCGGGATGGTACCTGTGGGCAACGACATCTTCCGCAAGATCGTGATCCGTGCAAGCCAGGTGCCCCATATCGACCCCACGAGCTTTTCTCTGGTGGCGTGGACCAAGCGCTGGTACTACGAGGTGTGCACCAATTCCGCCATCTACAATCCGGCCGACGCAAAGGGTGCGGCCGGGGAGTGAGCCGTCGAGCTTTCGGCTATCCGCGAAGCTCGCGACCCGAGCAGCTGCTGAAACTGCTTTTTGGGGTCGCATTTCACCTCAGCGGTTGAAGCCGCCGCTGGAAGTTGGGACAGTAATCGCAGCGATGAATGGCTGCGGCACTCAAAGGCGGCTGTGACGTGGAGTTGTTCAACAGCGTGCTCGCTAGGCCAGGCGGCTAATGGGCCAAGAACTGAGAGCTTACTGTCCGGCCCGTAACGGAGTGATCAGTAGCCGTCCCGCGGCCTTCTTCTTGCGGTCGGCTTTGTCGTGCTGATAGACGAGGTCGAGCGAGCCTTCGGAGGTGGGGGACGCGCTGGCCAGGGCGGCTGCGAAGCCGCGGAACGAGCGTCCGATGTCTGTGCCTTCCTGCAGCGCGACTGGAACCCCTTTGTCGATGGCAGGCGCGGTGGCCTGGTAGTTGTTAGGCAGTTTCCAGAGGAGTTTGCAGTCGGTGGCCTTTTCGATATCTTCGTCACCGAAACCGGGAATCTTCTTGTAGCGATTGAGGACCACGCGCACGCGGTCGTGGCCGGCGCCTTCTTCCAGGAAAGTGCGCATGCGTCCCGCGCTCCACAGCGAGACCACATCGGCCTGGGCCACCATCAGCACGGCGTTGGAGAGTTCACATAAGAGGCGGGCGGTCTGATCAACTCGATTGGAGCAGTCCACAATTACGAAACGGAAATGCGACACCAGCAGATCAAAAAGCTTAGCCAGTTCCGCCGCCGTGGGCGCGACCGTGAAGGGCTGCTGTGGGGCGGCCAACAATTGCAGGCCACCCTTGTAAGGCGTGAGCAAACCCTCAAGCAGGGAAGAGTCCAGGCGATGCAGATTCTGCAAGGCATCAAAGACGCCGAACGCGGGCCGCAGGTTCAAATGCAGTGCGGCATGGCCGAGCGGGGCAAAATCTACCAGCAGCACGTTACCGTGGCTCTCCTGCAGCGAGATCGCGGTATTCACAGCGACGGTGGTTGCACCCGCTCCGCCTTTCGCATTGGTCACGGTAAACACACGGGCCCGACCGGCGGAGGAGCGGGCCTTGCTCCGGGTCGCGGCGAACCGGGCCAAGGCATCGGCAATGGCCTCGGGCGGCGCATTCCGCTCCAGATACTCAATCGCTCCCACCCGCATGGTGGCTACGATAGAAGTGGGATTGCTCATCTCGCCCACGGCAAAAACTGTGATTTGACCGCTGTTGTTGCGGATGAGTTGAATCGCGTTCAATGCGCGTTGTTCGTTACGGGGATCGATATCCACAAGGACAACTTCTGTCCTGACGTCTTCCATCTGGTGGAGGATGGGATCGCTGGGCGTGGTGGGGAAGCCGGCATAGCTGAATACAATGCGGCCGGATTGGCTGTTCTCCAGACGGTGCCGGAGCACCGTAAGTCTCTCTTTATCCTCAGTTAACAGAGCGACGGCTACGCCGTGCATGTTCTCGGCCCCGTGAATTTGCAGCGATTACCAATGTTATGAATCGGTAGGATTCCCGCCAAGTGACTTTCGTACCGTGGCAGGCCTACGGTAAAGACAGTATTTGACCGTGGAGAACTGTAAAGACGAAGTGTCAGACACATCGCGAGTATCCAGCCCAGGGGGAGGCTTGATTACGACTCATTCTATGAAAAAAGGCGCAAGGTTGCAAAGAACACAATTTGTGGAAAACCCGTGTCCAGAGCGCGAAGCCAATCCCCCTGAAATCCACAGATCCGCGTCCCGACGATGTTGTGGTGAAAGTGCTAAGAAGCCAGAGAAGAATTCAGGCTCACCGCAGGTTCATTGTCAGACGAATGCTCATGCAGGCCGGAAACGCGGCCGCTTTCCCTTGCCGCCTGCGCTACTGCATTGCTCTCCGGCAGATATTCGTAGCTTTCGATCTGTACGCCCACTCCGCTCTTGCTACCAACGGCAGGATCCGCGACGCGAACCACCCGTCCGTGGCAGCGAACCCGGGCATTCTCCGTCAGGGTAATTTCAGAGGGCATGACCAGCACGATCTCGACCGGATCCCCAGCCTGGAGTGGACAATCGGTATAGAAGAAAACTCCGCGGGCGCTCAAGTCCTGGGTGAAACCGCAACCCTCCCGTTCACCGTTCGACCATCGCAGAGAGAGAGGAAGCTGAAATTCGAACCGCTGCGCCGCCCGGCGCTCGACCCGAACCGGCCCTGAGTTCATATTTCCTCCGAAGAGGCGCGTTCGTTGCAGGTCAAAATCGAAACCGCGCGTTTGTACCTGGGTTCCGCTTTCGCGTTCGGCGCGGGCGTTGCTTTTATACTGGAGGGCAAACCACAAGAACGGCCCGACGCACCTGCCACAATTCACTGACTGTATCCCAAATGGCGGCTGCAGGGAAGTTACAAGTTGGTGACTGGATTTCCACAGCCGAGAGAAAGCGAAAAACGCTTCGCTGCAGTTGCGTCCTAGGAATCAGTTTGTATGCAAGCACAAAGGCCACAGGCGAACATCTCTCCAAAGTCCTCCTCCGGCAGCACGCCGCCTTCGACTGGCGCAAGCGGAGTGATGATGGTCACGCTGCGCGCGTTACGGTACCGCAACTTCCGGCTCTTCGTTGGCGGACAACTTATTTCGCTGATCGGCACCTGGATGCAGACGGTGGCTGAGGCGTGGCTCGTGTATCGCCTGCGCGGTTCGGCTTTCCTGCTGGGAGCTGTGGGTTTTGCCAGCCAAATTCCGGTTTTTCTGGTGGCTCCGCTGGGTGGAATCGTTGCTGATAGGTATAACCGCCGCCAGGTTGTGATTGCGACACAAACCGCTTCGATGATTCTGGCGCTCATTCTTGCCGGATTGACCCTCTCCAACAGGATTCATGTGTGGCAGATTTTTGTACTGGCGGCCTTGCTGGGAGTGGTGAACGCCTTCGACATTCCCGCCCGTCAGTCCTTTCTCGTAGACATGGTCGGGAAGGAACATCTGATGAACGCAATCGCTTTGAACTCTTCGATGTTCAACGGGGCGCGCATCGTGGGGCCGGCGATTGCCGGAGTTCTGGTGGCAAAAATCGGCGAAGGCTGGTGCTTCCTGTCGAACGGCATTAGTTACATTGCAGTAATCATCGGCCTGCTGATGATGCGTGTGGAACGACCGACGGCGCTGGCCACATCGGCCTCGCCATTCGAGCACGTTGCTGAAGGCTTCCGCTTCGTGCGCCACACCGCCCCGATCCGAGCCCTGCTGCTTCTGCTCGGCCTGGTCAGCCTGGTGGCGATGCCCTACACCGTGCTCATGCCGCTGTTCGCCGATCGTATTCTGCACAGCGGAGCGCGTGGGCTGGGAATCCTGATGGGTGCGACCGGGGTTGGAGCACTGCTGGGCGCGCTTACGCTGGCCTCGCGCACTGGAGTGGGCGGCCTGGGCCGCTGGGTGGCGGTGTCATGTGGCGGCTTCGCCATCAGCCTTATCCTGTTCGCTGCCTCTCGCCGGTTGTGGCTTTCGGCGATTTTGTTGCTGCCCGTGGGCTTTTGCATGATGCTGCAGATGTCTTCCTCGAACACCCTGATTCAGGCCATGGTTCCAGACCGCCTGCGGGGCAGGGTGATGGCGGTGTATTCCATGATGTTCATGGGAATGGCACCGTTTGGCGCGCTGCTTGGCGGTTCCCTGGCGCAGCACCTGGGAGCGCCGCTTACGGTGTCCATGGGCGCGGTGGCTTGCCTGGGAGGCGCGGCCTGGTTCGGCTGGAGTTTGCCCGGAATTCGCGTGGAGGCGCGCCGTCTGATTGTTGCTCAGTCCATGGCCGGGGGCGAACCGGCAGAAGAGACGGCGCGGATCGTGGAAGAGTAAAAGTCCGCACTCACCGGCTTCACCGGACTTCAGGTTGTACGAAGCCGTAGTTGTGCCAAACACGACTCGCGAGGGGACTCGCAGCGCGCGAAAGGACTGCTCATTCACTGCGGACTGTTCGCGGGCGGAGGCTGAGTCGCCGGAGGTGGCGCAGCACCGGCGCTCGCTGGATTGGCCATGATATTGCCAATGACGTCGCCGGAAACAATCATCTCCACGCGGCGGTTGAGCTTGCGGCCGGCGGAGGTCTTGTTGTCGGCAACCGGTTCGCTCTTGCCCAGGCCGCGGGCGATGACCTTGTCGGTGGAAACTCCGGAATTCACCAGATAGTCGCGCACGCTTTCAGCGCGCTTTTCGGAGAGCTTCTGGTTGTAGTCATCGCTGCCGATGCTGTCGGTGTGGCCTTCGACTTCAAGCAGCAGATCGGGATAGGCACCCACAATTCCGGAAATCCGGGCCAGACGCTCGCGGGCGGCAGGCTTCAGCGTGTACTGGGCGATATCGAACAGGACGTCGGGCATGTTGACGACTAGGCCGCGGGGAGTATCCTTGGTTTCCAGAACCTGATTGAGCTGGCGCAGAAGCCGGGCGCGCATTTCTTCTTTCTGGCGGATGGCCTCCTGCTTCAGGCGCTCTGATTCCTCCGCTGCCAGACGAGCCTTCTCAGCTTCAGCCTGCGCTTTCTGTTGTTCGGCCAGAGCAGCAGCCTGCTGTTTTTCAGCTTCTGCTTGTGCCTTCTCGGCTGCCAGGCGATCGGCCTCAGCCTGAGCACGACGGCGGGCGTCTTCCTCCGCCTGCGCTTTGGCTTTGGCCTCGGCTTCGGCGGAGGCCTTCGCGTCCGCTTCTGCCTTTGCCTGAGCGTCCAATATTCTGCGCCGCTCCGCTTCGACCCGCTCCTGCTCTTTTTTCTTCAGAGTGATCACGCGGGCGTCTTCGGCCATCTGTGTAGCGCCACGCGCGGCCGTGCCAATGGGTGTTCTGCCCTGCTTACGCAGGAGATAGTCTTCGGCCCGTGCAAGCATGTCCTGGGCCTTGCCGAGACTGTCACCAGCGTATTGCTCAGCGCCGGCTGCCTTGGCGATGGCTACGGCATTGCGAGCCTCGAGCAGATCCAAAGGCACATCAGGGGCGGCGGTGGCGGAGGGCAGCTGGGCGGCGGGAACATCGATCGTATACTCGGCTCCCTCCAGCATGTCGAATTTGGCGTCAATTGCTTCTTCGAAACCCTTGGTCTCCTGGCGGAGAATATTTTCGACCACCACCAGCTCGCTCGGCCGCGTGACCGAGAAATACGGCTCTGCGGTGACTACCAGGCCGAACGCCTGCAGATCCGTGGTGACGCTGATCTTGCTCTTGCCATCGTCGCCGGGGAGAATTTCCCCCAGATTTACGGAACGCCCTTCCGGGGTGACTGCCCATAGAACATAGGTCAGATACTGCCCTCCGAACTTGGCGGCGGGCTGCATGTGGGTCACTTCGGCATTGATCGTTAAGCGGCCTTCCTTGCTGTCGACCTTGGCCCGCCCGCCGGCTTCGGGCATAAGGCTGGTACCTTTGAAATCCACTGTGGTCGAGCCACCGCGGTGGCGATAGTTCACCGCAGGCGTAGTGCGCGAGACGACTTTCACCCGGAAGACCGGGGTCTGCTCCATCGGTTCGACCTGCGTGGCCGGTTGCTGGTCGGTGCTGGCCGGAGGCGTTGCCGGCGTCTCCTGGGCGAACACGGAGGTGGCCAGCAGGATGGTGAAAAGCGGGGCGAAGAAATGCTTCATGGAGCTGTCCTTTAGGAGCTTGTCAGTGTTGCTGCGAGTTGGCTTGTCCGCGAACCGCCATGTTTCCATGCCTGGCAGGACCGGAGAAAGTGCCTCAAGAGCTACCACTTACGTGACGAGAAGGATTTCCACAACGCCCAAACAGGACGAAACGGCCGAAGTGGGCGACTGAAGCCGGAATCAATACCGGGAACCACGCTGTGAAATCCTACCTATTGTGGTCACCGAACTCGTAAACCACAAGTTGTCGTTGTTTGCCTGGAGGGGCGAGCTTTCCCACCTGCACCCGTAACTTTGCTATTGACAGCAAAGAATTTAGGCGTAGGATGTGGTCAAAAGTGGTAGAAAGTGGTCGCTCCGATAGTTGCAGTGGGCACAGTAGAAGCGGGTAGAGGGCCAGTGGATTTGCAGACTGACACCCCCAAAAACAGCCCCATCGCACTCAAAACGACCGGGATTTTGACGGTTATAACCTCCCTTGCTGTGGCAGTTAAGGATGCGTGCCCATCGCGCGATTTTGCATTCGCGCAAAAAACGCGGGAATGTTCGCGCGGCACGCCGAGATCCTTCGGCGCCAAAAGCAGGCGCTTCAGGATGACAAGCACCAGGCTAACGCATGTTTCGCGGCAATCACCCAACTCGCGTGGACGAAAAAGGACGGCTCAAAGTCCCCGCCGAGTTCAAGCGGGTCATTGACGAGAAGTACAACGCACAATTTTACATCACCAGTTTGGACGGCAAGGTTGCCCAAGTTTATCCCTTTGAGGAGTGGGAGCGGATTGAGCAAAAGCTGGCGGGGCTCTCCACCTTCAATCCTACGAAGAAGAAGTTCCTGGACCGGGTGAATTACTGGGGGCAGGTCGTCGAGATGGACGGCCAGGGCCGATTGCTGATGCCGCAGATGTTGCGCGACGCGGCGCAGATCAAAGGAGAAGTTGCGGTCACCGGCAACCTGACGCACCTAGTGGTTCGCAACCTGGAGGCGTACCGCAAGGAAATCGAGGAGCAGCCGTTCACGCCTGAGGATGAGAGCACGCTCGACGAGCTGGGCATTTAGTCAGACTCAGCGAACTGAAAGGCGCGGTTCGCTGGGGGCCCCGAAATATGGGCGAGGGTTTAACAGACACTCCCGAGCGGGGTGGGCATGGTGGCAGCCATGTTCCGGTTCTTTTAAAAGAAGCGATCGACTTTTTAGCTATCCGGCGCGGTGGAACTTATATCGACGCCACGGTGGGCCTGGGCGGGCACAGCTTAGAAATCGCAAGACGCCTCGGCGCACCGGGACATTTGATTGGCTTCGATAAGGATCCTGCGGCGCTGGAAATCGCGCGCGACCATGTGGCGGCGGGCGACTCGCCCGCCAGGAAGGACTGGCCGACCATCGAGTTGCAACACGGATCGTTTGCGGAGTTGGCTAACGGGCAACGACCAGCGACCATCGACGGTCTGCTTGCAGACCTAGGCGTAAGCAGCCTGCAACTCAATGATGGCGCGCGAGGCTTCAGTTTTCAGGCGGAAGGACGACTCGACATGCGGATGAATCCGCAGGCCGAGGTCACCGCCGAACAAGTGGTAAATCAGGCCGACGAGGTCACACTCGCCAACCTGATTTACGAATTCGGTGAGGAAAGGAGGTCGCGGAGAATCGCCAGAGCCATTGTCCGGTCGCGGCCGATACGCACTACCGCGCAACTCGCGGAAGTCGTTTCAGCCGCGGCCCGGCCAATGAATTCTGCAGAGCGACGGATTCATCCCGCGACGCGAACCTTTCAAGCTCTCCGAATCTTCGTAAACCGCGAACTGGACGATCTGCGAGGGCTGCTGAGCGCAGTCCCGCAGATTTTGAAACCGGGTGGCCGGCTGGTGGTGATCAGCTTTCACTCTTTGGAAGATCGCATCGTAAAAGACGCGATGCGAGAAGGCGTGAAACTGGGCCGTTACAGGCTGCTGACGAAGAAGCCGGTGACTCCCGGCGAAGAAGAAGTGGATCGCAATCCGCGGGCACGCAGCGCGAAGCTGCGGGCAGCGGAGCGAATTTGAGCTGTGGTAGGCAGGGGCGTGGCAGGGGCTTGTGTGGGACTGCTTTTTGGTCTGTCCGGGTGGGTCTGAATTTATCAAAAGCGGATCCGCCCCACACTACCATTAGGTTCCGGGGCGGCATCGTCCTTTCTAATTAAGGGCGAAACACACAACTACCTTCTCGCGGTGCCGTCCCGGAGAAGGTAAACAGAAAAGAAGTCAGGGAGGTTGGGGTCATGTACACGGGAACATTGATTGACGAGTTGATGCAGACAGTGGACCGGGCTGAGGACCGGGCCCGCGAAGAAGCCGAGGTGCGGGAAGCAAAGCTGGCCTACTGGTACGCGGCGGCACAGCGGGAAATGGAGCGGTTCGAACAGACTCTTCTAGGAGCGGCATAAATGGCGGCAGCGGCCGTGGCGGTACAAGCGTCGGGACGGAGCAGCCGGCGGCGTCCATGCTGGACGGGAACGCCGGAAGTGTACTTCACGAAGCATATCGACAATTCACGCCTGGTGAAGGTCGAAGACCCGAAACGCGGCCGGGAGATGAAGCAATTTGGCGTCGCCCTCGGCTGCCTTTTCCTGCTGGTGATGACCTATGCCTGGCAGCACTACGCGGCCATTGAATATGGTTACAAGATTCAGTCTCTCAAGATTCAGCGCGATGGACTTGTGGAGATGAACCGGGCGCTGCGGCTGGAGGAAGCCTCATTGCGGGATCCTGGACGCATTGACGGCCTGGCGCGGCAATTGGGGCTGCAATCGCCGCAGGCCGGCCAGGTGATTCAGATGGACACGGCGCTGCCGGAGGCCAATGCCGCCGTGATGGCCAGCGTGACGCCGATTTCCGTGGTCTCACCGGCTACCCGGTGACGCGGGCTCTTCTGTGAACGTCCACAGGCGGGAACTTGGACTGGCGGCCTGCGAGCGGGCCGCCATTGTTGTCT
>Ga0335077_10004772_pt1 | contig 16546 bp, 15 predicted proteins | sample Lox_Sample_31_FD_207151 | JGI IMG/M metagenome (GOLD analysis project Ga0335077, IMG submission 207151) | Soil microbial communities from Loxahatchee National Wildlife Refuge, Florida, United States - Lox_Sample_3.1 | ecosystem: Environmental > Terrestrial > Soil > Wetlands | place: USA...
CGGCACTGGTGCATCCTTGGCAGCATCCCGATTTGCGGGTGGACGCGCTGGCGGAGGATGTGCAGTCGCTGGTGGAACGCGGCGAAAAAACGGGCAGCAGCCGCGAGAAGCTGTTCCGGCAGATCTGGGAGGCGGCGCACCGCGCGGCGGGCAGGGACGCGCCCGCGCCTGCCGAGCCGCTGCTGGTGGCGCGCGCCGCGGTGCCGTATCTCACCGAGCCCTGGTACTGTTGAGCGGAGCCCACGGGGGACCAGTTGGTCCCCATTGCCAGGGCGCGCGAGGCGGTGCGGCGAGCGGAATCGTTTGTGTGAAACCGGCCTGGAGCGACGGAATCGCGACAACGACGGCCCATGCGTTTGCTGATTCTAATATCGAAGCTCGGCTATCAGGCGCGGGCGTTTGCCGATGCGGCGCGGCGGATGGGCGTCGAGGTGGTGTTCGGCACGGACCGCTGCCACCAGCTCGACGATCCCTGGCGGGACGGCGCGCTGCCGCTGCATTTCGAACGGCCCGCCGACGCCGCGGCGGAGATCGCGGAGGCCGCGGGGCGCGCGCGGATTCACGGGATTCTGGCGCTGGGGGATCATCCGCTGGCGGCGGCCGCGCACGCGGCGCGCTCGCTCGGCCTGCCCTATAACTCGCCCCAATCCGTGGCCGGCGCGCGGAACAAACTCCGCATGCGAGAAACGCTGGCGGGAGCGCGCGTGCCCGTGCCGCAATTCTTCGGCTTCGCGCTGGCCGATGACGTGGAAGGCGTGCTTCCGCGCGTGCCGTTTCCTTGCGTGGTCAAACCGTTGATGCTCTCGATGAGCCAGGGAGTGGTGCGCGCGAACAACGGCGCGGAATTCCGGGCCGCGGTGGAACGAATCCGCGCGCTGGTGAGCTCGCCGGAAATCCGGGTGACCCGCGAGGAAGGGCTGGACCAGTTGCTGGTGGAGAGCTATCTGCCGGGGGTGGAGGTCACGCTGGAAGGATTGCTGGAAGAGGGCCGGCTGCGCACGCTGGCGATTTTCGACAAACCGGATCCGCTCGAAGGGCCGTATTTCGAGGAGACGATTTATGTGACGCCCTCGCGGCTGGCGGCGAAGGCCCAGGGGCTGGTGGAAGAGTGCGCGCGCAATGCGGTGGCCGCGCTGGGCTTGACGCGGGGCCCGATCCACGCCGAATTCCGGGTGAACGCGCGCGGCGCCTGGGTGCTGGAAGCGCAGCCCCGGCCGATTGGCGGGCTGTGCGCGCGCGCGCTGCGATTCGGCGCGGAAGCGATGCCGCTCGAGGAACTGCTCGTGCGCCATGCGCTGGGGATGCCGACGAGTGAACTCGGGCGCGAAGCCGCGGCCTCCGGCGTGATGATGATTCCCGTGCCATCGAGCGGAAACCTGGATGCGGTGGAGGGAAGGGAGGAAGCCGCGCGCGTGCCGGGCGTGGAATCGGTGGAGATTACGGCGCGGATGCACGATTACATCGCCGCGTGGCCGGAGGGCTCGAGCTATCTCGGATTTATTTTCGCGCGCGCCGGCGAACCTGCCGCGGTCGAATCCGCGCTGCGTGCCGCGCACGCCTGCTTGCGGTTCACGCTGCGGCCGCGGCTACCGGTGGAGCATCCGCTGGCCGGGCGGGCGTAGCGGCGGCCCGCGCGAAGCAGGCACACCACGGAGTTCTTCCCCCGGCGCGCGCCGGCCTCAGGAGCGAGAGGCAGCGCCGGCGTCGGCGGCTCGGGGAGTGAACGCGTCCTTGCTGGTGATGAGGAACCACAGGATGGCCAGCGAAACGAGGGCGCCGAGCAGGATGCTGAAGGGGAGCATCGACTGCATCAACTGGCCCGCCACCGCCCGGGCCTCCGGCGGGGTAGATGCCGGCACCAGCGCGAGCATCTTCTGCATGGATTCCGGGTGGAAGTACATAGCCACTGCGCCCAATCCGTAGAACACGGTGAGACAGATGGCCAGGATGCGGGCCCACGGCTTCAGCTTCAGCAGTCCAAGGCCGAGAACCAGGGCAATCGCGCCGTGGAGGAGATAGACGAGCCGGGCGGCGTTGCCTTCGATCATGTAGCCGAGCAAGAGGGCCGGGTAGGGCCGGACCAGGCCGAAAATTGCTCCCGGCGCGCCCAGCATGTACAGGCAGCCAATGACGGTGATGCTCACGGGCCGGCGCGGCTTCATGGCGCGCGCCTGCGCCGTGTCGCCGGTCTCGCTGTAGGCGCCGACCACACCCGTTTCGTCGAACTGGGCGCGCACGCTCTTCAAACTGAACAGAACCAGCCACCAGATGCTCACCCCGGCCATGCTGCCGATGATGGTCGCGAGAATGGAGGCGACCGCGAGTTGGGCGCCGGGTGGGCCCTGCTTCAGCTCCGGCACGCGCGAAATGATGAAGAGCACGGGGAGGCAACACACGCAACTGAACGCCAGCAGGCCACTGAACACCAGGATGCTCGCGCGCGCCCAGGCCCGCAGCCGCAGCAGTCCCACGCTGGTGGCGAAGCCCCAGGCCGCCAGGCCTCCGTAGAAGACCGCAGTGAACGCCAGGGTGGCCGCCAGATTTGGAGGCGCGGGAACCGCGGCGCCCGGCCGCGGCAAGTTTCGCGTGATGAAAATCGAGAGGACGATCAGGAGGCAGAAGAGAGCCATCAGTGCGCTGCCGGCCATGGCTACGATGGCGGCGGCGGTCACACCCGCCGAACGACGGGAACGTGGCATTGCCAATCCTCCTCCGTACCTTTCGGTCGGCCCTGATCGCGCGCGGGGCCGGCCGCCAGGGTGCGGCCCCGGCGCGCAGCGGCCAAACCCTCAGCCGGCGAATTTAGCAAACTGGCTCCGCACAGCTTTGCGGTTGAAATAGAAAAGCCAGGATAATCCAATCAGGCCGGGGACAGCCGCTTTGAGCACGGCGCGGAACAGCAGGAAGGGCACAGCGGAGGTGAGATCCGTCCGCAGATTCCTCACAGCCAAGTAAATACTGAGCATGCTCACGGCCGACCAGACGAGCGCCAGCACGCTGAAGACGAGGATGCTGAAGCGGGCCCAGGGCTTCTTTTTCAGCAGGCCGAAAGCGGTGGCAAAGCCCCACGCCGCCAGCGCCGCGAAAACGATTCCCCCGGCGATCATGATCGTCCGCACCTCGATGGGTGCGGCCTGCAGGGACTGCGGCACGGCGATCTGGCGCCCGAGGTAGAGTTGGAGAAGCAGCCACCCGCCGCGGTAACCGGCGACGGCGCCGCCGAGGAAGAGCAGGACCGCGGCGGCGGTAACACCTCCGGACCGTTCATGGGTTTGGGCCGGCAACGCAGCATCCTCCCGCAAACGTGTGAACCCGGATTCGCGTGGTGCTCAATCGAGTGGGAACTGCGGCGGCTGCGCCGCTACCCCTTGGTGCGCTGGGGGACGTAGCCTTCGGGCAGCTTGGACCCTTCGCCGAAAAAGAACTGCTCCATCTGCTCTTCCATGATTTTGTGCGAGTTGGGGTCGAGCGGGTTCAGGCGGTATTCGTTCATGATCATTTTGGAGTGCTCGACCCACATCTTCCAGGCTTCGGCGGACACGTTGTCGTAGACGCGCTGGCCCAGCTCGCCGTTCCAGGGCACGAAGTCGAGCCCGGGCATTTCCTTTCCGAATTTCACGCACTTCACCATCCGCCCGCTGGACTTGGCGGGCGTAGCCGGCTGCGCCACGGGCTGGGGATTGCAGAGTTCGTCTGCCATGGATTCCCGCTCCTGTTCGGTGGATTGCTCCACCAGCATACCGCATCTGCGCGGCGGGGGCACGGCCCGCGGCGCGGGAGAAGGGCGCCGCGCGTCCGGCTAGAGTTTATTGGCTCGCGCCGCCGCGTAGAACTGGGCCACGGCCTGGTCGATACAGAATCCCCAGGCGAACAGACCGAGGGTCTTGAACTGCCCGGGTACGGTGTAGCGAGCCTGCGCCTCGCTGACGGGCACGCCCATCTGGGCCATCTGTCGCGCGTGCTGCGCCAGGTCAGCAAACACGCTCTTGAGCAGCTCCACGCCTTCCTGCCCGCAGACGGCGCCGTGGCCGGGAACGAAGACGGTCTTGCGCCCGAAGCGGCCGAAGGCATCCAGCGTTTTCAGCCAGCCGAGCATGTCGGCGTCGGAGGTCACCGGGTAGCTGTGGTTGAAGATCAGGTCGCCGGTGAAGACGATGTTCTCCTCCGGCACGCGCAGGATCAGGTCGCCGGGGGTGTGCCCGGGATGCGTTTCGATTATCACGGTGCGGCCGCCGAGGTCCACCTTCAGCGGCATCTCCGCGGGCGAAAGCGAACGTGTGGGCAGCGTGATGTCCGTTTGTTCGATGAGCGCGGCCACGAATTGCAGCGCCTTCAGGTCGCCCTCGGCGTGCTGCTTGTCGGCGTCGGAGATGGCGTCGTGGACATGGGTTTCCGCGGGGGCAAACATGGCCGCTTTGTCGTGATGCTGCAGTGCCAGGTAGCGCTGGCGCATCAGTGGGGCCACTTTTTCGTGCGCCCAGATGGGAATCTTCGCGGCGGTGTACTGCGCATTTCCGAAAGTATGATCGAGGTGAAAATGGGAATCGATGGCGGCCTGAACCGGCACTTTAGTGGCAAGCTTCACCGTATCGAGCACAAACGCGGCGCCCTTCTGCGAGTTGAAGCCTTCCCAGACGAGCGTGGCGTGCCTGCCGACCATGAATCCGCCGTTGCAGAGCGTCTCGCTGCCCTTTGTGGTGTCGGAAATGACGGCGTAGACGCCCTCCGCCAGTTTCTGCGCGCTTGCAAATCCGGCGTCGGCCAGGGGAGCGCCCGTGGGCAGCACAATCTGCGGCGTTGCCCAGGCCGGCAATCCGCGCCACGAACTGGCGGCCCATGCCGCTCCCGCCAGCGACGCGCCGCGCAGGAAGTTCCTGCGAGTCATGGCGGCTTTCCTGCTCTTGCTCGTTTCCATTCGTTTGCTCCGATGCGGCGGAAGCGGGCTGGCCGGCAGCCCGGCGGGTGCAGCCGATTCCCGAGGCACAGCGCCCGTGCGGGACGAAAGGCTATCGTGGCGCAGCCCCGCGGTCAAATCGGCCACATCCGGCGGAAACCCGGCCGGCCGCCGTCCTTTACTCCGTGGGAGGCGGGTGTTACGGTGGGGTCAGGTGGTTCCTCCATGGCCGAACGGGCCACATCCGCGGCACGCGACACCAATCCCGTCCCGGTTCTCGTGGAACCGCGCGAGCGGCCGCTGCGCCGCTGGCTCGACCGCTTCAGCCACAGCGAAATCGACGAGCTGAGCCTGAATCTGGCACCGCGCCGATTTCCGCCCGCGCGGCATCGCAAAGCGCGCGACATCGAGGTGAGCCGGTTCCGCGTGCCCATCGCCGGACTGGGCCGCGAGCTGGACGGCCTGCGCATCGTGCACCTGACCGACATCCACCACGGCCTGTATTTTTCGGCGGAGGCGCTGGTGGCGGCCGTGGAGCTGGCCAATTCGCTTGATGCGGACGTGGTGGCCTTGACCGGCGACTATGTTTCCTATTCCCGGAATTTCGCGCATTCGGCGGCGGAAATCCTGGGCGGGCTTCGCGCGCGGCGCGGCGTGTTTGCCGTGCTGGGCAATCACGATTTTCGCGTGGGGGCGGATCTGATCACACGCGCGTTGCGCCGCAGCGGGATTGCCGTCCTGCGCAACCGGCACACGGTGATCCGCGCGGGCGGCGCGCAGCTCCATGTGGCCGGCGTGGACGACCTCTGGTACAAACCCAACCTGCCGCGGGCGCTGCAACGCATTCCCCGCGGGCGTCCGGTGGTCCTGCTCTCGCACAACCCGCGCATCGTGCCCGCGGCCGCCTATTTTTCCGTGGACCTGGTGCTCTCCGGCCACACGCATGGAGGCCAGGTGCGCCTGCCGTTCCTGGAGCGCATGCGCGACCGCAACCAGCAGCCGCGGCGGTTCCACACGGGATGGGATTCGTGGGGCCGCACGCGGGTCTACGTGAGCCGCGGGATCGGCACGATTGTATTGCCGGTGCGCGTGGCCTGCCCGCCGGAAATGCCGGTGTTCACGCTGGACGCTCTGCGCGCGCCGCGCTGAGGCTTCCGCGGCCGCGCCGCGCGGACCCCGGCGCGAGACCTCCGCCCCCCAAATCTCCAGCGAGGCGTCACGAATCGCGGCCCCGGGAGTGCTACACTCCCGCGGACACACGCCATGCATCGCTTCGTCGGCCTCATCGGCATCGCCCTGGTCATTGCCGGCTGCTGGTATTTTTCCAGCGCGCGCCGGGCCATCCGGCTCCGCACCATTCTGTGGGGAATGGGACTCCAGCTCGGGTTTGCCCTGTTCGTGCTGAAGACGCGGGCCGGTCTGCGCCTCTTTGAGGTGCTGGGCGCGGGAGCGGATTGGCTGCTGAGCTTCTCGTTCGCCGGGTCGGAATTCGTGTTCGGGCCGCTGGGCAGGAAGGGCGCGGGAGGGGTGGTGATCGCCTTCCAGGTGCTGCCGATCATCATTTTTATCGCCTCATTTTTTGCCATTTTGTACCACTACGGCGTGATGCAGGCCCTGATCCGCGTGGCCGCGCGCGTGATGACCCGGCTGATGGGCGCGAGCGGCGCGGAATCGCTCAACGTGGCGGCGAGCATCTTCATGGGCCAGACGGAGGCGCCGCTCACCATTCGCCCGTTCCTTCCCCGGCTCACGCGCTCGGAACTGATGACCGTGATGACCAGCGGGATGGCGCACGTCTCCGGCGCGGTGATGGGCGCGTATATTTTGTTCGGTGCGGAAGCGCGGCACATGCTCGCGGCCGTGATCATGACCGCGCCCGGGACGCTGGTGATCGCCAAAATGCTGAATCCAGAAACGGAGCAGCCGGAAACCGCGGGCCGCGTTCACCTGGAGCGCACGGACGAGGAAAAGCACGAGAACATGCTCGGCGCGCTGACGCGCGGCGCCACGGACGGACTGCACCTGGCGCTGAACGTCGCGGCAATGCTCATCGCGTTTCTCGCGCTCGTGGCGCTGGTGAACGGAATCTTCAGCGCGGCGCACGGCGGGCTGGCGCGGCTGGGCGTGGCCTGGTTTCCTTCCAGCCTCCAGGAACTGCTGGGCTGGATTTTCGCCCCGGTGGCCTGGTGCATAGGCGTGTCGTCGCGCGACTGCATTACCGTGGGCAATCTGCTCGGCACGCGCATGGTGCTGAACGAATTCGTGGCTTACAGCCAACTGGGCGGGTTGAAGGCCCAGATGGACCCGCGATCGTTTACCATCGCCACGTTCGCCCTGTGCGGATTTGCGAATTTCGGCTCCATCGGAATTCAGATCGGCGGCCTTTCCGCGCTGGCTCCCAACAAACGCCGCGAGCTGGCCGAACTCGGCTTCCGCGCCATGATTGCCGGAACGCTGGCCAATCTCCTCTCCGCCTCGATTGTGGGGATCCTGCTGTGAGGCCACCGCGAAAACGGGCGCGCGGCGGCGCGGGCAGGCGGAGCGATCTATTCTCCCGTGCGGATGGCGCCGCAAAATTCGTGCTGGCGCGGACAAAACTGCGCCCGCGCATCGGCGTGATTCTGGGCTCGGGTTTGGGCGCGTTTGCGGACGAACTCGCCGGCGCCACGCGCATGGATTACCGCCGCATTCCCGGCTTCCCGCCCTCCACGGTAGAAGGTCATGCCGGGCGCATGGTAATTGGCCGCTGCGGCGTGGTTCCCGTGGCCGCGCTCGCCGGGCGCCTGCACTACTACGAAGGCTACGCGATGGACGAGGTGACCTTTCCCGTCCGCGTTCTGGGCCGCATGGGAATCCGCGCGCTGGTGATTACCAACGCCGCCGGTGGAATCTCCGCCACTTACCCTCGCGGGACGCTGGTGCTGATTCGCGATCACATCAACCTGCAGGGAACGAATCCGCTGATGGGCCACAACGACGCGCGATTCGGCCTCCGTTTTCCGGACATGACTCACGCCTATTCCGAGCGCCTGCGCCGCATCGCCGGCGAGGAGGCCGAACGGCTGAGGGTGACGGTGCAGGATGGCGTCTACGCCGCGGTCGCCGGCCCGAGTTTCGAGACGCCCGCGGAAATTCGCGCGCTGCGCACGCTGGGCGCCGACCTCGTGGGAATGTCCACGGTGCCGGAGGTGATCGTCGCGCGGCAGATGGGCATCGAGGTCCTGGGCATCTCCTGCGTGACGAATCTGGCCGCGGGCATCCTGGACCAGCCCATCACGCACGAAGAGGTGCTGGAAACCGGGGAGCGCGTTCGCGGGGAGTTCGCCGCGCTGCTCCGCGGCGTGATCCACAGGATGGAGGAGGGAATGCCATGATGCGCGGCCGTGTTATTTCCACGCTCTTCGTGCTCGCCGCGCTCTTCGCCGCCGCCCTCGCGGCGCCGGCCGCGCGGGGGCAGGAGGCGGCGCCGGAGCGCCATGCACCGCCCCAGCGCCCGCGGATTCCCTCGCGGGGCGTGCCCTCCACGGACCTGCTCATTTCCGGAGGCACGGTGGTGACCATGGACGCCCAGCGGCGGATTTTGGAAGACGGCGCCGTGCTCGTCCGGGGAACCGAAATCCTGGCCGTCGGTTCCACGAAAGAACTGGAAGCGCGCTATCCCGGCGCCCGGCGGCTGGACGCGCGCGGGCGAATCGTCCTGCCCGGATTCATCGACGGCCACACCCACGCGCCCATGACGCTGTTCCGCGGAATCGCCAACGACCTCCCTCTCGAAGACTGGCTCCAGAAGGCCATTTTCCCGGCCGAGGCCCGCAATGTGACGGAGGATTTCTGCGTGTGGGGCACGCGGCTGGCTGCGCTGGAGATGATTCGCGCCGGAATCACCACCTTCGCGGACATGTACTACTTCGAGGACGCCATCGCGCGCGAGACGAAGGCCGCGGGGATGCGCGGCGTGCTCGGCGAAACCGTAATTGATTTTCCTGTGCCGGACAGCCGCAGCCCGGAGCAGTCGTTTCAGCAGATCGAGAAATTCCTGGAGCGCTGGAAGGGCGACGGGCTGATCCGCCCGGCCGTCGCACCGCATTCCCCGTACACCTGCTCGGCCGATACGCTCAAACGCGCGGCCGCGCTCGCCCGGCAGTTTCATGCTCCGCTGCTCATCCACGTGGCGGAGACGCGGCACGAGCGCGAGGAGAGCCTGGAGAAAAAACACCTGTCCCCCGTCCAGTGGCTCGATTCCATCGGCTTCCTCGGCCCGGACGTGGTGGCCGCGCACTGCGTGTGGGTGGACGCGGACGACATGCACACGCTGGCTGCGCGCGGCGTGGGCTGCGTGCACAATCCGGCCAGCAACATGATGCTGGCCAGCGGCGTGGCTCCCGTCCCCGGCCTGCTGGCAGCCGGCGTGCGCCTGGGGCTGGGCACGGACGGGCCGGCGGGCAGCGGCAACGTTCTCGACATGTTCCAGGCCATGGACCTGGCCGCCAAACTGCAAAAAGTGTCGCAACTCGACGCGCGCGCGCTCACCGCGGAGCAGGCGCTGGAGATGGCCACCATGGGCGGCGCGCGCGCGCTTCACCTGGAGGACCAGATCGGCTCGCTCGAAGCAGGCAAACAGGCGGACATCCTCCTGCTGCGCACCGGCGCCGCGCATGAAGTGCCGATCTACGATCTCGCGGCCGCAATCGTCTATTCGATGAACCCGAGCGACGTGGAAACGGTGATCATCGCCGGCCGCGTGGTGATGAACGATCGCCGCATGCTCACGCTGGATGAGCCTTCCATCATCGCGAAAGCGAAGGAGTACGGCGCGAAGGTGAAACAATCGCTGGAGCCTGCCGCGAAATAGATGTTCGCCGTGCGGAAGAGGAAGGAAAGAGCGGGCGCCTAGTTCTGCCCCAGAATCGCCTTCTGCCGCACCATCTTGGTGGCCATTCCGCGCACGGTTTCGGGAACGTTTTTGTTCATGGTCAGCTTTTTCAGGTCCGTGGTGATCAGCCGTGAGAGGAAGTGCAGGGAAATGTCCACCGGCGTTTTCGGGTTGTAGATCAGGTTGCGGACGATGGCGTAATTCTTGATGAAATTGCGGTTCAGCGAGATGGTGCGCAGCACCTCGTCCGACACGTTGGCCATCGCCGAGAAATTTTCCACTTCCTGGTCCGTCAGCCGCGGCGACTGCAGCACGGCGCGCTGCACCATCTTGTTGGGGTCGCGGATGAGCGCCATGCGTTCCTCGCGGCCGCCCTTCAGGGCCAGGGTCAATCGTTCCACGACGTTCATGGTGGAAAGGCGCTGCACGAGCGTTTTGCGCTTTTCGGGGTCCGGCTCCGCTTCGTCCACCATCTGCTCGATGGCGTGCTTGTCCGCTTCGCTGGTCAGCTCTTCGAGCATGCGCTGCTGTTCCAGCGTCAGGTCCGTGCGCGCGGCCAGGGCGATAATCAGTTCCCGCGACGAGGCCAGTTGCTCGAGATTGTCCAGGATGGCGGAGACGTCTTTCGGGCTGAGCTGGTCGGCCAGCAGGGCCAGCGCGTCTCCCGGGCAGTAGCGGTTGGACATGAGCGCGGAAGCGGCTGCCGCACGGTCGGTGGCGTGCTCCGCCACGTACTGGAGCACCGGCAGGGCCACGTCCGGCTGCCGGGCCGCCTCCAGCAGCACTTCCGGCGCGATGCCGGCCAGCGCGTTCACCGCCCGGCCGTTGACCATGGAATCCCGGTCCTTGGCCAGCAGCACGAGGAGCTCCGCGCGCATCCACGGCTCCATGCCCGCGCCGCCGCCCACCACGGCCAGCTTGCGTTCGCGCGTGGCCCGTCCCGCGCGTATCTCTTCCCGGATTTCGGCGCTAATGGGATTCTCCCGGTGCCCCGTGCGCAGGGGCCAGGTCTTTTCTCGTCAGCGTGACGCTGCCCGGCGAATCCGGCTGGCCCACGGGAGGCATGCTCACTCCGTTCAGCTCCAGCACCAGTGCGAACGAATTCTGCGCGGAGACGTCGAAGCGGTCTTTGGCCTTGAACGTTTTGCTTTCCCCGCTGGTCATTCGTCCCTGAAAAACGGAAGTGCCGTCGGCTGCCACGCTCACGTCCGTCGGGCGGCTCACTTCCACGCGCAGCACCAATTCCGCGGGCGCCGCGGCCTGCTCCGTGGTGCCGTTGGCCGGGAGCGTGGCAGATGTGGTTGCGGGCGCGGTCTCCGAACCTGCGGGCTGAGCCGCGGGCGGGGACGGTGCCGGGGTCGGGACCGCAGCCGTGGGAGGCGCGGGAGCGGGCAGCAGGCGCGCGCGCAGCGCGCTGCCGTACTGCATCCACGCCCACCAGCCGCCGGCCCCCACAGACACCAGGATCAGCAGTACGACCAGGAAGGCGAGCCGCCGGTTGCTTTTCCGCTGAGGCGCGATACCGGTTTCCATCGCGGAGGGCGCCCATTCCGCCATCTGGGGATGGTCGTTGGTGGCCTGCGCGTACTCCGCCACCAGCGCCTCCTCATCCAGTCCCAGGTAGCGAGCGATGGAGCGCAGAAATCCGCGGTTGAAGACGCCGCCGGGCAGATCCTTCCAGCGTTCGCCTTCCAATGCTTCGAGGAATCGGGTGCCGATTCGGGTGGCCTGGGAGACCTCATCGAGGGATACGCCTCGCATCTCCCGTTCGCGTCGCAGGTGCTCGCCGAACGTGCCCTTCGTCATTGCGGGCGCGCCGAAAATGGTATCCAACGGGGAAATTTCCGTCCCACAGGCACTATAGGCAGGCGGCCGCGCGCTGTCAACCACTGGAAATAGTGTGCAAGTTTCAGGGCCACTCCGCCGAAGGGCGCACCCGGCGCCCCGCCGGTCTGATTCCGTGGCAGGGCCGGCCCGCGCGCTCCGGACGGGGGCGCCGCGCGGCTTCCGCGTCCAAGAGCGCCGCGGGATGCGCGAAGGGAGGCGCGTCTCCTGCCGGCTGCCGATTTCCGGCGCGCCCGCCCTGATCCCCTCGCGGCTCCGCAGACTCGCCCCCTTCGACCGTCTGGGCACAGCCCGGCGTCGTAGCCGTTGCAGCGCGCTCCGGCCTTTCCCTATAATTCCGGCGAGACAGAAGGGCGGTTGGCCCGGACCACTCCTTCCCTCGTACTGGCAACTAATCTGAGGACAGTGGGTTGGCAGGCTCGGAATGGCCGACGAGAATACAGCATTTGACGGCGTGGAACGACGCCGCAACCCGACCATCGCCCACGTGAAGGCCGACCCGCGCGGCTTCAGCGAAGTCGCCATCTTCCACGAACTCGGCAAAGCCCTTACCTCTTCCTTGCAGCTCGATCAGGTGCTGCGCACCATCATGCAGAAGGTGGAGGAATTTCTGCATCCGGACACCTGGTCGCTGCTGCTGATGGACGAGCCCAAGCAGGAACTCTATTTCGAAATTGCCACCGGCGAAGGCAGCGCCGCGCTCAAGGACATCCGCATCAAGCTGGGGCAGGGAATTGCCGGCTGGGTGGCCCAGACCGGCGAGGTGGTGATCGTCCCCGACACCAGCCGCGATTCGCGTTTCTTCTCCAAAGTCGACGAAAAGACCAAGATGCAAACGCGCTCCATCGTCGCCGTCCCCGTGCGCTTCCGCGACCGCTCCCTGGGCGTGATCGAGCTGATCAACTGCGTGGGCTCCGGCGGATTCGGCGAGCGCGACCTGGCGCTGCTGGAGGTGCTGGCCGATTTCGCGGCCATCGCCATTGAGAACGCGCGCCACGTGCAGAAAATCCACGAGCTGACCATCACCGACGATTGCACCACGCTCTACAACGCGCGACACCTCAACTTCGTGCTGGAAACGGAAATCTACCGCTCGCAGCGCTACAACTACGAGTTTTCGCTGATTTTCATCGACCTCGACCACTTCAAAAACGTCAACGACACTTACGGCCACCTGACCGGCACGCGCCTGCTCTCCGACATCGGCAACATGGTGAAATCGAACTGCCGGTTGATCGACTTCGCGTTCCGTTACGGCGGCGACGAATTCGTGGTGCTGCTGCCGCAAACGTCGAAGGAGAACGCGCTGATCGTAGCGCGACGCCTGCACAAGCGCATCCGCGAGCATTCCTGGATGCAGGACCTGGGCCTGGAAATCCGCATCACCGCGAGCGTAGGCGTGGCTTCCTATCCCACCGACTCGCGCGACAAATCGAAGCTGCTGCACCTGGCCGACGAAGCGATGTACCTGGTGAAGAATACGTCGCGCGACAGCGTGGCCGCCGCGGGGGTCGGCATCCTGCCGGCCGGAGCGGAAGGCGCCGCGGCGCGCGCCCCCTCCCGCCGCACGGACTGACCCTCTTCCTTCCCGCCGCGATTCAGGCCTGCCTGCTGATTACCACGTGGAGCGCGTTCGGAGTGGAGACGTGTTCCGTGCAGCGGTAGCCCAGCTTCGGCAGGTCGATGCCTGCGAAAAGCGCCTCGCCCGAACCGAGCACCACCGGCGCGATGGCGAGATGCATCTCGTCAATCAGCCGCGCGCGCAGGAACTGCCGGATCGTCGCCACGCCGCCGCCGATGCGAACATCCTTTCCGTGGGCGGCCGACATCGCGCGCTCCGTCGCCGCGTGAATTCCGTCCGTCACGAAATGAAAGGTTGTCGCTCCGGCCATCACCAGCGGCGCGCGCGCGTGATGCGTCAGCACGAAAACGCCGGTGTGGTACGGCGGATTCTCGCCCCACCAGCCTTTCCACGATTCGTCGGGCCACGGCCCGCGCACCGGTCCGAACATGTTGCGGCCGAGAATCCAGGCGCCGATATTTTCGAAGCCGCGCGCGGCGAACTGGTCGTCCGGCCCCGTGGTGCCGCCGTCTTTCCCCGTCATGCGGTGGAACGTGCGCGTAGGAAAAATCCAGTCATGCAGCGAGAGCCCGCCCACGCCGAGCGGATTCTCCAGGCTCTGGTCCGGCCCCGCTCCGTACCCGTCTACGGAAACTCCGAACGAATGAACTCTCAGCTTCGCCATTGCCGCCCACTCTGTCTTCCGTTGCTTGTCATTGAGAAGCGAAAGCATGATGAACGCTCCGGCTGCCCCATGACAAGGGGCGCAACCGCGGCTGCAATTCCCTCCGGAGACGCGCGCAAATCGCGCTCTTCTTGCTAGCCGGGAAGTGAGCGGAGCCGTGAGCGACCAGGAGGCCGGTTTTCGGCCGGACGCTCCGGGTCTTGACAACGGGGATTCATTCAAGTATTCAATTGAATGTGAAACTCACAGCCCGGGCGGACATCCTCAAGCGAGAGTTCAAGGACGCTGCCTACGGACAGCTCGCCCGCATCGGCAAGGCCGTCTCCAGTCCCAAACGCCTAGAACTCCTCGACCTGTTGTGCCAGACGGAGCGTACCGTCGAGGCGCTGGCGGAGGAGACCGGTATGAGCGCGGCGAACACCTCTCAGCATCTCCAGGTACTCGAGGCTGCGCATCTGGTTGAGGCGCGCAGGCGCGGCCGCTTCGTGGTCTACACGCTCGCCGATGCACTCGTGGGCGATTTCTTCCGGTCCCTTCGCGTTCTGGGGGTGGACCGCATCGCGGAACTCGAACAGATTCGCCGTCGGTTTCTCGAGAAGCAGGGGGAACTCAATCCCGTAGACCGGGAAACACTCCTCAAGCGCATCCAGGACCGCGAGGTCACTGTGATTGACGTGCGCCCCGCCGAGGAATACCGGACGGGCCACATTCCCGGCGCGCTCGGAATTCCGGTGAAGGAGCTGAAGCGCCGTCTCGCGGAATTGCCCCGAGGCAAGGACGTCGTTGCCTATTGCCGTGGCCCCTACTGCGTGCTCGCTGTAGACGCCGTGCGCCTGCTGCGCTCCCGCGGTTTGCGGGCATTTCCTCTGGACACGAGCGTCCACGACTGGCGCGCGCGCGGGTTTGCGTTGGCGACGGGCATGGAACCAGGTCCAAGAGAACGGATGGCAAGGAGCGCCCGATGATTCTCCGTGCCCTCGCAGAGCGCTGAGGGTCAAGCCCCCCGCGGAATCGTCCGCGGAGCAGCAGGAGGTCGGAGGCCGTAATGCACGAGCCGAACGAGCCCATCCGCCTGGGCTTGCGCGAAAACCTGGGACAATTTTCCCTGCTCGTCCTCATCAACGTCTTCGTCGGAATGATGGTAGGACTGGAGCGCACGGTCGTCCCCCTGATTGGCGAGAAGGAATTCGGCCTGGTCTCCAAGACGGCCATCGTTTCCTTTATCGTGAGTTTCGGCGTGACCAAAGCGGTCTGCAATCTCTTTGCCGCGCACGTTTCGGAATCTATCGGCCGCAAGAAAGTGCTGGTGACCGGCTGGATCGTCGGCCTTCCGGTTCCATTCATCATCATCTTCGCCAACCACTGGTTTTGGTTCGACGTCGCCAACGTACTTCTCGGCGTAAACCAGGCATTGTGCTGGTCCATGACCGTCATCATGAAAGTGGACCTGGTCGGGCCAAGACGAAGAGGTCTGGCGCTGGGGCTGAACGAGTTTGCCGGTTATCTCGCCGTCGGCTTTACCGCCTGGATCACCGGTTACATCGCTTCCGTGTATGCGCTGCGCCCCCAGCCGTTCTACTTGGGAATCGGTGTGGCCATCGCTGGGCTGTCTCTTTCGGCCTTCCTGGCCAAGGAAAGCATTCACCATGCCAAGCTGGAAGCGAGGCTGCATCATCCACCAGCCGGCGCAGTGCCGGGCGCGGACTCGGGAAGCACGAATCTCTCACGCCCTTCGCTGTGGCAGATCTTCCGGCTGGCTTCCTGGCAGGACCGCCAACTGTTTTCCTGCAGCCAGGCCGGGCTGGTGAACAATTTGAACGACGGCATGTCGTGGGGAATCTATCCCCTCTTTTTCGCCAGTCTTGGCCTGGGCGTCGCGGCCATCGGCATCATCAAAGCCGTTTATCCGGCGTCGTGGGGCATCTTTCAGCTTCTTACCGGGCATATCAGCGACCGCTGGGGACGCAAATGGCTGATCGCCGGCGGCATGGCCGTGCAGGCCGGGGGGATTTGGCTCACGGTCCAGGTTCCGGTCTATTCCGCGTGGATTATCGCCGCGCTTCTACAGGGAATTGGGACCGCCATGGTTTACCCAACTCTATTGGCCGCGGTCAGCGATGTTGCCCATCCCGAATGGCGGGCCACAACGATGGGTGCCTACCGCTTTTGGCGCGACCTGGGATACGCGGTCGGCGCGCTGATCTCAGGTGTTATCGCCGACCTTCTGGGCATGCGCGCGGCGATTCGCGTGGTCGCCGCGTTGACCTTGATTTCGGGTCTGCAAGTTGCGATCCGCATGCGCGAGTCGCTCCCCGCGCACCGTGCAGAATAGCGCCTATGCGGGAGCCCGCCCTGGCCCAGGCCTTACCCCTTAGCCGGAAACGATCGTTGATTGCCACCCCTGTGCGCCGGGCGCACACCCCGCTCTAATGAGCCGTTGTTGCCGCCGCCCGACCTTCGAGAAGCGCCAGCACTGCTTGTGCCGCCTCGACGCCGTGGTATTGCGCCTCCTCGAAAATGGAAATGCCGCTGAGATCGGAGTTGGCGAACAGGATTCGGGAGCGCGGATCGCGGCGCGTGATCCGCCGCCGCTCCTCCGAGAAAATCGAGCCGACCGCGGGCCGGATCATGGCGTGGCCCATGCGCATCACGTCGATGCGCGAGACGCACTGGCGAATGTCTGAATGC
>Ga0335077_10004773_pt1 | contig 16546 bp, 11 predicted proteins | sample Lox_Sample_31_FD_207151 | JGI IMG/M metagenome (GOLD analysis project Ga0335077, IMG submission 207151) | Soil microbial communities from Loxahatchee National Wildlife Refuge, Florida, United States - Lox_Sample_3.1 | ecosystem: Environmental > Terrestrial > Soil > Wetlands | place: USA...
CTCTGCCCGCGAGGATCGCCGAATCCGCGAGCCGCTTGCCTGTCGCCGTCAAACGGCCTGGCGGTTGCACCGGGGTGATTCTCAAATTCGCCGCGTCCGCCCATGTTGCCGGACGGGGGCCTCGCCCAGGGCCTCGCCCCTGAGCCGCCGCGGTCACGCATCTCTCCTCGGTCGCCGTGTACTTCGGCTCGCCCGCCGTTAAGTCTGTCCCGCTCGTTTCGATCCTGGTAAAAGGTATTCCGGTTGTAAAACGTGTTGCTCCGGGAGTAATAGCGGTGATGGTCGTGCATGATGCCTCGATCGTGCCAATCGCATCCCCAAGAATTCCAGCCCCAACCCCACCCGCCGAACCACCCGATTTCGAAGCCCACTCCGAACCAGGGATAGGGTCCCGCATACCAGATTCCGGGATAGGGGTACCATCCCGGCCACGCTACGATTGGATCACCGTAAACTACCCACGGATCGTAGGCGGGAACGTAAACGACTTCGGGACTGGCAGGCTCAACAATGATCGTCGAGCCCTGGCTCGTCACCGTTTGCTGGGGTGTGGTTTTGAGATTGCCGGATTCTTGCGCCCGCCGCCGCATCACCTGCACTGCGTCCATCACATCCTGCTGCTGGTTGAAGTAGGCGTCGCCTAAAGACGAAGTCCAGGAAAGGTTCTTGTCCATATTTCCGAGGACGGACGGAAAGGCAGTCAGCGCCTTGACGCTCGGGTCCCAGGGTTGCGGGTCTACGGCTTTGCCCAAAGCATCGCCCTTCAAATCAGGATGCGCCTGCACCCATCGGTCCGCTTCGACGACTTGTTCTGGATAGGTGGACGCCGCCAGGACTTGCGCCACCAAGGAATCCGGATACAACGCAATCGGCGCCACTAGCTGCTGCAGTTGTTCGGGAGTCTGTTGTACGCGTGGCGTGGGCGATTGTGCCGTCGGTGCCGGGGCTGCGGCATCCTGAGAAGCGAGCAGGGTCTGGGGCCAAGTCGCCAATATCAAAACCAACGACAACAGAGAAACGAGAATCTGCTGGTCCATTCGAGGCCTTGTTAACCGTGCGCTCTGACCATACGTGTCCATGTTGTGACCCTTCTCTTTTTCACTGCTAGGCAGATTGAATTCCCGCCAGCAGCCACTCTTTCGGCACCGACTGAAATACGAAGTGCTGTTTAGGGGCCAGGTATTCGATTTGGCACTGCGGGCACGTGAACTCCCACGTCCCGATAAGACCGCTTCCGACCGAGTACTTCGGCCTGAAGGCGATCCCAATCGCACCGCAGCCCGGCCTTGGGCAAATCGCTCCCGCCGCGACTTCCGCACTCATTTCTTCCCAGTCATCGCGCATGGTGGCCTCCTTTTGAGAGCGTTCCTGCAGCCGCTCTGAAGTCGGGCATAAGGCGGCTGATGCAACGGAGCAACAGGACCCTCCCTCGATCTTTCGAGCTGAGAGCAACATCAGCGGCGACGCCAGAAACTGGCTCTGGAAGCGGAACCGCCATCACTGTTCCCTCTTCTCCCAGGCGCAGTGTCATGGCGCCGGAGCATTGTTCACAAAGCCAGAAGTACTCCACACGAACGAATTTGGACGGGCGGGCTGCGGGCAAAGTCTCGAGGCGAAAGAGACTGCCTTTCTTGAGATAGTGAAACGAGGTGGAACACGACGGATTGCTGCACTTGGCGACCATACCCTCGCACTGCCTCTCTGTCAGTACCGTTTGGTTGCTATGCCTAGATAAGGAGCACGCAAATGAGTTGCCATCCCAAAGCTCTTGTTCTTCCGGGGTTAGGCCCAGCGAATTTCGCCAATTGTTTGGCAAGAGGCAAAGGTCTTGACACCAGCCCCTCAACTTTGGCCCCGGCACCAGCTCAGGTCCGTCACCATCGGATATGCGACGCGCACCGGTGAAGTGCGACATGCCGGTGGCGGAGGTCCTCAGACAATTCGCATGGGCACGTTAACTCGGTTCCGACTGAATTAAACAGGGCTCCATACTGAGGTGATCTGGAACTTCTGCCGATTCTTTTTTTTCAGCTTGCGAGCAATCGAAATTAGTGCTTACTCTTGCTTGTGAATTTGTCCAAAATAAACTCTTGGGCCAAACTGCCAGCGACATGAAGGCCTATTCCAACCCCAAAGTTCTTGAATACATGCTGAGCATTGCGATCAGAACTTGGGTAGTACGCGAGGGAAATGGAAGATGAAAGCAGGCTGCCACCCCACGTAGAATAGTTCGGCTGCCAACTTCCGTTGTCTCCCTTACAAATAAATGGCGCTAAGATGGCGTGGAGAGCGCGGGACTTCTTTGTATCTGTGCCTTGATAGAAATAGCGAGGGTCTTGGTGCAGGAGTGATGGCAGAATGGCGTTGCCGATCAAGTTTTCAGTACTGGCGTCCGCCAAGGCCGCCCCCAACCGCTTGCCATATCCATTTGTTCCTTGTTGCCAGTTAGGGGTGTCCGCAGCTTGCTGGACTCCGGCCATCGCAGCCGCGCGGGCAAAGAAGACCGGATTGCTGAGGTTTTTGTAAGCCAGGTGGAACTTCATCGTCGTACTAAGAGGCTCGGGGTGAGGGTCATAGGTCACATACATATTCGGTATGAACCGCAAAACGCGCTGCTGTTCTTCCGCTTTGAGCTGTTGGGCCGCAACCTCCTTTTCCGAATAGCTCACCGTGACTGCCCGCTGCACGGCTATCATTCGCAGTTGGATGTCGCTCAGAGCTTTGTCCTGCCCCGGTTCGACTGTAACGGACGAGCTCCACTCTGCAAATCCTTCCGCAGTGACAGTGACCTGATAGGCAATTCCCGCCGTGACAGGCTGGAACACAAAGGATCCACTTTCATTTGTCACTACCGTGAGACGATCGTCGGCCGGCCCTTGGAGGACTACGGTTGCATCGGGAACCGGATCGTCGCTCATATCGGCCACCGTGCCTCGGATGCTTCCTGTTTTAGGACTTGCCGCTTCATTAGACTGTGCGGACGCAGGTACAACAAGGAGCAATCCACCAGCCAGGAAGATCAGCAGCAACGCGTGTGCTACTTTCAGGAACGCTCCCAGTCGCCGGCCAGGCGTTGTTGACGTATTGTTGTGTATCCTCGACATTTCTAGCCTCTGGACAGGGTGAAATTAATTGTGATCCGGGAGTCAACTTCCACCGGTTCTCCATTCACCAGGTAAGGCCGGTAGCGCCATTGCTTCACGGCGTCTACAGCGGCTTGCGCCAGCAGCGGCAAACCGCTCTCGACTCGCACATCCTGCACGCTGCCATCCTTGCCAATCACGGCCAGCAGCACTACCGCGCCTTCAATCCGCGCCCTTCCAGCCTCGGGTGGGTACTTCGGTGCAACGTCGTGGATCAGGTTTGCCTCGACTACTCGCGCGGCAACACGGATTCTCTTGGCGGGGGTGGGCTCCGGCGTTCTCGCGACAACCGGCAAGCTAGGTGTGCTACCCAGCACTTCGCTAAACACTCCACTGGGAACTCCCCCAACCGCTCCGCCGGGAACTCCTCCGACCACTCCCCCTGTTGGGTTGACCGGAGCGGTTGGCACTTCTTGGGTATTAGCCCTCGGGGAAGGACTGCTGATGCATGCCGGGGTGTACGCGGGTGTGGGCGCTTGAAGCCTCATAGCGTCGGAAACGGTGGCTGCCAAAGGCGGCGCATATAACATCGTTAGCACTTCTCTTTTGGGCAGTGAATCCGTGTGAAACAGCGGAATGACAACTAACGCCAGCAGGAGGAGCAACTGCACGGCTAGCGCTCCAAGTGCCGCCCATGGATTTCGCGGTCGTAACTTCCCGCCCGATTCAATGAGACTGCCGCGAAATATGTCACCGGCTTCTATTACTCGAAGGCGGAAAGGAACGGGAAGCCGTTTTTCCCCCTCCGACGGCAATGCTGCGACCCGCGACTCAATTCGCAACCGTGGCCGAGGAAACGCCGGGGCTGCATTGCAATCAACTAGGCCCGAGTGATGATTAATATTATTAGTAGCCACAGTGCATTGATCCCCTTTTAAGCATCATCGCTCTCCCTATCCCCCCCTGAACTGCTATGCGGACTAGGCCAGAACGTCACGTGTCTGCAAAAGCATTTCGTTGGCCAGATTCGCCTTGCGTCAACTCCTTGCATGGAATGGACATTGGCACGCTCCGAAATGTGGACGCCGAAGCGCGCTTTCAATGGTCCATGAAGCCTGATACGCATAACTTCACCTACGCCGACGCTCGGCTGGCCTTAGGATTGCCACTTTCGTCGCCGGTATCATGTTTTCGGCGAGCCATGATCTCGTCCGGGTCCTGGCTCGCGCCAGGACGGTCGTATTCTGGTAATCGTGATTTCCATCGGTTGCAGGAAATCGAAAGTAGTAGATCGTAGTCGCGAGAACCGGTCCTACCCTGACGCTCTCATGGGGTAACTCGGAAGCGCGGAGCCAGTCGAGGAGACCGGCAGTTTCAAAGTAACGTCGAGAATCCTCCGCCAGCACGAGATCTCCGTACTGTGGCGTGTAATCACGATCGTAAAGAGGAATTACTTGAATATCCCTGCGGCCGCCGCGCTCGAGGTAGTAGCCCATGCTCTTGGGCTTGCTCGTTGCCAGGCGCGCGCCCGCCGGAGCGCTTCGAGACACAACTTCCGCTGTTTCGCGGGCATCGAGTTCCGCGATCTCATCGGGAGAAAAATACTGGGCGCTTCTACTGGCGCCGCCCCCGAGTGCATTGAGATACAACGAATAGTAAGGACTCCAGACGTTTAGCTCTAAGCACGCGCAACCGATTACGACGGCCATCGCCAGGCCGAACACCCTCGGCGCCACACCACGCCTTGAGAGCCACTCGTAGAGTTGTTGAACGGCGTAACCCCCGGCCAGAAAGAGGAACGGCAACGCGCCAAGGAAGTAACGGATCCATTTGCCGGGAAAAGCCGAAAGGCCAATGAACTGAACGACACCAAATGAGAGGAAAAACGTGGAAATCAGCGAGTCTCGCCGGCGCAACAGGAGCAGGCTGCCGGCAAGGACCGCCGCCAACGCGGGCAGCGGGGTCTTGACCAGCAGCAACCAGGTGTAGAAGTACCAAGGCAGCGTCGCTTGCGTGAGCGACGGCTGGTTGAGATAGAGTGTCCCCGCGAGGTTATAACCGGTGTGCTGGGCTCCTCCCTCTCGTATCCAATGCAACATGCTCTGAACGTCAGCCGGCACCGCCACGACGGGGTCGCACACCAGAAACGTAATCGCGATCAGCACAAAGAACCGCAGAAACCGGGAGCCAATGCCGCCTCTGGGGTCGAGTCCGCGCCGGCCTGCCAGAAACCAGCAAAGTGCGTTGAGCCCAAACAGTTGGGGAGCGTACTTGGACGCGAACGACAATCCGAAGCCAATGGCACTTAGATCGAGCCGCCTTTGAAACTCAGTTTCTTTGGTTGCTTGTTTGGCGCGCAGGTAGAAGTAACACCCTAACAATGAAAAGAAGACAAGTGGAGTCTCTTCTTTTAGAAGTCGGTTGAGGGCGATAGGCAGCGGACTAAAGGCCCAAAACGAGGCTGCCGCCAGGGCCCCGATACTGCCGAGAAGAGAGCGCGCCAACAGGTAAAGCACGAATGTTGTCGCCGCACCGAGGATCACGTTCGGCAGCCGAAGCCAAGCCTCTGGAGCCCCGGTGGGCCAGCCATGGCGGATCGCGCGAGCATTCCACTGCTCTCCCAGGCTCAAACTTCCCCAGGCCAGCAGCTTCATCAGCATGGGATGTTCGCCATTCACAGCTACAAAATGACCTTGGCGATATTCCTGGATGGCTTCCCACTTAGCCGCCTCATCTTCAGAAAGGCTGTAGAACCCGATCTGATGAACACGCAGTGCGAAAGCAGCGAGGGTGAGCAGGAGTGCGAGCCATAATTCCGTTTGTCGTGAGAAGAGGCGTCGGGTTGTTTCGACCGCTTCCATTTCGCCTAGTCTCCGTCAACAGCCGTCCGTGGCTGGAGCAACTCGGTCACGGTGTAAGATGTGCGCGTTGCAGGTGTGTGGTATTGCCAGACCTGCAGATCACCGAGCAGGCCAAAGCAGAGCAGTTGCAATCCAGCCAAAATCATCACGGCGCCGAACACAACCGCCGCGCCGTGCTCGTTGATGACGCTGATGTGGTAGAAGATCTTCTCGATCAGCAGCCAAAATGCCACACTCAGCCCGACCATCATGCTCAGGCAGCCGAGTCTTCCAAAAAAATGCAAAGGACGCGCTTTGTATCGCAGAAGGAACCGAATGGTCATCAGATCGAACAGAACCCGGAAGGTGCGCGAGATGCCATAGTGCGACTTGCCACGCTGGCGATTCACGTTCTGGATTGGGACCTCGCAGATCGAGGCTCCATAGGCGGACGCAATCGCTGGTATAAAACGGTGCATCTCTCCGTAGAGCGGTAAACGCTGCAGAACTTCACGGCGATAGGCCTTGAATGTTGTTCCAAAATCGTGAATGTCAACGGCACTCAGTTTTGCCATCATCCAGTTTGCGCAACGAGAGGGAAAGCGGCGCAGCCAGAAGTTGTCAATCCGCTGCTTACGCCACCCGCTCACGATGTCGTAGCCGTGGCTGAGCTTGTTCAAAAAGACGGGAATGTCGGCCGGATCATGCTGCAGGTCTCCGTCCATGGCGATCACATACTTGCCGCTCGCTTGCGCAAAGCCGGCAGCCAAAGCCGACGTTTGCCCGAAGTTGCGTCCCAGCCGCACGACCGTGACCAAGTGATCGATGGTGGCGATATCGGACAGGAAACGGTACGTGAGGTCGGTGCTGCCGTCGTCCACGAATATCAGTTCGTAGGTCTTTCCCGTAGACTCCATGACCGAATGCAGGCGGTCGTACATCTCCATGACATTTTCTTCTTCATTGTGAAAAGGAACGACGATAGAGATATTGGGCATCTGTAATTTGCCGGGCAGTTCCTTCGCGTTGCCGGCCAGCTTTAGGAAAATGAAATGCAGTGCGCTCGCCAGACTGAACCGAAGCCACGGACAAGTACCAAGTGATTGAAAAACTTGATCTTGCATGACGTTAGTCGGATCATCCGCAGCCCGAATCGTCCCCTGCCAATTGGCGGAACTTGGCACCTGCCGAAGTCGTTGTCAGATCCGGACGCCTGAACGCCGTCAAGTTCATCGCTGGGAGGACTGATATCGTGCGGTCGGCTCAAACGAACAGACTCCGTAAGACGCCACTTCGCTCGCGTTCTTGAACTCGTTGGGATAGACTCCGTTCCGTTGCGGGCACCCTAAGCTGGAGATTGTTCCTTCATTGACCGTAGTGAAGAGAAGGAGGAAACATGGGAGGTTTGATTCCTTTAACCGATGCTTCCCGACGCCCTGCGCGCATCCCCGTGGTCACGGCCTTCCTCATCCTCGTGAATGCGTTAGTTTTCCTGCTTGAGCTGGTGCGTGGCGAGTCATTCGTGATGCAGTGGTCGGCGATCCCTGCCCAGGTTGTTTCCGGCCATCAATGGATCACGATTCTGACAGCGATGTTCATGCACGGCAGCTGGTCGCACATCATCGGCAACATGGTTTTCCTGTGGGCGTTTGCTCCGGAGATCGAAGATGTGATGGGCCGGGGAAGATATCTCGTCTTCTATCTGGCCGGCGGCCTGGTGGCCATGCTGGCGCAGGTTGCAGCCAACCCACATTCGACGGTGCCAAACCTGGGCGCGAGCGGGGCGATTGCGGCGGTGATGGGCGCTTTTCTGGTCACTTACCCCCGTGATCGGATTCGCTCGCTGTTGTTCATCTTCATATTCGTGCGCGTCACGTACATCCCGGCCGGACTTTTGATTGGGGTTTGGTTTCTCAGTCAACTCGTCCACGCGGGCGCGGTGGCGCAGGTCGAGACCGGCGGTGTCGCATACCTGGCGCACGTTGGCGGCTTTATCTTCGGAGCTGTCACCGCACGTCTGTTCGAGGATCCGCGTCGAATCGCCTGGCAACAGAGCACGGATTGATTTCTAAGACCAGCCCGAGCTGTGATCCTCTGGACGATCCCTGTTCCGGATCGGAGACCGGCTTTCTCATCCCATCTGTTTACACCAACAGACCGTCAAGTCTTCGTTGCGGTGTCGGCCTATCTCCTGGAAGACTTCCGGTGAAGCCCATTGCCATGCAAAATTGAAAGCGGAAATCTATTGATACAGGTCTCGCCTGGCCGCGTTTTGGCCGTTTCATAGGGAGGGAACCCTGCAGCTTGTCCGAATCGCAAGAAGCATTGGACTGATTGGTTGGGTCGTCGCGTCCTTACTGCTCTGCTCCGCCCAGCCTTTTCAGCCACAGCCAAAACTGTATCGCGCCAGACCGGAGGATGTGCCGCCGTGGGCGGAGCAGGGGAATTTTCGTTTCATCCGTCTGGACGGCGGACAAATCGAAAGCTGGAAGGCCGAGCGGACCTGGTGGGGCAAAAAGTTCAGCACCGAAGAGAAGGACGTGCTGACCCACATCTATGACCGCGATTTCGAGAAGATGCTCGGCTTACTCAAGCAGGCAGAGTTCAACTGGATCTGGGTCACCTGGAGCAACGGCTGGTCGCTTAAGGACGAGCAGGAGAACCGGGAGAATCTGAAAAAGGTAGTCGCCCGGTGCCATGAGAACGGCATCCACGTATCGGCTTACCTGTCGGCTACCAACATGTTCTGGAAAAGCGCCTACCGCGACGACCCGGAAACAAAGAAATACGGCTTGTGGAAGTACGGCATCCCCATGTTTTATGCCGGCCCGACCACGACCAACCTGCAAGTCTCATGGAAGCGCCGGCTCGCCGACGCGCGCGAGCCGGGCTGGCGGGCCTATCTCTTGAAGAAGGCGGAGTTGGCGGTGGACGCGGGCGTGGACGCGATCGCATGGGACAACATGATCGGTCACAACGACGGCCTGGCCCAGTTGCTCGACGACACGCAGCGGATGGCGGAGCGGAAGGCGCGGGAGACCGGCCGGCCCAAGGTCATGGTCAATGCGAATGTCCACATTTCGCCGGACCGGTTTGCGATGAACGACATCAACGAGGCGATCTGGGAGGAGGATGGTAAGGACACTCCAGGGGTGTGGAACGGGCATTGGCAAGTCGACAACGCGCGCAATATCAAATTCCTGAGCGGAGAGAAGCAGCCTTGGCAGCCCCTGAAGTATGAGAACGACCTTTACCACTGCGGCCCACGCGAGCGCTGCATCCCCAGCCCGGCCGAACAGAAGCTTTCCATCGCCGAGGCTTATGCGTTCGGCGCGGCCACCTCGCGCAACATCGAAGGCCGATTCCTCTCAGCGCTGATGAAGGGCGAGCCGAATGCTCAGGAGGCTTGGACGGCAATCGCTCAATACCACCATTTCCTGGTCGAGCATCGGGAGCTGTATCACCAGGCGGAGCCGGTGGCGCGGATCGCCTTGATCTCCGCAAAGCCGCTGAACTCGGTGGCCGACGAATTCCTCAAGCAGAGTGTCTTTTTCGAGACCAAGGTGCTCGCGCACCTGGACAAGGGAGTCCCCCTGGACCGTTTCAAGGTGCTCGTGGTGCCGGCTGGCCTGCCCAAGCTCAGCGCCGAGCAAAAGGACCAGTTGGATACTTTCACTGCCGGCGGGGGCGTGATCATCAGGGCCGGAAAGGCGGAACCGGGAATTGCGGCGCGCGCCGAAGCCGCGGCCGAAGGGCCTCGCCTCAGCCTGGCACCGCGCGGTTACGTGCTGGGCCAGTTGACTCGGAAACCCGACGGTCGGACTTTGATTCTCCACTTGCTCAACTACGATCACCAGGCCCCGGTAGAAAACGTGAAAGTCCGGCTGACTCTCAGCGGGTTGGACTTGAGTGGGCCGCTCCAGGATCTGGGTCGCTGGGACGTAAAAGTCCTTTCACCGGATTCGGCCCAGCCTCAATTCGATGGCCTCTCTCTGCACGGAAACGTTTGCGAGTTCACCCTGAACCGCATCGATCACTATGCCGTGGTGACTCTCTCAGCCAAGCCGGGGCCGTGGGAACCGCTTTCGCAGGATTCGCGCAAGTGACCGCTACGATTTCAACGGAGCCAAGGCTTTCAGTTTTGCTTTCAGGCCAGCTCTACCCGAAGTGCAGTGACTGACGCAGCGGGAAATGTGAAAACAAAAGGGTAGCTCGCCTTGACATCTTTGCTTTGCGGCACCACGTTGTTTCGCTGGTCAAATGTGTTGTGGGCATGAATGTCGGCGGCTTCTAAAACCGTGGCTCGGACTGCTCGCGTCGATGCTCCTCGGAGGCGGATCTCCGTCTCACGCGGTTGTGTTACGTGGGGATTTACGACGGTAAGAAATAGCGTTTTGTCGTGCAGCGTCGCCGATCCTTTTAGTCCCCAGAAAGTCGCCGGCTGTCCGTCCCTTTGGTAAGAGATCGTAGGCGAAGAGAACAGGGTGCGCACTCCCTGTCCATTGTGGTGTCCCGCGTACATTCCGAAAATATGTCCGACTGGCGTCACGACGAACTTATCCTCGTGCGCCAGGAAGAGGCTGTTCAGACAATTGATCAGCTGAGCGCAATTGGCCATTGCAACTTTCTCGGGATGCCGGTTGAAAATGTCGAGAGTCATTCCGCTGAAAACCGCGTCACGAATGGTTGGCATCTGCTCCAAAAAATCGCCGGGAGTGGCCTGTGAGCCCGATTTGTATCACGGCCCCCACTCGTCAACCACCAGTTTGACCTTGTGATCGTGGTCGGTCTCACCCATAGCCTGCCAATGGCCTTCAATAAGGCCTTCCATGCGATCGCCCTGGCGCAACAATTCGTACCAGTCGACTGCATCGAAGTTCAGCGCATCGCCGTTTGCTTTCGCCCAATCCTGGGTACGTCCCCGGCTCAGGTTCCATGCGTAGTGGTGCAGGGCCCAACCGTAAATTCGGTCCAACTGTCCCGGTCCCTTCCTCCCAACCTCCTCAAAGAACCCGCGCGTCCAGTTCCAGTCGTCGGCATTGGGGCCAGAAGCAATGATTGACAACTTCTGCCCGAATCGAGGCACCAATGATGTGTAGCGCCGAAATTCAACCGCGTATTCCTCAGGAGTAAAGTCGCCGCCACAGCCCCAGGATTCATTCCCAACACCCCAGAAACGAACGTTGAACGGTTCCTGAAACCCGGAAGCGGCGCGCAGGTCGGCCAAGCTGGTACTGCCTGGCGGCGCGTTGCAATAGTCCACCCACTGGTAAAACTGTTCCGCTGGAAGCGAGCGGACATTGCCTGCGAGATAAGGCAAACTTCCGATCAACTTACAGAAGTGAACGAATTCGTTGGTGCCAAACTGATTGGGTTCGAACTTGTGATTTTGGGGGGACCCTGGGGATTCCTCGTCGGCCCAGTAGTTCACTCGTCTAGGCCTTCTTTCCGATGGTCCTACTCCATCGCGCCAGTCGTAGCTGTCCGCAAAACATCCACCCGGGTAACGAATGACGGGAGCTTTGATTTTCTTCATTTCGTCGATAAGGTCCTTGCGAATGCCGTCCACATTCGGCGCGCGCGAGTCTCTTCCCACCCAGATTCCGTCGTAAATCACACCTCCGAGATGCTCGGTGAGGTGCCCATAAATATTGGCCGAAACAGTGCCAAGCGGTTCCTCCAGGAGCAACTCAATCTTTGAGTCAACACTGATAGAGACCGCGGCGCGAGGCCCGCATGCTGCGAGAAGACAAGGAATCCCAATCCGGCGATGCTTTGCTGAAGGAACTCCCTGCGCGTAGACATGCATGCCCCCTGTGTCGAGTAACCGATTATCGACAAAGCAGGAATATACGACTCCCGCTCTCGAAGCTCAAGTGTTCCGCTGACGAACTGGTCAAACGAAGCGACCCGTGAAGAGCAGCGAGCGCCTCACTTGCCCGCATGGAGGCTACAAGAAGGTAGCGACACTGCAAGCTACGATGACAACCCAGAGACTTAGCGGGCAACCGCACGTTCGAGGAATTGGGGCAAGAAACTGGTCCGGCCGTGACCGGCGCTCTGCAGCCGCGGTTGCGCGTTCGGTGATTTCGATAGCGACGGAGACATCGACATTCTGATCGTCAAGCGGAACGAATCGCCGTCGCTGAGCCAGTCCAGTTTCTGCTCGTGCAGCGATTCCCGCATCCATTTCGGGCTAAGTGGATTCAATGCGGTGGATCTCGACATCTACTGGCCCAGGCCTGCACGAACAATGCAAGAAGATTCCCGCCAGCCAACTCATCACGCTGCGTGAAAGATCGGGAATTATCAGCAACAAGCGGTGGGGGCGCGCCTGAACACGCTGATTCTCAACATCAGAAGCTGGCGCGGAGGTGGAGCTGAAAGTATCGTGGACTAAACTGCCCTGTTGCTTGACCGAAGTTGCCGGCCGATAGCGAGTTTGAAACATTAGTCAAGTTGACTCGATTGAACAGATTAATAAATTCACCTTTCACCTCGAACTTGAACTTCTCAGTCGTGCACACTTTCTCGACGGTGAAATTGAGGTTATTGTATCCCGGGTTGTCGTAGGTGTTCCGACCAAGGTTCCCTTCCGTTCCAAGAGGAGGTGCCGGAAACTTTGCCGCAGCAGCGCCACCTGCGGGTGGGCCAAAGATTCCGTTCAAAAAATCTTTCTTGTCTTTTCCACTCAGGTGCCTGCCAAACGAGGGCACATCAGGGATGTCCATGTTGTTGCCATCTGCGTTATAGTCGCCGCCGCTATTTCCGACAATGGTGCTTCCCGGAGGACAGCCACCATTAACGGGAGTAACGTCTCCGCTGCAGATGGGAGAAAAGGACGCCGTATTTACGACGGTGAACGGCAGACCCGTGTGCAAAATCCAAACACCGCCGAACTGCCAGCCGCCGAGTATATTCCTGAGTACAGCGCTGCTGTAGTGGTTGGGCACCGTCCAGACCCCAACAACCGAAAACTGCTGGCGGATATCGTAGTCTGACCGGCCGCGCTGCGCGTGAAAATTGCCATTCTGATAGATGGGTCCACTTGGAGTCGTAGGCACGACCGATCCCTGGTCAATCGAGCCGGAATTACTTAGAGGCTCGTCCAGTGCTTTTCCGTATGTGTAAATACCTCGGATTGCCAGACCGCGCGAGAAGGGGCGCGCCAGAGACAACGAACCGAAATGGCCGACTGAATTGCCATCTGACGTCGCGTAGGCAATTGTGGCAAAGTTCGGGTTGAGGCGCGTCAAGGATCCGTTGTTCACAATTAAATCGCCTGCGAAGCGGTTCAAGTCCTCGTTGTAGACCGGGAGATGATGAGCCACTGACGCCGAATAGTTGGCTTCGAGAATGAGGTTGTTTCGTAGTTGCTGCTGTAAGCTCAACGTCCATTCGTAGACTTTTCCCAGCTTATACTCGGGAGTGTAGCCAGCGATATTCGATCTCTGGCCAGTAACCCCTCCTGCCTCGTTCAGGGTCACTCCGCTCGTGTCGACGACCGGACAGGCCACTTCAAACCCGTTGGGAGGGCTACAGAATTGGAACACCGGTTGGGTACCCGACCGCACATCGAGAGAGGGCGTGAACACGTTCGGCAGGTTGCCCGCCAGGATGTCCGTAATGTGGAGGTAAGGGGGCTGGTCCGTGAACATCCCGAATCCTCCGCGAAGCGCAGTCTTGCCCGTTCCGAAGACATCCCAAGAGAACCCCACGCGGGGCGTGAGGCCCCCAATATTGTGATCGAGGACGTTGTCGTTCCGAGTTAACCCTACTTTGCCCGCCGCAATCCTGCCCTCCCACGTGGCCCCCTGTCCAAGGGTGAAGTTAGTCAATTGAGGGCTGAGGATCGAAAAGAAGTTGACCATCCCTTCGTATCGAAGGCCTGCATTCAACATGAGCCTTGCGTTGACTTTCCAAGCATCCTGAACAAAATACGCCTGGTGGAATTCGCGATACCGGCGCTCATAAGACGCTTGCTCGTGGGAGATCAGATTGACCGGGGTAGCACTCTCTGAAACAGCCTCATCCTGCACGAAGTCGAGCAAGCTGTTGAAGTTATAGGTTGGACGACCGAACGCACCGCTCTGCTGGTCGTTCTCCCGGGTATTCATGAAATCAGCCCCGAATTTAAGGGTGTGCCTGCCCACGATGGCCGTCATCACATCGTGCCAGACAACCGTCGTCTGAACCCAGTTTCCCGGTCCCCAGGATCCAAATCCGCTCGTTCCGTTGACGTTAACGTAGGGAATCTGAAGTGCAGGAACCGGCTCAGATGCCCCCTGCGGCCGGACAACAGCGACCCCGGCCTGATTGAGAAGGTGAGGGGAGAAGGTATGCGTCCAGTTGACATTGACAAAATCGGATGAAGTAGAGAATGGGAGGCGCATCGAAGGCCGTTCTCCCGGAAATGTCGTGTCCGTGCTCAGCCGCATGGCATCCACGTAGATTCGATCATTCTTACCAAGATAATCGTCAATCCGGATGCTCCATTGATGGCCATTTCGGGGTTCGGAGTAGCTGAAGTTCGCTGTTCCCACCACATTCAGTGTGGGCGAAATTCCCGCTGGCGGCGCGAAGAAACCGGGTGTGGATGCTTCGTATTGACTCACAGTTTGAAGATTAGACGTCGGAGCCGCGACGGGCGGCGCCAGAGTCATGGCCCTGGTGGCTGCGTTGTTCGGGAAGGTCGCCTTGGCATAGGCCAGGAAATCCGGTGTCTCAAAGACCCCCTGACCGCTGGTCGTGGCACTGGAACGGAGTACGTCGACAGCACCAAAAAAGAAGAGCTTATTCTTAAGAATCGGGCCCCCGATGGTGCCGCTCACCTCATTCCTTTGGAAGGCTGGGACCTTGGATTCAAACTCAGTCCGGGCAGAAAGTGTATCGTTCGTAAAATAGTAGTTCACCGAGCCATGGTAGGAATTCGTTCCTGACAGAGTGTACATACCAACCAAAGCGCCGGCATTTCGTCCCTTCTGAGCATCAAAATTGTTGGTCTTGATGTCGATCGATTGAATCGTGTCCGGAATGGGTGAGATCGACGCCCCGCCGCCACGCGATGGCTGGTTAACGGTAGCGTCGTCGATCTGGAAGCCATTCTGCTCCTGGCGCATCCCAGCGGCGTTGATGTTGATCGTAAATGCGTTCTGAAAATTGTCGATCGAAGTCACAGCGGTTCCGGTCATCCCGGGGGACAGGGACGCAAGGGACCACGCATTTTGCCCCGGAAGGGGCACCTGCTGCACGGTAGCGTCGCTGATCACGGAGCCGGTGGTCGGTGTGACAAGATCGACAGAGGTTTCGGTGCCCTCCACGTCGAATTTTTCAGACACTGCCCCGACCTTCAGCGCCGCGGCCAGAGTGCGCACTTCGCCCACCTGGAGGGTGAGCCCGACTTGGCGCCAGGTCCCGAACCCGGTCATCTGGATTTCGACGGTATAAATTGATGCGGCGATGCTGACGATCCGGAAGAATCCGGAGTTGTTGGTGGTGGTCTCTCTCGCGACGCCGAGGCGGGTATCGGTCGCTGTAACTTTCGCTCCGGCAACGACGGCACCAGTTGAGTCGTGAACCGTGCCCTCAATTCCGCTTGAGAACTGAGCGAACGCAGGCGCAACCCCTAAGCCGAAAAGGAACAGCAGGAGGATGCTAACGTGTGCCGACCGTTTCATCTCCGGTTACCTACCCGTCTCAAGCTCAAGATCGAATCAGTGCCGCTCCAGGACAGTCGAAATTCGGGTCTTCAGGGTGCCAAGCATTGTAGAGAATCAACGGCCCAAAGTCGAGCGAAAGTCGGCAGTCCTGCAACCGAGCTGACCCCATTCAAGGTCTACGGATGATCAACATCGGAAAGGTTGCCACCCGCGAGGGACCGGCCTCCCCCCGACGCCGTTGCCGATGCTGTCCAGACTCGAATATCCTGAGTTTCGGCGACGGTCATGGAATACAGACGTGTCCCGACCAACACAAGTTATGTTCGTCTGAAAGACGAGAAAGGAGGGGGCCATGAGCCGCGGTGCCGTTGATTCACGGAGCCGCGAAACGGGAACCGACGCACCTTTTCCTGCCATTACTACCAAAAAAATGACGCAACAGGCAGCAGTCGTTGTGATTTCGATCTGTCTATTCTCCGGAACGCTACGCACTGCAATCGGACAACAGCCAACTCCATCCATTACTGCCATCGAATCGCTCATTCGCTCGCGGCAATACGACCAGGCGCTCGGGATGACCCAGTCCGCGCTCGGACAAAGGCCGACTGACTTCCGGCTGTGGACTTTGGAGGGAATTATCTTCTCGATGCAGGGCAAGACACAGCGTGCGCAAAGCGCATTCGAAAAGGCTCTCCAGATCTCACCGCAATACGCGCCGGCGCTCAAGGGTGAAGCTCAGATCCTTTATGACCAAGGCGATAATCGCGCCATGCCATTACTTGAGCGCATTCTGAAAGACGATCCGAAAGACCAGACGGCGCATCAGATGCTAGCTTTGCTCGAAAGAAAGAAAGAAAGATGCGAGCCGGCTGTGGTGCATTTTGCAGCCAGCCAGGATGCAACCGAAAAGAACACCGAGTCGCTTGAGGCGTACGGCTATTGCCTGGTCCAGTTGAAGAAGTTT
>Ga0335077_10004775_pt1 | contig 16545 bp, 11 predicted proteins | sample Lox_Sample_31_FD_207151 | JGI IMG/M metagenome (GOLD analysis project Ga0335077, IMG submission 207151) | Soil microbial communities from Loxahatchee National Wildlife Refuge, Florida, United States - Lox_Sample_3.1 | ecosystem: Environmental > Terrestrial > Soil > Wetlands | place: USA...
TTCAGCACGCCGATTACGTTTCCGATCGGCTGGAAACAGTCGAAGCTGGACGGCGTCTCCGCACGCATCAGCAGCATTGATGTCCATGGACTGCGTATCTACGCCACGATCGGTCACGCCAACGCCAGGTTTTTCGGGCCGGAGAACGGCGGCGTCATCTTCAACTCGAATCTGAGCGTGGGTGCCTATCGGCAGGACCACGACCAGGTCTATCAGCAGAACGTGAATGTGCATTACCAGCCGAAGAAGGATGGCTGGTGGGGTGATTTCACCTGGCGGTATGACAGCGGTCTGGTCGTGGGCGCCGTGAATAATCTGGATGACGCGCTGGGGCTTACGGCCGACCAGCAAGCCATGATCGGCTTCTATTGCGGCGCCGATCGCGCATCACTCAACAATCGCATCACGAAGTGCGACTCGCCCCAGTATGGGGCCGCCCGGATCAACATTCTGCCCGCCGGCGCCGAAAACGACGACCACAACCCGCCGCGGACCAAGTCTCGGCACATTTTCAACGTCGGCGTTGGAAACGACAACCTGTTCCATGCAGAACGCATCCGTACGATTGTACGATTTACTCTACTGAACCTCTCGAACGAGGCCGCCCTGTATAACTTTCTTTCACCATTCGGCGGCACCCATTGGGCTCAACCGCGCTCCTTTCAGGCCCAGTTGGGATTCGCCTTTTGACATTTGGCGTCACGTGGGGTCTTGATCGGAACTCGTGGTCGTGACGCGGATGGGTTCGCAGCAGCGGCATCGCCTCGAAAACCTCAGGTTGAGGGCGTGCGCCCCGACGATCAGCGTCGCGCCGATACCAGCGCCGACGTGATCGATGGAAAACGCTGCCCACCGGACATCGTGACGGGCAAGCAGACAGAAGATTCCCGAGCAGAACATCGCCAAGCACGACAGGCGTCCGTGCTTCCTTCGGTAGCTGGAAACGAGTGTCATCGTACCCACTGCAAGCGAGCCCATGAGAAAGGCGGGCTCCAGGCGTTCTGAAATCCCGATCAGTGAAGCCAGGCCGCCGAATGACAATAGTGCGGGACCTGCCACGCAGTGCACGAAACAGAGCGCCGCGATCAGGATGGCTCGCCGGTCGCCGCTCAAAACATGGGATACGAGCTTTCTCACGGAGAATTCGGTTGGCCCGGACGTCAGAAGCTGAATCCCAACCGCACAGCCGCCCGCCAGTCGACTTCAAGTGCTGCGCATAGAACGAATGCCCAAAGGGCACTGTGTCTCATTGAGAATCTCCTCGGGTTTTCGGACAGGTTCAGGTTGAGGAGGTCGACCGGGAGCCTCTCAGACCGGCCCGGCACAGCTCTCCCGAAGCGTCAAATGATGGATCGGGAGGGGTGGGGCTCGTGGAGCCAGCGTCGCGAAATCGAGTCCGGAGGGAACGGGGTCAGGCCAAGCGAAACCGAGCAGCCCAACAGCCGCTAGACAGGGCATAGTTAGCGCCGTGCCGAGATTGGGGAGTGGCGTTTGAGCGCCTGCATGGCAAACAGCACAAGCGGCGCAATCCGAATAATGAGTATGGTGATGAAGAAGGCCGCCGAGCAGACCAAGAACCAGCAGAGCGACGATGGTCACTTTCGTGACGGAGGGCCGGATTCCGAAACTGCCTTTGCCGTGGTGAAAACGCATTTCTCAGACGTGCGCGACGCACAGCCACGCATCACCGAATTGTAAAGGGGAAACCGGTCTCTTGCCTATCGGAATCGCGTGAACGGGCTGAGAATTCCCTGAGTGAACCACAGTCCTCGATGGCCGGTCACCTCGTCGCGTTCGCGGGTCGCGCCGATCTTGGCAATAGACGGGCGGAATTGAGAATGAAAAGTAGTTCCGACGAAACGTGTATTATCGCGGCCAACACCGGATTCAGAAGACCAAGAGCTGCGAGGAGTACCCCTACCCCATCGACCGCGAGCGTGCCGGCGAAATTCGCCATGATGATTGCGCGGCAGTGTCGGGCGACCCTCAGCACCTCGGTGAAGCGCAATAAATCTCCGCCTAGCAGGACCACCGCGGCACTCTCTCGAGCGACATCGGTTCCGGAGCCCATGGCGATACCGACATTCGATTCCACGAGCGCAGGCGCGTCATTCACTCCGTCTCCCACCATCGCCACAACTCGGCCTTCCGCACGGAGTTGGCGTATCCGGGCTACCTTCTGATCGGGCAGCAACCCGGATTGGACCTCGTCTACGCCGAGCTCCTTCGCCGTGGCATCGGCGATCTCCTTTCGGTCGCCCGTCAAAAGAATGGTACTCAGACCCAGAGTTTTCATCTCGGCGACGGCCGCGGTTGCCTCGGAGCGCAGGACGTCGGCGATTCTGAGCGCACCCAAAAGCCGTCCTCCGGTCGCGACCATAACCTCGGAAAACTGTTCAGTAGCGCTTCCATCATCGGGAATCAGGATGCCCTCCTGCTCCAGCAGGGTCCGAGTGCCGATGACTGTCGGCTGGTTTTCGACCTGGCATACGACGCCCTTGCCCGGGGAATACCGAAATGAGGCGGGTTCGCCTATGGGAAGTGACCAATCCGCCGCCTTTTTGACAATGGCTTTCGCCAAAGGGTGCTCGGAGAAGCGTTCCGCGGCGGCAGCGATGCGCATGACGTGTTTCGAATCGGCGCCATCGTAGACCCGCACATCGAAGATCTCGGGCGTACCGAGCGTGAGGGTGCCGGTCTTATCGAGCACGATGGTGTCGACTGAACTCATCACCTCGAGATACAGCCCGCCTTTTATGATGACGCCCTTTCGCGCGGCTTGCCCGATCGCGCCCAGAATGGCGAGCGGCGTTCCGGCAGCGATCCCGCAGGCTCCCGCGACCACGATCACCGAGATGGTAGATCGTGCGTTATGCGTGATCAGAAACGTAAGCGCCGCGCAACCCAAAGCGAAATAAACGAGGTACCCAGCGAGACGATCTGCCGCGCGTTGGATCGGCGCCCGCGAACGCTCCGCACGTTCGACCGCTTCGACAATGCGGCCAAATGCTGTGTCGCGGCCGATCTTCTCCGCCCGGATTTCGAGCACGCCCGACTGATTGATCGTGCCGGCGAAAACAGGAGTGCCCGCGATCTTCTCGATAGGCATGGATTCGCCTGTGATCGTGGACTGATCGACGAACGAATGCCCACCAACAACCACGCCATCTACCGGGATTCGACCCCCTGGCCGGACCAGTACGACATCATCCAGCGATATTTCAGAAAGAGCGCAGGTGGCCAAACCCGCCGCCGATCTGACCTCCGCAACTTGCGGCAGCAGGTCCAACAGTTCCCGGATTGCTCGCCTGCCGCGGCCCACGGTCATGGCTTCCAGGATCTCGGCGATGAGCACGAAGACCATGATTACCAGAGCCGTCACGAATTCCCCGATGACCGAAGCGGCCACCAGTGCAATCGTCATGGAGAGTTCCATGGTCATGCGGCGTTCGAGCAGATCCGAGATGGCTTCCTTGAAGATCGGATAGCCGCCGATCAGAATGCCCATCAAGGCAAGGAGATCGATGCCCCGAATGCGAGGGACCGCCTGGAGCCACACCAGAAATAAAATGACCGCCACAAAGACGACCCGGGCCCACTCCCGCCAGCGCTCGTCGTGGTTGTGTTGGTCGTCCTTATGCGTCGTGTCCGGCATCTTCTCCTCCGCCCCGAGTTCATCTCAGGTACGTCCTCAGAACGTCGATCAGTTCCTGCGCGGCCTTGGCCCTCTCGGATGTCGGGTTTTGGTCGGGATCGACAACATGAAAGCGGATATGCCCATCAAGGACTTCCGCCATCAGTGAGTTGATTGCGCCGCGGCATGCGGAAATCGTGTGCAGGATATCCGAGCAGTCCGCCTCTCTTTGAATCGCGTTCTCAATCGACTCGACTTGTCCCCGAATCCGGCGGACCCGATTGAGCATCTTCTTTTTATCGCGCAGTATGTGAGCCAGAGCAGCACCTCTCGTTTAAGATAGTATACCCCGGTAGGTATATCTAAATGGAATGAGCATTCGTCTGGCGTTGGGCGCTACTGGGGCCGGGGGGTACGCAGGATGGTCGTGCAGCGCGTGGAATGGCGCTCGGCAGGATCGGCCCCGGATTTGGGGGGCTCGCCGGAGCTGCGTTGGGACGTGTTCTCCAGCACAGCGTGGGCGGCGTTTCGGGCTCAAATCCGGTCAGCTAAGCTAAGCCGCCGCAATCGCTGTGCTTCTCGGCTTCCCCTTCGCGGCTTCGGCGACTCCGGCATGGCGATCGTCGCGATCGATCCGGGCCATCGCGTTGCGTGATAAGTAGACCTGGAGCTTCGGCGGCGCCTCGCGCCCGTCTTCAGAATACGAACCCAATCGCGGCTTGGTAGGCGCGTGGCGTCACGAAGTGCGTGCCGCTGAATGTGGACAGGAAGTTGTACAGCGCCACTTTGTTACCAAGATTCGTGACCGTGAATCGCAGTGTAGTCCGGTAGCGCTCCGTGTGAAACAGATTGTCCGTGCCCGCGCCAATGTCGAACAGGTGACGTGGGGCGACACGGGGAGGATTATGGTCGTCGTTCTCGGTTCCTTCCTTGGGTATCACCAGTCTGGTGGCGCCATAGTTTGAAGTAGTGCACTCGGCATCTGTCAGCGGCGTGTCAATCGTCGGGTGCGCAGTGCCGCAGAAGAACCCGATTGCCGATTGTTGGGCGCCAGTCAGTCCGAGTGCGTCTTCGAGGCTACCGACAGAGCCCGCAACGAGGCCGCTGTCGTACCTCCATGTGAACGCAACCCAGGGGCCGCTGTTGCCGTGCTGGTAGCGTAGGTTTGTCGTCTGCTGAAACGCCTGATCGTGATCGATGCGGAACACTGCGTCGCCACCCACGTCGTTATTAAAGACGAGGCCGCCTGTTTCGGGTCCAAAGTACCTTGCCCGCGTGTGGCCCATGGTTGTCGTCCACTGGAAGCCGTGCAGGGTCGGTGTTCCGATGCGCACGGCAACGCCATCGAGTTTTGATTTCCTCCAGGAAATGGGGAAGGCGATGGGTGTGTCGAACAGGTTTCCGAAATCATACGCGTTGTTCGTGTACTTCCAGAAGTAATCCGCGCTCGCGACGAGGAGCCTTCCGAACGCTTGCTCGAGCCCCGCGTTGTATTGATTCCGGTTTCCGGGAGGTAGCGGAACGCTGGCGGCGCCAAACGCGTTCCCCGCGAGGCCGCCGACACCGGTCGCACTCGAAAGCACCAGATTTTCGTTATACGGAGTCTCGAAAGTGCGCGAGTACGACGCACGAATCACCGTGCCGGTCGGTTTGATCAGATAGGACGCGCCGACTCGGGGCTGAGCGCTCGAGTCTGTGACCAAACCATGGTAGGAATCAACGCGCAATCCAGCCTGCACGTTAAGGTTGCCGAACTTGATGGAATCCTGGATGTAGAAAGCGTATTCATTGACGTTGGCGCTTCCTTTGAATTGGAAAGGGGATCCGCCTCGGGTCAGGTCGTAGGGTATCAAACCGGGGATGAGATTGGGGTTCGCTGTGAAGCCCGCCGCATCGCAATTAGCCGGGTTAGTGATCCCGGGCAGTTCTTGAGGATCGCCGTTGTCATCGACGCACACTGCGTTAAATCCGGGATCGGTCACGCCGAAAGTGAAATTTTCGTTCAGCCGTGTCTGCATGAGCTGCGTGCCGACCTTAATATTATGTCGTCCGCTAGCATAGGCGACATCGGCTTTGACGCCCCAATTCGTGAGCGTCCTCTTCTGAGCCAGCGTCGCCGGCGTATCGGCGAACGGATCGCGGCTCGGGTAGTAGTTGACCCAATCCTTGCGAACGAACGGGTTGACGGTGAGTACGATCTTCGCCCCAAAGCTGTGCTGATAGCCGGGCGCGAAGTTGAAGGTGCTAGCCTTCTGCCGCTGGTCCTGACCAAGTTGATCATAGGTGTTGGGGATTTGGAACCAATTGCGCGCGGCGAAGAAATTCAGGTGGAATGCATCCCGGCCATTGGGCTGGTAGTCAAACCGGTCGAAAATAGTTCCGTTGTTCCCGATGGCGTGGATCGGCGTAAATTCGGGCGTGTCGAGGAAGCGGCCGGAACGAATCGCGTCAACGGAGATAAAGTTGCCAACCTTCGGTCCACCTATGGCCAAAGTGGCCTCCTCGGAGTAGGTTGCGAACGAGCCCCACTGAGCGACGAAGCTACCAGTGGGTCTCTTCTGCCCGAGTCCTGATTTTGTCACGGCGTTGACGATCAAGCTCGTCTTATCCCCGAACTCGGCCGGCGGTGCGCCGGTGATCAACTCCATCGACTGGACGGCGTTTAGCGGGAGCTGTGTGGAGAAGGTTTTGCTCTGCTGATCCCCGATCGGCTGACCATCGACCGAGAAGCTGGTCTGGGCATGGTCGCCGAGCGGGTGGAAGAAGCCATTCGAATCCGCGGCAACGGCGCCGCTGCTCAGCATTACCGCGTCACTCAGCCCAGAGCCGGGGGAGCTAATGGGCAACTGGTTCAGCGTCTTCGTGTCGACGTCATTGTGTGCGTAGGGCACGTTCTCCAGAAGATCTGCGCCCGCTGCTTCCACGGTCACAGTCGCCGATGTCCCGGCCAGCGCCAGCTTGATCTTCAGATCGATCGGGACCGTTCCCCGCACGTCAACAGCCTGCTCATATGGAGCGAAGTTCGGAGCGGTGGCCTCCAGGTGATACGGGTTCGGTGGGACGTTGGTCAACCGGAAGGTGCCGGCCTTGTCCGTCGTCGCCGTCTGGCTGTAGTTGGTCACGCGGTTGATGATCGTGACGGTGGCACTCGGAACGACGGCACCCGACGGATCTGCGACTGTTCCACCGACGGTTCCGGCGCCGCCAAGCGACTGCGCCTCAACACGATGTGCGAGGCTCAAACAGACAAAACCCAGGACAGACAGTGCGAGAGTTCTCTTCATTGCTCCAGTATGGGAAGGCAGGCTCCGGACACCCAGACTAATCGCATGGACGGCACCTACTCTTCCGCCAGCGGGCTGGAATTCACCGTGAGCGGACGCGATTTTGCTGCTTCTACCAGCTCAAAATCTGCCTGACATTGCGGGCCAGGCGCTTGCTCACAACGAATTCCTGGTTGTTGTGGAGTGTGATTAGCCAGCGGTTACTGCTCAACGCGGCCATTTTGCGAACATGATCGACATTGACGAGCGCATTGCGATGAACCCTGCGGAAAGTGGTGCCGTTCAGTTTCTCCTCTATCTTCCGCAGACTCTGTGTCGCCTGGTACCGTTGCTTTGCGGTGATGACCCAAACGATCTCGCCCTCGGCCTGAAATGCGAGCACTTCACTGGCATTCAACAGAAAGTATTCGTCTCCTGAGCGGCCGACTATTTTTCGGATGGTCGACGCGGCGGGCACGCCGGCAATCTCCTGGAGCCGCGCCAGGTTTTCTGCCGCCTCGGGACGGCTGCTGAGCAGTTGCCGGGCCCGCTCCAGCGATCGAAGCAGGCGCGGCGCGGACACCGGCTTGAGCAAATAGTCTATGGCGCCGTCATCCAGGGCCTTGATTGCGTACTGATCGTACGCCGTGACAACGACGATCACCGGGAGATGCGTTCCGCCTTGCAGCCGCTGAATGACCTCGAGCCCACCCATTTGCGGCATCTGCAGATCCAGGAAGATGACGTCCGGCTCCAACGCTTCAATTTCCACCATGGCGCGCTCGCCGTTGTCCGCCTCGCCGACGATCTCAACGTCGGGCTGCAGTTCGAGTTCTTCCCGGAGAACACGACGAGCCACAGGCTCGTCATCCACAACCAAAACTCGAACCAGCTTCGATTTCACCCAATTTGGTATACCAGGGAGTTCGCCGGCGCCCGAGGACAAACCCATGGACGGCCTGAAGACGGCCGCGAGCGGCCCGTTGTGCCCAACAGGCGGAACTGCCGGCCGTGCCAGTCGTCTGCTCAGACGGCAACCTCCTTCGGAATCGGCTGAACGCTTGTTGCAGCGGGAACGACGAAACTCACGGTGCTCCCGTGGTCGCTCGATTCGATCTGGACGCCGGCGGATTCTCCAAAACACAGTCTCAGGCGCTGGCGAACGTTATCGAGACCGACCCCGCCGCCGGAAGGGCTGTTCCTGCGGCGGGACGAGGACTGAAATCCTTCACCATCGTCCGAGACCTCAATGCGAACTCCTTCCGGCGTGGACCTTGCGTTGAGCCGGACTATCCCCAGACCGGAGCGACTGGAAACCCCGTGCTTGACGGCGTTCTCGATCAAAGGCTGCACCGAGAGGACGGGAATCAACGCCTTCCCGGCGGATTCGTCCATCATGATTTCCGTCTTCAGCTTGTCGCCAAGCCGTAGCGCCTCGATTTGGAGATATGCCCTGATGATCTGCACCTCTTCGGATAATGGGATCAAAGTGCGGTCCGCATGAAGGCAGTAGCGAAAGATCTCTGCCAGGTTGAGCACCATGCGCCGGGCTTCTGCGGACTCCCGCGGAATGGTTCCATAAAGCGTGTTGAGGGAATTGAACAGGAAATGCGGGTTGATCTGCGACTGCAGTGCGCGAAGCTCGGCCTGGGAAACCAGGCGCTGGATCTCGCAAGAGCGGAATCGCTCAACCTGTTCCCCGATAACAGCCCCGAGCCGCGCCAGTTCCTGCAGGTCCTCGCTCAGATAGCGCCGCCCACCCTCGCGTCTGCCCAGAAGAATGAGAACTCCATCGCCCTTCGTAAAACGCAGTGGAACGCTTACCTGCGCCCAAGATTGATCCGCCGAAAACACCGAACCAGAAGCGTTAAGCAGCGTAGGTTCTGTCGTCAGGGTACATTCCTCCCCAGCTCGGATTTCCTGAACCTCGCTATGCGCTGCTCTCATGAAGGCAGCCAGAATTTGGCTCGACTTGCGCAAGAACACAATTTCGCTCTCCGCTCCAGCGCCAGCCTCGCGAATCTGTCGGATCGCGGGATCACGATCCGGCCGGCCGAACACTACCCGAGTAAGCGCAACCTGTAGTCTTCCCCTTACAAATACCAGCGCCACCAGAACCAGGCAGGCTGTGATCGCCAGAATTCCCTGAAGAAACGGATTATCCCCCGCTCGATGCAGGATCTGGAAGCGTGCATTGAGAACCAGGCTCAGGCCGATAAATCCACCCGCGACCAGTGCATTTACGAAAAATCGCACAAACGCATCAGCCAGGAGGAATCGGTAGTCTTGCAGCAGTACGAAGAGTGCCAAAGGAATACCGGCGTGGTGGACGGCGACCTCGCTCGACCATGCGTACCTTACATGGGCAGGGCTGAAATGCACAAAGGAAATTGCGAAAAGGAAGAGGCACATGCTTACGGCAATCCGCCGGGCTCCGTTGGAAGTGCCCAGGGGAGCGTTTCGCCGCGTCATCAACATCGCGACCACGGTCAGCGCGCTGAACCCGACGATGATCAGCCACAGGGCTGCGTGGTGGAATCGAGGGTCGGGCCATGCAAGCTCGGCAAGATGCAATCCGACAGCGAGGCCACTTATGGCATATCCGGCAATCCAGATCCTCCGAAGCTTTCCCTCCATCGACAATTGCAGGAGCGTCGCTGGGAGCAGGCTGAGAACCGTGAAGCTGAGGGCGATGATCACGGCGGAGCCGGCAAACAGCCCGCTCGAGGCGCCGAGCGCCACCAATGAGCCCGCGTTCCAAAGCAGCGCGAGACTGGCGGCGATCATTGGTAGAAACCCTTGCGTCGTGTGGCGCTTTGGCCGATCGCGCAGGAAGAGAACGAGAAAGCCGGCAAAAAGCAGGAGCCCAGCCGAATGGCCGATCGAGTTGATCAGAAGCGGCTCATTATCGATACCTTCGAGCATGGGTCCCTCGCAACATCAGATCCAACCGTTTCTATGATTCTCGCACCAAAGCGAAGGCCCAATGTGCCATCGCCCTCTCCAGACGGCGCTTGCTCGAACGTCGCAGACAAGGCGATGTGGTCCGTCAAGTCAGATTCGGACGGTCCTTGAGCTTCCGGGGTGTGGGCGCCCTCCACAGCAGCCTTAGCGCAGGAAGAAGCGAACGCCATGGTTTGTGCGGATTGATCAGCAGGCGCCTCCCCAAACCGCGGGCGTGGAGCTGGGCCTTCAGAAACGAGATCGGGTAGAGGCTTAAGACAATTCGATCAGTAAGCGCGAGTTCTGTCATGCGGCCGATGGACTTCGCGGCGAGAACGTCCCCAGCATCAATGAGGACCTCGCGGTTGCCATCGAAGGCCCACACTTTGGAACCGTCGGCGGGATGCCGCGTTCCGATCCGGTTGGCCGCTTGCGTCCACTCGTCCCATAATCGATCAGGATTGCTACGGAGCCGCTCGGCCCACCTCAGGATCGCGTCGAGTTCGTCGAACACCTCTGGTTTCGTCCACGCGTTCAGTCCCAGGGAGTGCAATTCACGGATCATCGCATGGTCGTCTGCGCTCAGAAACACGATGGCCGGTGGCAGCGCAGAGCGAAGTTGAATCTCGATCTGGCCGGCAGCGGAGAGGTCGAGGAAAAGCAGGTCGGGTTTCAGCTCCTGCAGCCGCTCAGTGACGTGAGGACCGGAGCAGGTCCCTTCAACTCCGCCAAGTACAAGGCGCCGCCGAAGTTCGTCACAAAGCGCTTGCTGGACTCGGATGTCATTGTCGATCACAAAGGCAAGCACAGCTGGTTTCACCCATATCCCCACTCATACCGGTGGTAGTCGGGTTTTCCTAGGCTTTCGTCACCAGCGGCGCTCCTCCGGGCGTCGGCGGCAACAGCGGAGTCATATGCGGACCGACTCCTGGTCTCTTGACAGTTGCTGTGCCGTGGTTCAGATCGCATCGGCTTCTGATGGCACGCCGGCATCAACTCCGTGGCGCGGACGAACGCGGGCGGCGATTGGCAACGCCTTGTTCCCGTGGGCTTGGCGCGCTTATTGTTCTGGTGGATCGCGTGGATTGACCGACGTGGCCAATAAGTGAAATACGACTTCACCGGGGTCCAGTTTCATCGGATCGACTGACATCGTGCCGCGGACAATCACGACTTTGCCTTCGGACAGCGGAACGCTCGTTCCGCGATTCAATCTTACATCAATGACCTCGCCCGAGTGAAAATGTGGTGGGTGAAGCCAGTTTCCGGCGTCTGGAACCAGTAGAAACCGGCCAACCGTGCCGTTTTGAATGGGCGATGCTGGAAACTGCAGCATGTATCCCAACACCTGCACTTCACGGTCGAACAGGTCCGGTCTTTTTGTTGTGGGATCTCCCGTCTCCGACGCGAGGTCGTCCAGTGTCCGCCAATCCACAAAGCGGGTGTCCCCTTCGGGTGAAGTCAGCCTTGCCCAGTACACGTCAGGCCGCTGGCTCAGAGTCATGGCGAGAGTGATAAACAGGACTGGACAAGCCGTCACCAGGGCAATGATCCCGAAGGTCTTCCGCTCGCCTTTGCGCTTTCTCTTCCTCCACCCTAACCGGCCCATAGCGAGGTCCGCAGCCTGTGCGGAAAGTTTACGGCAGCGAGTGAGCGAGTCCCATTTCTTTCTCACATGCGGGTGGAGAAATCAGATGACCGGGCAGCGAACGATCGTGAGCGGACCCCGGCTGTGACGCCACGGGCGACGGCTAGAACGCTGACTTCAAATTGACTGCACTGGAGAACTGGCGCGCAAAGCGATCCTTCACAAACCGTTCGCTTCGAAGAACGCGGTGAAGGTGTAGACCGTGAAGATGGCGCTGGTGTGTCTGTATGGTTCGCAGATCCAGGCCTCACCGGATGGTGAGCCAGATCGACTGTCCGCCGAAAAGGTCATGACTGCGAGCGAGGCGTCCCGGACTCATTCTGGAACTGTGCCGCCGGGCCGATTTACAAACAGATGAATCCGCGGGCCCGCACCGGGGTATCCGAAGGGCCGCGGGCCTGATTGCAGTTTGTCGCGGCGATAACGCCCCGGGCTCTGAAACGGCCCGTCGGTATACGACCCTTCGTATGCCGCGTACGCATCGGCGTGCTGGAGTTCCGGACTGTACGCCAAAAACGCGCGGCCCGTGTTGAAGTTGCCGCCCTGTAAGCGAACAGTGTACTGGTTCGGCAAAGCCTCGCGCTGATGAATATGGACCACCCCGAGGCCGCTGAAATCCCCATACTCCGCACTGAAAGGGCCGTTTGTGATGGTCACATCTTCGATCAGTTCCGGGCTGAGCGCCTTCAGCGCTCCCAGGTAGCCCTGTCCATGCCCCTGCGTTCCCTGGTTCTGCTGCACACCATCCACTAACACCTTCAGGCCGCCGTTGACACCGCCATGATCCAGTTTGAATCCGAATCTCCGGATCTCCAGCGACTTGCGGCCACCTTCATGCTGGCCGGCGTTGATTCCAGCATTGAGTTGTTGGAGCACCTGATCGTCACGCGTGAAAAGAGTCCGGTTGAACACCTCTGCGTTTCGCAGATCGATCTCCGGCTCCACTGTGTTGGCCGTAATAACGATGCTCTGGTGCTGGGCCGCCAACTGCGATAACGAGATGTCCTGTTGGACCGCGGTTCCGCTCAACGTCAGCTTCAATGCCTCACTGGAAAGGCCGGTTGCTTCGCCCCGTACTTGATAGACGCCGTCAGGCACCGACGCTATTTTGTAGCGTCCCTCCGCATCGGAGGTGGTGGTCAGCGAATACCCCGATGCCGCCTCGATACGCACGACCGCTGCCGAAACCACGTTGCCCTGCGCATCGACGACTCTTCCCGAAATCCCACTCTCCGCAAAGGCGACGACCGCCGTGAGGAATCCCATCAGCAAACCCGCGCCGAACCCCGTGTCTCTCATCTTCCGTAGCACCAATTCAAGAGTCGTAGCACACCATAATTAGCACGTTTCTTCAACTGGTAATGCGCCGCGAAAGCGATGTTGGATTCCCACACGCGCTCCGAAATGCTGGAGTGTAGCAAATGGGCATCGGGCCTTCGAAGCAGAACTGCCGTGATATACTCCTTCTCCAGAGGATGCTGGGGAAATTACATCACTTTTGCCGTCTGCGGACACTGGTGTCGGCGTGTATGGCAATACTGATTGCCTGCGCATCGCTTGTGCCACTCGCCGCCCGTTCCCTAATCGAGCCCGATTCATCCTGTTGCCGAAAAGGGATGAAGGGTTGTTGCAAAAAAGGAATGGCTAAGCCCGTGGCCGGGCCGCTACTTTCCGCTAAGTCTTGTGAGGCCGATTGCGGTCGTGTCACACTGGGCGGCGTCATCGCGAGTGGATTCATCCCGCCTTCCGCGGAATGCTCAGCGCGGCCTCTCGAGAAGTCCGCCAGCCTTTGTGCGGTTGAGGCCGTCCCAGCAGTCCATCTCTCCGATCACAGTCTTCAGCAACGCCCCCCACCCCCTTCGACTCTTGGGTAAACCCAAATCCTGTTCATCTGTGGTCAAGCCGAGGCTCGTGTCAGCTCGGAAAGTTGAAGCGCATTGAAATTCATCCGCAACATATCGGCTATGTCCGTGGCAGCCGCCATTCTCGCGGTGGCGCTTCTTGCTCCGCTGCTATCGGGTTTCGCCTTCGCACTGCAAAGCAGCGAGTCGTCATGCGACATGAAGTGTTGCCGGACGGCGAAGGCTTCTTGCCACAGGCCCGGACACGGCAGCACTCAACATGCTCCCGGGTGGAGTTCGAGGCCCGGATGCCCCAGCGGTTGCGGACAGCCCGTAAGCCTGCTTGGTCCGACGGTCTGGACAGTGGCATCAGAGGCACTGCGCACTGGCGTGAGCCTGCCTACCTTCTCGCACTCTCAGCCAGCGGAGGCGGAGTACAGCGCCTTAGGAAATGAACTCGCGCTCTTCGGCAGACCTCCCCCTTTCTTCGCTTAGACATCCAGAATTTTCCGGCTGTTCCGAAGAAAAGAGGAGAAGAGATCGTGAGTTTGAAAAGCTTAATCCAGTTCAGCGTGTTTGCGCTCGGTGTTGTTACCGCCGCCGGGCAGGAGTCGATTCATTTTGCGAGCATCAGCGGGCGCGTCACCGACGGCACAGGAGCGTTGATCACCAGCGCCAAAGTCACTGCACACCAGCTCGACACCAACCTCACGAGTACCCTGCTAACCGACAAAGAAGGACGATTTCGATTTCCATACCTGCGGGTTGGCGAATATGAAGTCAGGATTCAGTATCCGGGCTTCGCCGAAGCGCGACGTTCCGTGACACTCACGCTGGGTTCTGCTTACGAACTTCCTGTCGCGCTTACCGTCGCGTCATCGGAGAGCAACGTTACGGTCTCCGCGGAGGCAGAACTGCTCGATACTGGTCGCACCCAAATCGCCGGGACGGTATCACTGGCGGAAGTGCGCGCACTACCGCTCAACGGCAGGAGTTTCCTCGACCTCGCACTTCTGGTTCCTGGCGTGTCGCCAACGAACACAGCGAGCAACCAGCTCTTTGCGGAAACGTCAGCCGTACCTGGACAGGGAATCTCGGTCGGAAGTCAGCGCAATTTCTCCAACAACTTCATCGTGGATGGTCTATCGGCCAACGACGACGCTGCCGGTCTCAGCGGGATCTTCTTCGGCCTGGATACCGTTCACGAATTCCAGGTGGTCACATCCGGCGGGCAGGCCGAGTTGGGACGGGCGCTGGGCGGGTACATCAACATGGTTACCAAAAGCGGAACCAATACGCTCCACGGTGATGCCTACGGTTACCTGCGCAACCAACGCTTCAACGCCGCGAATCCCCTCTCCAATACAAAACTGCCGCTGACCCAAGCGCAGTATGGCGCGAGCCTCGGCGGCCCTGTAGTTCGCGACCGTACGTTTTACTTCGCCAACTTCGAGCAGCGCATGCTGAATCAAAGCGGCCTGATCACCATCTCTCCCGCCAACGTGAGTGTCATCAACGCGAAGCTCTCCGCAGTTGGCTATCCGGGCGCGCAGATTGCGACGGGGTTGTATCCGAATCCGGTTCACAACACCAACTTTTTGGCCAAGGTAGATCATCAACTCGCCGGCAACGACCAGTTCACCGTTCGCTACAGCTTGTACGATGTCCACAGCGACGCCTCGCGCGGAGCGGGCGCGCTGAACGCGGTCAGCGCCTCCGCGGGTCTGGACAACACCGACCAGACGGTGGCGGTAAGCAACGTTGCTGCCATTTCCTCGCGAACGGTCAACGAAACCCGCGGACAGTTCACCCGGAGCAACCTTGCTGCTTTGCCTACCGATCCGATCGGCCCCGCGGTCAGCATCTCCGGCATCGCGTCGTTCGGAACGCTTTCCGGCTCCCCGACCGGCCGGATCAATAACCTCTACGAGATCGCGAACAACCTCTCGTACCGCGCTGGCGCACATGCTCTGCGCGCCGGCATCGACGTCCTGTACAACGACACCACCATCACCTACCCGCGATCGAATCGCGGCGCTTACACCTTCTCTTCGCTGGCCACCTTCCTGAGCGGAACCTATAACAACGCGGGGTTCACGCAGACTTTTGGAAACTCCAAGGTTTCTCAGACCAACCCCAACATCGGCTTCTACGTCCAGGACGAATGGAAAGTGAGTTCGCGTCTGACCCTGAATCTCGGCCTCCGCTACGACCTGCAGTACCTGAAGACCATCGCCACCGACACCAACAACGTGTCGCCTCGCGCGGGCTTCGCCTGGTCTCCGTTTGAATCCCGCCGTACGGTCGTCCGCGGGAGTTTCGGCCTGTTCTACGACCGCGTTCCGCTGCGCGCACTGGCGAACGCCCTGCTCTCCGCCGACAATACGACTGCCATCACCGCTACCAGCCAGTTGAGCGTCAGCCTTTCACCGACGCAGGCCGGTGCGCCGATGTTTCCGAATATCCTGCCCAGCAATGGTCTTCCCGCGGGCGTATTGGTCAACTTTTCCACCATGAATCCGCACATGCAGAACGCTTATTCGGAACAGGGAAGCCTGGAGATCGAACAGCAGATCGGCAGCCGCGGCACGTTCAGCGCCAGCTACCAGCACCTCCGCGGACTTCATTTGATCATCTCAGTAAATCAGAATGGCCCAACCTGTGTTGCGGCTGGGACCAACAATGGCTGCCGGCCGAATCCGAACTACGCCAACAACAGCCAGTACTCTTCGCTCGCCGATTCGCACTACGACGGACTGCATTTCTCCTTCGTGCAGCGACCTGTCAAATGGGGTAACTACCGCGTGTCGTATACCTGGTCGAAGTCGCTGAACAATGTCGGTGAGTTCTTCTTCAGTTCTCCCATCGATTTATTCAATATCTGGAAGGATTACGGACGCAGCGACGACGATCAACGGCATCGTGTGGTGGTGGATGGTTCGATTCACTCCTCGATGGCGGCCGCCCAAAGCACCTGGGAGCGGATCAGTCATGGGTTCGAACTCAGCAGCTTTCTGCAGTATTACTCGACGCTGCCGCTCAACATCACTTCGGGGGTCACCACCATCCAGGGCACCGCTGGGCGCCCAATCGTGAATGGCGAATTCATCGGCCGGAATGTGGGACAAGGGAACGATTTCTTCAGCATCGGCGCGCGCGTCAGCCGCGCGTTCCGCGTCAGCGAGCGGATCCGCGTGGAGGGACTGGTCGAGGCAT
>Ga0335077_10004776_pt1 | contig 16540 bp, 16 predicted proteins | sample Lox_Sample_31_FD_207151 | JGI IMG/M metagenome (GOLD analysis project Ga0335077, IMG submission 207151) | Soil microbial communities from Loxahatchee National Wildlife Refuge, Florida, United States - Lox_Sample_3.1 | ecosystem: Environmental > Terrestrial > Soil > Wetlands | place: USA...
CGCGGCCTCGCGCTGGGCCTGGAGCAGGGTCTCCTTCTGCGAGACGAGCAGCCGCTCCGCCTCTTCCCGCTCCCTCTTCGCCTGGTCGATGGCGTCCCGGATGGTCCGCTCCCGCAGGTCGAGCATCTTCACGATCGGGCCGAAGGCGTACTTCGAGAGCACCACGAGCAGGATGAGGAAGGTGATGGCGGTCCAGATGGTGAGGCCGGGATCGAGGTCCATGATCCCGGCGGCCAGCACCGGCGTGACGGCGAGCGCGTTCATCGGGGGCTCCGGGAGCGGCTACTTGCTGATGGCGAGAAGCAGGCAGACGACGATGGCGAAGAGCGTCACGCCTTCGATGAGGGCGGCGGCGATGATCATCGAGGTGCGGATGTCGCCCACGGCGGTGGGCTGGCGGGCCGAGCCCTCCATGGCGGCGGCAGCGAGGCGGCCGATGCCGAGGCCGGCGCCGATGACGGCCAGGCCGGCGCCGAGACCGGCGGCGAGATACCCGAGGGAGAGTGCGTTCATGTTCCGTTCCTGTCTTTTTTCGAGGGGCGGGGCTTCGGACGGGCCGCCCTTTCACCCGTGGCGCGTACCGCGCTCTACTACCCGTGGCCGGGAGCCTTCCCGGCCACGTGAGAAGCGTCCGAGGCATCGCCGTGCTCGGCGTGCTCGTGTTCGTGGTGTACCAGGCCGGCGCCGATGAAGAGGGCGGACAGCATGGTGAAGATGTAGGCCTGCACGAAGGCGACGAAGAGCTCCAGCATGAAGATGGCGAGTGCCAGCGCCACCGACACCGGAGCGACGAAGAGGGAGATGGAGAAGATGAGGCCGAGCAGCGAGTAGATGACGAAGTGGCCCGCCACCATGTTGGCGAAGAGACGGACGGTGAGGGCGAAGGGCTTGGTGAAGAGCCCGAGGAACTCGACCGGGATCATGATGGGCCAGAGCCAGGCGAGCGAGGCCGGCACGCCGCCGGTGAGGTGCTTCAGGTAGCCGCCCATCCCCTGGGCCTTGATGGCTGCGAACTGGGTGATGACGAAGGTGAAGAGGGCGAGCCCCACCGTCACCGAGACGTTGGCGGTGGCCGTGGCCATGTAGGGGACGAGCCCGAGCAGGTTCATGAAGAGGATGAAGAAGAAGGCGCTGGCCAGGTAGGGCACGAAGCGGTCCGCGTCGGCCGCACCGATGTTGGAGATGGCGATGTCTCGGACGAACTGCACGAGCATCTCGAAGAAGTTGTAGAGGCCCCGGGGCACCACGCTCCGCCCGCGCGCCACGGCGAGGAGCAGGACGGTGAGGAGGAGCGCCGCCAGCCACATCATCACCAGGTGCTTCGAGGGCGTCATGTCGATCGTGCGGCCGCCCAGGGGGACCACCCACCGGCCGGTGATCTCGTGCAGGTCGACCTTGCAGGTCCACTGGAACTTGCCGTCGCACACGCCGGGCAGCTCGAGCTCCGAGCCGTTCGCCACGTGGTGCATCATCACTTCGGGCAGGGTGTGGTGCTCGGCGTGCTCGGCGGCGCCCTCGGCCGCGGCCTCGTGGCCGGGCTCTGCTTCCGGCTGTGGGGTTGCGAGGGTGAGCCCGAGGGCGAGGGTAGCGACGGTGAGCGTCATGCGGGTTTCCCCATTCCGCGGTTCAGGGCGTGTACCAAGCTTCCCTCGATGGCGGTGAAGGCGAAGTACGGCGCGAAGAAGGCGACGACGAAGGCGACCGCGCTCTCTCCTGCCCGCGCCACCACGGCGACGCCGACCCCGACGAGGAGGATGCGCACGAGGAACATCACCACGAAGACGAGGAGCGCGCCCTGGAGGGCGCGGCGCCGCCAGCGGACGGAGTGGTTCAAGCCGTAGAGGGACGCGAGCCCGGTGCCGGAGGCCATGGCGGCCCCGAGGAGCGCCGGGTGGCGAGCGGACCCGGAGAGAAGGGCGGCTCCCATGGCGGCGGCGGTGACGGCGGCGGCGGCGAGGAAGTGTCCCTTCACGGTCTCCGCTTTCCCGTTACCGTTCGGAAGAAGCTCACGAAGCCGCCGACCATCCCCAACAAGGCTCCGAGGAGCAAGAACCAGGGCGTGCGGTTTCCCACCTTCTGATCGATCCACCACCCGAGCCACGCGAGCCCGCCGACCGCGCCGACGAGCGAGGTGGAGGCACCGAGGTACGGCCCCGCCTTCTGGTACGCGTCGGCGAGGTTCGAGAGCCCCTTCCCGTCCTTCCCCGGCCCCTCTCGATCGTCGGGGGAAGCCACTGCGCCTCCTGCCTTCCCGAACGGATTTCCCAAGCGATTCCGGCAGGGAAGGGCGGACTCGTATAGCAGTCCCCACTCGCCCCGTCAATCCCCGAGCAGTGGGTTCAGGGTGCCTTCGCAGCAACGGCAAAGGCCTTCCGGGCCGCCCGGATCGTGAAGTCGAGGTCGTCGTCCGCGTGCGCCGTGGAGAGGAAGGCCGCCTCGAACTGGGAGGGAGGCAGATACACCCCCTCCTCCAGCATGGCGTGGAAGAAGCGGCCGAACCTCTTCGTATCGCACTTGCGGGCGCTCGCGGCGTCGACCACCGGCTCGCTGGTGAAGAAGACCGTGAACATCGAGCCCTTCCGGTTCACCTGGACGGTGGCCCCGGCCGCCTTCGCCGCCTCGACGAGACCGGCCTCGAGCCGCGCCCCCGCCGCCTCGAGCCGCGCGTACTCCCGCGGACCGAGCTGGCGGAGCGTGGCCGTCCCCGCCGCCATGGCGAGGGGGTTTCCGGAGAGCGTTCCGGCCTGGTAGATGGGGCCGGCCGGCGCGATGCGGTCCATCACCTCCGGGCGCCCGCCGAAGGCGCCGACCGGGAGCCCGCCCCCGATCACCTTCCCGAAGGTGACGAGGTCGGGGCGGATCCCGTAGAGGTCGCATGCCCCTCCAGGCGCCAGCCGGAACCCGGTCATCACCTCGTCGACCACGAGGAGCACCCCGTGCTGGCGGCAGGCGGCGAGGAGCCCGTCCAAAAACCCGGGGCGCGGGACGATGACGCCCATGTTTCCGACCACCGGCTCGAGGATGACGGCGGCGATGGTGGAGCCCCGGGCGGCGAGCAGGCGCTCCGCCGCCCCGAGGTCGTTGTAGGGGAGGGTGAGGGTGTGCTTCGCCACGTCTTCGGGCACTCCCGGCGAGTCGGGGAGCCCGAGCGTCTCCACGCCGGAGCCGGCCTTCACGAGGAGCGAATCCCCGGCGCCGTGGTAGCACCCGTCGAACTTCACGAAGTCGTCGCGACCGGTGAAGCCGCGCGCCAGCCGGATGGCGCCCGTGGTGGCCTCGGTGCCCGAGGAGACGAAGCGCATCTTCTCGATCCAAGGGGCGCGCTCCCGCACCGCCTCGGCGAGCTCGATCTCCCGGGGCGACGGCGCTCCGTAGCTCGAACCCTCGCGGAGCTGCTCGTCCACGGCGCGGATCACCTCGCCGTTCGCGTGGCCGAGAATGGCCGGCCCCCAGCTCCCCACGTAATCGACGTACCCGTTGCCGTCCACGTCGAACAACCGGCTCCCCTTGGCGCGGGCGATGAAGAGGGGATTCCCCCCGACGCCGCGGAAGGCGCGCACCGGGCTGTTCACGCCGCCGGGGAAGAGGGTCTTGGCCTTCTCGAACAGCTTCTCGGAAAGAGCGGTCTTCATTGGACCTCCTGGGTGCGTCCCCGGACCTTGTGGTCGAACACGGCAGCCCGGTCGCCGGGGGTGACGGTCTTCGCTGCTTCGCGCCTCTCGCGCACCTTCTCGATGCTCGTGCGGAGCGCCTCGGGGTTCGGGTGGCTCTTCATGGCCTGGGTGTAGAGCTCGATGGCCTTGTCGAAGTGGCCGGCCTGCGCCTGGATGTGGCCCGCGCCCTCGAGCGCCAGCGCCGCGATCTCGGGCCGGGGGTGTCGCTCCCAGGCCGCCTGGAAGGCGCCGAGCGCCTCGTCGGTGCGCCCCTCGAGGGCCCAGGACTGGGCGGTGAGGAGCTGCCCCTCGTCCGTCTCCGCGCTCTCCGGCCAGCGTTCCCGGAGAATTCGGGCCTCGGTGCGGGCCTGCTCGTAGTTCTTGAGCTCGAGGTACTGGCGCACCACCTCGAGCTGGTACTTCGGGGCCTCCTTCGAGGTGCTCTGGGCCACCGCCGAGTACTGGGCGATGGCGGCCTGGCGGTCCTGGAACCGCGCCACGTAGATGTCGCCGATGGCGGCCCGCGCCCGGAAGGCCTCGTCGCTCCCCGGGTAGAGGGTGACGATGCGCCGGTAGTAAGAGATGGCGCCGGCGAAGTCGCCGAGCTCGAGATAGGAGAGGTCGGCGGCGTACTTGAGCGCCTTGAGCCGCACCTCGGTTTCCCACTTCGGCACGGTGCCGTCCCCGAGGTCCCCGAGGAGGTCCCGGTAGGCGGCGAGCGCCTCCCGCGGCTTCCCCTGGTGGCGGAGCTCGTTCGCCTGCTCGAGCCGCCCCTCGGCCGAAGAGCAGGCGGCGATCGCGAGCGTGAGCGCCGAGAGGGCCGCGGCGCCACGGAGGCCCAGTCTGCCCGTCAAGGCTTCTCGCCTCCGCCGCCCTCGGGCTCCCCCTCGCCGTTTCCGGGAGGCTCCTCCCCGTTCGCCTCGCCGTTCGCCTCCTCCCCGGTGTCGGCCACGCCCACCTCGGCGGCCTCCTTGCCGGTCTCGGCCACCCGGGCCACCGCCACCACCTGCTCCTCCTTGGACTCCACGGCGATGAGGCGCACCCCCTGGGTGTTCCGGCCGATGACGGAGATCTGGTTCGCCGGCAGCCGGATGAGCATCCCGCGGTTGGTGATGATCATGAGCTCGTCGTCGTCGGCCACCGGCACCGCCGCCACCACCGCCCCGTTCCGCTCCGTGGCCTTGATGGTGATGATCCCCTTGCCGCCGCGGCTCTGGGTCCGGTACTCGCCAAGCTCGGAGCGCTTCCCGTAGCCGTTGGCGGTGGCGGTGAGGATGGTCTTCGCGGGCGCGCCCTCCGCGGCCGGGGGGAGCGACTCGGCGGACACCACCTCGTCCCCCTCCTCGAGGGTGATCCCCTTCACCCCGTAGGCGGTGCGCCCCATGGGGCGGACCTCCGACTCCTGGAATCGGATGGCCATGCCCTGGGCGGTGGAGAGGAGGATGTGGCTCTGCCCGTCGGTAATGCGGGCGGCGATGAGGCTGTCGCCCTCCTCGATGGAGAGGGCGATGATGCCGGACGGGCGCGGGCGGCTGTACTGCTCGAGCCGGGTCTTCTTCACGAGCCCGCGCCGGGTGGCGAGGAACACGCAGGTGCCGGTGGCGGCCTCGGTCGCCTCCGCCTCCTCCCCCTCGGCGTCGGCCGGACCCTCGGGGAGCTCCCGGACCGGGAGGACGGCGGCCACCTTCTCCCCCTGGGCGAGCTGCACGAGGTTCACGATGGGCTTGCCGCGGGCAGCGCGCCCCGCCTGCGGCACCTCGTGGACCTTGAGCCAGTAGACCTTGCCCTTGTCGCTGAAGACGAGCAGGTAGCTGTGGGTGGAGGCGGTGAAGAGGCTCTCCACGAAGTCCTCGTCGCGGGTTCCGGCCCCGGTCTTCCCCTTGCCGCCGCGGCGCTGCGCCCGGTAGAGGGAGATGGGATTCCGCTTCACGTACCCGAGGTGGGAGATGGTGACGACCATCTCCTCCTCCTTGATGAGGTCCTCGACCCCGATCTTCCCCACCTCGCCCTGGATCTCGGTGCGCCGCTCGTCGGAGAAGAGCTCCTTCACCTCCTCGAGCTCGGCGACGATGACGTCGAGGAGCACCTTCTCGGAGGCCAGGATCTCCCGCAGGCGGGCGATGAGCTTCTGGACCTCGGCGAGCTCCTCCTGGATCTTCTGCCGCTCGAGCCCGGTGAGGCGCTGGAGCTGCATCTCCAGGATGGCCTTCGTCTGGAGCTCCGAGAGCTCGAAGCGGCTCATGAGGCCGTCCCGGGCGGAATCGCGGTCCGGGGCCTTCTTGATGAGCTCGATGATCTCGTCGATGTGGTCGAGGGCGATCTGGAGCCCGAGGAGGATGTGCTCCCGGGCCCGGGCCTGCCGGAGCTCGTAGCGGGTGCGCCGCGTCACCACGTCGCGCCGGTGGGCGAGGAAGCGCTCGAGCAGCTGCTTCAGGCTCAGGATGCGCGGCTGCCCGCCGTCGATGGCGAGGAGCGTCACCCCGAACCCGGTCTGCAGCGCGGTGTGGGCGTAGAGGTTGTTGAGCACCACCTGGGAGACGGCGTCGCGCTTCAGCTCGATGACGATGCGCATTCCCTCGCGCGACGACTCGTCGCGCAGGTCGGAGATGCCCTCGAGCCGCTTCTCCCGCACCAGCTCGGCGACGTGCTCCACGAGCTTCGCCTTGTTCACCTGGTAGGGGATCTCGGTGAAGACGATGGTCTCCCGCTCGGTCTTCGGGTGAACCTCGATCGACCCCCGCGCGCGCACGGTGATGCTGCCCCGGCCGGTCTCGTAGGCCTGCCGGATCCCGTCCCGGCCCAGGATGATGCCGGAGGTGGGGAAGTCCGGCCCGGGGATGAAGCGCATGAGCTCCGCCACCGTGGCCTTGGGGTTCCGCACCAGGTGGACGGCGGCGCCGATCACCTCGCCCATGTTGTGGGGCGGGATGTTCGTGGCCATGCCCACGGCGATGCCGGAGGAGCCGTTCACGAGGAGGTTCGGAAAGCGGGCCGGGAGCACGGTGGGCTCGACGGTGGAGTCGTCGAAGTTCGCGGCCCATTCCACCGTCTCCTTGTCGATGTCGGCGAGGAGGTAGTCGGCGAGCTTCTCCAGCCGGCACTCCGTGTAGCGGTAGGCCGCGGCCGGATCCCCGTCCACGGAACCGAAGTTGCCCTGGCCGTCGATGAGCGGGTAGCGGAGGTTCCAGTCCTGGGCGAGCCGGACGAGCGCGTCGTAGACGGCGGCGTCCCCGTGCGGGTGGTACTTCTTCAGCACCTCGCCCACCACGCCGGCGCACTTCGAGTAGCGCTTCGAGTGGTGGAGCCCCTCCGAGTGCATGGCGTAGAGGATGCGCCGGTGCACGGGCTTCAGTCCGTCGCGGGCGTCCGGGAGGGCCCGCCCGATGATGACCGACATCGCGTAGTCGAGATACGACTTGCGCATCTCGTCCTCGATGGCGACCTGCTGCCTGGGCCCCTCGGGAGGAGCCGGGGGCGGCGCCTCGGGCGGCGCGGGCGGGACAGTCTCGTCGGGCATGGAGTCGGGGCCTCGCGGAATCCCTAGGAAAAGGGGGCTTCCGGGCAGGCCAGTCTTTTAGCGGATTCCCCCTGGAATTTCAACGGCTTTTGCCTCGCTGGGCCTGCGCAGACACTTCGAAAATCGGGGGTGTTTCCAGGGGGTTCGAGGGCCGGCTCGGGGAGCCTTCCGGGATCCGCGCTCCGAGCGTTGTCGACGACTGGCGCGCCGCTCGTCACGCGCCTCGGCGCGGGGAACCTCTCCCGCTTCGGCGGCGCCCGGCCACCCGGGTCTCGTGCTCGAGGAGCCAGCGCTTCATCGGCTCGCCGCCTCCGTAGCCGACGAGCGAGCCATCGGCTCCGAGGAGCCGGTGGCAGGGGACGAAGATGGGGAGCGGGTTCTTCCCGTTCGCGGCGCCGACCGCGCGCGCCGCGCGCGGCCGCCCGATGGCCCGCGCCACCTCGCCGTAAGAGCGGGTATCTCCGATCGGAATGGCGAGGACGGCGGCGTAGACGGCGCGCTCGAAGTCGGTGCCTCCGAGGGCGAGGGGGACCTCGAAGGCGCTCCGGTCCCCGGCGAAGTACTCGAGGAGTTCTCGCCGGGCGCGGAGGAGGAGGGGGTCTTCGCTGCGGGCCCTTCCGAGGGCGGCGCGCCCCGGCGGGGGGAGGCGCACCTCCACGAGCGCCCCGCCCCGCGCCGAGAGGGTCACCCACCCGATGGGCGTTTGCACGGAGAGCATGGGCGGCTTCAAAGGAGCTCTCCGGCAGCGAGCGACGCCCAGAGGTGCATGGCCGCGTAAGAGCGCCACGGCCGCCAGCGCTCGGCCCGCTCCTCGGCGGCGGCCGGGCTCGCGGCGCCGAGGGCCTTCGCCACCCCGAGGTCGCTCGCCGGGAAGGCGTCGGGCTCTCCGAGCGCCCGCATGGAGACGACCTCTGCGGTCCAGGGGCCGATCCCGGGGAGGGAGCGGAGGCGCCTCTCCACGATTTCCGGGTCGGCGTGGCGTTCGAGGCCGAGCTCTCTCGCCGCGACCGAGCCCGCGAGCGCTCGGAGGGTCCGGGCCTTCGCCCCCGTCATGCCGAGCCGAGCGAGCGTCCCGACCCGGGCGGCCGAGAGCGCCTCCGGGGTGGGCGAGAGCCGGCGCAAGGCCGGCCAGGGGGTCGCCAAAGGCTCCCCGAGCGCCTCGGCGAGGCGGCCCGCCACGGTGGTCGCGGCGCGCACCGTCACCTGCTGGCCGAGGACCGTCCGCACCGCGGAGTCGAAGCCGTCGAAGGCGCCGGGGACGCGGAGGCCGGGGCGGCGCGCCACCGCGCGCTCGAGGAGCGGGTCCCGTCCGAGGTGCCGGGCCACCTCCTCGGGCCGGGCGTCGAGGTCGAAGAGGGCCCGCAGGCGCGCGGAGAGCGCCAAGAGCGCCCCGGTGAGCGACGGGGAGACGAGGGCCCTTAGCGACGGCCGCTCGGGGTCGGGTCGCACCTCGACGAACCCCACGTGGCGCCCCAAGCGGACGGTGCGGCGGTAGAGGGCGCCCTCCACCTCCTCGACGCCGGCGGTGGCCCGGGCGCCGAGGAAGGAGAGGAGCTCCCCCCACGCGAGCGGAGGGCGGTAGTCGAGCCGAAGGAGAACGGCGCCGTCGTTCCCGAGCGCCTCCGCCTTCCGCCGGAGGGAGGAGGGGGCTTGCCCGAAGCGCTTCACGTAGGCGGCCCGGAAGCTCCGGAGGCCGGCGAATCCGGAGGCCCCGGCCACCTCGGCGAGGCCGAGGTGGGTGTCCTGGAGGAGCTGCTTCGCGAGCGCAAGGCGGCGGGACTCCGCGAGCTCCTCGGGCGTCGCGCCCACCGCGCGGAAGACCGCCTGGCGGAGGTCGGGTCCGGCGACGCCGAGGTCGCGGGCGAGCTCGTCGACCGACAGGTCGTTCAGCGTCCCCGCCTCGATGCAAGCCATCGCCGCGGCGACGAGGCGGGGGATCGCCGCCGAGGGGCCGGCGCCGGGCGCGAGCTCGGGCCGGCAGCGGAAGCAGGCCCGGAACCCCTCCCGCTCGGCACCGGCCCGAAGGGCGAAGTAGACGCGGCCCCGGCGCGGCTTCGGATCCGGGCACACCGGGCGGCAGTAGACCCCCGTCGAGGGGACGCCCACATAGAAGAGGCCGTCGAAGCCCCGGTCGCGCTCGGCGAGGGCTCGGCCGCAGGTTTCGGCGTCGAGAGCCACGCCGCTCTTCTCTACTGTGGCGGGCCCCTGCCGTCCGGCAGACTGCGGAGGACGCGAGGGCGCCTAGGCCTTCCCGGCGACCCCGAGGCGCGCGCTGGCGCGGCGTTGCCGCGCCGCCTCCGCCAGGTAGCTCTCGTCGTGCTCGCTGAGCCCCCGGAGGCGCTCGGTGGCCTCGCGGAGGGCCCGCTCGGCGCGGGCGACGTCGATCTCCTCGCGCTCCTCGGCGGTGTCGGCGAGGACGATGACCTTGTTGTCGGCCACCTGCAGGAAACCGCCGCCCACTGCGAAGGCGCGCTCGGCCCCGTCGGCGACCACGGTGAGCCGCCCCGGCTCGAGCTTGCTCATGAACGGCGTGTGGTCGCGGCGGATGCCGAACCCGCCCAGGACACCGGGGGCGCGGACCTCGTCCGCCTGCAGGGTGGCGACGCGTCGCTCCGGCGTCACGATCTCGAGGGTGAGGGCCGCCATGTCGCTCCTTGGGTCCGGACGAAGGCCTACCCGCCTGCCGCGAGCTTCTTCGCCTTCTCCACGGCGGCCTCGATGGTGCCCACCATGTAGAAGGCCTGCTCCGGGAGGTCGTCGTGCTTGCCCTCCACGATCTCCTTGAAGCCGCGGATGGTCTCGGGGAGCCTCACGTACACGCCGGGGTTGCCGGTGAACTGCTCGGCCACGTGGAAGGGCTGGGAGAGGAAGCGTTGGATCTTCCGGGCGCGGGCCACGACGAGCTTGTCCTCCTCGGAGAGCTCGTCCATGCCGAGGATGGCGATGATGTCCTGGAGGTCCTTGTAGGTCTGGAGGATCTCCTGCACCTGCCGGGCGACGGTGTAGTGCTCCATCCCCACCACCAGGGGGTCGAGGATGCGGGAGGTGGAGTCGAGGGGGTCGACCGCCGGGTAGATGCCGATCTCGGTGAGCTTGCGGGAGAGCACCGTGGTGGCGTCCAGGTGGGCGAAGGCGGTGGCCGGAGCCGGGTCGGTGAGGTCGTCGGCCGGCACGTAGATGGCCTGCACCGAGGTGACGGCGCCCTTGTTCGTGGAGGTGATGCGCTCCTGGAGCTCCCCCATTTCCGTGGAGAGGGTCGGCTGGTAGCCCACCGCCGAGGGGATGCGCCCGAGGAGGGCCGACACCTCGGAACCCGCCTGGGTGAAGCGGAAGATGTTGTCGATGAAGAGGAGCACGTCGCGCCCTTCGTCGTCGCGGAAGTACTCGGCGATGGCCAGGGCCGAGAGGCCCACCCGGGCGCGGGCCCCGGGCGGCTCGTTCATCTGGCCGTAGACGAGCACGCACTGGCTCTTCGAGAGGTCGTCCTTGTTGATGACGCCCGACTCCATCATCTCGTGGTAGAGGTCGTTCCCCTCGCGGGTGCGCTCGCCCACGCCGGCGAACACCGAGAAGCCGCCGCGCTCCTTGGCCACGTTGTTCACGAGCTCCATGAGGAGCACGGTCTTGCCCACGCCGGCGCCGCCGAAGAGGCCGATCTTGCCGCCGCGGAGGTAGGGGGCGAGGAGGTCGATGACCTTGATTCCGGTCTCGAAGGCCTCGATCTTCACGTTCAGGTCGACGAGGGTCGGGGGCGGGCGGTGGATGGGCTTGAAGCCCTTCGCCAGCACCGGACCGCGCTCGTCGACCGGCTCGCCCACCACGTTGAGGATTCGGCCCAGGACCTCCTTGCCCACCGGCATCTGGATGGGGGCGCCGCTGCTCCGCACCGGCATGCCGCGGACGAGGCCGTCCGTCGAGTCCATGGCCACGCAGCGCGCCGTGTTCTCGCCCAGGTGCTGGGCCACCTCGATGACCAGGTTCTCCTTGCGGTCGTCGATGCCGGGGTTGGTCACCGCGAGCGCGGTGTAGATCTCGGGCAGCGATCCGGGCGGGAACTCCACGTCCACCACGGGGCCGATGACCTGGGTGATCCTGCCGTTCTGGGTCTGGGTCTGGGACATGTCGTTCGTCTTTCCTCGAAGAGGCTTACTTGAGCGCCTCGGCGCCGCTCACGATCTCCATGAGCTCCTTGGTGATGTAGGCCTGCCGCGCGCGGTTGTACTGGAGGGATAGGGCGGCGATCATCTCGGTCGCGTTCTTGGTGGCCGCCTCCATGGCGGTCATGCGCGCCCCGTGCTCGCTGGCGGCGGAGTCGAGGAGCGCACGCCACACCTGGACGTCCAGGTGGCGCGGCACGAGGTCGGCGAGGAGCTCCGCGCGGGAAGGCTCGTAGAGGAAGTCCACCGAGGCCGCCGCCGCCACCGAGGCCGGCTCGGTCTCGATGGGCAAGAACTGCTTCAGGCGGACCGCCTGGGAGATGGCGCTCTTGAACTCGTTGAAGAGGAGGTAGACGGCGTCCACCTCTCCGGCGAGGTAGCGCGCGCTGAACTCGGCGGCGATCTCGTGAGCCTTCTCGAAGGAGAGCTTTCCGTGGACCCCGGGGAAGTCCTTGCGCACCGAGATGCGGCGCGCTCGCAGGGCGTCGCGCCCCTTGCGGCCGATGGTGGTGAAGAGCACCTCCTCGTAGCTGCCGGCGGTCTCGACGAGGAAGCGCTGGGCCCGCCGCACCACGTTGGAGTTGAACCCGCCCGCGAGCCCGCGGTCGGAGGAGATGACGACCACCTCCGCCACCCGGCCTGGCCTGGCCTCGAGCAGCGGGTGGGCCGCGGTCTCGTCGGCGGCGGCGCGGGAGGCGATGCGGTTGAGGGCCTGCTCGAGCAAGAGCGCGTAGGGGCGCGCCCGGGTGATGGACTCCTGGGCGCGCCGGAGCTTGGCCGCGGCCACCATCTTCATGGCCTTGGTGATCTGCTGCGTGCTCTTGACGGAGCCGATGCGGCGCCGGATATCGCGAAGGGAGGGCACGGGGGGCCTCTGGCGGTGCCTCTGGCTCTAGGCCTTCTGCTCGACTTGGAAGACGCCCTTGAACTCGGAGAGCGCCTCGTCGAGCGCCTTGCGGATGCCGTCGTCGAGGGCCTTCTTCTCCAGGATCTGCTTGCCCACCTCGGGGTGGCGGGCCTGCATGAACTCGAGGAGCTCCTTGATGTAGCGCCCCACCTCCTCCACCGGCACCGCGCGGATCCAGCCCTGGCCCTGCGCGTCCTTCTGGGTGGCCGCGTAGATCTGGATGACCTGCTTCTCGACGGAGAGCGGCAGGTACTGCCCCTGCTTCAGAACCTCCACCAGGCGCTCGCCGCGGGCCAGCGTCTCCTGGGTGGCCTTGTCGAGGTCGGAGCCGAACTTGGCGAAGGCGGCGAGCTCGCGGTACTGGGCGAGCTCGAGCTTCAGCGTGCCGGCCACCTGCTTCATGGCCTTGATCTGGGCCGATCCGCCCACGCGGGAGACGGAGATGCCCACGTTGATGGCCGGGCGGACGCCTTGGTAGAAGAGGTCGGTCTCGAGGAAGATCTGGCCGTCGGTGATGGAGATGACGTTCGTGGGGATGTAGGCGGAGACGTCGCCGGCCTGGGTCTCGATGATGGGCAGAGCGGTGAGGGAGCCGCCTCCCTCCTTCTCGGAGAGCTTGGCGGCGCGCTCCAGCAGCCGGCTGTGGAGGTAGAAGACGTCGCCGGGGTACGCCTCGCGGCCCGGCGGCCGCCGGAGCAGGAGGGAGAGCTGCCGGTAGGCCACCGCCTGCTTGGAGAGGTCGTCGTAGATGATGAGGGCGTGGCGACCGGAGTCGCGGAAGTACTCGGCCATGGTCACGCCCGTGTAGGGCGCGAGGTACTGCATGGGGGCCGGGTCGGAGGCGTTGGCCGCGACCACGGTGGTGTACTCCATGGCTCCGTACTTCTTGAGCGTGTCCACCACCCGGGCCACCGTCGACTGCTTCTGGCCGATGGCCACGTAGAAGCAGTAGAGGTTGTTCCCCTTGTTGTTGATGATGGCGTCGATGGCCACGGCGGTCTTCCCGGTCTGGCGATCGCCGAGGATGAGCTCGCGCTGGCCGCGCCCGATGGGCACGAGCGCGTCGATGGCCTTGAGGCCGGTCTGCATGGGCTCGTGCACGCTCTTGCGCTTCACGATGCCGGGGGCCTTGATCTCCACCTTGCGGGAGCTCTTGGCGGAGAGGGCACCGCGGCCGTCGATGGGGTTGCCGAGGCCGTCCACCACCCGGCCGAGGAGCTCCTCGCCCACCGGCACCTCGGCGATGAGCCCGGTCCGCTTCACCCCGTCGCCCTCGCGGATCTCCTCGGCGTGGCCCATGACCGCGACGCCGATGTTGTCCTCCTCGAGGTTCAGGACCAGTCCGCGCACGCCGTTCTGGAACTCGACGAGCTCGCCGGCGGCGACGCCCGAGAGGCCGTAGACGCGGGCCACGCCGTCGGCCTGCGAGAGGACCGTCCCGGTCTCGGAGACGTCGACCTTCTTCCCGAAGTCCTTGATCTGCTCGCGGATGATGCGGCTGATCTCGTCGGCGCGGATGTCCATGGCGTTTTGTCCTTAGGCGGTGGCTACTGCTTCATGGCGCGGCGCAGCCCTTCGAGCTGCGCGCGGATGGAGCCGTCGTAGACGAGGCTTCCGACCTGGGCGACCACGCCGCCCAGGATGGCCGGGTCCACGTTCGTCTCCACGATGACCTCTGCCTGGGTGGCGGCGGCGAGCCTCTCGGCGATGCGCCGCGAGGCCCCCTCGGCGAGCGGAACCGCGCTCGTCACCGTGGCCCGCACCCGCCCCAGCCGCTCGTCGGCGAGCGCCCGGTAGTCGTCCAGGATGGCCGGGAGGTAGGGGAGGCGGTTTCGCTCGGCGAGCAGGAGGAGGCAGTTGCGGACGTCTTCCTCCAGGCCGAGCACGGCCGCGACGAGGAGCTTCGGGCTCGCGAGCTCCACGGCGACCGCGAGGCCCCTCGCCACCGCGGTCCGCTCCTCCCTCTCCAGGGAGACGTTCGCGATGGTGTCTCGGACCACCGGCCAGGTGAGGAGGTGCCGGAGCACCTCGAGGCCCTTCGCCCACTGCTCGACTTGGCCCTTCTCGTCCGCCAAGGAGAACAGCGCCTTGGCGTACCGACGGGCGATGGAACCGACGATCATAAGGGGGCCGCTAGCTAGCACGGTCCCACGCCGATGGTCAAGCTGAAATGCGTTCAGGGAACGCGGCCTTGGGCCCTCTTTGACAGCCCCGGACTCGTGCTTACCTTGGAGTTGTCCAAATGAACCTCAAAAAGAGGAGGAAATTGTATGGCGTTTCTGACCCGTTATGACCCGTTCCGCGACCTCGCCCGGTTCCAAAATGAGGTGGCTCGCCTCTTCGACGACCGCCTCACGGCAACCACCCCCGCCGAGAGCCTCGGCTGGACGCCGGCCTGCGACATCTACGAGGACGGGGAGGAAGTGGTGATCCGCGCCGCGCTCTCCGGCGTCGAGCCGAAGGACGTGGACATCCGCTTCGAGAACGGCGTGCTCACCCTGAAGGGCGAGCGGAAGATGGAGAAGGAGGACAAGAGCGAGAACTACCACCGCGTGGAGACGTCCTACGGGGCCTTCACGCGCACCTTCTCGCTCCCGGCAACCGTGGACGCGGAGAAGATCCGGGCCGAGGCGAAGAACGGCGTCCTCGCCGTCCACCTGCCGAAGAAGGCCGAGGCGAAGCCGAAGGCCATCCAGGTGAAGGTGAGCTAGAGCCGCTTCGGAATCGGGGGCGGGCCGCCCGGCGTCTGGCCGGGGCCCGCCCTCTCGCTTTCTTCGGGGGCTTCCGCGCCCCCGCCGCTCACTTCAGGGGAACGGGGGCGATGCTGGGCGGCCGGCTGGCGGAGCCCGCCGCGTTCTCCATCTTGCACTGGCCTTCGAAGATGACGCCCTTCGCCACGGTGAGGGCCGGCGTCTCGATGTTCCCGTGCACCCGGGCGGGCTGGTGGAGCTCCACGCTCGCGGCCGCCCGGATGTTCCCGGTGACCTCGCCGTGCACGATGATGGTGCCGCAGCTCACCTCGGCGCTCACCTTGGCTCCCTCGCCCACCACCAGGGTGTCGCTCGTGACGATGGTCCCGGTGAAGCGGCCGTCGATGCGGACCGTGCCCTCGAAGGTGAGCTTCCCATCGAACTCCGACCCGCGCCCGAGCAGCGCGTTGAGGTCGCTGCCGACGAGGGCCGGGCCCTGCGCCTCTTCCCGCTTCAACATGGCCATGCTGCTTCACCTCCAGGGGGTGGCAAGGAGAGGGACGCCGGAACCCCGGCCCTTGTCCCTCCCGCCGGGGACGGCTCGCCCCGCACCGGTACGGTTAACACCGGTCGGGTCCTCCGTCCAACTCCGGCACGGGGTGCCACCCGCGGCCCCTCGGTGGGCCCGTTCCCCACCTCGGCCGCCATTCACGTACAGTCTATGGAGCCGTATGGAGCCTCAGGCCCCGATGCGCGCCAGGATCCCGTCGAGCTCCTCGAGGGAGGTGTAGTCGATCTCGATGCGTCCGGTCTGCGCCGACCGCGGCTGGAGGCGGCAGCGGGCCCCGAGGCGGCGCTGCAGCCGGTTCACCACCGCCCTCGCGGCCGGGGTCTCCGTTGCGGCGCCGTTCCCCCGAACCGCTCCCTCGCCGGGGGCGAGGAGCTTCCGCACGAGCGCCTCGGTGGCCCGCACCGACAGGCTCGAGCGGATGACCTCGTGGGCGGCGCGCCGGATGGCGTCCCCTCGCTCGAGCGCGAGGAGCGCCCGGGCGTGGCCCATCTCCAGGCGGCCGTCCCGGACCATGTCGCGCACCTCGGCCGGGAGCTTGAGCAGCCGGAGCGCGTTCGCCACCGTGGAGCGCTCCTTCCCCACGCGGCTCGCCACCGCCTCCTGGGTGAGCCCGTGCTCCCGGAGGAGGAACTCGTAGGCCTCCGCCTCCTCCACGGCGTTCAGGTCCGTCCGCTGCAGGTTCTCGACGAGGGCGAGCTCGAAGGCCTCCCGGTCCCCGGCCTCGCGAAGGAGCGCCGGGATCTCCTTCAGGCCCGCGCGTTGCGCCGCTCGCCAGCGCCGCTCGCCGGCCACGATCCGGTAGCGCTCCCCGTGGCGGCGCACCAGGATCGGCTCCACCACCCCGTGCTCGCGGATGGAGGCGGCGAGCTCCTCGAGCTGCCGCTCGTCGAAGCGCTTGCGGGGCTGCTCCTTGGAGCGTTCCACCGCCTCGATGGGGAGCTGGAGGACGGAGCGGCCGGAGGGGGCGGGCGGGGCGGCGTTCGACAGCAGCGCCGCCATGCCCCGGCCCAGGGCCGGGCGGCGGCGGTCGGCGAGGCTCATGGTC
>Ga0335077_10004780_pt1 | contig 16536 bp, 11 predicted proteins | sample Lox_Sample_31_FD_207151 | JGI IMG/M metagenome (GOLD analysis project Ga0335077, IMG submission 207151) | Soil microbial communities from Loxahatchee National Wildlife Refuge, Florida, United States - Lox_Sample_3.1 | ecosystem: Environmental > Terrestrial > Soil > Wetlands | place: USA...
CCAGCGCACGATTCCGGTTGGCTGCTCTTCCTGACGACCCCTGCCGTCCGGAACGCGAGCGGAGTCCGCTCGCCCCGCCAATAGGGAGAGCCAATCGTCTGGGGAGTGTCTAGCAGGCCTTTGGGTCCTTTCTGTGCCAGGTTTGTGAGCGATCCTTCCGCTTTCGGAGAGGGGACCCATAAGGTCACTCGTCCCGCATCGACCCGCACGGTCCGTGATCGCGTCGAGCGAACCCCCTTGAAATCGGCGGAGTGTCGAGTTCCCCGTTTGAGGATTCGGCCCGGTCTCGCGGCAGCGCTCCTTTCCGGCGCCGAAGGCGCCCCAGCGGGCAAACAGGCCCCAAGCGAGACAGACTGCAGCCTTGCGGCTCAAGGTCCCGTCGAGGGACCAGGAAACGAGCCACTGTGCGGGCGTCCCGACCGCTGCTCGTCGCGCGCTGCACGGCCCCCTTTCCGCCGAGAATGGACCTAGCGCGAGAACTCAGCGTGATTCGGGGGGCACACCCCGGTTGGGGCGGAGCGTCTACTCCGGAGGCCCCTGGTAGCATGACTCGAACCACCTCATGGGCTCTGCCGGCACCACGAAACGAGCACCCGGGTCGCGGCTGTGGCGATGGACTTGGCGCGGCGTCGCGGCCGCGGCCGCAGTCACAGCCGCCCTCCTCGCCGGCGCAGCGCTCCTCCTCGGCCATCTGGAACACCCGTGGCTCAAGGCACGCCTCATTGCGCTCGTCCGCGCTCAGGCGGGCGCCGACGTCGACTACGATTTCGCGCGAGTCCACCTCCTCTCCGGTCTCGAGGTCGGAGGCCTGCGGATTCTCTCGCCGCCCCAGTACCGCGCGACCGCGCCGGAGCTCGCTCGCGTGGGCCACATCGAGGCCGCGTGGACCCTGCCCTCCCTCTTGCGCAGCGGCGCCCGTATCGAGCGAGTGGCCGTCGACGACCTGGCGGTGACGGTCGTCGAGGACGAAGCCGGTCGAACCTCCGTCGACGCCCTCTCTCGCCCGAGCCAGGCGGCGGCGCCGCCCTCGGGAAAGGCTCCCACTCTCCGCGAGCTCGCGAGTACCTCCCTGCCCATCGGCGAGATCGACCTCTCGAGGGTCTCGCTCCGGTTCATTCGCACCGGGGGAGGCCGGATCCTCGATCGTTGGACCCTCACCGGTCTCGCCCTGCGACTCGGGACCCGCCGCGACGGCGCGACCTCTCTCCTGGACCTCCGCGCCGGGGCCTCCGGGTCGCCGCTCGAGCTGTCGCTCTCCCGCGACGGTACGGCAGTGGCGGCCGGTTCTGCCCGGCTCGGCCTGTGGCTCGACGCGCAGGCCGGGCCTTCCGGCGCCTCCGCGGTTTTCGACCTCCGCATCCGCGAGCAGACCCTCTCTCCCGAGATCGCCGTCGCCGAGGTCCTCCACCTTGTAGTTCAGGCCGCCTTCGATGCACCGCGGGCGACGACGGAGATCTCCGTCCAGGAACTGCGGGCTGCGGACGCGGCGGTGAATCTGGACGCGAAGCTGGCGCTTCCCGACGCGCCTGAGACCCCCATCCTCCTTCGGCAGGCGAGCGGCACCGTGAACCTCGAACCGTTGACAAAGGCTGCCCCTCCCGGCCTCGTGCCCCTCTCTGGGACGGGAGCGCTCACCTTTGGCGCCCGCGACGTCGAGCTCGGCGAGAAGCCCCGCATCCTCCGGGAAGGGAGTCTCTCTGCGGAGGCCGCGCTGGAGAACGTCCGGTTCGGCCTGCCGCGCGGCTCTCTCTCGCTGCATAGCGCTCGATGGACGATGCGGGTGGGTTCCGGAGCGGGGGGGCCGGAGGGACGGACCTCGCTCGACTTGCGCGGGCTCGGCTTCAAGTCTCCGGGTGAGGACGCCAGGGCGGACGGCATCGACCTAACCGTCGAAGGCTCAAAGGGCCTCGGGGGGGCGTGGACCGGGGCGGCGCGCCTCGGCGTGGAGTCGATCGAGGTGCCGGGCAACGTCGCGCTCGCCGCCCGTGGGGTTCGTGCCACCGCGACGGTGAAGGAGCTGCGGCTCGACCCGGCCTCGCCGCTCTCCGCCGTCGGCGACGTCGCGGTCTCGGCCGACGTACCGGCCCTCGAGGCGCGGGGGCCTTCCGGGAGAGCCCGGGCGAAAGACGTGCACCTCGGGCTCCGGCTCCCGCTCACCGGCGGTGCCCCGTTCGCCGGACGGGGCGAGATCACGGCGAGGGAGGTGCGCCTCTTCGACCGGGACGAGCGGCTTTTCGCGAGCGCACCGGCGCGCGCCGAGGTGGAGCTCGCCGATGCGGTCCCGGGCCCCGACGGAGCCGCCCTGGCCCTGGCCCGGGCCACGCTCCACGCCGTCACCCGCGCCGGCCCGCTCGCTGCATCGCTCGATGCAACCTGCCGGGGTGAGGAGCTCGACTTCAAGCTCGGGGCGAGCGGCCAGGGAGTGAACCTCACTCCCCTGCTGTCGAGCGGGCAGGGCCGCGATCCGGAGGACGAGATCGACTTCGCACTCACGGCTGCCGGGCACGTGGACGGCCTGTCGTCCGCGCAGCCGGCCGTCCGCCAGCAGGCAGAGCTGGAGATGTCCGGGACGGCACTTCGGCGCCTCGACTTGCAGAGGGCCGAGCTCGCCCTGCGCTCGAGCGGGAACTACTCCAGGCACCAGGCGAACGTCGACCTGCGGGTGCAGCCGCTCGGGTCCGCCGGCCCATGGCACGCCGCCCTCTCGGCCGACGTGGACAGTTCCCGTCCCTCGCTCACCTTCAAGCTCATCACCGACGGGGGTCCCTCCGCCTCACTCGCCGGGTCCGCGGAGCTCGACCGCGCCCACCGCCTGCTCCGTTATGACCTCGACGGCCACCTCTCGCACCTCGACCCGCTGCGCCGTATCCTCTCGCGCGTCCCGGGGCTCGCCGGCCTCCACCCCTCACAGCTCGAGCTCGATCTCGCCGCTCACGGCACGGCCCCGGCATTCGCGCCCGGCGACGCATCGGATGCCCCACCGCGCCTGCCTCCGCCGTCCGCGCTCGCCGAGAGCCTGGAAGGGACCCTCGAGGTGAAGGGCCGCGGCCTCCGCTGGCAGTCGTTGGACCGAGAGGTCCTCCTGCCGTCCGCCTCGCTTCACCTCGACCTACGAGGCGCCGGCTCGCGCCGGAAGCTCGAAGGGACGCTTCAGGTCGACGAGCTCCAGGTTTTCTCTGGCGAGCAGAAGGTGGACGCCAAGGGCCTTTCGGTCCATGCCGCGACCTCCTTCGGGGGGAACCTGGGCGAGGACCTCGACCTCGCCCTCGACCTCTCGCTCGGCTCCCTGGTGCAGGACTACGCCGCCTACCCGGTGGGGAATCTGGCGCTCGCGGTCTCCGCACACCGGAACGCCGAAGGCGTCATCCGCATCTCGGAGCTGAAGCTCGAGAACCCCGCCGCCGGGACGAGCCTCACGCTCCAGGGGGGCATGGACCTCGGCTACCTCCGCCGGCGCCTCTCCGTCCGAGGCCAGCTACAACAGGACCTCGCCCGGGCCTGGAGCGCCCCCGAAACCTTCCAGGGGCGCGGTCGACTCGGCGTGACCTTCCGCGTGGATTCGTCGGACCTCGCCATCTACCGCACGCTCGCCTCCCTGCGCCTCGACGGGGTGGACGCTCGCCTTCCCCGGGCCGGAGTGGCCCTGGAGGCGGTCGACGGGGAGATCCCGGTCTCCGCGGACGTCGCCGTCGAGGCGCACGGCTTCACCCTGCTGCGGGCCGGAGAGTCGAACCCGTTCTCGCAGCACCGGTTCGCTGACCAGCACCCCCTCCTCAGCCGCAGCAGCTTTCTCTACGTCGGCAGCATCTCGAGCCCGGCCGCGACCATCTCCCCTCTCGCCGGCAACCTGAAGGTGGAGCAGAACGTGATCTCGCTCGACCAGGTCGAGATGGGCTACCGAGGAGGGTACGTGTCGGGCGAATGCGTCCTCGACTGGGAGGGCGACGCCTCCACGCTCCGCCTCCACGCGCGCGCGGCCGGCGTGCGTTCCTCGCACGGGGAGCCCTTCGACGGCAACGCGGCCCTCCTCATCTCCGCGAGCGAGCGCAGCATCGACGGCCGCATCGAGATCCTGCGGATCGGGTCCCAGCACCTGCTCGACCTCCTCGACCTCCAGGACCCGCTGCGGGTCGATCCGGCGACGAACCGCATCCGCTTCGCGCTCACCTTTGGCTACCCCGATCACGCCCGGGTCCAGTTCGATCACGGCTTCGCCAGCATGCGGGTGGCCTTCGGCGGCCTGGCGCAGCTCATCAACGTGGATGAGCTGCGAGGCGTCCCCACGGGCCCCCTCATCGACCGGATGCTCGCCCCCTTCTCCAAGCGGGAGACGCCATGAAACGTGTTCTTCTCTGTCCGCTCCTCCTGGCGTCGGTCGCCTGCATCCGGGCACCCGAGATCGTGTTGGTGGATCGCGCCACCGCTCTCGAGCAGCAGGCCGCCGGGTCGTTCGACGAGCTCGAGCTCAAGCTCGCCCGCGCCGGGATCGTTCCCCGGCCGGTCCCGATGACGCCGGAGGAGCTCGAGGCGCTCGGCATCCGGTCCGCCGTGCTCATCGACGGGACCGAGGCCACCGAGGCGGACCGGATCGACGACCTCCTGCGCCAACGCTGCATCGGCGAGGGGCGGGACGGGTTGCTCGTCGACACCCACCACGCCTGCCGGGGCGTCTGCGACCGGGCCGCGGCCGTCGTGCTCATCGAGCGCGTGAACCGCGCCCGCGTCCAGCTCTGGCGCTGGATGGGCGCGGAGCGGAAGGACTATTCGGTCGAGGAGCTGCAGCACGCCTGGCGAAAGACTCACGTCGGAGGCGTGGCCTGCGGCGCCTGGCTGCAGCTCGACGACGGGGCCTGGGAGGAGAAGAAATGCTGAGCGGGTGGCTCCGGGCGGCGCTCGTCGTCCCGGTGGCGCTGGCGTGCCTCGCCGCCGCGGCCCGGGGCCAGGACGATCAGGCGGACGGAGTCCGTCGCCCGGAGCGCATCACCGTGGGGGTCGGAGACCAGTACCTCGGCCAGCTCTCGCGCGACGGCAAGACGCTGTACTTCGTCTCCAACCGCAACACCACGAACGAGATCCTGTCCCAAGACGTCGACGACGGGCGCGTCCACCTGCTCTTCGACGAGGGCGCCGACGTGAGCTGGCCGCGCCTCAGCCCCGACGGGGAGTCGCTGCTCTACATCTCCTTCCGCGACCGCGCCGAGGGCGAGCTCTGCGTGCGCTCCCCGCCCGGCGGGACCGTGAGGCGATGCCTCGGCGACGGTTCGGTCGCGCTCCAGGCCGAGTGGCTCGACAAGGACCGCATCGTGCTCGTGAGCCGCTCCTCCATCCAGGGCGACCTCACGGTCTTGGAGGTGACGGTCCGGGATTCGCTCCGCGCGCGCAAGCTCGCGCTCCGCAACGTGATCGGCCCGGCGATCTCCCCGGACGGCCGCTGGATGGTCTACGTACCGGTCGAGCGCTACGTCCCCCAGGTGGGTCCGGCCTTCGCGGCCCGGGCCGCGCGCCGACTCGAGGCGGTGCGGCTCGACCGCCCCGGGCCTGCCGCTCCCATCCAGCTTGACCTCCCCGGGTTCACGGGTCAGCCGGCCTTCTCGCGCGACGGCCGACAACTCTACGTGGTGCAGTTCATGGACGACTCCAACCACGACGGCGTCATCGACGCGAACGACCACGGGGTCTTGTTCCGGGTGCCGTTCCAGTCGGAGCAGGACGACGCCCCCGCCCTGGCGGCCGCGGCCGCCCCGCAGCAGCTCACCCAGTCCTCCTGGAACTGCCAGTACCCGTCGCCGGGCGCGGACCGGCTGGTCTTCACCTGCACGCGGGACCAGTTCCTCGATGTCTACGGGCTGCCGCTCGACGGGGTGATTCCGGGCGACTGGAGCGAGGAACGGCTGGCGGTGGAGATCGACCTCGCCGCCAGCCGGGCCGAGAAGCTCCTCCTCTACCGCCACAGCCTGGCCCGATCCGAGACCACCGCCAAGCGCTCGTCGGCACTCATGAGGCTCGTGCAGCTCCACCTGGAGTCAGAGGAGTTCTCCGCCGCCGAGTTCTACGCGCGCCGGACGGGCTCTTTGCCGGATCCCTCCGTCGCACAGCTTTCCCAGCCGCTCCTCCTGCTGACCGAGCACCGGCAAGCCTTCGCCGAACGGGAGCGCGGGCGATCGGTGGCGGGGTTCCTGGAAGCCGCCCGCCACCGGATGGACCTCCTGCGCCCGCAAACGGGCGACGGCCCCGCCGCCCTTCTCTTGAAGCACGTGGTCCGGAGCGAGGTCGCCGACTCCATGGGCGACAAGGCTACCGCGCGGGCCGAGCTCGCCGCGGCTGAGCTCGGAGACGACACCCCGCCCCCGGTCCTGGCCGCCTACTACGATCGGGCCGACGCTCTCTACCGAGAGCTCGACGACCGCCAGGCGCTCGTCGAGGCCGGACGGCGCCTGGCGACGTCCCGGGCGCTCTCCCCGGAGGAGCGCTGCCGCTACGCGCGGGCGGCGTCGCGGGCTCTCTACCGGGGCCGGCCCTTCGCCCAAGCCGATTCGGTCCTGGCGCAGGAACGTCAGCCGTTGCCCGACGACTCGGAAATGGCCTTCGCGCTCGACCTCGCCCGCACCGTCCTCGCCGTCCACGACCTTCACCCGCCACGGCCGGTCGTCGAGGCCGTGCTCGCCTTCGACCGCCGCCAGACCCGGCCCGACCGGAGGCGTGCGGTGGTGCTGGACGCGGTCCGCCGAGCCAACGACTTCGGCGCGGACGTGGTCATCGAGAGGCTCGCCGAGGATTACGTTCGCGACGTGCAGCCGGGCACGATGGAGCGGCGTCGGGCCGAGCGCCTCTACGGTCGCGCCATCGTCGGCCGGGCCTTCCGGCGCCGGAGCGAGGGAAAGCTCGCGGAGGCGCGCGAGGACTTCGACGCCGTCACCCGGGCCACGGGCTCCCTGGAGACCGCCGTGTCATCCCTCGAGCTCCGCCTGAAGTCCGGCGAATCCGCCGCTGCGATCGCGGCCGAAGTCGAGCCGCAGGCGGCCGGCGGATGGCGCCCCATTGACCACTTCGTGAAGGCCTATCTCCTCGCCCGAACCCTCCCCCAGCTCGGCGAGGCTGAGCACGCGAAGGCCTCGTCGGCGGCCCTGGCTGAGCTGCGGGGGTGCTGGGTGGATCTGAAGCAGAACCACGTCGCTCAGGCACTCTTCGGGGCCATCCTGCACGAGGACTACATCCGGACCGGTTCACTCGCCTCGGCGGAACGGGCGAACGCGCACTTTCTCGTCGCGCTCGAGCTCGTGCGGGACAATCCGCGATACCGAGCGATGATCTTAGGGCAGCTCGGCATCCTCCACACCGAGGTGGGCAACTACCGCATCGCGCTGCGCTACCTCGCGGATCGCGAGAAACTCCCCTTCGCGGAGAACGCCTCCGGGCTCGCCGTCCGTCTCGCTAGGGCGCGGTCGCTCCTCCACGTCGGGAAGGAGGCCGAAGCCGCAACCGCCGCCGACGAGGCGGTGGGCATGGTCGACGACTCGAGGGGGCTCGCCCAGTACCGGGTCCTGGCGCTCGACCGCGCCGCCCTCTACAACCTGGCGGCAGACCGCTTCCAGCGCGCTCTCGACCACTACGACGCCGAAATGCCCCTTCTCGAGTCGACGCAGGCCCCGGCCGCCTCGCGCAACCGGCTCACCGCCCGGCTCGCGCGCGCGGCCGCCGCCCTCGGCGCCGGCCAGCCGGGGCGGGCGCTCGAGGACCTCGACGTCGTCGACGCCGGCCTGAAGGACCCGTCCCTCGCGCCAGCCCTGAAGTGGCCGCGCGGGAGTCCGGAGCATGTGATGAGGAGCTACCGGCTCCTCGCCTCCGGCCTCCGGGCGAACGCCGCCCAGAAGCTCGGCCAGCTCGACGCCGTGGCCGTCGCCCTCTCGAACCGCCGGGCGCTCTTCGTCGACCAGCTCGACGGCTCGAACCGCGACGAGCACCTGCGCGCCGTCACGCTCGTGGAGACCCGCCTCGCCGACAACGCCGCGGAGCGCAAGGACCTCCCGGGAGCGGCGAAGTGGATCGGCCAGGCGCTCGGCCACGCCGACTCCCTCGTGGACCGGGCGCACTCCGCCCTCGACCCCGGCCAGCTCACTGTGCTCTGGGTGGCCGCGGAACTCGGGGCCCGGGCGCACGCTCCCCTGACCTTCGACCTGTCCGAGCGCCTGCGCCGTGCCCACGCGCTGATCGGCGAGCACCACGCCGCCGCCTGGCGCAGGTACCAGCGCTGGTTCGAGATCTACTTGACGCTCCTCGTCCCCGCGCCCGCCCGGTGACCGAGGGGCCGACCGGCGGGAACCCGAAAGCGGCCGCTCAGGACCGACGCCAGGCGAAGAGGAGGAGCGCCGCGGCGGCGCCCCAGGCGACGAGGGCGCTCGCGAGGGCCCACCCGAGCTTCATCCGGCCCGCGAGGAAGTAGAGAGCCCCCAGGTAGGCGCAGTAGGGGATCACCCCCCAGAGGCCAAAGAGGATGGTCGCCCGCAGGTCCGAGACCGAGCGCTCGGTCCCCACGATGTAATGGGCGACGAGCCCGAAGGTCGGGAACAGGGGAACGAGCCCGGCGAGGTAGTAGCTCCGCGTCCGCGATACGAGTGCGATGACGACGACCACCGCCGCCCCGGCGAGCGCCTTGAGGAGGAGGCTCACCAGGGCTCTCCGCGCCACGTCTCCCGGGACGGGTGAGCCAGACGGGGATTGAGGCCGTGCTCGCGCGTCAGACGGCGGTCCGGGCGCGCCGGTACCGCTCGACGGCCTCTGCGCAGAGAAGGCACGGGTAGAACCGGCTGGACCGGCTCGCTGGGACGCCCGGCGCAACGTGGCTGCAGGCGAGCACCACGACCGGATGCCCGCCCTGGATCTCGCGCCGCACGATCTTCCTGAGTGGATGGGCCCGGTGGTCGGCGCGCGGGGCCTTGTCGAGAGGGGAGTCGTTCATTCTCGGGCGATGTTGCCACGATGAAGTCGTGCACCGGTTGACGCGAAGCAAGCGCAGCTCCTCCCGTGCCGGGCGTGCCCAGTGCCGCGCCGCCCTACCTTCGCGCACATGCTCGGCGACGAGGAGACCCGCCTCGGCGTTTCGAGCGGAGAGCGGGCGTCCGCGACTCCGTCCGTCACCGCCGCCGGGCGGACTTCCCAGACGTCGGCGAAGCGGGCTTCGCCCGCTTCCTCGTCCGTCCCGTCCTCGGGCGGCGCCGAGGAACCGCTTCATGGGCTCGAGGTAGTGGTCGCACCACCGCCCGCGATAGGAGGCGCCCTGGCCGGCCGGGATCTCGGAGTGGAGGATGGTCACTCGGGTGCCGCCACGTGCCCGCCGGAGGACGACTTCCAGGCTGGAGTCGCGGGCGCCCGCCGGAAAGTCGGCCGAGCGCCAAGCCTGCACGATGCGCTTCCCGGGCTCGAGCTCGAGGTTCTCGGCCTCGGTGTAGCCGTCCCAAGCGGTGGACGGAGCGCCGACGCCCTCGCCGGCGGCGGTGGCGGAAGAGCCGGTCATGGCCGCGTGCTCGGCTGGGTCAAGCCAGGCCTCGTAGATCCTCTTCGCCGTCGCCGGAATCACGGCCGAGGCCTCGACGGACTCGCGCGCCATGGCTCCCCCTCTCCTGTGGTCAGTCCCAATAGGCTTCCGCCCTGGACGAGCACCACCCTTCGCAAGGATGTAATCGAGAGAGCCACCTGCCAGCCCCTTCCGGGGGATTCGCCCATCCGACACCTCGGTCGCCCGACGCCTGCTACCCACACCGACCTACCTGGTGGATGCTGCGACTTTGCGTCACGCGTTTTTGTGACGAGAACGAGGGGGGTTCATGGGCTCTGCGTCAAACGGCTACTCGCGTCTCACGAGGGACGAGTTCTTCCGGCAGCTCGACCGGGAGCTCGGAGACCTCTCGTCGAGGGACGACCCGGCCCTGCCGCCCTACCCGTCGGTTGCCCTGCGCGTGCAGGAGGCCATGGGGAGGGCCGAGTTCGGCCTCGACGAGGTCACCCGCCTCGTGGGTTCGGACGCGGCGCTCGCCACCGCCGTGGTCCGCTGCGCGAACTCCCCCATCTACCGTCGCGGCGCACCGGCGACGGGCCTCGGACAGGCCATCATCCGCATTGGCTCGCAGGAGGTGCTCCGGCTCGTGCTCGCCTCGTGCCTTGCCTGCCATGGGCAGGCCGCCGGCCCCCTCGCGCCGCTCCGCCGCATCGTCTGGCTCGAGGGCCTGGCCGGGGCGGCCCTGTGCCAGGAACTCGCCCGCCAGCGCGGCCTGAGGACGGCAGAGGCGTTCCTCGCCGGACTCCTGCACCACTTCGGGAAGATCGTCGCTCTCGCCTATCTCGAGAAGCTCGTCGACCTGCGCCCCGCCGCGGAGGCCTGGTCCGCGGAAGAGTGGACCGCGCTCGTGAACCGCCACCATGTCGCCATCGGCCTCACCCTGGCCCGTCGCTGGCAGCTCCCCCCCTTCGTCGAGGAGGTCATCTCCGCGGGGAGTGCCGCGAGCGGCGAGCCCTCGGGGAACCCGGGTCTCGTCGAGGTGGTGAGGGTGTCCGACCAGATCGTGGGCTACATGACGTCCTGCCCCGGGGTCTCGAGCACCGACCTCACGAACGTCCCGGGGCTCGGCAAGTTCGCGGAGCGCGAGGCTGTTGTCCGCGTCGTGCAGAAGATTCCGGAATTCGTGGACTCCTTCGAACCCGCTACGAACGGGCGGGGGCAGCCCGCTCCGCGCATCGAGAAGCCCAAGAGCACGCTCACGCCAACCCCTCGGCCGGTGCGCTGGGAGGTGACCGTAAACGTCGGCCGGCAGAGCCGCCAGTACACAGCGCACGCCATTGCCGCGAACGGGCTCGCGATGGTGGGCCCGGAACCCCTCACCGACGGCCGGCTCCACGAGACCACCATCCGCAGCCAGCCAGGCCCCCTCCACATCTGGTCCCTGACCCGGCTCTCCAGCCGGGAGAAGGGCTCGTACCACGTGGAGATGCACCCCTTCGCCCTCTCCGGCCTCGAGCGCGGCCTCTGGGAGCAGCTCGCGCAGGGTACGGGCTAGGCCGAGCCGGAGCGAGCGGGGGCTGCGGGTCCCTGCCAGCGGTTTGCCGACGACCCCTCTAGCGGCCTCCCTGCCTCCGCGTCGAGCAGAGGACGGTGAGGGGGCGGCGCAGGGCGACGAGCCAGTAGAGGCCGACGAGCGCGACGGGGACGTAGAGCGAGATGAGTTCCAGCATACTGGCTCCCTGCTCGACCCGGCCGACTCCGACCGAACTGTCGAACGGCTGATCGAAATTGCATCGCCCAAGCCAAGGTTCTCGAGCGAGGGACGGACGGGCCGGAGCGAAATTCTTCGGCTCTCGCTCACCCGCCCGGGCTCCGCGCCCCCGGCGGGACGACTCAGGGTCCGAAAGGACCCATGTGCTCTACAGGCGGTGGGTGGCGCTGCTGGAGGCGGAAAACCCCCGTTCGCGCCAGGAGCTCGCGCGCCGCTCCGCTCCATGCGGAAGCTCCCGAGGTGCCTTGACAAAGCGCCGTGTGGCTGCTTTGACGGGCGCCGTCGCGGCATCTCTCGCCGCCCCGGGAGGAACCCGCATGGCTCGCAAGAAGAACTTCAACGCCGGCCCCGCTGCGCTGCCGCTACCCGCCCTGGAGCGGGCCCGCGAGGAGCTGCTCGACCTCGCCGGAAGTGGCATGTCCGTCATGGAGCACAGCCACCGCGGCAAGGAGTACGAGGCCGTCCACGACGAGGCCCTCTCCCTGGTGCGCGAGCTCCTCGGTGTCCCCTCCACCCACGAGGTGCTGTTTCTCCAGGGCGGGGCCTCGGCACTCTTCGCCGAGATCCCCTTGAACCTCATGGAGAAGGGGAAGCCGGCCCAGTACCTCGTCACCGGCGCCTGGGGGGAGAAGGCCGTTCAGGAAGCGAAGTCAGTCGCCGGCCTCCTCGGCACCACCGTGTCGGTCCAGACGACGGGCACCGGGGACGGCAAGGAGAAGAGTTACACGCGGGTCCCTCCTCCGGCCGAGGTGAAAATCGACCCCTCCGCCTCCTACCTCCACCTCACCTCCAACGAGACCATCCACGGCGTGGAGTTCAACGTGGAAGCAGCCCGGGCCTTCCCGAGCGCGGGCGGGGTGCCGCTCGTCGCCGACATGTCGAGCGACTTCCTCTGGCGACCCTTCGACGTCTCGCCGTTCGCCCTGGTCTACGCGGGCGCCCAGAAGAACATCGGCCCCTCGGGCGTGGTGGTGGCAGTGGTCTCGAAGGCCCTCGTCGAGAAGGGGCGAAAGGACATCCCCAAGATCTTCCAGTTCCGCACGCACGCGGAGAACAAGTCGCTCTACAACACGCCCTCCACCTTCGGCGTCTACATGGTGCGGAACGTCCTCTCCTGGCTCAAGGGCCAGGGCGGGCTCGCCAAGATCGAGGAGTCGAACCGGAGGAAGGCGAAGCGGCTCTACGGCGTCATCGACGCGCTCCCCCAGTTCTACCGGTCTCCGGTGGAGAGGGAGAGCCGCTCGGTCATGAACGTGGTCTTCCGGCTCCCGAGCGAGACGCTCGAGGAGCAGTTCATCGGGGAGGCGAAGAAGCGGGGCATGGTGGGGCTCAAGGGACACCGCTCCGTGGGCGGGATCCGAGCCTCCACCTACAACGCCGTCTCCTACGAGTGGGTGGACGAGCTCTCCTCCTTCATGGAGGAGTTCGCGAAGGGACGATAGGCGCACCCTCCCGGGGAGCCCCCGGCACCGGGCGGCGGCGCACGCCGCCCGGCCCCGCGCGGGGCGCGAGCGGCGTGCCCTGCGCGTAGCGCCGCACCTCCCCCTCGAGGAGAGGAGATCGGCGGCTGGCGGGGCCGGGCCCGGCGCTACGCTGCCTTCGCCCCGGTGGGCGAGCTCTTCCGGGCCGCGGCCCGCTCCTCGAGCCAGATGGTCATCGGGGCGGCGATGAACCAGGTGGAGTAGGTTCCGGAGACGATGCCGATGGCCATGGCCATGGCGAAGTCGAAGATCGTTCCCACCCCGAAGATGAGCAGGCCCACGAGCGACAGGGCGGTGGCGAAGGAGGTGAGAAAGGTCCGGCCCAGCACCTCGTTGATAGAAGCGTTGACGATGTCGCTTAGCTTCTTCCCCTTGAGCTTCGCCTGGTTCTCGCGGATTCGGTCGTAGACCACCACCGTGTCGTTCACCGAGTATCCGACCACGGTGAGGATGACGGCGACCGAGACCAGGTTGAACTCGCGGCCGCTGAAGGCAAAGAACCCGAGGGTGATGATGGCGTCGTGGACCAGCGCGATGATCACCCCCGGCGAGAAGCGGAAGTCGAAGCGGAGGCCCACGTAAAGGACGATGATGGCCATGGCGTAGAGAATGGCCTTGAAGCCCTGGTTCCGAAGCTCCCGCCCCACCGCCGGGCCAACGTACTCCATGCGCAGCACCTGGGGCTTCGCGTCCGCGAACAGGGCGAGGAGGTCCTTCTCCACGCGGTCCTGGATCCCCTGGGTGAGGACGGCGAGCGCCTTCGAACCCGCAGTGAGGCCGGCCTCCTCCCGGATCTCGCGGACGTGGACGCCAGTCGACTCCACCACCGCCCTGAGGTCGGCGGGGTTCGGGAGGGTCTGGAACTCGAAGTCGATCTTGTCCCCGATCTCCGGGCTGAAGTGCGGCTGGCCCTGCACCTGGAACTTGGCCTGCACTGCGGCGACGATGCGGGCCACATCCTCCGGGGTGAGGAGCGCGATGCGGCCGACGCGGATGAGGTAGGCGTGGTCCGACTCCGGCCCGTAGGTCTGGACCGAGGCGTCCTTGAACTGGAGGCCCTCGAGGCTCTTGCGGATGAGTCCCGGATCCACTGCCTTCTCGAACTTCACTTGCATCTCGGTGCCGCCGGCGAAGTCGACCCCAAAGTTGAGCCCGTGGATCTGGGGCACGGACCAGAGGATCACCGCCAGGTTCACGATGAGGGACAGGGTCACCGCGATGTGGCGCTTGCCGACGAAGTCGATGTGCGTCCCGTGGGGGACGATGTCGAAGCTCTTGAATTGCATCAAACGCTCAGCCTTGCCGTGTCCCGGCGCGTGAACCAGTCGACGATGACGCGCGTGACCACGATGGAGGTGAACATGGAAGCGAGGAGCCCAATGATCAGGGTCACGGCGAATCCCCGGACCGGGCCGGATCCGTACTGCATGAGGACCACGCCCGCCACGAGTGCGGTGACGTGGCTGTCCACGATGGTCCAGAAGACCTTGTCGTACCCTTGCTCGACGGCCTGCCGCACGGTCTTGCCGGCCCGGAGTTCCTCGCGGATGCGCTCGTTGATGAGGACGTTCGCGTCCACCGCCATGCCCAGGGTGAGGACGAAGCCGGCGATGCCCGGGAGCGTGAGGGTCGAGCCTAGGAGCGACATGATGGCGAGGACGAGGAGGCCGTTCTCCACGAGCGCAGCGTCGGCGATGAGGCCGCTGCCCCGATAGTAGAGGAGCATGAAGATCATCACCGCGGCGAGGCCCACCAGGGCGGCGACCGTGCCGCTCCGGATGAGCTCGGGGCCGAGGGTCGCTCCCACGGTGCGCTCCTCGAAGATGGTCACCGGGGCCGGCAGGGCTCCGGCCTTGAGGACGAGCGCGATCTCGTTCGCCTCCTCGTACTTCTCCTGGTAGTTTCTCCCTGAGCCGAGCGTGATCTGCCCGTTCGTGGAGATCTTCCCCTGGATGTACGGGGCCGTCTCCACCATCGAGTCGAGCACGGTCGCCATCCGGCGGTGCATGTTCTCGGTGGTGAGCTTCTCCATGAGCCGCCCGCCCTCCGGCGACATCGTGAAGACCACCACCGGCTCCCCCACCCCCTTCGAGCTGTCCACGGACGGGCGGGCGTCGGAGATGTAGTCGCCGGTGAGCTCCGTCTTCGCGTGCAGGAGGTAGGTCCTGTAGAAGTGCTCCTTGATGGGTCCCTGGCCCACCGTGACCTCGCCGATGCCGATCTCCTGGTCCCGCGAGATCTTCGGCTTCAGCAGCTTGTCGATCGCTCCCTCGATGTCCTGGCGGCGGCTGGCGGCGAGGTACGTGACCTGGCGCTGCACGCCGCTCGGGAGGTCCACGGACTCGACGAGCCAGCACCCGGTATGCGGGAGCGGCAGCTGGATCCCTTCGGGCCCGCTCGGGCAGGCCGGGACCTCGGTGCGAACGGGGTCGAGAACGGTGGAATCGTCGTCGGTGATCTTGAACTCGAGCTGGGCGGTGCGGCCGAGGAGCTCCTTCGCCTTCTCGGGGTCCTTGAAGCCCGGCAGCTGGATCTGGATCTGGTTGTTCGCCTTGCGCTTGATGTCGGGCTCGGACACGCCCCACTTGTCGACGCGGTTGCGGATGGTCTTCTCCGCCTGCTCCACCGCTTTCGCCTGGAAGTCCTGGATGACCTTGGGCCGGAAGGCAAACCACACCGCCCCCTCGGGGGCGCCGGAAGGGGCGGCGAGCTCCCCGCCGTAGCTGTCCAGGACCGACTGCTCGACGCGCTTCGGCTCGGGCGAACGCACCTCGATCTTCGTGCCGTCGGCCGAGGGGGCGCTCGCGGTGGCTGGGACGCCCTTCTCCTTCAGGAAGTCGAGAAGCTCGTCGGCCCGACGCGCCACCTTTGCCCTCACGGCCCGGTCCACGTCGACGCCCATGGCGAGGAGGATGCCCCCCTGGAGGTCGAGGCCCAGGTTCAGGTGCTTGCGGGAGTTCGGCGCCCAGCCCGGCACCGACTCCTCGTACTTCGAGCCGTTGCGCTCCGAAGGAGGGAGGCGGAAGTAGTACCAGCTCGGGACGAGCTGGTAGACGGACAAGACTGCGACCGCCGCGATGAGCGCGAGGCGCCAGTACCAGGTGCGATCCATCTACTTCTTCTCCTTCGCTTCCTTGTCGGCGTCGCCTTTCTCGGACCACGCCGCGGCCACCTGAGCCTTCACGAAGCGCACCTTGGTGCCGCTGCCGATGTCGAGGGTCACGGTCCGGTCGTCCACCTGGAAGATCTTCCCGATGATGCCGCTGTTCGTGACGACGTCCTGCCCCTTCTGGAGCTGGCTCACGAACTCCTGGTGCTTCTTCACCTGCTTCTGCTGGGGGCGGAAGAAGACGAGGTAGAAGACGACGGCGATGAGGACGAAGGGGACGAGCGTGATGATGGGGTTAGACTGCCCACCCTCGGGCGCTGTCTGTGCCTGGAACAACGCCGTCAGGATCGAGTGCATGGTTGCTCCGTTTGTGGGAAAAAGCGCTGTCTTTTAGCCATATTTTAGCCGCCGAGGCAACCGAAAAACCGGAGTGCTCGGACGGGGCTCGCCTGCCCCTACCCGTCCAGGCCGCGCCGGTAACCCTCGAGCCTCTCGCCGCGAAACGCCGCGAAGCGCCCCTCGGCCACAGCCGCCCTCGCGCCCTCCATGAGCGCGAGGTAGTAGTGGACATTGTGGAGGGTTTGGAGCCGCAAGGCGAGGAGTTCCCCGGCGCGGAAGAGGTGGCGGAGGTAGGCTCGGGAGAACGTCCGGCAGGTATAGCAGGCACAGCCGGAATCGAGCG
>Ga0335077_10004781_pt1 | contig 16533 bp, 12 predicted proteins | sample Lox_Sample_31_FD_207151 | JGI IMG/M metagenome (GOLD analysis project Ga0335077, IMG submission 207151) | Soil microbial communities from Loxahatchee National Wildlife Refuge, Florida, United States - Lox_Sample_3.1 | ecosystem: Environmental > Terrestrial > Soil > Wetlands | place: USA...
CGACGACCTCACCCCCGAGCCGGAGTGGGGCGACCGCCCCCCTCTCTGCACCCGGCTCCTCTCCGGTGGCGAGGAGAGGCCGGTCGGTCACTCCGACCGTCGGCAGGTCGAGGAGCGCCCCGACGTGGAGGGCGAGCCCGGCGCGGAGCGGGTGATCTCGGCCGGCGGCGGCGACGAGCAACACGTCGGGCCTCCGGGCGAGCGCCCGCACCGCCGCCTCGAGCACGGGCCCTTCGCGCAGCGCGAGCCTGCCCGCCCGGAACGGCTCGGCGGTTCGCGCAGCGGCGGTGGCCGTCGCCATCGTCTCTCCCGAGGAGAAGAGGAGCGCGGCCGCCCACAGCGCGTCCTCGCGGCCGGCGGGGCCGGACACGACCGCGCAGGCCCCGAGGAGCGGCGCCCTCGACGGCTGCCAGGGCTCGCACGCCAGGGCCGCGAGCCGCTCCTGCTCGCGCACCAGCTCCTCGGGTGTGCCGGGCCACGGCATCGCGCCGACCTTCCCTCTCCACCTTCTCACGCTCCAGGGGGCGACTCCACCGCGTCCAGGCGCCTCGCGCCACAGGGCCGTGTCCGGCCGCAGGCAACCTTGCTCCGCCGCGGCCGCTGCCCCTCCTGCTCACCCGGAAGGGATCCGGACCGGCCCTCGTCGGGATGGCGAGGGAGGGCGGCGGGGCGGCAATTCCCCGATCGATCTTCGCCACCGAGACCGCGGGCGCTCTAACATGCGATCGGGGGTCCCCCGGGAGGTCGCGTGGCCTGCTCCTTCACACCGGTGAAGCTCGGTCGAACCGATCTGCGGGTCGTGCCGCTCGGGGTCGCCTCCTCCTACGGGATCGCGGGCAGGGACGTGGAGCGCGCCTTCGAGCGGGGGCTCAACCTCTTCTACTGGGGCTCGCGACGAACGCCCGACTTCGGCCGGGCGCTGAAGCGCATCGCCGGGCGGGCGCGCGGCGATGTCGTCACCGTCATCCAGTCCTACACCCGCTCGCCCTCGCGCCTCGCGCCTTCTCTCGAGAAGGCCTTGAGGGAGCTCGGGGTCGATCACACCGACGTCCTCTTGCTCGGCTGGTGGAACCTTCCCCCTCCCAAGGGCATCCTGGCGGCCGCAGCCGAGCTGGTGCGGCGGGGGCGCGCGCGACACCTCATGATCTCCTGCCACCACCGCCCGACCTTCCCGGCTCTCGCCCGCGACCCGCGCCTCGGGCTCCTCATGGTCCGCTACAACGCCGCCCACCCGGGGGCCGAGCGCGACGTGTTCCCCCACCTCCCGGTCGACCGGCCGGGAATCGTCGCCTATACCACCACCAGTTGGAGGCAGCTCCTCGACCCCGCGCTCGTCCCGAAGGGGGAGCGCGTGCCGGCGGCGACCGATTGCTATCGCTTCGCACTCACGAGCCCGTACGTCGACGCCTGCTACAGTGGCGCGAGCAACGGGGAGGAGCTCGACGGGGCCATCCGCGCTCTCGAGCTCGGACCGATGAGCGAGGACGAGCTCGCCTGGATGCGCCGGGTCGGCGTCACCGTCCGGGAGCGCACGCGGCTGCGGTCGAGCGGCATGGCGCTCGCCGATCGACTCATGAACCTCGTCTCCGGGTTCGGGTTCCGGTCGACGGGCGAGCTCCCGCGGGTGAAGTAGATCCGGAGGGAAGGGCCGAGCCGCTCGGCCCTCGATCCGCCATGAGCCGCGCAACCTTTCGTTTCTACGCCGAGCTGAACGACCTCCTCGCGCCCTGGCGGCGCGGCGTCCCCTTTCCCCGCGACTTCAACGGGGCTCCGGCGGTGAAGGACGTGATCGAATCGCTCGGGGTCCCCCACACGGAGGTCGACCTGATCCTCGCCGACGGCGAGTCGGTGGACTTCTCCTGGACCCTGAAGGACGGCGCGCGGGTGAGCGTCTATCCCGTCTTCGAGGCGCTCGACATCGCGCCGCTCACGCGCGTCCGGCCCGAGCCGCTTCGCACCGTCCGGTTCGTCCTCGACGGGCACCTCGGTCGCCTCGCTCGCCGCCTGAGGATGCTGGGCTTCGACGCGCTCTGGTGGCGCGACCCCGGCGACGAGGAGATCGCCCGTGTCGCGGCCGCGGAGCACCGGATCGTCCTCACCCGCGATTCGGGCCTGCTCAAGCGCCGGGTGGTGACTCACGGGTACCGCGTCCGGGAGGTCGACCCCCGGCGCCAGCTGGCCGAGGTCGTCCGCCGCCTCGACCTGCTTCGCTCCGCCGCTCCACTCAGCCGCTGCCTCTGCTGCAATGCGCTCCTCGAGACCGCGCCGAAAGAGGAGGTGGCGAGCGCCCTGCCCCCGCGCGTCCGGGAGCGCCACGAGGAGTTCCGTCGCTGCCCCGTCTGCAGGCGCGTCTACTGGTCGGGCTCGCACCGCCAGCGGATGGAGCAGCTGATCGCTAGCCTGGGACGCCGCGCCGGCGACGCCTTCCCAGGAGCGCGCCCATGACGAGCGCCAACCCGACCGGCGTGACGAGCGACTCGGCGCTCGAGCATCCTCCGACCACGCTGCCGCTGCCGGGGATGTCGACGCTCGCCGCCTGCCCGATCCCGTACTGGTCGGCTGCATAGATGTCGTAGCGGTACGACTGGGAGGCGGTTACCTGATCCACGAACGCAGTGTCGGTCGCCTTGACCTGGGCCACGAGCTTGGGACCGGCGCTTCCCGTGCTGCGATAGATCTCGAAGGCCTGGACGACCGACCGGGTGCCGTCGGCGGCCTGTACGCGTCCCTCTGGGGCGCTCCAGCGAATGGTCACCTGCCCAGCGCTTCCGCGAGTCGCCTCCGCGCTCGCCGGCGGACTCAGCGGACCGGGCAGGAAGATGGAGGTGGAGCAGGAGTTGTCGGCGGTCGGCGTGCTCGCCGAGCTGCCCGAGACCTGGAACGTCCAGGTGACTCCGACCGGCTGACCCGAGCCCTCGGTCCCCTGCGAGGCCCCGGTCACGCCGCAGCTCGCACCGTCCGCCTCCCCGGAGGCGCTGTACTGGAAGGTGCAGGAGGGCTGGGGTGCCGGGCTACCGGTTCCTCCCTGCAGCGTGCCTTGAACCGAGTACTGACAGTCGGAGGGGGCGCTCGCGTAGGGGCTCCAGGTGATGTCGACGACGTAGGAGTCGGGTTGCGGCGCCTGGCCCTCGGTCCCGGGCGGGGCCGTCACGGTCGCCTGCATCGACTGACAGTACTCGACGCAATAACAGGCCGCCGCGGGGCGAGGCGCGAAGAAGGCGATGCATCCCAGAGCGAGGGTCACGAACAGCGAGATTCGACGTGCGTCCATGGCTAGCCCCTCCATCATGTGACAGCCACCGCAACGTAGACGGGTGCAGCGACCCGTTCAATCCGGGACATTTGACTAGGTGAGCACGGATGAGACCTGGGCTCACCGACGCGCTTTCCGTAAGCAGATGGTCCCGCTTGTCGCACGGTCCGCGCGGGCGCAACGGGCGGCCCGTCGCGGGGAAAGCGCCTGGATCTCTGCCGCCGGAGTCGGGAATCCTCCTCCTCCCTCCGGTCGGCGATCGCCTCCGCCGCCGCGCGCTTCTTGCCTGAGCGGTCGTCTTCGGGAGGCGCCGGGCGTCCCAAGCGAGAGTTGACGCAGCTACACCGCTCGTCCTCGCCCGCACGTCGTCGTCGGCTCGAGCTCCGGGGCGCAATCGACCGCGAGCCACCGAGGGTGACCCGGCCCGGGATCCAGGCGGCAAGTGGGTTGTCTCCCAGGCAACCTCTCGAGGGTCGTAATCGGACACTGAATCGCACCGTCGGTCGCTCTCGTCCCACGGCCACTCGTCGCCGATCTTGGGGCGTACCCACGAGGACGTGAGCGCAGCGTCCGACGGCGCGCTAGTCCCCACCCCGCGGGCGCGAGCCATTTCGCTCGTGCGCTCGCGCGGCGCGGTCTCGCCTCTGCCCGGGAGATGTCCCATCCGCGAACGCCTGGCGGGGCGCGAGACCCTTCGAGGAAGCACTGCGGGTGGCGCCCGACGCCACCCAGGCGAGGTCACTATGCTCAAGTCCAACGTGAAGCGCACGGCGTCGGCCATTCGCCCACCGTCCGTGCTGCCGTCGAAGACGCTCCTCCTTTCCGCGGTCATCGTCCTCCTGGCAACGGCGGCGCGGGCCGCCGCCGGGGACGGGTCCGACGACGCTCGCGGCGAGCACTGGGTCGGCACTTGGGCGGCGGCCCCGCAGACGGTGGAGTCCCTCTTCAATCAGCCGAACGTGGTCTTCACCGACCAGACCATCCGCGAGATCGTCCACACCAGCGTCGCCGGCGATCGGGTGCGGGTCCGCCTGTCGAACGCCTTCGGCGCGGCGCCGCTCACCATCGGGCCGGCCCACATCGCGCTCCGGCAGCAGGACTCGGCGATCGTGCCCGGCACCGACCACCCGCTCACCTTCGGCGGCGCCCCCTCGATCCTCATCCCGGCGGGCGCGTTCGTCATGAGCGACCCGGTCGATCTCCGGCTTCAGACCTTCACCGACCTCGCCATCAGCGTCTACGTGCCCGGCCCGAGCGGGCAAGTCACGTATCACGCCACCGCCTCGCAGACGAACTACATCGCCAGCGGCGACGTGACGGGCGCCGTCTCCCTGTCCCCGTCCCAGACCGCCAGCTCCTGGTACTTCCTCTCCGGCGTCGACGTGTCGACCCACGACGCCGACGCGCGCGCCGTCGTGACCCTGGGAGCCTCCATCACCGACGGCACGGCCTCCACCCCCAACGCCAACCACCGCTGGCCGGACGACCTGGCCCGGCGGCTCATCGGCCGCTACGGGCCGACGGAGGTGGCGGTGCTGAACGAGGGCATCGCCGGCAATCGCTCCATCTTCGACGCCATCGGGCCGAACGGACAGGCTCGCTTCGACCGCGACGTCGTCGCTCAGGCGGGGGTGAAGTACGTGGTGGTGGCGGACCTGCCCATCAACGACGTCGGGTTCCCCGTGCTCGTCGGGCCCTCCCAGGCCGTCACCGCGGACGAGATCATCGGGGGCTTGAAGCAGCTCATCCGCCGGGCCCACGAGAAGGGGATCCGCATCATCGCCGGCACCCTCACCCCCTACATGGGAGCGTTCTACTGGACCGCGACCGGCGAGGCGATCCGCGAGCAGGTGAACGACTTCATCCGCAGCGGCGCCTTCGACGGTGTCGTCGACTTCGCCGGGGCCACGGCGGATCCCAACAACCCGCTCGTCTACGCGGCGCAATTCGACAGCGGCGACCACCTTCACCCCAACGACGCCGGGTACCAGGCGATGGCCAACGCCTTCGATCTGGCGCTCTTCCGCGACGACGAGGGCCGGCGAGGCCACTGACGCTCGCCCGGCAGAGGTGAGGCGCGGGCCTCGCGGTCGTCGGCCTGGGGGCCCCTCGGCCCGTGCCCCTCCCCTCCGGGCCGAGGCGCCCTGTCACCCGGAGCCGAGCGCGCCCCGGCGATCCGGCGTCCGCTCGCCGCTCGCCTCCTCTGGGTAGGCTCTTCGGCTTCGAACTTTGGGGACGGGCACCTGTGCACACATTGTCGAGCGGGAGGAGCGCGCTCTAGGATCCGCGAATGAGCGGTCCGGATCTGCGCCATGGGCGGTCCCTGTGGGCCACCTTCCTCCTCACCGGCGCCCTCGTCGCCGGATGTCGCGCGGCCTCGGCGCCGGCGAGCATCCCCGTGGCGAGCCGGAGCGTCGACTGGTCTCGGGCCGGGGTCCTCCTTCCCGATGGCACTCGAGGGATCCCGAACCCGACGACGGTCTGCGCCGCGGTCGCCCCGGCAGGAACGACCGACGTCCAGCCATCCCTGCAGGCGGCGATCGACGCTTGCCCGTCGGGACAGGTGGTGATGCTCTCGGCGGGCACCTACACCCTGCAGGGCTCGCTCACCGTCGACCACGCCATCGTCCTCCGGGGGGCGGGGCCAAGGTCGACGACCATCGTGGAGAACGGCGGGAACATCATCTTCTCGTCGGTGCCCGGCGCGGGAGGCCTCGGGAGCGAGCCCTACCCGCGCCACGCCGTCGACTGGACCGGAGGCTACGCGCAGGGCACGAGTTCCATCACCCTCTCGGACACGAGCGCCTTGAAGGTCGGGCAGGGCGTGGTCCTCGACCAGCTGAACGACACCGGCCTCTCGCTCCCCGGCTACGTCCCCATCGTGAACGAGACCGGGAGCGAGGGGACGAACGGCATCGGCCTGAACGACGGGGCGAGCCGGGACGGGCTCGAGTTCGAGACCGACGGCACCCACGCCGCCCCGCGCGGCCTGCAGCAGCTGGTGCGCGTGACGGCGATCTCCGGGAGCTCGGTGTCCATCGATCCGCCCCTCTACTACCCGCACCTCGCGATCCTCTCGCCCCAGGCCTTCTTCTGGGACACGCCCGACCTGGAGTACGCGGGCATCGAGGACCTCCGCATCGACGCCCAGTACACGGATGGTGCCGTCACCCTCTCGTTCTGCCGCAACTGCTGGGCACGGCGGCTCGAGATCGACCACGTGGCCCGCGGCGGAGTCTGGGCCCTCTACACCTCCCACCTCGAGGTGCGGGACAGCTACTTCTACCTGGCCGAGGCGGCCGGCCCCACCAACTACGGAGTCGAGATCGACAACTCGTCCGCGGCGCTCGTCGAGAACAGCATCTTCGACAGCCTGACGGCATCGGTGCTCTTCGGATGCTCCGTGAGCGGCACGGTGGTCGGCTACAACTACGTGGTCAACCCGGCGCCCGCGAGTTCCTGGCTCTTCCCGGGTCTCTCGGCGCACTGCGCCCACTCCTACATGGACCTGTGGGAGGGGAACACCGCCCCCGACATGATCCTGGACGTGATCCACGGCTCGAGCAGCCACACGACGGCGTTCCGGAACCGCCTCACCGGCTTCAAGCCGGCCGTCCCGTACCAGGGCTCGCTCTGGTCGAACAACAACATCCCGGTGGTGATGCAGGCCTGGAACCGCTTCCACAGCGTCGTCGGCAGCGTGCTCGGGACCGAGGGCGTCCACACGAGCTACGAATGCTCGCGCACGTCGTGCGACTCGAGCGTCACCGGGCCCCTTCCGGGCGGCGGGTCGGGGGGCGTGGGGCCGATCTACGTGCTCGGCTACTTCACGCAGGACACGACGGCCCTTGCGAGCTACGACGTCCTCGTCCCGGATTCGCTCCTTCGATGGGGCAACCACGACTACGCGACCGGGACCACCCGCTGGGACGCCTCCGAGATCCCGGCGGACGCAACCGTCCCGGCGACTCACGACCTCGCTCCATCGCTCTACCTCGGCGAGAAGCCGGCCTGGTTCGGCTCGGCGGCGTGGCCGCCCATCGGGCCGGACGTCGCGGGGTACGCCACCCCGAGTCCGGCGCAGCTCTGCTACGAGGGGCACGTGGTGGCCGGGGGCTTCGACCCGGTCGCTTGCTACTACTGACCGCAGTCAGCCGGAGATCGGGAGGTGTGCACCGCTTCGGCACACCGGCCCCTTGATTCAATACATCGCCCCGAGTCGATCGTGTCCCGCGAAGGCGGGTCATATCGGTCTTGGCTGGGCGGAGCGGGGCGCGCGCCTCGCGAGCCTCCGGGGGGAGCGATGAAGAGAATGCTCGAGAGGCGCCGCCTGCTGGTCGTCGCCGCGGCGTCGATGCTGGCCTGCGGCGGCCAGGGCACCGGCCACCAGACCGTGGCGATCCCGACCTTCGCGCCGGCGGGGGGATCCGTGGCCGCCGGGACGGTGGTGACGGTCGGCTCGACCACGCCGGGAGCTTCGATCTACGTAGGGCAGGCGAACCCGCCCACGACCCTCGCCTCGGCCTTCACGGTGACGAGCGCCGGGACCTGGTACGCGCGCGCCACCCTCGACGGGATCTCCTCGTCCGTGGCGAGCGCCTCCTACACCATCGACACCAACCCCCCTGCCGCACCGACGAACCTCGTCGCGAGAGCAGCCTCCTCCTCGACCGTCGACCTCACCTGGACGGACGGCGGCGGGACCGTGACGGGGTACTACGTCGAGCGGGCGTCCGGTTCCGGCGGCAGTGCCGGCGCCTTCAGCCAGGTGGGGTCCGTTGGGGCGAGCGCCACGAGCTTCCCGGACACCGGGCTCGCCGCGAGCACCACCTACTGGTACCGGGTGCGCGCCTACAACTCGTACGGAGGCTCCGCGTACACAAACGAGGCGAGCGCCACCACCCAGGCGGGCGGCGGGACGCTCGCCTTCTCGACCGCCGCCTGCCCCGCCGCGACCCAGGGGCAGGCCTACTCCTGCACGCTCGCGGCCACGGGAGGGACGGGCCCCTACACCTTCACGGTCGTGAGCTCGCCCTCCTACGCTCTCCTCCCGGAGGGGATGTCCCTCGACTCCTCGACGGGCGTCGTCTCGAGCTCCGTCGTCGGCGGGCAGGGGTCGTACGGCGTCCAGTTCCAGGTGGCCGACTCGGCGAGCCACACCGCCACCACCTCGATCACGTTCGGCGTCGCCGGCAACAACGCCTTCCTCGCCGCCATCTTCCCGGCGAACTCCATCTTCCACCATCGAGTGGACGGGTTGCCGGTCGACACCTCGCCAGCCGCCGCGATCTACAGTGGCTACCAGTCGTCGACGATCAAGCCGTTCTTCGGGGGCGCCGCCTACCTGAACCTGCCGAACGGGATCCCGGCCGTCGAGGTCCCGTCCGCCGAGCCCTTCGTGCCGGTGAAGACGACCGTCTACCAGTCGTACTTCACCTCCGGCCCGATTCCCTCCTACGCCCCCGTCGAGGGGACGTCGATCTCCGAGGCGACCGGCGGGGACGGGCACGTCCTCGTGTACCTGGAGGCCGGGGGTGGGAAGCCACCGGCGCTGTACGAGATGTGGCAGGGCCAGTACCTGGGCGCGAGCGGCTGGACCGACTCCTCGAACGCCCTGTGGTCGGACGTGACTTCCAACGCCCTGACCCCGCAGGGCAACGGCACCGCGGACGCGGCGGGGTTGCCCATCGCGCCGCTACTCGTGAACGCGGACGAGGTCATCGGGACCGGGACTCCGGCTGCGCCGAATGGGGTCGTCCAGCACCCCGTCCGCTTCACCGCCAACCACATGCTCAACTACTGGGTGTGGCCGGCAACGGAGACCGCCGGCGTCGGCTCGTGCACCAACGGGGCCGGGACCATCCCCACCGCCACCCTGATCTCGCAGTCCTCTCCTCCCAGCTCCTGCACGATGACCGGGCCGGCGGGGGAGATCTACCGGCTCAAGGCGTCGGTCCCCAACCCATCCTGCGCCGCCACCAGTCCGCAGGCGGCCGTCATCATCACGGGGTTCCGCCAGTACGGGATCATCCTGGCCGACAACGGCGACACGGGAGGGCTTATCGGCACCCCGGACGTCCGCTGGAACGACTCCGACCTCGCCTGCCTGAGGAGCCTCACCCTCGCCGACTTCGAGCCCGTCAACGTGAGCTCCCTGATGGTCGACCCGGGCAGCGGAGCGACCGCCAAGTGACCCGGCCGGACGACCCCGTTCCCCTCCCGGCGTCGGAGAGCCCCGGGATCGGCGGCGCCAGAGCGGAGAAGCCCGGCTCGGGACCCCGCTAGGTCGCGCCCCGATCCACTCGGGTCGCCGCGCATCGAACCGGCCGCTTGTCGGGCGATCGCCCTTCGCCGCGTGTGGTCGTGTGCGACCGGCACCTCGCCCACGGCGCCCGGACATGCGCGCGCGGGATTGGCGCCGCCGCGGGCGTCGGCGAATATCGACGCCGGAACAGAGGGAAGTTCGTGCCCGCCGATCGACAGGACCTAGAGGAACGAATCGCCGCCGCGACGCCGCTCGACACGGTGCGCGGCCTCTCCTTCAATGCCATCTTCTCCACCGTGCGCGAGCACCGCGGGGACGGAAGCGCGCGGGCGACCGACCCGCTGGGGAGGGGTTCGCGGGCGGCTTTCCTCTCCTACCCGGTGGTGGACTTCCTGAGGATCGCCTGGAACGCCGCGGACGTGCTCGAGGGCGTGTACGGAGACACCGGCCAAGCCTTCTACGAGATGGGGCGGCGGAGCGCACAGAACGTGTTCGAGTCGCTCTGGGGCCGCACCCTGCTGAGCCTCGCCGGAGGCGCAGAGCACGGCCTGGCGGCCCAGATCGGCGCCGGGTACCGGGGCGCGGTGAGCTACGGGGAGCGCTCGCTCGAGTGGACCGGCCCGCGCAGCTGCGTCATCACCTTCACCCGCGACTTCCTCGTCCCGAACTATCACTGCGGCGTCTTCGCCGCGGCGCTCCAGGTCCAGGGCGCCCAGGGCGTGCGCGCGGAAGGGCGCCAGGTAGGGTTGCTCGACGCGGAGTACGATGTCTCGTGGGAATGATCGTGGCATCGCCCTCGACGCCGCGCCCGGGTCGCGTCTCCGGGGGGGCCCGGCATGGAACCGGAAGGCGGCGGGGCAGTGGGCATGGCTAGCGTCCGGGGAACCCAGATCAAGCAGAGCGTGGCCGCGCTCGACTGGCTCGGGCCGGGGGCGAAGGCCGAGGTCCTGAGCCGCCTCTCGCCGGACACCTTGAGCCAGATCGAGGCCGCCGTCCGGGTGCAGTGGCTGCCCCACGCCCTGGCGGTGGAGCTGTGCCATCGGGTCCGGGAGGTGTCGGGCGAGGAGGCGGTGCGGGGGTGGAGCCGGGCCTCGGTGACGAGCGCGCTCAACGGCTCGCTCTACGGCCCCTTCGTGAACGGCATCGTCACCGTGTTCGGGCTCAGCCCGGTCGCGGCCTGGAAGATCCTTCCCAAGGCCTACCTGGCGGCCTTCCGGGACTGCGGCGAGCTGCAGGTGCTCGGGGTCGAGGCGGGCTCCGCCGAGATGGCCTTCCACGACCTCCCGCCCGAGGGGCGGGACCGCGACTGGCTCGTGTCCGTCGCCGGCGGGTTCGAGGCGATCTTCGACCTGTGCCGCGTCGAGGGGCGCGTGGATCTCGAGCTGCGCGAGCTCCGCCCCGACCCGCGCTTCCACGCGACGTGGAGGACTTCGCGCTAGGGCTCCGGACGAGTTCCGGCCGGGCCGGGTCGAGCCCCTCGGGCGCGGGGCTCGAGATCCGGGGCCGGGGCCCTACCGCGGCCAGAGCCAGCCGAAGACGCCGGCCATCACGAAGCTGAAGAGGAGCGCGTCGACGACGTCCGACAGGTACGCGCGCCACGGCCGGTTGTACCAGATGGAGTGGAAGATGGGCCCGACGGCGAAGCTCAGGAAGCCCACCGTGCCCGCGATGCGGAAGACGGCGAGGTAGCGGGGCGCGGGGCCGAGGGAGTGAGCGGTCACGTAGGCCGCCATGAAGGCAACGCCCAGGAAGACGAGGAACGAGAGCCCCATGTTCCGCCCCATCCGGACCGGCCCGGCCGGCGCGATCGTCAGCCAGCCCGAGGGACCCTTCGCCCAGCGCTCGACCCATTCCTTCGTCATCTGCTGCCTCGGGTCGGGGGCGGCGGGGAAGGCGTAGATGCCGGGCCGGAGGTCCCGGATCGACGACTGGAGCGCCGCGAACTCGGTGATGCGCCCCCACTCGCCCTTGCGCCAGGGCAACACCATGTGGCTCGCGGCGGAGAGGACGAAGACCAGCACGGCGGACAGGAGCATCGGAAGCCAGAGCTGCGCGACGAAGGACATGACGACCTCGGAAGGGGGGCGTCATTGTCCCCCGGCGTCGCGCGCCGCGTCCAGGCTCTTGCGGACCGTCTCCGCCCGGGGGATCCGTCGGGAGATGCGGCGGTTGCCCCTCGCCACCGCGCGTACTATGCACGCCCGGCGATGACCGACGCAGCCCGCCCGGCCGGGATGCCGCCACCTTCCGGGCGCCGGCGGACGTTGGCGCTCACTGCGGGCACGCTCGTCTGCTTCGCCGCGAACTCGCTCCTCTGTCGCGCGGCTCTCGGGCCCGGGCTCGTCGACGCCGCCACCTTCACGTCCATCCGGATCCTCTCGGGCGCCGTGGCGCTCGCGCTCATCCTCGCCGCCACCCAGCGCGCCCGCCCTTCCGGCGGCAGCACCGGCTCCGCGCTGGCGCTCTTCGTCTACGCCGCGGCCTTCTCGCTGGCGTACGTCCGCGTGGGCGCGGGCGTCGGGGCCCTGCTGCTGTTCGCGGCCGTCCAGGTGACGATGGTCGCCTGGAGCGTCGTCCGCGGTGCCCGGCCGGGCCACCTGCAGTGGCTGGGGATCGCGATCGCGCTCGCCGGGCTCGCCTACCTGGCCCTTCCGGGTGCCCGGGCGCCCGACCCGGTCGGCTCGGCTCTCATGATCGCGGCCGGGGTCGCCTGGGGAGCCTACTCGCTCCGGGGGCGCAGCGCCCGCGACCCGCTCGCCACCAACGCCGACAACTTCCTGCGATCGATCCCATTCACGATCGCCCTCAGCCTGGCGCTGGCGCGGAGCTTCTCCGTCGGCCGGGAGGGCGCGCTCCTGGCGGCCGCCTCGGGCGCGCTCGCGTCCGGCGGGGGCTACAGCCTCTGGTATGCGGTCGTCCCCGCGCTCGGCGCCACGCGCGCCGCCGCCGTCCAGCTCGCCGTGCCGGTGCTGGCGGGGCTCGGGGCGACGGCGTTCCTCGGGGAGCACCTCACTCCGCGCGTGGCGGTCTCGGGCGCCGCCATCCTCGCCGGGATCGCGCTCGCTCTCCTCAAGAGGTGAGAGGCGGGCCCGGGCCTCCCTCGCCGCCTCACCGGGAGCGATCGAGGTGGGTTCATCTCCCACCCGGCCGTGGCCGGCGGGGAGGGACGCCCCGACGGGAGGTTGCGCCCCCCGGTCACCGAGCGTAACGCGGACCGAGGAGCAAGCGCCATGGCCTCTGACTCGAAGGCTTCCCCGTGGAAGAACTCGTTCCAGGTGGCGACGCTCGTCACGAGCGCGCTCACCCCGCTCGTGATCGCGCTCCTTGGAGGCTGGTTCACCTGGGCGACGAGCCAGGAGAACGCCCGCCGGGACCGCGAGGCGAAGGTGATCGAGAAGCGGTTCGTCCTCTGGGATACCCTCGCCCCGCAGCTGAACGACATCTACGTCTACTCCATGCACGTCGGGCACTGGAGGACGCTCCACCCCGACGACGTCCTCAAGACCAAGCTCGCGACCGAGAAGCTCGTGTACGCGTTCCGGCCCTTCTTCACCGACGACTTCGTCGCGGCGTATCGCTCGTTCATCGGGGCGGCCTTCGACGTCAACAGCCCGGAGGAGGACGCCGCCATCAGCAAGTCGGCCTGCGTCCTGGCGGATCCCGACCACGCCGCCTCGCGCGAGGAGCACCTTCGGACCCTCGTGCACTGTCAGTATTATGCGATCCTGCGGGCGGCGTCCTCCGACCTCTCCCTGCCGTTCTCCAACCCCGCGAAGCCGCGCCCCGACGCCGACGATGCCTCGGGCGAGCTCGCTCCCCGCGAGGCCGCCGGCGAGGCGCCGCGGGCGCGCGCGGCCCCGGCCGGAGGGGAGAGGCGATGAGGACTGGACCTACTGCTTCCGGAGCGTCGCCACCGAGATGTGCGGCCAGTGGATCCCGATGAAGTCGAGAATGACCCGCTGGACGTACTGCAGCTGCAGGAACTCGCCGTAGACCGGGTGCTTCACCGTCTCCACCCAGAAGATCGCGTCCATCTGGGCGGCGTTGGCGTTCTTCACGACGAAGGGGATGTTGACGATCCCGCCCGCGGGCGCGGTGGAGATGGCGATGACCACGGTGCTCTCGATCGCCTGCCCCTTGATCTCCTCCAGGAGCACCAGGGCCGGGTTCTTGATGGTGGCCGCGGCGTCGAGCCCGGGAGGCAGGAGCGCCGGGAGCGGGCTCGTCGTGAACGGCTTCAGGTAGGCGGCGTTCGTCACCGGGGTCGCGGGAGGCGAGTTGAGCGCGGGGACGGCTCCGGTGAAGGGCGTGGAGTCGACCGGGTCGATCTTCGGCCCGCCGGAGACGGTGGCGGCGAGCGTGCTCTGCGCCAGGAGCGAGTCCCCGTGCGGGATGGTCGCCTGCCGCACGTAGGTGTCGCTCCCGACCGAGGGGTCGGTCGTCGGCGGGACGCGGACCCACAGGCCGGGCTCCAGGTGGATCCCCGAGTCGTCGGCGCGATCGCTCACCTGCTGCAGGTAGTGGATGCCGTGCAGCTCGATGTCGCCCTGCGCGGAGCCGCGATTGGGGATGTTGCCGCCGATGCGGACGAAGTCGAGCGTCTCCTTCGTCGAGGTGAGCTCGAGGAAGAAGGGTTGGCCGTTCTGCTTGTCGGGGCGGGAGATGAGATTGAAGCCGTGCCCCACCCAGTGGCCGGGCAGCTCCTTCAGGAGGCCCAGGTTCTTCTGGACCGTGGCGCTCGGCGGACTCACGCGGAAGGACTTCGTCATGGCTCTCTCCTCGTCGCCCGAAGCCCCGTCCGGAAGCCGTCGCCAGCCGGTCTCGCGCCCGTGCTGGCTCCTCGGGCCGGCCTTCCCTAATCGTGGAGGAGGCGAAGCGCCGTCGAGACATACGGGTTCCGCCGTTGGTGGCGCCTCGTCCGTTGAACGTCGGCCGTCTCGACGACGCGCGACCCCGGCGGCGACAGGCCCTGCGGCGCGGCCTCGACGGGTCGTAAACCGATTGTTCTCGCTCGGTCCGTTGACGTTCGGTGACAGGTCCGTCGAGCGGCGTGTAGGCGCCTGTGGGGAGGCTGGAGTCGCCGTAGGACTCTCGGGCGGGGTTGGCCCGGCCGATATCACAAATGGTGAACCATCGTTTACGGCCCGTGCGGGAGATGCCCGGGCGCGAGGGCCGGGTGAAGGATCTGCCGGATCATCGCGCCGGCGGCGGGCCGGGCGTCGCCCCCGACCACGCCGGCGCGCGGGAGGAAAAAATGGCGGTGACGAGCGAAGGCTTCGACCGGCTCTTCCAGGTGCTGATGCGGGTCCGGCTCACGGCCACCACGCCGCCGCCGCCGCCCTACGGAAGCTCGCCCACCCCGAGCCGCGTGCTCGGCCCGGTGCGCGCCGGCGCGGCGCTCGTGCCGCTCGTCTACCGGCAGCACTACGTCTCCTCCCTCGAGTCGCACCTTCCATCGCTCGTGGCCGGGCTGGTGGAGCAGAACGACCTGGGCGTGCTCGAGGCCCTCGCCGGCGCCGTGTACCAGCACAAGCAGACCGTGGGCCGGCCCGAGCTCCGCCGCTTCCTCGCCGTCATCTCGAACCTCTACCGGTCGTTTCTCGACAAGGCGAAGCGCTCGCAGGCGCAGTTCCCCATCCGCGAGCAGCTCCCGCCCCTCGCCATCTTCCAGAACTCGGCTGCGCAGGGCCCCTACACGCTTCCCGTCGACGCCGTGCACCAGCTCATCGGCTCCGACGTGGGCGTGGTGAGCCTCCCGGCTGCCTACCGGGACCACCCCTTCTTCTGGGCCTCGCTGGCGCACGAGACGGGTGGACACGACGTGCTGCACGCCGACCCTGGGCTCATCCCCGAGCTGCAGGACGGCGCGCGACGCCTCCTCGGGGGCAAGCTCGGCGCCGTCTGGTCCTACTGGATGGACGAGGCAGCCTCCGACGTCTACGGCGTCATGAACGTGGGGCCGGCCTTCGCGCTCAACCTGGCGGCCTTCTTCGCGACCCTCATCGCCCAGCTCGAGCACAAGAAGGTGCCGTCGCTGCGCACCCAGTCCGGCCCCATCGACGCGACGCCCACCAGCCCGCTCGATCCCCACCCCACCGACCTCCTGCGGCTGCACCTGGCCATCGGCGTCGTCGAGAACCTCGCCGGGCTCTCCGAGAACCGGCAGGTGCAGTACCGCGAGGACCTGAAGGCGCTCGCCCGCATCCTCGCCCCCGATGCCCGGTCCATCGAGATCGAGGGGTCGGTCCGGCAGGACTCCGGCGAGGTGATCACGCTCTCCGACTCCTTCCCGCTCGTGGACATGCAGGACGCCGCCCGCCGGGTGGGCGGCATGATCGCCACCGCGAAGCTCGAGGCCTTCGGCGGTCACGGCATCCAGGACATCGAGACCTGGGACGACCCCGACGAGGACCGGGCGCTGCAGGTGGCCGCCGCCATGCGGGCCCGCGGGCCGGTCACCGGCATCGGAGACGACGCGCAGCTCCTCGCCGGGCTCACGCTCGCGGTCTACGAGAACCCCGCCGCCTACGCCGAGGTCACCCGCCTCCTCGACGCCGGGCTCGACGAGAGCTTCGCCCACGACGCCTTCTGGGGCCTGGCGCAGAAGGACGTCGCCTTCCTCGGCCACGCCAGGGTCCAGCGCGTGCGCCCGCCCGAGGAGCCGGTGGACCCGCTCGCGGCGGAGCTCATCGAGTTCAACTCGCTCGAGCCCGGCGCCTTCGACGCGGTCGGCCAGGAGGCGCTGGCGATGCGGGCGACGCCGCCCGCCGCCATCCCCTGGCCGCGGGGAAAGGCGCCGAAGGCGGCACCGCTCTCCCGCACGCCCCCGGTGGACCAGGCGCTCCCGAGGTGCGACTACCTCGCCATCACCTGGACGGTGGACGAGGCGAACGCCATGGCCACCGTCCTCACCCCGGGGTTCCTGGCGGCGCCCCCCTCGAGCGACCGGAGCGGCAACGCCTGGTACCACTACGCCAGCCGCTTCGCGGACTACCGGGGCATGCTGCGGCCGGGG
>Ga0335077_10004782_pt1 | contig 16532 bp, 15 predicted proteins | sample Lox_Sample_31_FD_207151 | JGI IMG/M metagenome (GOLD analysis project Ga0335077, IMG submission 207151) | Soil microbial communities from Loxahatchee National Wildlife Refuge, Florida, United States - Lox_Sample_3.1 | ecosystem: Environmental > Terrestrial > Soil > Wetlands | place: USA...
CTGCGGGCGGTCGGCAAACACTGGGCCTTGCGTCTTTGCGGCGAAAACATCCTCCGCCTAGGTATCTTCCGGCAGAAGACATCGGAATTCCTTGTTCCATATTTTTTTGATCACACCATCTGCGTTGCTCATGATTGAGTGCAAGCGCTCGAATCATGAGGCGGTAGGAAAGAAGGGCGTGTCGTGAAGATTCTTGTGACCGGTAGCAGCGGGTTGATCGGCTCGGAGGCCGTGGAGTACTTCGACCGCCAGGGCCATCAAGTCGTCGGCGTCGATAACAACATGCGGCGCGTCTTCTTTGGCCCCCCGGGCGATACGACGTGGAACCTCGAGCGCCTTAAAAGATCCACATCTCGATTCGAACATCGCGATCTGGACGTCAGGGACCGCGAGCGGATCTTCGCGCTCTTTCGAGAGTTCCACTTCGACGCAATTCTCCATTGCGCCGCCCAACCCTCCCACGACAAAGCCAAGGAAATCCCGCTGGTCGATTTTGAAGTCAACGCCATGGGAACCGCGAATCTTCTGGAAGCAACCCGCCAGTTCTGTCCGGAAGCCCGTCTGGTATTTCTCAGCACGAACAAAGTGTACGGGGATGCGCCCAACGAGAGGCCGCTGAAAGAACTGTCAAAGCGCTATGAATACGCCGATCCCGCCGATTGGAACGGAATCAGCGAGGAGTGCAGGATCGATCGCACGACGCATTCGATTTTCGGCGCGTCAAAGGTTGCGGCCGACGTGCTGGCGCAGGAATACGGGCGCTACTTCGGTCTGAATGTCGGAGTGTTCCGAGGCGGATGCTTGACCGGTCCGAATCATTCCGGTGTGCAGCTGCACGGCTTTCTTTCGTACCTCGCGAAGGTTGCGATGGCGGGCGAAACGTACACGGTATTCGGCTACAAGGGGAAGCAGGTCCGCGACAATATTCACAGCTTCGATGTCGTGCGCGCCGTGGAGGAGTTCTTCCTCAACCCGCGGCCGGGCGAGGTGTACAACATTGGAGGCGGACGAGAGAACAGCGTCTCCATTTTGGAAGCGTTCGACCGCATCGAACAGATCGCCGGGAAGAAAGTGCGATGGGAATACCACGACGAGCCCCGCGTAGGCGACCACATCTGCTACATCAGCGATCTCCGGAAGCTGCGCGAACACTTCCCAAATTGGACGCTCACACACAGCCTGGACCAGATTCTTGCGGAAATTCTACAAACCGAGCGCAAGCATGTTGGGGCTACACCCGCGGTTTAGTCCGTAGTTCGATAGTCTGCGCACAATCGCTCGAAACTTAATGCCGTTAACACATCTGCTCAAGAAATGCCGGCGCAATTCGGCTGGCGTCGTGATTTGCCCTCGCCGTTTCAAGTGACTTCACGGAGAGGCGCTCTCTCAGCGCGGCATCGCTGCTCAGCCGGAGTAAAGCATCGCGAAGTGCGGCTTCGCTCGGCTCATCCACCACGAGACCGCAATTGTGGTCGCGGCAATATCGCGCCACCGTGGAGTAAGACGGCGCGTGGGCGAGGATCGGCAGGCCGGCCGCCAGGTACTCGGCGATTTTGCTGGGGAAGGAAGTCTCGACCACGTGGCGCATCTCTGGCTCGAATGAAAAAGGAAGGAACGCCACATCCGCATCCGCCAGGACGCCGGCAATGTCCTCGTGCTTGACCGCATCCTGCCGAACATTCCTGTCGGCCAACCCCATTCGCTCGAGCGCTCCCGGCGATGCGGGAGTATAGAGCGTCAATTGCGCGTCGATCTTCTTGCCCCCGTTTTCGCCGAAGCCCTGGCTGACCACGTGAACCAACCGGCGCACCGCGTCCACCTGCGCGCTGTAGATCGATCCTGTAAAGACGATGTGAAACGAGCCATTGTTCCGACCCGCCCCGTGAGCGCCCTTCCTTTGGAACCCCTCGAGATCGAGCAGGGGCAGCAGAGGCTGGCACTTCACATCGTAGGTTCGGGCGAAGTATTCGCACATCCCGTCGCTCACGCCCCAGACGCGCTTGCACGCGCGCACCAGGCGAGGCATGAACGTGCGATAGAGCAGCGGTTGAGATCCGTCGCGGCGCCGCGCGCCAGCCGGGTCGTCCATGATGTACATGAATATTGGGACGCCTGCGATCGCGTGAATGAGATAGGCCGCGATCGTGAAATGGTCGAATGGCACGGTGAATAGGGCTTCAATCTGCCGCTTGCGCACCAGACGAACGCCTCGCCATACGGTCCACGGTATCAACATGACGTTGAGCAACCGCGCGAGCCGGTCAATCCACCGGCGGTGAATGTGGACTTCCGGAACGGATATCTGCCGCTCGGCCGGCGGAACGGGATCGTGCGAGGCGAGCATTCTCACGCACTGGCGGCTGGTCAGCGCCCACAGGCGATCGGAAGGGAAATCGACGAAGAGGCGGCGCATCAAGATCCCCGCGCCCGAATGGGTGCACGGGAGCCATGCCCAGACGATGAGTGTGCGCGGCAGCTTGGAAGCAGTTTGGTTCAGCGTGTGATCCATGCGCTCACGAGAATTCCTATTGTGCACGGTCGAGGCGCGCCCGACAATCACGGCGCGCCGCCGGTCTCGCCGCAAGGTCACGCCAGCGGGCATCGTCCCCAGGCGCACGAGCCCACGAGCGGGATGCGCGGAGACGGCTTCTATTCCGCGGAGCGCTGGTTTACTCTATGGACGTGGCCTCCATCGCCGGCAGAATTCCGCAGCGAACATCGCTCGTTAGGTCCTTCTTCGCGACCCGAGGGCAAAAATGGAGCGTCTCCGCGCGGCTCTATTGCAACAAGTTGGTCTATGCGTTCGTGCGGAGCACACGCAAAATGCCCGAGCAAGGGTGGCTGCGCAGCCGCTGGCACTGGTATCGTTTTCCGTTCTCCATGCGCAATTCCGTGCTATGGAGCCCCTTCCTGAAGGCTTGGTTTTCTCCCGAGGACGAGTCGGCGATGGAGTGCATGATGCGCCTGCCCGACTACGAACCGGTTAGTTGGGTGACGCCGGAAGCAGGCAATGTTTTCGTTGACGTCGGCGCGTACATCGGACCGTTCTCGATTCTGGCGGCGCGCGCCGTGGGTCCTCGTGGCACGGTTGTGGCGATGGAACCGGACGGCGCGAACCGGCGCCAACTCGAGCGGAATCTCGCCCTGAACGAGATTGCGAACTGCACGGTGATTCCGTGCGCGGCGTGGTCCCGGTCGGGAAGAATCGGCTGGCGCAAAGGCGAGGAGCCGGTATGGCACGGTGTGGAGGAGAATCAAGTCTCCCAAACTGTCGAAGCAGTGAAACTGGACGAATTCGTTTCCGAGAGGTCGCTTGATCGAGTCGATTGGATCAAGATGGACATCGAGGGCGGCGAAATCGAAGCGCTCAAGGGCGCCGAGAATACTCTGAAAAAATTCCGGCCAAATCTCTTCATTGAAATTCACGAAACCGCAGAGGCGCTGCGAGAGTTCCTCGATGCACACGGCTACCGAATCGAGCGAGAGTCCTTTGACGAGCCGCCCGACCACCACGGATGGATTCTGGCGCGCGTGAAGGACCAGCGGGCAGAAACCGCGTGAGGTCCATGAACAACGGAGCAACAATCGTCTTTCGCCCCTTCATGGAGACCCCCGAACCTGTACACGTGCCCGAAAGACTCAAGAAGCTCCGCCACCCGCTGTTTGCTTGGGCCGGATTGCGCCCCATTTTCGCTCAACATACAAAGTTGGAACACGAAGCCTTGCAGCGAAACGCACGCGGCCGTCGTTGCATCGTGGAGATCGGCGTGGCGGAAGGCGCTTCGGCGCTCGCGCTTCGCGAGGTGATGGCCAGCGACGGGACCTTATACCTCATCGATCCGTATCATCTCAGCCGCATTCGTTGGATCAACGCTCAAAGCCGCGCGGCCAAGACGGCGGTCTCCCGCTGCGCTACGGCCAAGGTGAACTGGATCAAACAATTCAGCTTCGACGCCGTCAAGGGTTGGGACCAGCCCATCGATTTCCTGTTCATCGACGGCGACCACGCGAAGGACAGTGTTATACGCGACTGGAACGAGTGGCATCGATTCGTCAGGCCCGGGGGCCGGGTTGCATTTCACGACGCGCGGATGTTCGAGAACGGATGGCCAAAGGAAGGCGACGGCCCGGTCGAAGCGGTCAATTCCTTGTTTCGCGACCAACGGATACCCGGTTGGAGGATCATCGAAGAGGTCCATTCGCTCGTGATTGTGGAGCGATCTTGACGTCGCGGCGGATTCTAATCCTGACGGGCGAAGATCCGAAAACAGCGGGCGGTGTGGAGCATTTTGTCCGTGAGTTGGCAAAAGGCCTGGAGGAGCGAGGTTACTCCCCGGAGATTCTTTATCGAGAGAATTCCGTTCCTCTCTGGCTCAGGCGATTCAAAGGCAAAATCGGCCGGTACGTTGCGAGCAACTCATTGGGTTACTACCTTCGAAAGCGCGCGCAAAGGGCAATGGGTCCCGACGTGGCCGCGGTGATCTCGAACGGCGACCTGGGATGGTGCGCGCCGGCGCCGATCGCTCCGGACGCCAAGCGCATTCACATGTATCACGGAACGTATCGCGGCCAGGCGCAAGCGATTCGCCCGTTTATTTCATATCGTGGATACCTCTACCTGAAATGGTGGAGTTCGGGCGTTCTCGAAAGGCTGGGCGGCCGGAAAAGAATCGTCCTCTGCAACTCGGACCAGACGCGGGAAGAGGTTTACCGCTTTTTCGGGCACGATGGTGCGGTTGTTTGGCTGCCGCTCGACACCGCTCATTTCCGCCCGATCAACCAGGAGCAGTGCCGGCGCGACCTCGACCTTTCGGGAATTGGGCAGATTGGGATATTCGTAGGAAGCATCTCGCCGATGAAGAACTTCTCCGCAGTGCGCGCTTTGATTGCCGCGCTGCCTGACGTGCATTGGATTCTCGCCATACGCGGCGAAGTGCCCAGGGACATCGAGACCAATCCTCGCGTAAACATCCGCCGAAACGCAACTTCGACGGAATTGCCGGTGCTATATAACGCGGCCGATTTTGCAGTCTGCCCGTCGTTCTACGAGCCGTTCGGCTATGTTGTCGCGGAGTCGCTCGCATGCGGAACGCCCGTAATCGCGTCGCCCGGCGGAGCGAGCCGCGCATTTCTCCAGCACCCTCCGCTCGACCGGCTTTTGATTGCCGATCCTTCGGCAATAGATCAGTTTGCCGCGGCGGCGCGGGAAGTCTTACGCGCTCCTGAATTCTACCGGCAAAAGGTATTGGAACTTGCGCGCCCGCGAATCGTCGAGCTGATGTCGCCGGAGAACTGGTGGAATCGAATCGCGGAAGTGACCGGTTTACGCGTCGAAACGATTGACGCGCAGAGCGCGAACGTGCAGTCGCGGAGCATGCCGTGAGCTACGCGAAGCGCGTCCTGGCGAAAGGCGCGAATACTCCTGCCGTCAGGAAAATATGGGACGCAGCGGTGCGCCTGCCCGTCGTCGGGGGCACGCTTCACGGGATCGCACGCCGAATTCTCCCGCCGGGCCAGCGGATTTGGGTGCACGTGCGCTACAGCGAATGTCCGCGGGCGTCGGCGTGGCACACGATCGAGCCTCGCTATGAGGGCGGGCACTACGGCACGCACGAGCCACTCGTCCAAAAGGCTCTCGTCGCGTACCTGAAGCCGGGGAACTGCTTTTACGACATCGGCGCGCACACGGGTTTCTTTTCGGTCCTGGCAGCGTGTCTCGTGGGCAGCGGCGGTTCTGTCGTTTCAGTGGAGCCGGATCGCCGAAATTCCGGCCTCTTGCGCGAAACGGTCGCGCGGAACTCTTTGGGCGCGAATGTTGCCGTGGTCGAGAAGGCGCTTTCCTCTCGCGACGGAGCCGCCAAGTTTGTCAGCGCGGTTTCGGGCCCGAGTTCGAACACCGGCATGAGCAGGATGGTAGGGCATGATTCTCCGCGCGCGTACGAAGTTTCCTGCACGAAGATGGACAACCTTGCGGAGATCTTCGCCGCGCCCAACGTGATCAAGATGGACGTGGAAGGCGCGGAATCGGAAGTGCTGAAAGGCGCCGCGCGAATCTTCGAGTCCGCGCGCCCTTTGCTGATCTGCGAAGTGCATGACGATGCGAACGAGAAGTTTGTCTCCTCGTGGCTCACGGAACGAAACTATCTCATGACGTGGTCGCGCCCCGCGAACCTGCCTGCGCGCGAGCTCTTCGCCTGGCCGGCGGAGCGAGAGGAACCGGCTCTCGCTTCGGAGCAGGAATCCGGAGATTGATGAGCACGAGCGTCGTAATACCCACGTACCGGCGGCCGGAGATGCTGCGGAATTGCGTGGCGTCGCTCCTGGCGGGATCGCAGCAGCCGGACGAAATCGTGATCGTTGGCCGGAAAGGCGACGTGGGCACCGAAGATGCCATCGCAACGATCGACGCGGCCAGGCATTCGGGCGTCAAGATTCGCTCCGCGTGGGTCACCGAGCCGGGCCACGTTCCGCCGGTCGAGGCGGGCGTTCGCAGCGCCACGGGTGATTGGGTCGCCGTGGTGGACGATGACGTGACCGTGACGCCCGAATGGCTGGCGTCGCTTGCGCCGCATTTTGCGCGAGCGGATGTGGGCGTCGTCGGAGGGCGCGTGCTCGTCCCTGGCGAGGCGCCGCGGAAGCCAAAGGGCAAGCCCGGCTGCGTTTCGTGGTACGGCAAGATTTGGGGCAACCTCGGCAGCATGGACGGGCCGCGCGCCTGGGAAGTGGACAACGTGATGGAGGGGAACTGCGTCTGGCGGCGCGACCTGCTCACGTCGCTCACGTTCGATCCGGCCCTCAACTTCGACGACGCTTCGATGTACGGCCTCGATCTGTGCCTCCAGGCGAAGAAACGCGGCTACAAGGTGATCTACGAGCCGCGCGCGCTCGTCTACCATCACACCGCGCCGCGCACGCCCGAGCTCGACCGGCGGGAGCGAGGACCCAGGGTTTACGGCTACTGCCGCAACTACACGTATATAATTCTGAAGCGGTTTCCCTTCTGGCGGCGGCTCGTGTTTCTGGTCTGGTATTTTCTGATCGGCGAGCGGGACGCTTGGGGGCTGGGAGCTCTCGTGTTCGACAAGCTGTCCGGCGACTGGAGCAGGAACCGACACGTCGCCCAAGCCTGGCGCGGGAAGATCGAAGGCATCCGGCTGTGGCTCCGATGACGAAATCGCCTTGGGACAGGAGAAGTTCTAATTGAGTCACCGTCTCCGCACTTTGACGGTCTGTACTCACCCCACGCAGTACGCCGCGCCGATGTTTCGCCGACAGGCGCAGCATCCCGAGCTCGACCCCCAGGTGGCGTATTGCAGCATGCGAGGGGCGGAGGCGCAGCTCGATCCCGGCTTCGGTATCGACGTGAAATGGGACGTGCCACTTCTCGGAGGCTATCCTTGGGTTTCGCTGCCGAATCGCTCGCCGGTTCCGAGATCGGATTCATTCTTCGGCCTCGTCAATCCGGGAATCTGGCGGCTGATTTCGAAGGGAAAATTCGACGCTGTCGTCCTATTCACGGGATATGTGTGCGCAACATTCTGGATCGCGCTTGCGGCCGCCAAATGGAAGGGCGTTCCCGTCCTCTTCGGCACCGACGCGCACGAACTCGCGCCGCGTGACCACAAAGCCTGGAAGCTCCGCGTCAAGAAATGGCTCTGGCCAAAACTCTTCGGGCTTGCCGACGTGGTCCTGGCCCCGTCGAGCGGCACGGTCGCGCTGATGCGTTCGCTCGGAATTCCCGGGGATCGCATCGCGCTGGCGCCGTATTGCGTTGACAACGACTGGTGGATCGCACAGTCCACCAAAGTGGATCGCCGAGCGGTGCGTGCGCGCTGGAACGTGCCGGATAATGCCGTCGCGATCCTTTTCTGCGCGAAACTTCAGAACTGGAAGCGGCCCCAGGATCTTCTTCGCGCGTTCGCTCAGGCGACCGGCCTGAATGCGTACCTGGTATTTGCCGGAGAGGGGCCGCTGCGGTCCGCTCTCGAATCCGAGGCGCGTTCGCTGGGAATCGCCGATAAAGTTCGCTTCCTTGGTTTCGTGAATCAATCCGGGCTGCCGGAGACGTACACGGCCTCGGACATTTTCGTGCTGCCGTCCGAACACGAGCCGTTCGGCGTCGTGGTGAACGAAGCCATGCTGTGCCAGTGCCCCGTGATCGTGAGCGATCGCGTGGGCGCAGGATTCGATCTGGTGCGCGACGCGGAGACGGGTTTCGTGTTCCCCATGGGCGACGTGAACGCCCTTGCAGAAGTGCTCCGGCGCGCCGTGAGCGATCGCGAACGCCTGCGGCGCATGGGGGAAGCCGCCCGGCGCAGGATGGCCAGCTGGTCCCCTGCGGATAATATTGCGGGGTTCCTCCGATCGTTGGAGATAGCGACGGGAATGTCAGCCGAATCCGCGATGGCCGGGGGTCGATGAAGCTTTTAATGTATTCCCACGATTGGGCTCCGTCCGTGGGCGGAGTCCAGACCGTCACAATGTCCTTAGCTCGTGGACTCGCAGAATGGTCTGAGATACACAAAGGCGAGAAATTCGAGGTGACGCTCGTTACACAAACACCTGCCGACGGGATGGATGACGCATGCCTGCCATTTCGAGTTGTTCGCCAGCCGAGCAAGCGAGAGTTGGCCAGACTGGTGCGGGCCACCGATGTTCTCCACATCGCAAACCCCGCGTTCATCCCGCTCTTTCTCGGTTGGTTTTTCCGGAAAGCGACAGTCTTGGAACACGACGGATACCAGTCGATTTGCCCGAACGGCCTGCTGATTTACGAGCCAGATCGGAGCGTTTGCCCGGGCCACTTCATGGCGGGGCGATATGGAAAATGCGTGCGCTGTACTTCCGGCAGCGTGGGATGGGTGAAGAGTCTGCGCGGCCTTTGCCTCACGTTCCCGCGGCGCTGGCTGGCGAGCCGGGTGACTCGGAACGTCGCCCCAAGCGGCCACATTGGGCGGCGAGTCGCGCTGCCGCAGACGCAAGTGATCTATCATGGTGTCGCGGACCTTACGCGTTCGCGGCCTCCAGCTGCCAAAGTTCGCGACGGGCTTCCTTGCTTTGCCTATGTTGGCCGATTGGTTATGGAGAAAGGCCTGCCTGTGCTGCTTGAGGCCTCGAGCAAACTATCGGGCAACGGGCATTCATTCCTTCTTCGCATCGTCGGAGACGGAACCGAGCGCCGCCGGCTTGAGCGGATGACGGAGGAATTGGGCCTCCGTGGTCGGACCGAGTTTGTCGGGGCTGTTTCGGCGGACGCCGTCCCGGGATTGCTAGCCGAGGCAACGGCGATAGTCATGCCGTCAGTCTGTGAGGACGTGGCGCCGTTAGCAGCGTCTGAGATGCTGATGCAGGGGCACTTGGTGATCGCTTCGGACATAGGCGGTCTTGGCGAAATAGTGGACGGGGTGGGGCTTAAGTTTCCGGCAGGAGACGCCGTCGCCTTGGAATCCTGTATGCGTCAAGTACTCGAAAGGCCTGAATTGGTCGGCGAGCTAAGAGAAAAGGCGCGTCGACGCGGTGTAGAAGGCTTCGGTGAGAAACGCATGGTGGAAGAGCACGTGCAGCTGTATGAGTCGACACTCTAGTCCCGTCGACCGAATTCGTTCGAGTCATGGTGAAACGGCGGTAGTTCCGATGCAAATCGATCCACACCCCCGCCCACAGTCCGATTCACACTATGACGAAGCGTACTACCTTGGCCATTATGGTGCCGAGATAAGCGATGAGCTCTACTACCGTTTGCTCTCCCTGTACTGGCGGCACGTCCTCTTTGTTCTCAGGGGCCTCGACACTCGCGGTAAGGTACTCGACTTTGGCAGCGGGCTGGGACAAGTCTCGGCGGCTCTTGATGACACCGTGTGTTTCGACACCAGCGCGTTCGCGATCGCCGAGTTAAGAAAGAGAGGCCGCACGGCAATCGAGAATCGTCTCGACATCCCCCGAGGGGCCTTCGATTACCTGGTGTCATCACACTCGCTTGAGCATTCCCGAAGCCCATATCAGGATTTGGAGGAGTTCCAGCAGTACATGCGCTCGTCTGGCCGGATTGTGCTCGTCCTCCCAGTTGAGACGAACCTGAGGCCGGCCCTTCAATCGGACTCGAATCAACACCTCCATGCATGGACTTTTCAAACGATCACTAACCTCTTGCTGGCAACGGGATGGACGCCGCTCTCTCAGACCCTGATTCTTAGCCCATACATGCTCCGGACGCTTGGCAGGCGAATCTCGTCGGAGCGCGCGGTCCGCGCCGCATACGCCTTGGGACGCTTGAAGCGGGCCAACCCATCTATGCTAACGATCGCCCAGGCCTCCGGATGACCGGGCGAATATTTGTGGGGGTACAATGTTCGGGGCACTGGCTTTCCGGACGGCTCGTCCTGAAAGGGCGAGGTTGAGGTGATCATCGTTTGCTGAAGGCACGCATCCCCGCGATGAGGAACCAAGCCTTGATTGGCTTCGGTCTGTTTGCGCTCGGCTTGTGGGCAGCCTGGCAAATCGGCGGCAGGATAGCTGGCGGAGATGTCCGGTCGCTCTTCTTCCCGGCCCTGGGGCTGGCGGCATGCGCTGTGGCCGTCGCGATCCTGCGGAACTGGCGCTCGGGATTCTATCTCTTCCTCGTCTGGCTGTTGTTCGAGGACCTGGTCCGCAAGTATCTCGGCAATGGCACGGTCCTGTTTTTCGGTAAGGACGTCCTGGTCGGGCTCGTCTATATTTCGTTTTTCGTGGCCCTTCGCAGGAGAAGAGAGAAGGCTTTCCGTCCGATGTTTTTGCTTCCTCTCGTTGTCTTTGCCTGGCTCGCGGCAGCGCAGATCTTCAACCCGAACTCGCCGAGCGTCCTGTATGGCCTGTTGGGTTTCAAGCTCTATTTCTATTACGTTCCCTTGATGTTCGTGGGGTACGCCTTCTTGCGAAACGAAGAGGATTTGCGCAAGTTCCTGGTGCTCAACGGGCTGTTGGCAACGGTGATTTGTCTGCTGGGAATTGCTCAGGCGATTCTGGGCAATAGCTTCTTGAACCCCGCGCACCTGGCTCCGGAGTTGGAGGACATGGGAAATCTATACAAGGTAAGTCCTTTGTCCGGCCAACTTGTGTCTCTTCCAGATGCGGTCTTTGTGAGTTCCGGCCGCTACGGACTGTATCTAATTTTTGTGACGATCTTCATTATCGGAGCCGCCGGCTATCTGGTCTTCTCCACGAAGCGGAGCCGCAATTTCATCTTCGTCGTGATCGGGATCGTTGGCGCAGCCGTCCTGCTCAACGGTGCGCGAGGGCCTGTCATGTATGCGCTTGGAAGCGCACTGGTCCTCGGAGTTGGACTTCTATGGGGAGCCCCGTGGCGGCGTCGGCAGGCGCACAGATCCCTGAGAGCTGTTCGACGTGCCCTGATCATGGTGACCCTCGGATTGGCCGCCATGATCTTCATTTTTCCCGAAGAGGCCGGCTCGCGCATTGCGCTTTACGCCGAGACGCTCTTGCCGAGCAGCACTGCATACGAGGTCAGTGCCCGGACTTGGGATTACCCCGTAGCCAATCTCCTCGATGCCTTTAACAAACCGAATTGGGTGTTCGGGAATGGTACCGGCATTGCCTCCCTGGGCACGCAGTATGTGAGCAAGCTCATTGGCCAGCGTCCGCCTGGCATCGGAGTCGAGGAGGGATACGGGTGCTTGATTGTAGAGATGGGGATCGTCGCGCCCTTCTTGTGGATTCTGTGGACGGCTGTGTTGGTGTACCAATGCTGGAAAGTTGTGACGCGGTTGCGTGGCACGCGCTTTTTCCCGATCGGGTTCGCAATCTGGTGGTACGCGTTTTTGCTGCTTTATCCGCTCACATATGGCGGAGTCACCGCATACCAAAACTACATCGACAATGCGTATATGTGGCTGCTCGTGGGCGTGCTTTTCCGCCTGCCCGAGCTTTTGACGGCGGCGCCGGTCGTCGTGCCCGCGAGTCAAACGTCGGCGCGGGGCGGATTCGAGTTTTAGGAAAAGGGGCGTGGTCAGGGTGCGGGCACGCGACGTAGCGCAAGCGAGCCGCAACGCCCGATACGGCCCCCAAAATTATTTTGGAGAGACGAATGGCTCGCAATTTTGAACAGGCAGTCAAGATCCAGCGCCAGTACTACTCCGATACGGCCGCGGAGTACGACGCAGCGCACACTCACGAGGGCGACGACAACCCCAGAACCTTGCGATGGGTCTGCGGTTTGCTTCGCATGATCGACGCGCGGACCGTTCTCGACGTTGGCGCTGGAACGGGCCGGGCCGTCCGCCATCTGCTCGACAATATGCCGGGTTTGTCGGTTCGCGGGATTGAGCCTGTCGCAGCTCGCATCGAGGAGGCAGTTCAAAAGAAGGGAATTCCGAAGGGCGTCATTACGCAAGGGGTTGGTGAGGCTCTCCCATTTGAGGATGCGAGCATTGACGTGGCGTGTTGTTTTGCGATGCTGCACCACGTGCCGCAGCCGGATGCCGTCGTTCGTGAGATGCTGCGCGTTTCGCGAAAAGGCGTGATCATTGTCGATGGCAATCGTTTTGGCCAGGGCCGTTGGCCGGTGCGCCTGCTGAAACTTGCTCTTTATAAGGCGGGACTCTGGGGAATTGCCGACTATCTTAAAACGGGCGGCAAACGCTATATTCTGACTGAGGGCGATGGCGTGCACTACTCGTATAGCGTCTATGATTCGTTTGATCGCATAGCCGAATGGGCCGATCAACTGATCGTGATGCCGACCGAGGACTACGAAGTCACCAGTTGGTTTCATCCTCTCCTTACGGCCAGTGTCGTGCTTGTGTGTGCACTCAAAGACTGATATCGAGCAGCTTGCCGAACCGCGCCCAATGATTGCGGGTCGTGATGTCTGCACCGTATCTGCAAAAGCGACCCAGGTGGGAAAGGCACACGCATGATGGCGACGCACAAACCGCGCCTCGCCGTGGTCTCGCCATTCCTCGATAGGCGCCACGGCACCGAGCGCAGGGTGGTCGAGTGGATTTCGCGGCTGGCCGGCGCATTCGAGATTCACATTTACAGCCAGCGCGTGGAGGATATCGACCCGTTGAAGTTCACGTGGCATCGCATTCCGAAGTCGCCGGGACCTCATCTGCTGAACTTTCTCTGGTGGTTTGCCGCCAACCGTCTGGCGCGCGAATGGGACCGCCGTTTTCGCGGCCTGCGCTACGATCTCGTCTTCAGCCCCGGTACGAACTGTCTCGATGCCGATGCCATCTCGGTGCACGTCGTGTTTGCCGAGCTGAAGCGAAAATTGGAGACCGAGTCGGGCGACGCGCGCCGCTCCGGATGGTCCTGGCCGCGAACGTTGCATCGCAAACTTTACTATCGGCTCATCGTTTTCCTCGAACGCCGTGCGTACACCTCGCCGCGTATCCAGTTGATCTTCATTGCCAGGAAGACGTCCGCAGCGGTCGAAAAGTATTACGGCCGGCGCAGCCCGGGCCCAGTCGTTTACGTGGGTTTGGACCATGAAGTCTTCAATCCCGTTCGGCGCGCGGCGCAGCGGGAATTTGCGCGCAAGGAATTCGGAATCGCCGAAAACCGGTACGCCCTGCTCCTGATCGGAAACGACTGGCGCAACAAGGGATTGCCGGTGTTGCTCGAAGCCCTTGGGCGATTGCGTGAACTGCCGATTGATCTGCTCGTTGTCGGAGATGACGATCCGGATCAATATCGCTCCGCGGTCTCCGAACGTGCGCTCGATGGCCGGGTCCGGTTTCTGCCGCCCCGAAAGGATGTCGAGATCTTCTATGCGGCAGCCGATGGGTACGTGGGGCCTTCGCTGGAAGATACATTCGCGCAGCCTCCGGCGGAGGCGATGGCGTGCGGACTTCCAACGATCGTTTCCGCGGAAAACGGCACCTCGGAAATCATCACCCACGGCGTGGACGGATTGATTCTCGATGATCCGAAAGATGCGACGGCGCTCGCGGCGATGATCCGCCGGCTGTACGAAGACCGCGCATTCAGCGTCGGCCTGGGCAAGAAGGCTGCGGAAATGGCGTTGCAATACACGTGGGAACGCAACGGCCGCGAGCTGACCGCTATCTTCGAAGAGATCCTGCGGCGCAAAGCGGGATTCGCGCCGCAAACGCTGACGCAGGAACTATGAAATCGCGCCAAGTCTCACACAACGATACGAGAGCCGCTGAGACTGCCAGCCGAGGTGCGGTTCCGAGTTCCTCGCGTCTCGCCACCCACGGCGTTTTCGTGCTCCGAAAATGACCGTGCCAGAGTCCACGACCCGCACGAATCGGATCATCGGTCTGTTCCCCGAATTGCTCGGGGTTGGCGGCGTTCAGGAAGCCGGGCGCCTGACGGCGGCTGCGCTTCAGGAAATCGCTCTCCGGCATGGCTGGTCAACGGACTTCCTGGGCCTCAACGATCCGCGCGGCTCGCGCTCGCTCGACGTGGATTCGCGCACGATCCAGCTCCGCGGCTTCGCGCGCGGGAAGCTCTCATTTCTACTTTTCGGGGCGCGATCGTCGGGAAAGAATGGCAGGTGCATCGTCCTCGCCGCGCATCCGAATCTTGCGGTCGTCGCCGCATGGATTCAGCGGATATTTCCGCGCGCGCGCACCATCGTGATGGCGCACGGCATCGAGGTGTGGACGCCTTTGTCTCCATTTCGGCGCCGCGCACTTCTGCGGACGAACCTCGTGCTCGCCCCGAGCAGCGACACTGCGCGGAAGCTCACCGAAGTTCAGGGCGTGCCGCAGAACCGGGTCAGGAGGCTTCCCTGGCCGATCAATCCAGGCTTTGTTCGGCTCGCGGATTCGCTGGGCAGTTTGACCGCGCCGGCCGGATTCCCGGAGGGCCGAATCGTGCTCACAGTCGGCCGGTGGGCGGCGTCGGAGCGATACAAGGGCGCCGACGAGGCGATTCGCGCGGTCGCGCAACTACGCTCCGCGTTTCCGGATATTCATCTGGTGGCGGTGGGCAGCGGCGACGACCTGCCGCGCCTGCGCGCGCTCGCCGCCGAACTCCAGATCCGCGATCGTGTGCACTTCCTCGAACAACTCTCGCGCGAAGAGATCGCGGCCTGCTATGCGCGTGCGGACCTATTCGCCCTGCCGAGCACCGGCGAGGGTTTCGGGCTGGTCTTTCTCGAAGCAATGGCATTCTCAAAACCCGTCGTCGGAGCGGCCTGCGGAGGCACGACGGACGTGGTCGAGGACGGCGTCAATGGCCTGCTCGTGCCGCCGGGCGACGCCGGCGCGCTCGCACGGGCGCTCGATCGGCTCCTTCGCGACGAATCGCTCCGCACAAAACTGGGCGCGCGCGGCGCCGAGATTGTCAGGCGAAAATATCAATTCGGCGTCTTTCAAGCCGGCCTCGAAACAATTCTCGGTGAATTGAATTCCGGGCTCGTCGACGGAGGAGCGGCCCGCAAAAGTGTGTAATATTGATTCTGGGGAGGACGGGACACTTTGGATGGCCTGAGAGTCGGTCTGATCGGATCGGGATTCATCGCGAAGCAGAAACATCTGCCGGCATGGGAACGGCTGGGACGAAAGGCGCAAGTCGTCGCGCTGTGCGATCCGCAAGTGGCGCAAGCCGAAGAGCTGGCTCGAATCCACCGGATTCCGAAGGTTTATGGCGACTTTCAGCAAATGCTGCAATCGGAGCGCCTGGACGCGGTGGATATCTGCTCGCCGCCCCGCACCCACGCCGAACTTGCGATTCGTTCGCTCGAAGCCGGCGCTCATACCCTGATCGAAAAGCCCATGGCGATCAGCACCGTAGAGTGCGACCGGATCATCGCCGCTTCGAAAAAGTCCGGGCACAAAATCTGCGTTGCCCACTCCGATCTCTTCTACCCTTCATTCCTCAAGGCGCGGGAATTGCTCAAGCAAGGAGCAATCGGCGAATTCCGGGGGATGCGAATTTTCCTATCGACGCCCGTCGACTACATCACCTCGAAGCCCGATCATTGGGCGCACAAGCTGCCGGGAGGCGTGATCGGCGAGACGGGGCCTCACATCGTCTATATGGCGCTCGCGTTCATCAACCCGATCCGGGACGTGAAAGTCCAGGCGCGCAAGCAATTAACGCAATTCCCCTGGTCGCCCTACGAGGATTATCGCGTGGAGCTGATCGGCGATCGCGCTTCGTGCAGCGTCACCTTGACCTATTCGACGAATCGCTGGGCGGTTCAGCTCGATCTTTGGGGAAGCGAGGGCCACATGAAATTCGACCTCGAGACTCAGACGATCGTTCTTCATGGCCGTCCCGATCTAAAGCCGGTGACGCTCGGGCTCTCCGCAATTCAGGAAGCGGGGCAAATCCTCGTCGGCACCGCCGGCACCAGCTTTCGCTACGCGGTGGGCAAACTGGAGAACACGCACGAGCGCCTGGTGAGGGAGTTCGTCGAAAGCATTCACGACGGCACGCCCGCTCCCGTGACTCCCGAGGAAGGCCGAGAGGCTGTGCGCGTGATGGATTTGATCGTCAGTCAATTGCCGGCGCGGGCGGGCTGAAGGAATGTGCGGCATTTCAGGCGTTGTCAGCGCGCG